>Ga0070731_10001925_pt1 | contig 20601 bp, 19 predicted proteins | sample Coa_R1_2_FD_66448 | JGI IMG/M metagenome (GOLD analysis project Ga0070731, IMG submission 66448) | Surface soil microbial communities from Centralia Pennsylvania, which are recovering from an underground coalmine fire - Coalmine... | ecosystem: Environmental > Terrestrial > Soil > Unclassified ... | reverse complement strand
GCGGCTCTTGACGATCCTCTTCGTTTGCGGCGTATTGCGACCCGGGGGGTGAGGGGACGAGACAAGGGTGAGGGTTCGAAGACGGCCCGCGAGCAACGTCGAGGCAGCGGGATTCGGTCCGCCTACCCGTTCGAGCTTCTCACGCCTTCGGATGTTCGGGTCCGGCCGCGAACACGCGCGCTCGACGGGACTCCTCTACCGCAGCGAGGGCGCGTACCGGATCGCCATGATGTTGCTCGAAGGGTCCGAGCGCGCGCAACGTCACCGGCGGATATCCACCGCGATCGCAGCAGGAAGCACGGTCGTCGACCTCTGCTGCGGCGATGCATCGCTCGCGTCGGCGCTGCTTGCAAGGGGCTGCACGTATCTCGGCCTCGACATCAACCCCGTCTTCGTTCGCTCGGGACAGCGTCGCGGGCTCGATGTTCGCAAGTGGGACGCACGATCGATGGAGATCCCGGCCGCCGACATCGTGTGCATGCTTTCGAGCTTCTATCAATTCATCCCGAACGAGCGGCCGCTCTTCGAACGGATGCTCCAAAGGGCACGACGGCTCGTCGTTGTCTCCGAGCCGATTCGCAACTGGGCGACGAGCGGCTCGCGTGTCTTGCAGCGGGTCGCGCTCGCGGTCACGCGGGTGGACGGCCGCACGTTCGAACGGCGCCACGATGAGGTCTCGTTGCGAGCGCTCGTTGGGGGACTCGATCCCGCGGCCGTCGAAATCGAGCCGCTTGGCCGTGAGACGCTTCTGCTGGTGCGGACGGAGCGCCTGCGGGGCGCACTGAAGCTGCGACGGTGAGGGACGCCCTCGCTGTAGGGACGGTGCCGGGGGATGAGACATCGCGGCTTAACGCGAATTCGATGGACAGTGGGAACTCTTCGCGGTCGACATCGGCACCGCGCAGGATCAGATCCCGATCCCCTCGAGCGGCCGGATGGCCGAGCGGTTCGCCCTCGCCCCGGACTACACCTCCTCCTGCATCCTCTACGGGCCGACGACGGCCGGCGTTCTGGCGATGGGGCGAAAACCACTGTAGTTCACCTCGACGGCGGCAACGACGAAGCGAACCTCGGCCTGCCGGGCGACGCGCGCCCTGCGCGTGTCCGGGGCGTCGCTAAGACTGAAACGCCTGCGGGTCTCGGGAGCCGGAGTCGCGACGGTACGATGTCACCACCGGCCTCCGACGGTTCATGCGGGCGGCGCTCGGGGTCATGGGGACGGTCGTGATCGGGGCGGCGAAGCTGTTCCGCGACCGCGTCGAATGGTGCGACGCGTTCGTCGAGGTGCTGGTCCGCGGTCTGCACACGCGCCTCCTACTGCACGATGCGCGGATTCTCAGCGAGGTAGGGCCGTATCTTGGCGCCGCCCTGGTGCTCGTCGCCCTGGTGGTCGCAAGCCGGCGCGGTGCGCGGCCGGTCGAGGTTCGGGGCCCGCTCATGGCCCTCGCTCTGGCGCTCTTGTGCGTCGAGTTCTTGAAGCTCGCCGTCTGCCGGGACCGTCCGTTCCCGCTCGAACCTGTACAGCACGATAGCTTCCCGAGCGGTGATACCGCGCAGGTGGCACTCTGTGCGGCCACGGCCCTTCACCTGCTCGCCCTGCGCCGCATTCCCCGCGACTGGCTCAAGCCGGGCATAGCTCTGATCGGCGGGACGGCGGCCATCGTGGTCGGACTCTCGCGAATCTATCTCGGCCGCCACTGGGTCAGCGATGTCGCGGCGAGCCTCCTGATCGGCCTCATTTTCTGGAAGCTCGGACCGCACTGGCCGGCGTCGGCACGGAAGCTTGGCCTCGTGGTCGCCGGGATCGTAGTCGTGGTCATCTCTGGTCCGCGCGTTGTGCTCCCATCGCCGACGTCGTTCGAGGAGCAGCGCCATTTCGAGCTTCCGGTCGCCGCTGCTGTCTCGCCTCGCGACGTGTACGATGATCGCAGGGGCTCGTCGTGGGATTTCCCGCTGTGGATGCTCGAACAGCAGGCCGGAGCGGAGGGTACGTGGCTCCCGAGTGTCCTCCAGCGCGCGGCGGATGCCGCCCTCACAACAGCGTCCGGGAAACGCTATTGACGGACGAGCAACGTAGGTTCCCGTGAGCTCGTACTTCCCTTGAAGTCGTCTGGCGGCCGCTCGGTGGCCGCAGGAGCGCGCGGACAACCTCGAGCGGGGTTTCGGTCGTCCTCAGGCGGCATTAGCACTCGCACGGAGGGCACGAGGGGGCACCTATCGCCGAGGACGCCGCGCCGACAAGATCGCAGTCAGCTAGTCGTCGTACCGGCCCTCAGGCGTTCCAGGCGCGTTCGCGACAATCGCCCGGATCACTTCGAACGGTATGCGCTCCTCGGCTCGCGACGCTGCGTCGCCGACCGGCGTCGAGCCGCGCGAACGTCTCCTTCGTGATCGACTGTCGCGAGCGGCTGAGGGAGCGGCTATGGGATCGCCGGCGTCAGCGGCGGATCTGCGCCGCGCTCGAACAGCGCTATCTCGGCGCGGGCTGGCTCCACGCGTCGATCTACGTGATGGAGCACGACCACCTGCGATTGCGGGTGACGCTTCGCGCGCAGGCGGCGCGCCGTGCCGTTCGGCCCGGCGACGCAAACGGGTGAAGGTCGCCTCCCCCGCGCGCGCGATTGAGGACGCGCGGACGGAAAGGCACGGTCCCCCAATGGAGCGAAGCGGATTTCTTCTCGGCGCCGGCTTCGGTGCCGGCATCATGTACGTCCTCGATCCGCTGTGCGGTCGCCGGCGGCGCGCTCTCGCACGCGAGAAGGTCGTGAGCGCGGTCAGCCGCGCCGACCACGTCATCGGTGCGACGGCGCGCAACATGGCGAACCGCGCCCGCGGCGTTCTCGCCGAGGCGCGCTGGTCGCCGACGACGCGCGCGCTCGCCGGCGCGACCGGCGTGGCACTCGTCGCGCGGGCGGTGGCGCGCCGGACATTCGCGAGCGGGACGCTCGGCGTTCTCGGCCTCGGTCTCACGGCGCGCGCGCTCTCGAATCTCGAGCTGCGGCGCGTGCTCCGGATGGGCCGCGGGCGGCGCGCGGTCGACGTGCAGAAGACGATCGACATCGCGGCGCCGGTGGAGACCGTCTTCGACTTCTGGCGGCACTACGAGAACTTCCCGCGCTTCATGAGCAATGTCCGCGACGTTCGTGACCTCGGCGGCGGCCGCTCCCACTGGACGGTCGCCGGACCCGCCGGCGTCCCGGTCGAGTGGAGCGCGGAGGTCACGCAGATCGTCCCCAACAAGGTCATCGCGTGGAAGACGCTCCCGGGCGCGACCGTCGAGCATGCCGGAATCGTCCGCTTCCAGCCGAATCCCGACGGGACGACCGCCGTCAACGTGCGGCTGTCGTACGACCCACCGGCGGGCGCGATCGGACACACGGTCGCGACCCTCTTCGGCGCGGACCCCAAGAGCGAGCTCGACGCGGACCTCGCCCGGATGAAGACGCTGATCGAGACCGGGCTGCCGGCTCGGGACGCGACGCGTCCGGAGCACGGGGAACCGTACGTGCACTGAGCGCCGGCCGGATACCGGCGCGGCGCCCAGTGCACCTTACGGACGTTCAGTCCGCGGGGTTGTCTCGCGGTTCAGGCACGACGCCGCGCGTTCCTGGCTCTTCCTCGAGGCGGCGCGGCTCGACGGCCCGCGTCCCCGCCGTCGGCGACGCGGAACCCTGCACGATCTCCACCACGCTGGAGACGGCGACGTTGGTGAGGTACCGCCCGCCGCGCTCTTCGGTCAGCGGGTTCGATGGACGAATCGTGAACGGCACGCTGCTGCCGGGCGGGATCTCGCCGGGTACGACGTAGTAGTCCGCGCGGCTGTAGTCGTCCGTGCCCGGGTGAAACTCGTTGTCCCACACCCAGACGTGGCTCACGACGAGCCGGACGTCGCGAACCGGGTTCGGAGAGTGGTTGAGCACCGTGCCGGACACCGTGTCGCCCGCGGTGCGGACGTCACGGAGCTCGACGTCGGCGGCGAGCCGGCTCTCGGGGACGACGCGCTCCTCGGCCATCATCTCGTCCGCACGCGCGATGCCGGGAAGGAATACGGCCGCGAGGGCGCAGCCAGCAATGATTGGACCTGTGAGTCTCATGGGATCCTCCTCTGCGCGAAGCAGATTGCGGATCCGCGCCGAGATCAATCCCCGAAGTTTGCCCCGACGTTCGGCGTGCGCGCGGCGTGTCGCAGGTCGTCGGCGAGCGACGCGGCCGCCGTCTCGGCCGCGCGGCCGACGTAGACGTGCGCCTGGAATTCCTCGAACTGGTGCTCGGAGACCACGCCGCGCCGCACGAGGTCCGATTTCGTCTCGTACGGCCGCTCGCGGACGATCCGCTCGGCATCTTCCTTCTCGATCCCAGGAAGATGTGCGAGCTCGTCCACCGAGGCGCGATTCACGTCCAACCCATTTCCAGGAGCGTGGACCGTGAACGTCTCGTAGACACGGTCCGAAAGCGCACACCCGCCGGTGGTGGCGACGCACAGCGCGAAAAGCAGACCGAGTCGGACGCGCGACATCTTCCAACCACCGTGCCGACCCACGGTGCCGCCGCGCCGCATGCGCGTCGTCGGGAACCTCGTCACCTCACGCACTCCCTTGCGTTCCGGAGGCGGCGAGCCGGGAGCATCGCCGCGCGAACGAAAAGGGCGGGCCGGCTCTTTCCGGCCCGCCCCGATGGAAGCGGATTACTTCGCCGACGCCGTCTGGCCGAGCTCGTCGTCGATCACGTTCTTGAAGTTCTCGTATGGCTGCGCGCCGGAGATGACGCGGCCGTTGATGATGAAGCCCGGCGTGCCACGGACGCCGACGGACGACCCTTCCGCCATCTCCGCGTCGACCTTCGCTGCCGTCTTCTGGTTGTCGAAGCAGTCGGTCCACTTCGCCATGTCGATGCCGGTGTCCTTGAGGACGTCCGTCGCCTTGTCCTTCACGTTGTCCGGATTGACCTGGCCCTGGTTCTCGAACCAGAAGGAGTAGAGCTTCCAGAAGGCGTCCGGCTTCTGCTCCTTTGCGCAGGCCGCCGCGATGGCGCCCTTCTTCGCCCACGGATGGAAGGGCAGCGGGTAGTTCTTGTAGTAGAACTTGACCTTGTCGCCGTAGTTCGTGAGCACCTGCTTCTCGATCGTCTGGTAGCCCTTGCTGCAGAACGGGCACTGGAAGTCGGAGTACTCGACGATCGTCACCTTGGCGTTTTCCGGTCCCTTGTGCGGCTCGCCCTTGAGGTTGATCTTGGCCATGAGCGCCTTCGAGGGGTCGACCGTCACGTCTTCGACGGTGCCGAAGACGACGAACTTGAGGTCGGGGGTAGCGATGAAGGTGGACTTCTGCGCGCCGGCGCCCTCGCCGACCTCGAGCGTGCCTTCCTTCGCCCCTTTGATCGAGGAGTCCTTCACCCCGGTCACCGCCACCTTCATGCCCGGGGCGATGTTGTTCTTCTTCCGGTAGTACTTGATGAGCTGCTCGCTGCCGTCACCGGCGGCACCTGCGACACAGGGCGCGATGAGGGTAGCGGCGAGAACGAGGACGACTGCCTGACGCATCGATGACCTCCTTAAGCTGGGTCGAAATAGCGGCCATAAGTGCCCGTACGGCGGCTGCGGGTCAAGCGGAACCCGGATTGCCGACCGCCGGTCCGGCGGCTACATAGGGCACCCACCGACGGACGGGAGGACTCTCATGGCGATCAAGGTTGGCGACATGCTGCCCCTGGACCTCCGCTTGAAGGAGATGCAGGGCGGTGCTCCGAAGGACGTGGCGCTCGGGGAGTTATTCAAGGGACGCCGTGTCGTCCTCTTCGCGGTGCCCGGCGCCTTCACGCCGACCTGCTCGATGAAGCATCTGCCGGGATTCGTCGCCGACGCGGAGAAGATTCGCCAGAAGGGTGTCGACGACATCGTCTGCGTCTCCGTGAACGACGTCTTCGTCATGGATGCGTGGGGGAAGGCGTCGGGCGCGACGGGGAAGGTCCGCATGCTCGCCGACGGCAACGGGGACTTCGCGCGTGCCGTCGGCCTCGAGCTCGACGCGAGTGGGTTCGGGATGGGCAAGCGCTCGCAGCGCTACGGCATGGTGGTGAAGGACGGCCGCGTCGAGCAGCTGCACGTCGAGCCCGGGCCCGGCCTGAACGTCTGCAGCGCCGAGTCGATGCTCGGCCAGCTATGAGGCGGACGGCGGTCGTCGCACTCGCCGTCGTCCTGCTCGCCACACCCGCCTTCGCCCAGACCGCCGTCCGGAAGCTCGGGCGCGGGCTCGCCGCCATGACGACGGGGTTCCTCGAGCTGCCCGGCAACATGGTGGTCGAGACGCGCGAGCACGGCGCGGCCGAGGGCATCCCGCTCGGCTTCGCGAAGGGGCTCGGGATGATCATCCCCCGCGAGCTGGTCGGCGTGTACGAGTTCCTGTCCGCGCCGTTCCCTGCCCCGGCAGACTTCCGGCCGATCCTCCAGCCCGAGTTCCCATGGCAGTACTTCGAGCACACGCCGCCGCGGCACGAAGAGGCGCCGCCGGGACACCACCACCCACGCCGGCCGCGCTCGAGCGGCTGAGCACGCCGGTTTTCCCCGTCCGGCGAACCGGCTAGAACGCGCGCGATGGCCGACCTCGTCGTCCGGGGCGCGCTCGTCGTCGACGGCAGCGGCAGCGAGCCGGTGCGCGGCGACGTCGCGATCGCCGGCGACCGCATTGCCGCGGTCGGCCGGGTCGCCGAGCGCGGCGCGCGCGAGATCGACGGCGCCGGCCTGGCGGTGGCGCCGGGCTTCATCGACGTCCACACCCACTACGACTGCCAGCTCTTCTGGGACCCGTCCGCGAGTCCGTCGCCGTGGCACGGCGTCACGACCGTCGTCACGGGTAACTGCGGCTTCACGATCGCGCCGTGCCGCGCCGCCGATCGCGAGACGCTCATGCAGCTCCTGCTCTTCGTCGAGGGCATGCCGATCGAGACGCTGCGCGCCGGGATCGCCTGGAGCTGGGAGGACTTTCCCGCCTACCTCGACGCGCTCGCAGCGCGCGGCGTCGGTCCGAACGTCGCCGCGTTCATCGGGCACTCCGCCATCCGGTATCACGCGATGGGGCGCGCGGCGGTCGAGCGCGCCGCGACGCCCGAGGAAACTAACCGAATGATTGCGCTCGTCCGCGCCGGCATGGCAGCGGGCGCGCTCGGCTGGTCGACGTCGCTCTCGCCGACGCATTTCTTCGGCGACGGCACGCCGGCGCCGAGCCGGCTCGCCCAGCCCGACGAGCTGCTCGCCCTCGCCGGCGCGCTCGCTGATTTGGATCGCGGCGTGATCGAGGTCGCGCCGCGCACGACGATCGGGCCGCCAGCGGAGAAGGGCGAGGAGCAGCGGTTCTTCGCCGAGCTCGCGCGCGCGAGCGGGAAGACGGTCTCGTGGGCGCCGCTCCTCGAGAGTCCGTTCGCACCCGGCGCAGCGCGCGCCGTGCTCGACGCCGCGGCGGCGCTGCAGGCGGACGGCGCGGCCGTCGTGCCCCAGGTCGGGTGCCGCCCGCTCGAGGTCCGCTTCGACTTCGCGACACCGGCCTTCTACCTCGAGCAGCTGCCGTTCTGGCGCCCGGTCATGGCGAAGTCCGCCGCGGAGCGGCGGCGGCTCTTCGCAGACCCGGCGTTCCGCGCGGCGATGGCGGCGGAGAGCGGGTTCGTTGCGGGCCTCGTCCCGAGCTGGGAGCGGCTCGTGCTCCGCCTCGCCGAGCGCCCCGAGCTGCGCCGCTGGCAGGAGCGCAGCGTCGCCGACATTGCCGCCGCCCGCGGCGCGACGCCGATCGACGCCTTCTGCGACGTGGTGGTCGAGGACGACCTCCGCACGCAGTGGGGTGTCGTGCTGATGAACTACGACGAGCCGGCGGTCGCGGAGCTCCTCCGGCATCCTGCCGGCCTGCTCGCGCTGTCCGACGCGGGCGCGCACGTCGACACGCTGTGCGACCAGGGCTTCAGCACCTACTTGCTCGGGCACTGGGTCCGCGAGCGCGGCGCGCTGTCGCTGGGCGAGGCCGTACGCCTCCTCACCGCCGTGCCCGCCGCGCGCTACGGCCTCCACGGCCGCGGCCGCCTCGCCCCGGGCGCCGCCGCCGACGTCGTCCTCTTCGACCCCGCCCGCATCGCCACCCGCCCCACCGAGGTGGTCCGCGACCTCCCGCGCGACGAACGCCGCCTGCTGCAACGCGCCGACGGGATCGTCACCGTCCTCGTCAACGGAGAAGCGGTGGTGGAGGACGGCGAGCCCACACGGCGGCGTCCGGGCCGGGTTCTGCGCGGCGGTGCAACGAGCGCGTGCGGGTAAGGAGACTCGGATGCGAACCGACGCAGAGGCTCGCGAGCAGATAATTCAGATCACCAACGAGCTCTTCTCCATGGGCCTGCTCACGCCGACGGGCGGCAACATCAGCGCGCGCGCCGCGGACCCGGACCTCTACTGGATCACGCCGAGCCGCATGTACAAGGGCGGGCTCGCCGAGCACGACCTCGTCCTCATCCGCTCCGACGGCACGGTGGTCGAGGGGACGAAGACGCCGTCCGTCGAGTACCAGATGCACTGGGCGTCCTATCAGGCGCGTCCGGATGCGACGGCCGCCGTGCACACGCATGCGCCGGTCGCGACGGCGTTCGGGATCACGAACCAGCGCTTCCCGCCCATCAACACCGACGCGATCTTCCTCGCCGACACGCAGACGGTCCCGTGGCTCATGCCCGGGTCGAAGGAGCTCGCGGACGCGGTCGGAGAGGCGCTGAAGCGGAGCCGGGGAGCGATCCTCCAGTGTCACGGCCTCATGACGGTCGGGAAGACGATGCGCGACGCGGCGACGCGCGCGATGATGCTCGAGGAGACGGCGAAGATCCTGCTCTACTGCCGGCAGTTCGGCGGCGAGCTGGCGGTGATCCCGCCCGAGTGGGTCGAGCAGCTCGCGCCGCTCGCGGACTTCATCTGAGGGCTGCGTAGCGGTCCCGTCGAGCCGGAGCAGGGGCGCCCGGCCGGCACGAACGCCGAGCTCCCACGTGATGCCGTCTGGCGCCTCGCCCCACGCGCGGACGCGCCCGCCATGGATGCCGCGGAGATGGTGCCACGCGCAGACCGTGATGCGGTTGTCGCGCGCGTTGTCGCCGCCGCAGGAGCGAAAGAGGATGTGGTGGTCGTGCAGGTTCCGCCGTGAGGAGCACGCCGGGACGGCGCACCGCCACCCGTCGCGGGCGAAGACCGGATCGCGATGGCGCGGCTGTCCCTCCCATTCTCCCTTCACGTGCCGGAGAAGGTTCTCCAGCCCGTGCCAGAGTCCCTCTGACGGGCCCGCGAAGGTCAGGATCGCCGTCCGGAAGAGAGACACGACGGACACGGGGGCGCGGAAGACGATCTCGGCGTCGGGATATTCCCAGTCGGGGCGCGCACACATTTGCCGCTCGTCGATGACGAGGGTCGCGCCGGGCGGCGGAGGCGCAATCGGGGTGACGCCGTCGCGCATGACGAGTGCCCACTCCGCCTCGTCGGAGAGCCGCCGGACGGTGACTTCACTCGCGCGCGCGATCCACTCTGCCCCGGTCCGTTCACTGAGCACGGGCAGGATCGTCTGCGCCCGGACCCATGACAGCTCGCCCGCACGGTACGCTTCGGCGAGGCCCGGCGTCGTCCACGTCTTCCGCTCGAGCACGACGAGCGCGCGCGCCTTGCGGGCCGACATCCCGAGCCGCTCGCGGAGATAGCGCGCGGCGGAGGGGAACTGCATCAGCCAGTAGAGGCGCCGGTCGAGGAAGACGCGGAGGAGGCGGCCGGTCTGCCAGTCGATCCGCTGGAGCGCGCGGACGACGACGCGCATGCGGGCCTCGAGCGTGAATGCGTCGCAGGTGTCGATGTCCCGCGACAGCGGCTCGACATCGTCGGGTACCGCTTCCGCGACGGCCGACCAGTCGAGCTCGACCGGGAAGACGTCGCGCGTCTCGACGGGATCTGCGACCGGCGTCGGCGGCGTGGTCGCCGCCGGCCAGACCTCGTCGCTGGGTGGTCGGGCGGAGACAGCCTCGGCCGCAATCGCCTCGGCGGCGTCGCCCTGGGTCAGCTGCGCACCGGCCATGCGCCGGGCGAGCTCGACGGTCTCCCGCCACAGAAGGAGGATGCGACGCGGACACCGGAGGCGGAACTCAGCGCGTAGTTCTTCGTCATCAGCCGCGGGCGCCGTACGCGACTCGCGGATCGTCGCTTCGAGCGCCCGGACGGTGCGGTGCTCCGCGAGGGCGAGCCAGTGCTTTTCGCTGTCTGCCGACGCGATGCCGACGAGGAGCCGCGTCTGTGCCCACGAGAGCCGGCCGGCGAGGAACGCAGCCCGGAGCCGCGGCAAGGTCTCGAGCCGCGTATGGACGGAAGCGAGGCTCTGGACCTCGCGGGACGAGCGGCCCAGGCGCTCGCGCGCCCAGTCGCCGAGACGCGCGAAGCCGAGCTGATGGTGCCCGCTCCTACGGAGAAACGTCGCGGCAAGGGCCCCAAGGGTCAGACGGCAGCGGCTCTCCTGCGAGGCCAGGCGGCGAAGGTATCCATCGAGCAGGAGGGCGGTTTCGTGCGGGTCGAAGCCACGTCCGTACGCGACGGGCGGCTCGAGCATTTCGGCGGAAACGATCGCCATGGAGAGCGAAGAATAGACGAAACAGCGATCCGTGTCAAGTGGCATGCTTTCTAGCGTCAGTGGGTGCGCAGGCGTGGTGGCGTACTCGGCGTCAGGCCGCGCGGCCCGTGGCGCGGCCGGCGACTAGATCTTCGTAGTAGCCCGCCAGCACGTCCGCGATCCGATCCCACGTGAACTCCGCCACCACGCGCTCGCGTCCCGCGACGCCGAGACTGCGGGCGCGGTCCGGACTGGCGAGCACCAACTCCAGCGCGGCGGCGAGGGCGGTGACGTCGCCGGGCGGGAAGAGGAGACCGGTGCGGTCGTGCGCGATCGTGTCGACGAGGCCGCCGACGGCGCTCGCGACGACCGGCACCGCGGATGCGCCGGCCTCGACCGCGGGGATACCGAAGGCCTCGTGGAAAGAGGGGGCGGCTAACACGTCGGCGACGGCGTAGTAGAGCGGGAGGTCCTCGTTCGGGACGGCCCCGGCGAAGACGACGCGGTCACCGTGTGCCGCGGCGAGGCGGCGGAGGCGGCCGACATAGTCGCCGTCGATCGTGTCGTCCGCGCTGGGAGGGGCCACGCGCCGGAGCGGTCCCCAGTCCGGGCCGACGAGCACGCAGCTCGCGTCGGGCCACCGCTGCCGGACGCGGGCGAACGCCTCGAGCAGGAGGTGAACGCCCTTCTCGGATGACAGCCGGCCGACGTACAGGACGACGGGGCCGCGGACGCCCAGACGCGCGCGGAGGGCATCCAGGGCGGGGCCATGTGCGGTGCGAACGGCATCGCGCGGCACGAAGCGCGCGGTGTCGACGCCGTTGTGGAGCGCCCGACAGCGCGCGGCGACCTCCGGATACGCGGTCCGGATTTGCCGCACGATGTGCTCGGAGACCCCGAGCACGAGGTCCACGTCCGCGAGCCGCGCCGCGACCTCCGCTGGAGGTAGCTCGACGAGCCACTCGCAGTGCATCTGCAGGACGAGCGCGGCGTGCGGGGCCGCCCGTCGCAGCGGGCCGGTGAACTGCGACACGTTGTGGAAGTGGATGACCTCGGGATGCGTCACGGCGACGTGGCGGGCGACGCGCCGGATGTAGGTCCAGTAGTAGGCCGCGCTCCGGGGGTAGGGGACCTCCGCGACGCCGAGCCGGCGGGCGACCCGGTTCCGCCACCGGAACCAACCGGCGCCGAGCGTCCGGTCGGGCTCCGGGAAGAAACGGACGTACCGGATGCCTTCGAGCTGCTCCTCGGCACGGTCGGTCTTCTCGTGACGGGCGGAGTAGACGACGGTCGGCCAGCGCAGCGCGAGCCGGGACGTCAGCTCGTGGACGACGCGCGTGAGCGAGCCGACCGTCTCCCGGGTGGCGGGTAGCCGGCTGTCCTCCTGTGCCAGATGCGCGAGCCGGAGCATGGGGCCTGGCAGTCTCTGCAACCCCCGGGCCGGCTCCGGAGCAGCGGGCAGGCGGCCGATCTGTCGGCTTCTTCGACGCGCCCCGTCGAGTCAGTAGGCGCCGGCGAGCTTCGCGTGGTCCCAGCTGGAGACGCGCTCCGGACGGATGCGGACGACGGCGCGCTTCCGGGCCTGCCCGCGCATCGCGTCGCGCATGCCTTCGACTGACCCCGGCATGCCATATTTGGCGTGGACCCGTTCCAGCACGTCGAGCACCTTCTCGGTGCCCTCCTCGACGGTCGCGCGGCCGCGGATGAGGAGGCCCTTCAGCTCGGGATAGGTCCGCCCGGTTTCAATCAGGAGGGCACAGCGCGGGTCGCGGCGGAGGTTCACCGCCTTCTGCGACTTCGCGAACGTCGTCATGACGACGGCGCCGTCGGGATCGACCACGTACCACATGGCGACCGGATGGGGGTATCCGTGCCGGTCCAGGCTGGTCAGGATGATCGTGTGGGACTCCTCGAGAAACCGTCGCTGCTCCCCGTCGGTGAGCGCGATGACCTTGCGTCTTTGCATGGTCCGGGAGGCTTACTACGCACCCCCGGATGCGGCAACCTGAAATTTTCCATTGACGGTGCGAAAGAGGCCGTGTTAATCGCCAGTCAAGGTCCGATCCCCGAGGGAGGCGATGCCAATGAAGGCGAAAGTCGTGATTGATCTCGTTCTTGCTAGCGCGTTCGTGCTGTCGACCGTCGGCCATGCGGCGCCGCCGGCGACGAAGTACCAGTCGACGCTGACGGACCCGACGGCGGCCACCGGCGCGACGATCCACATCACGAAGGCGTCGAAGGTCCAGATCAAGGTCAGCTCGGGTGCCGTCACGTTCAGTCTCAAGCTGAACGGCGTCGACGTCATAACGGGCGGCGCACCGGACACCAGCTCGATGAACACGTTCGAGATACAGATCCTCGTCAACGGTGCGACGCACAGCCAGGACTTCCCCTTCAACATCATCAACGGCAAGATCGATCCGACGACGTCGAAGTTCCAGGTGTCGAACGCCCTGATACCTGGCGGACCGCTTGCTGCCGGCACGCCGATCGAGATCCGTCGTGTGCGTCTGATCCAATTCTCGACCGGCGAGGACTTCGCCGTCGACGGCATCACGACGAAGTAGCGACGCGCTTTCCTTGCGGCGCGCCACCCGCTATGCGGGGCGCGTGGCGCGCTACATCTTCTCCGGACGGATCGTCGACCTGCGCGTCGAGCGCGTGACGCTCCCGAACGGTACGGCGGTCGACCTCGAGCTGATCCATCACGCCGGCGCGTCCGCGGTGGTCGCCGTCGACGAGGCGGGCCGTGTCGTGCTGATCCGCCAGTACCGCCACGCCGCGGGCGGCTACATCTGGGAGCTACCCGCGGGTGTGCTCGACTCGCCGGGTGAGCAGCCCGAGCAGTGCGCGCGGCGTGAGCTACGCGAGGAGACCGGGATCGAGGCGCGCGACGTCACCCATCTCGGCACGATCTTCACGACCCCCGGCTTCTGCGACGAGCGCATCCACCTCTTCCTGGCGCGCGGCCTCGTCGCGCATGGGCACGCGCACGAGCACGACGAGGTGATCGCGGAGATCGCCCGCCGTCCGCTCGCCGAGGCGCTCGACATGATCCGGCGCGGTGACATCGTCGATGGGAAGACGATCGCCGGCCTTCACCTGGCCGCTGCCGCTCTCGCCACCGGATGAAGGTCGGGCTCACGGGCTTCCCGGGGGTGGGGAAGACGACGGTCTTCCATGCGCTGACGGGCCTGCACGCCGCTGCGGGTGCGGGCGTCAATCTGGGCGTCATCAAGGTGCCCGACGCCCGCGTCGATCGGCTGGCCGAGATTCACCGGCCGCGCAAGACGACGTACGCGGAGGTCACGTTCGTCGACTTCCCACCCGCGCGCGCCGCTGGCGAACGACGTACCGTGCTCGACCCGTCGACCGTGACGCAGCTCCGCGACGCGGACGCGCTGGTCGCGGTCATCCGCGCCTTCCCCGATCTCGCCGGTGCGCCGCCGGCGCCGGTGACGGAGCTCGACGCCTTTGCCGCCGAACTCGTGCTGGCCGATCTGGCCGTCATCGAGAAGCGGCTCGAGCGCGTGCGCAAGGAGCGCGGGCACGAGCGCGAGCGGGCGCTTCTCGAGCGCCTCGTTCCGGCGCTCGAGGCTGGGCGGTCGCTCCGCACGCTCGAGTTCGCGGCCGAGGAGCGGACGCAGCTCGCCGGGTTCGCGTTCCTCTCGCTGCGCCCCCTTCTCGTCGTGCTGAACGTCCCGGAGGCGGACGCCGCGGCCGAGATCCCCGCCGACGTCGCCGCGCGCGCGGGGGCGGAGGGCGCGGAGGCGATGGCGCTATCGGCTCGCCTCGAGGCGGAGATCGCCGACCTCGACGCCGCCGATCGCGACGCCTTTCTCGCCGACGTGGGGCTCCGCGAGAGCGCGCGGGCGCGCTTCATCCGTGCGAGCTACGGGCTCCTCGACCTGATCAGCTTCCTCACCGCGGGCGAGGACGAGTGTCGCGCGTGGCCGATCCGCCGCGGGACGGGCGCGCTCAAGGCGGCGGGCAAGATCCACAGCGACATCGAGCGCGGCTTCATCCGCGCCGAGGTCGTCGCCTACGACGACTTCGTCCGCCTCGGCAGCGAGGCGAAGTGCCGTGAAGCCGGGAAGCTCCGGCTCGAAGGCAAGGAGTATGTCGTCCAGGACGGCGACATCATCCACTTCCGCTTCGCTGTCTGAGGCGGTGCGCCCGCCGCGTCAGTGGCCGCGCTCGTGCTTGTACCAGCCGCGGTGCTCGCCGCGGTCGTTGTGAATGTACGCACGCGAGCGGCCGTACGACGGGAAGTAGTGGTTATCGCGGATCGTCACGTGCTCGTTCTGGACGACGTAACGGTGCTCGACCTCGTAGTGCGGCCAGGGAAACCAGACGAAGACGGACGCTCCAGGTTCCTCGACGGCGACCGGGGGCTCGTACACCGGCTCACCGACCGGCGGCGTGGCGGTAACCAGGCATCCGGCGAGCGACGTGACGAGAATGGCGACTAGGGCAGCGCGCAGCATCACGGGAGCGTAGACGCGTCACTCCCTGCGCGCCATCCCCCGGAGCGGCTGCTACGGACCCGGCTTCCAGACGCAGAACTGAGGGAAGGAGTTGGAAGACACGTCGCAGTACCCGGAACGCGGGGACTGGCGTGGCCTCGGCTCATACCCCTCATCGTACGCGTACCCTTCGTCGTCGAAATACGGCACATCGCCGAGGTAGGGGAAGAACCGTCGTCCGTCGCGGCGCCCTCGGTCGAAGCGGTGATCGCCCGCGCGCCGGCCGGAGAAACGGTGCTCCGCGGATGGCGGGCGAGCCACGCTCGCGTCGACGCGAGCACCGCGACCCGATCCGCCGCCCACGTGACCGGCCGGCTGGCCGCCTTGCAGTGCGGCGCCCGCCGTGCCCTCCCCGAAGACGAGGACCCCGGCAAGGAGCCCGATTCCGTACCAGCGCACGGTAGACATGCCGAGAGTAGAGCACCTAGCGAGAGCTGCGACCAGCGGCCGGGTGACGGTCGGGTTGGCGCTCTGACGCGCCGTCACGGCGAGCCGCAGCGGAGGCGCTTCGGCGATCCGCTGCACTTCGCGATCGAACCGACGTGCATGGTGCCATCGTGCGACAGCCCGATCGCGACCGGGCCGGCGAGCGGAGCCGACACACCGCGTTCGTCGAGCGCCGCGTCGAAGACGATGGCCGAGCCACCGCGGCGCCGACCGAGATGAAGACGCGAGCGACCGTTCCGGCACGTGATCTGGCGGCGTCCGGTCTTGCAGCGCGCGAAGGCGGTGCTCACGTCGTGACCCGCACCATCGCGGAGCTCGATCGCGATCGGCGGCATCCCGCTCACCGCGGGCGGCGTGAGGACGAGACCCATCGCGCGGACGCGGACGTCGTTCCCCCGCGCGCGTAGGCGGGCGCGCGTGATCGTCAGCGTCCCGCACTGGTTGGTATGGACGCAGCCGCTGTCCGCGCTGCAGGTGTCCGTCGTGCACGGATCGCCGTCGTCGCAGTCGGGCGGCGTGCCCGCGGCACAGGTGCTGTCGACGCACGTCTCGGTGCCGTTGCACGCGTCGTGGTCGTCGCAGTCGCCGTCGCTCGCGCAGAAGGCGAGCTGGTAGCCCGGCGGCACGACCTTGGGCGCGGGCGGCTGGACGAGCGTCCCGTCGGGCGGCTCGAGCACGGGAAGGCGCAGATCGAGGTTCGTGACCGTGATCTCCATCTGGTCGTTCGACGTCAGGCCATAGGGGAAGTCCGCCGGGAGCAGCTCGAGCTTCGCGACGTGGCCGGCGACGAAGCGGTACGCGTTCGGGTGGAGCTGGAACACCTGGCGGATCGGCGCGCCGGACGTGACGTCGGGACGGTAGAGCGCGCGCGCGACGAGGATCGCGTCGCCGTCGGGGGCGACGTCGAGTAACCGCGCCGCGATCTGCGAGTTGGCGCCGGGAGACTCGATGTCTGCCACGACGGTGGGCGAGCCCATCAGCGTGAATCCGGCCGCCGGCGCGGGCGTGACACCGTAGCGGGCGACGCCCGGCTGATCCGAGCCCGGCGCCGTCGCGCACGCGCCGCCGCCGACGACGGGGTCGTACGCGTTGTTGCGGGCCGGATCGCCGGCCCCCGGGACGATGGTCTGGGAGGCAGCGCTGGCGACCCGGATCTCGCCGGGCGCGAGCGCCGCCCAGCTCGGCGCCGAGAAGGGCCCCTCGGACGGCGCGCTGGCCGGACAGGTCTGCGTCAGCGCCGTGATGCCGTCCGGCGGCGGGTCGCCGACGCCGAGGACGTAGTGGTCGAGCCAGGCGTCCTGCCGGGTGTGGAGGTACGCGAGGTCGGCGGCCTTGTTCTGTCCGCGCGGGTGGCCGTAGTCGAGAAAGACGACCGCGATGTCGGCGTCGGGATGCTCGGTCCGCGTCCGCTCGTAGAAGCGGACGGCCTCGTCGACGGGAAAGAGGTCGTCCGTCCCACCGCTCGAGACGAGCAGCGGCGCCGGCGTGATGGAGTGGTCGATGTAGTACGCGGAGTGGTGGGCGGTGAGCCGATCGACCACGTCCATGACCGCGGGAACGCCGTCGTAGGGCTCGCCGGCGAGCAGCAGGTTGTACCAGGCCGCCAGGTCCGCGTCCGGGTCGGCTCCCGGCGCGACGTAGTTCGTCATGTACGTCGTGCCCAGCGCGTAGATGAGACCGACCCACGACTGCTTCAGGACGCCGATGCGTCCGCGGGCGAGATAAGGCGCGTCCACGACGTAGTCGAGCGTGTCGCCGTTCGGGATCCAGGCGTACGCCAGGTCGCTCCACGGCAGCTCGGGCAGCGCCGCCGCCATCCGCATCGGGAGGCCCTGCGCTGGGCTCGTCCACGGGACGAGCGTCCCGTCGGGCATCATGACGCGATCGCGCAGCGCGGCGAGCGCGAGTGACAGCCCGCCGCCGATCGAGCTCCCGGTCGCTCCGATGCGTTGCGGGTCGATGACGCCCTCGTCGGCGAGCCGGCCGAGGAGGTACTGCGCGTCACGGACCTCGTAGCGCGTGTCCATGATGTGATTGTACCCGGCCGCGCACTGCGCTGTTTGCGTTTTCGGGTCATTCGCGCCGCACGAGTTACCCCAGCCGCGCGATGTCATGCTGAACGCGGCATAGCCACGCTGCGCGTATGCTCCGAGCGTCACGAGGAAGAATTTCGTCCCGCCCCAGCCGTGGTAGATCCCGATCACCGGGAAGTTGCCGTCGGGTCCGGACGCCGGCGCGGGCGGGAGCGCCACGTTCACGTCGACCGGTGTCACGCCGTCCCAGGTCGGTACCGAGTTGTCCCCGCCGCCGCAGTAGCGCACGCCGCCCGGCTGGGTGATGCACGGAATCTGACCGTCGTAGAGGCCCGTGATCTCCGCCGCCGCCGGAGCGGCGACCAGTGTCACCCCGACGACGAGCACGAGCGCGTAGCGACCGGCGTGGGTCACGCGCGCGCGAGCCGGCGTGCGATGCGGGTCGCGAACGCCATGATCGAGACCTGCGGGTTGACGCCGACGCAGGTTGGGAAGAGGCTCGCGTCGGCGACGTGGAGCCCGCGCACACCGCGGACCGCGCCCCAGCTGTCGGTGACGGAGCGCGCGGGGTCGCCGCCCATGCACGCCGTGCCCATGGGATGGAAGCCCGTCGGCAGGAGCCGCGCCGGTCGGCAGTCGCCGTTGCGAAGCGCGGCGGCCTCGCGCGGATGGCGGAGCTCCGGGATGCCGGCGACGCCGGTGTAGACGCTCTCCGCGCCGGCGGCGAAGAAGATCTCGGCGACGAGCGCGATACCGTGCGCCAGCCCGCGGGCATCCGCGTCGGCGAGCCGGTAGGTGACGAGCGGCTCGCGGCTGCGGGGAACACGCCGGACGCGGCCGCTCCCCGTGTCGGAGACGAACAGCCCCGCGGAGCCGGCGTGGGGGAAGCGCCCGAGGCCGTCCTTCAGCGCGCGGCCGACGCCCGGGAGCGCGGCGGCGCTCACGCCGGGCACCGGATTCGTCACCTCGATCATGATGCCGTGCGACTCCTGCAGCGCATCGACCAGGTACGATTGCAGCGTGCCGCGCCACGCGAAGACGGGCTCGCGGAAGTAGCCGGCGACGCCGACGGCGGGATGGATGCGGAGGTTCCGGCCGAGGGCGGGGTGGCGAACGCCACTGCGCGCGAGCAGGCCAGGCGTGTGGATCGCGCCCGCGGCCGCGACGACGACCGGCGCGTCGACGCGCAGCCGCCCGCGCACCACGTCCGTCGCGCGGTCGAGCAGCACCGCGTCGACCCCGGTGGCGCGACCGTCCGCGATGCGGATGCGCTCGACGCGACAGCGGGCGTAGAGACGGGCACCGGCGCGGCACGCGGCGGGGAGGTAGGTGAGGTGCATCGCCTGCTTCGCGTCGCTCGGGCAGCCGAAAGCGCACTGGCCGCAGCCGTGGCAGCCGTCGATGTTGCGGAGCAGCGGCGCGCCGTGCAGGCCGAGCGCGTGCACGCCGCGATCGAAGAGCTCGGCGTTCCGCCCGACGAGGTGCCACGGCACGGGACGGACGCCGATCATGCGCTCCACCTCGTCGAAGTAGGGCGCCATCGTCGCGGGATCGGCGTCGGCGACGCCGTGCTCGTTCTCCCACATGCGGAGCACGGCGTCGGGGGTGCGGAAGCAGGTGCCGGAGTTGATGACGGTCGTGCCGCCGACGCACTTCCCGAGCGGGAGCGGGATCGTCGGCCGGCCGAGCGCGAGGGTCGCGCCGCCGCCGCGGTAGAGGCGCTGGACGCGCTCCATCGGCGGCCCGGTGAAGTCGGCGCGCGTGAAGTAGCCGCCCTCCTCGACGACGACGACGCGGAGTCCCGCCGCGGCGAGCTCGCGCGCGACGACGGCGCCGCCCGCGCCCGAGCCGACGATGCAGACGTCTGCCGATTCGGCGACGTCACCCGACACGTCCGGATACTGCAGCGGCGCGAGGCGGGCGCCGTCCGCGGCCGGGCCGTCGTCGAGGCACGCGTGCGTGTAGCCGAGCGCCTCCTCGACCCGCCGGTCGGCGCAGAAGGCCGCGAGGCAGAGCGTCTTCAGGAGCACGAGGGGCGCGCGCCGCCATGGCAGCGGGCTCGCCTGGCACCGCTCGAGCCAGGCGGTCCGCGCGGCGTCGGTCAGGGAGCTGAAGCGGCCGGCGTGCCGTGACGCGATCGGCATCACATCCCACGCGCGCAGGAGCCGGCGGATCTGCTTCTGCGTCCCGCGGGGCACGCGCTCGAGGTAGCTCGCCACCCGGTCTGCGACCGCGGCGTCGCCCGCCGCGAGCGGGAACCCGCCGCCGGCGGGGATCAGCGTCTCCGCGACCGCGCGCAGCGTGCGCATCTCGGCATCGGACAGCACGCCGGGAACATACCACCGCGTCGTCAATTGACACCACGAAACGGCGGCGGCTAAGTGACGCGCGAATGGGCGTCAAGGTGAACGGCGTCGTCGACCAGCCGGCCGAGACCGGCGTGCCGTACCCGACCTTCAAGCAGATGATGCACGAGGTCGTGCACTACGGGAGCTGCTGCGAGTGCGGCGCGTGCGTGCTCGTCTGCCCGCACAACGTCATCGACTACATCGAGGGGAAGCCGAAGCAGGTTGCGAAGCCGGGCGGTGCGTTCGACTACTGCGGCATCAGCGAGGGCATCGGCTGTGACGTCTGCGCCCAGGTCTGTCCGCGCCTCGGTCCGCGCGAGTTCGACCTCCGCGACCACGTGCTGCCGAAGACCGAGGGGGTGTACGAGGGCATGTTCGGCCGCTACCGCCGTATCGTCGCCGCGCGCTGCAAGGACCCGGAGATCCTCGCGCGGTGTCAGGACGGCGGCGTCGTGACCGCGATCCTGTGCCACGGCCTGCGCGAGGGTCTGTTCGACGGCGCGGTCGTCTCCGCTGCCGACGAGGCGATGCCCGCCGCGCCGAAGCCGAAGGTCGTGACGACCGTCGCCGACGCGATCGCGAGCGCGAGCTCCTGGTACACGTACTGTCCGAACAACCTCGCGCTCGCGGACGCCGAGCAGATGGGGCT
>Ga0070731_10001924_pt1 | contig 20611 bp, 13 predicted proteins | sample Coa_R1_2_FD_66448 | JGI IMG/M metagenome (GOLD analysis project Ga0070731, IMG submission 66448) | Surface soil microbial communities from Centralia Pennsylvania, which are recovering from an underground coalmine fire - Coalmine... | ecosystem: Environmental > Terrestrial > Soil > Unclassified ... | reverse complement strand
CTTCCGCCGTCGATGTGCCGATGAAGCGTTCCATCAAGCGCGTGTATTCGCCCAAATCGCCGCCGCCCATGCCCATTCCCATCGCCATCGCGCCTTTGCCGCCCTTGCCGGCCGGCGGAGGCGTTCCGCCGTTGTCCGTCATCATCCCGCCATAACCGGAATTTGCGTCGCGCTTGCGGATCTGATCTTCCATGTGCTTGGCCGTCTCGTCGCCGGCCGTGGCCTTGATCACCGCCATGAAGAATTCTTCCGGCGTCATTGGGCGCACTTCAGCGCGCGCGAAATTGCGCACCTGCTTCACACGGTCCACTTTCTGTAGCGTGCCGATCGACGAGCGCTGATACGCCTTCGTGTTCGCAATGATCGCCACCAAGCGCTGCAGATCGCGCCCGGACGCATTGAAATCTTCGGACAGAATCTTCATCACTTCCGGATAAACCGGCGGATTCTTCGGGCGAATGTCATCGACCGGCTCAACCAATCCGTAACCAAAGAGGTTGCGCCAAATGCGGTTGACCGCCGACTGATTGAACTTCTCGTTCTTCGGGCTGGTGACCCATGCCGCGAACGCCTTGCGCATCAGCAATCCTGCGTTGCCCGACCCGCTCGCCGCCGCGTTCATCATCGAACTGTCGTCCATGCTCATCATGGCCGCCATGTCCATCGAACCGCTCATGCTCGGCTCTTTGTCCGACTTCTTCATGTCCTTCGACTTCATGTCGTTCGACGCCATGTCCTTCGGCTTATCCATCTTCTTGTCGTTGGCCATGTCTTTGTTGTCTTTGCCGCGCTTGGCATCGCGCCGAGCGTCGCCCGGCTTGACCGCCACGCCCGTGAACACCGGGCCATCCAACACCTTCGGCGGGAGTTTCAATTCCGGCTGCGGCGGATCGTACTTCTGCCCGCCGTTGCGCTGATCGGTATCGACCAGCACGTGCCACTGCCGCGTGATCTTCATCGGGTCCTTCGGGTCGTCGCGCAATTCCTTCCGCTCGCTGCGCGTGTTCGCCAAAAACGCCGAAAAGCCCCAGAAATCCTGCTGCGTCCACTTGTCGAACGGATGATCGTGGCACTGCGCACACGCGATGCGCGCGCCCAGGAATGTCTGCGAAATGTGCCCGACCGTGATCGGCAGCGTGTCGTTCATGTGGAACGTGAGATAGTTCGACGCGCCGTCTTTGTCGTTCTCGCCGGTCGCCGTGAGAATTTCCTGAACGATCTTGTCCCATTTTTCATTGGTCGCGAAGCGCTCGCGCAGCCACGAGCGGAAATAATGCGGCTTCACGTCCGCCTCTTCGCGTGTGCGCCGCCCGACCAACAGCACGCCCCAGAACGTCGCCCAATGGTCCGCGTATTCCGGGCGCTTGCTCATCTCTTCAATCCACTTCGCGCGCTTGTTCGAATTGCCGTCTTTCATAAACGCCAGCACTTCATCGGTGCTCGGAATCTCGCCCGTCAAATCCAGCGAAACGCGGCGTAGGAACGTGGTGTCGTCGCAAATCGGCTCCGGCCGGATGCCCTGCTCAGCCAGACTGATTTCGATCACGTTATCCACCGCAGCGGCAACATCTTTGATCGGATTGAGGTAGCCATATTCCGAAGGCCGGTACGCAATCTTCTCCGGCCCCTTGTACGACGCATCGTCTTTGTCCTTGTTCGCGGCAGCGGCAACCGCGGCGGCGCGAGCGGCCAACTGCGGGTCGGCGGCAATCTTCGCCGCGTCTTGCAATCCGCCCAGCGCTTTGATGCGCACTTTCAAATCGTCGCCCAGCGCCTTGCTGTCGCCCGCGGCCAACGTCATGAATTCTTCAGCTTTGTCCAACTGCCCGGTGGCCATGCAATAATCCATGCCGACCAGCGCGCGCTTGGAGTCGTCCTGCCAGCAATTCTTAATAATGGTGGGAATCTGTTCCTGCGGAATCTTGTCCCATTTGATCGGGAAGTCGTTGCCTTCCGAAATGACCGTGATGGCTAAAGCGTCAGCCTGCGAAAGCTGCGCTTTGACGTACGTGCCGAGCGTCACCCAGACGTAGACTTTCTTGCCCGACTTCGCCGCGTCCGCCACCAGCGCTTTGACCGCGTCCAGCGCCTTGGCCTTGTCCGGCACGGCATAGTCTGCGGCAAACACGTGCGACGCCGCAATACTCAGCGCCAGCCCAAAAACCCCCGCGAACCGAATGCCTCGAACCATCGCGTCCCCCTTCGTCCCTTCCCTAAATACACCTACCCCTTCGCAAAGTCGGTGTTTTCGTTCCATTTGCTGCAACAAATCCGAGATTTCTTCGCACAATCTCAAAGATTCGAACCCCACCCACGCATCCGGCCTAAAAAAGCAATATATCGCCCCCGATGGCTTCGGGTCTGCTTAATATACTCTCCTTATCGCCGTTTCTTTCAAAAAATGTGAAGATTTTCGGAATCAATTGCACAAAGTGGGAATCCCCCCGTAGGACGGCTCTCCGAGCCGTCAAGCATTTGCCATTGCGCTCGAGCCGTTCTCATCAGCCCCATAGACCCTATAGGCCCCATAAGCCCTATTTCGGCGCTATACAGTCCCATTTGACCTATTCCAAATTATGCAATACAATTTGTCGCGTGGCCTTCCATTCCCCCTAAAAAGATAACAATGTCCGATAATCCCCAACCCTACCGTTCGCTGCCCCCCAAAGCCGCCGCCGAACTCCTGCGCACGCAAGACGCCCTGCTCTTCGATGTCCGCACGCCGCCCGAATTCGAATCGCACCACATCCAGGGCGCCGTCCTGCTGCCCATTCAGGAACTCCAAACCCGCCACCCCGAAATCCCGCGCGACTCCAAGCGCCCCATCCTGATCGTCTGCGAACACGGCATCCGCAGCGTCCACGCCTGCCGAGCGCTAAGCGAAGCCGGCTGGACGAACTTGATTAACGTGAGCGGGGGAATGGCGGCGTGGATGGAGGAGGGACTGCCCTTCAACGCCAAAGGCGTTGCGTAGCAAAGCCCAGGGTTGGCGCGTACTCGCGCCTACCCTGGGTACCAAAACGACGGCACCTTACAACTCCAACGGAGTTGCGTCCGGGATGGCACAGCGGCGTCGGCATTGAAAACAATGCTTGCGAAAGTTCGAACGAAAGGAGTAATCCTGTGAAACGCGAATTCAATGTAGTCATCGAACGAGACGCCGACGGTCACTACGTCGCGAGCGTTCCGGAACTACATGGTTGCCACACGCAGGCCAAGTCGATCAAGAAATTGCTCGAGCGAATTGAAGAGGCAATCGAATTGTGTCTTGAAGTTGCCGGGCGTACACGAAAGCGTCGATAGAGGAAATGGTACAATTCTTATTTTCGAAGCGATTCTATCCCCCGCTTACATTGAGCTATTTCCGACTCGATGCGCTGGCGTTTGATGTCGTATGCAGTGACTTCGCCAAGATTGTCCTCCGTGATTGAAACACCTGACGCCGAAGTGATTGTGCGGGTTTGCGGAGACGGGCGCTCGCCCAAATCCTGCAATTGCTTTTGCGCATTTTCGAGCCGCTTTTCCCATAGAGCCAGCATCCGCGCATTATTCTTTTCACGACTATCTGCTTTGCCTTTTTCGGCGAGCGCTGCAATCTCAGCCTTTAGTTTAGCTTGCGTTGCTGCGTCCGGTTCGTCCGTGGCACGCTTCGCATCGGTCGCAGGCTTCTCCATTTGAACTTCTGTCAGAAGCCGCGGAATTGGTCGTTCCGGTGGCGCCTCTTGCTCCGTTTGAGATTCATATTTCGGAACATACTGTGGTACACGCAATCTAGCACGCTCCGCTTTCCCAGGGATTGGTGGTTGCAATTCTTCCGGTAAAGACGTGCCCGTAAATGGGGTGGCAGGCGAATGAATTGTAGCCGGAAGTGTCGCTTTTGGCTCTGCCACGGATTGAACCTTGTCAACTTTTTGTGACTGAAGCTCGCGCAATTTTTCCTCTGCGGCTTTTTGCTCGATTTGCCATTTGCGATGTTCCTCTAAGATCGCTTCGTTGTCCTTTGAGTGACGTTGCATGTAATAAATAAGAGCGCCAATGCAGCAGGCGAAAAGCATTAGGTTGATGCCGAGAACAATAAGCTGCGAGGATGTTCGCTTTTTGACTTCGGCGCGTCGAACTGGACGCGTGGGCTGAGCAATTTTCGGCGGCTGGACGTTGCCCACGGCTCACTCTCCCCTCTTATGCCTCAAATATCTCGTCTTTGTTAAGAACGTAGATTAGCGCACGCCGAGGCGAAATCAACTTCCCTACTTCGTCCCCGTCCCCGCCGCCTTGCTCGGCGAGTCGTCCACCTTCAAATCCCCCAGCGCATACTGCATCCCGTTCAGGAAAAACTTCACGATCGTCGGGTTCATGTACGTGCCGTCGTTGTGCCCCAGCAGCGTGTAAAACACGCGCCCGTTGCCGGACTTTTTGATCCACGCCACCGCGTAATCGTGATCCTTGCGATTTTCGCCGCTGTACGTGCCGCCCGCCGCAGCCGGGGCCTTGATGTCCGGCTTGGCCAGTTTGCTGCTGGCTTCCAGATCGACGCTCAACAGCACGCGCATCTTCTCGCGCGAATGGTTCGCCACCTCTTTATAGGTGTAGATTTCGTCGTTGAAATCGAAGTTCTTGCCTTCGAAAAGCTTGGTGAGCGGGCTTTCCTTGTCGTCCACTTTGATGTTGATGTTGTGCCACGGATGCCCGTTGAAATAACCGCCGATCATGTCGCCGTATTCCTTCCAATTGTAATACGCGTCGGTGGCGGCATGGATCCCGACGATGCCTTTTCCCGAAGCCACGAAATCCAACAGCGCTTTCTTGCGCGCGGGTTCGGCGCTTTCGTACGCCTTCTTGCTCTCTTCGTACGCCGCCTGAGCGGCCGCGATTTTCTTCTTCTCTTCGTCGGATTTCTTGGCCAAATCCTCCGGCTTGGGCATGTTCGGCTTGGCCGGCTTGAGGAAATCGCCAGTCGTGCTCATCAGCACGATCGCGTCGTATTCATTCAGGTCCGTATCGAAAATCGCCGGGTCTTCGGTGATCTTGGTGACTTCAAACGCGCCGGTTTTTTTGCCGAGCAACTCAAAACACTTGGCGCCGACCGGAATCGACCCGTGTACAAACCCGCTCGCGCGCGTGTACACCAAAACCTTGTGCGCCTTCTCCGGTTTGACCTGCGGCGCATCCGGCAGCGCGCGCTCCAGTTTCAAAATAACGTCGGGCTTGAGTTCAGCGGCCGAAAGCGAAAGGCCAACCAGCAGTACGGCGAGTGTCGTGACGAAAATACGTTTCATGAGTGTCTCCATTTCGTTTCAAAAATCGTTTCACGATTGTTTACACCAGCGCGCGAAAAATATGCGGCGACGAGTTTGCGATAAATCTCCGCGACTCTTGCAACGCCGCCTCTTGCAAAGTGCCCCTCGTGCCTTAGCATGATCCCCGCGATCGTCACGCGCTCGGACTCAAAAATATTTTGCCGCCCAACGCACTTCTGGACGATACGTTTCTTTGCGCAGTTGCACTAGTAATATGGCAGGCGCCCTTTAACCCCCGTCCCGTTTGCCACAGGAGTGTTGAACGTGTTGAAGCCGAGATTTCGCTGGATTCTGCTTTTCGCTGTGTCGCTGTTGGCAGCGCGCACAACCTTGGCCGGCCAGACTGCCGCCCCATTGGCGGCCGATAACAACCGCGGCGTGCGTGCGGCGGTAATCACGGCGGCGGGGCCGCTGGTGATCGACACGCTCTCCGGCCCCGTCGGCGCCATCGGCGACATGGACAACGCCTACGTTGACGCGCGCCTGAGCGGCCCCCGCGCCGTCGCCGCGGATTCTTCCTACGTCTACATCGCCGACACCAACAACCACACGATCCGCAAGTTCGACGGCAACGGCGTGACCACGCTCGCCGGCCTCGCAGGCGTGCCCGGCGCGTCCAACGGCCTCGGTGCCGGCGCGCGCTTCAACAAACCCGGTGGCCTCGCGCTCGATTCCAACGGCAATCTTTTCGTCGCCGATTCAGGCAACCACACCATCCGCAAAATCACCCCCGCCGGTTTGGTCACCACTTTCGCCGGCCAGGCCGGAGTCCCCGGCACCGCCGACGGCACCGGCGCGGCCGCACAATTCAATTTTCCGGCCGGACTTGCCTTCGACGCCAGCGGCATCCTCTACGTCGCCGATTCCGGCAATCACACCATCCGCAGGATCACCCAAGCCGGCGCCGTCACCACGCTGGCCGGCACGCCGGGCACTCCCGGCTCGGCCAATGGCACGCCCGGCAGTTTCGACCAACCCATAGGCATTACCCTGGATAGCTCCGGCGTGATTTATGTCGCCGACACCATTAATTGCACGATCCGTGCCATCGTCATTTCAAACAGCACGCCCGTCGTCAGCACGCTGGCCGGGCTCGCGCTCAATCCCGGTAACGCCATCGGCACCGGCAATCAAGCGCGCTTCAACGGCCCCGGCGGAATCGTCTCCGACGGCGGCGCGAATCTCTACGTGGCCGACACAGGCAACAACGCCATCCGCAAAGTTACCACCAGCGGCGTGGTCACCAATTTCTCCGGCACACCCAGCCCCACCGGCGCCGGAGCGCTCGACGCCCCCGGCCTCTCCGCTCAGTACAATCAACCCACGGGCCTGGCACTCCTCGGTGCCAGCACGCTCTATGTGGCCGACGCCGCCAACAATGTCGTGCGCGCGGTTATCGCTTCCGGTGGAACCACCAACACGCTGACTGTTGTCGGCCAGGGCTCGCGCACCGGCACCGTCGATGCGCCATCTAGCGACGCCCGTTTCGTCACCCCCGCGGGCATCTTTGTCGCGCACAGCGGCACTGAACTGCTGGTCAGCGACTCCGCGCAGCACGTGATTCGCGAAGTCGCCATCGACGGCTCCAGTTCGCTCACCCTCGTCGGCACCGCCGGTCAACCGGGCACGAGCACAGGTTTGTCCGGATTGCTGAACGGTCCAACCGGCGTCTGCACCGACAGCAGTTCCACGACCGTTTACATCGCCGACACCGGCAATCACGCCATCCGAAGTTACGACCCAAGCAACGGCGTGCAGACGTATGCGGGATTGCCCGGCCAGCCCGGCACCACCGACGGCGTCTCCGCATCATTAGCCCGCTTCAACTCGCCCAAAGGAGTTTTTTACCTCGCGCCAACGCTGTACATCGCCGACACGGGGAATCATACGATTCGGCGCGTGAGTTCGTCCACCGTCATGGTGGTTGCGGGAGTGGCCGGGTCCAGCGGCACTACAGACGGACAAGGGATCAACGCGCGCTTCAACTCGCCCAGCGGCATCACGGCCGATCCAAACACAAGTTTTCTTTACGTAGCGGACACGAACAACCACACCATCCGGCAGATCGACGGAGCCGGCAACGTCACCACGATCGCCGGCACGGCCGGCACGCCGGGCTTTGCCGACGGCATCGGAACTGCGGCACAGTTCAATCACCCGACCGGTGTCTCGTTCGCGAGCGTGAACGGCATGAACTTGCTCTACGTGACTGATGCGGACAACCACACGCTGCGTATCATCGACCTGAATTCGGGACAGGTGACGACGGTGGCCGGCAGCGCCCCCATCCCGGGCGGCAAGGACGGCGTCGGCTCGGCGGCGCGCTTCAACAAGCCGCTTGCCGTGGCCGTCGATCCCAATGGAATTGCGTACGTTGCCGATTCGCAGAACAACAACATTCGGCGCGGGTTGGGATTCAGCGGGCAGGACACGGCCACGATTGACATGAGCGCCGCGCCGGTCAACGTGCAGCGCCAACTGGATGTGCTCAACCCGTCATTCGGCACATACCAATGGCGGATCGTGCGGCGGCCGGCCGGGTCAAGCAACGACTTCTCGGATCCCACGATCAGCAATCCGACATTCACACCGGACATCGCCGACGTATACGTCTTTCAATTGACGGCGTACCAAGACTCGGTCAGCGAGAACATCACTTACGTGACGCTGAAAGCGCTCCCGCCCGCGCCCGTCTTCGGAAGCCCCTCCGCCAGCGGCGTGGTGGGTGTGCCCTTCAGCTATCAACTCGTGGCCTCCGACAACCCAACCTCTTATGCAGCGCCGAACCTGCCCCCCGGACTGACCGTGGATACTACCACCGGCTTGATCAGCGGCACGCCATTGACCGGGGGCGGGTTTCTGATCAACGTCACGGCCAGCAACGACGGCGGCACCGGCAACGCCGTGCTGGTGTTGAGCATCGACTCGCCGCCTGTGATCATCTCGCTCACTACGCAGGATAACCCCGGCCTGGTCAACACGCCCGTCACCTACACGTTCTCCGCCGACGATCCCGATACGTCGATGCTCAATTATTCGCTCGATTTCGGCGACGGTTCGCCGCACGCGCTCGGCACCTTTGCGTCAGTGGACTTCACTCCCGGCACAACCGTGAGCGTCGCGCACACCTACATGACCCCCGGCAATTACACCGTAACGCTGTTTGTGGACGACGGGCAGGCCCATGCGATGCAAACCGCGCCGCAATCCATCCCCGCGCCGTCCTCCGCCGGGACCGGCGTCACCAACGTCTCCGACGGCACCATCACCAATCCGCTCAACGGCATCACCATGGACGTGATGAACAGCAACGGCGGCGTGGTCCAGCTTTCCATCGGCCTCGACGCGGTCGATCAAGCGCGCGCCGCACAGGATTACAGCGCCTCGACCGAATTCGGCGACATCGCCGGCCACGGCGCAACCGTGACGGGCCAGACGCCCGTGCATGCCTTTACGCATCACGGCGTCTTCGTCGCCAAAACCACAGTCACCAAAAATGCCACGGGCCAAATCGCCGGCCTCGCGCGCAAAACGCTCGTCATCAGCGCCAAGGAAACCGGCGAGACATTCCCCACTGCGCGCGCCGGCTTCCAGGACCTGCGCACCGTCGGCGACGCGCCCAGCACCAAAGCCACGACCAAGAGCATCAAAGGCAAATTCGTCTTCAGCGGCACGAACAACGACGCGGTCAGCTACAGCGGCACCATCCAACTGCCCTCGGGCCTGATCACCTCCAGCTCTCACGAATTCTCCGTCGGCATCGGCAACATCGTGGTGAGCACCACAATCAATGCCAAAGGCAAAGGTTCAGCGCCCGGCACGCCCGCGGTCTTGAAATCGCTGAGCATCGCGTACATGAAAGTCAAAAAAGGCGTCCCGACCAAAGGCGGCGAAACCGCCCGCATCAGTCTGGTTTTCAACACCGCCGGCATGGTCGCCGCCGGCTTCGACACCGAAGGCATCGTCCGCGATTCCCCCGACCTCACTAAGGGCCAAGCGCCGCGCTCCATCCAGGTCGCCATGGAACTCGACGGCGTGCCCTATACAGCGCTAGTACCGGTGACGTTCACGGTCTCGAGCAATTCATCGTTTGGAAGCATCTCGGGGCGGTAACGTAATTCGCCAAGTGGCCGGATGAACTTGTAGGATCCATGCCCGGATGGTTGCATTGCTTTCAGCGCCAACGGCGCGAACTACGACAGCCCAAGGCGGAGCGAAGCGCAGCCCTGGGTTTGAATCAGGGAAATCCGCTAAGAGGGTGTTTAAAAAGTGGGTGCGAGCGGAAAACGAGCGATTTTTGTTCGGATCGAGGCGCGAACTTCATGCGCTATCCTCAGGAGATAACGCTTGAAGTTCGCAACGAAGAGCCGGACAAAAAGCGCCGTTTTACGCCGCGCTCACTTTTTAAACACCCTCTAAACCCCAAGGGGGCGAACCGGGCTTGCAGCCAACGTGACATGCCCTTTGCTTGCAGGAGAATTGAGAAATGAAGAAACTAACCACGCTCCTCGTGCCGCTTCTGCTGCTCATCGCCTCACACGCCCTCTGCTCCGGAACCACGAGCCCGCCGCCCGTGATCACCGGTTTTTCTTCGTCGGACAATCCGGCGCTGATCAATTCGACGGTAACGTTCTCGCTTTACATAAGCAGCACCGGTGGGCAGCAGTTCACCTCCTCCATTGACTTCGGCGACGGCACGCCCGCCGCCACTTTTAACAGCCCAGCCGGCACACATTCGGCTGGAGCCGTTGCCCAGCACACGTTCACGGCCTACGGCACGTTCAATGTTGTCGCGACGGTCAACGATGGCATCAACCCCGCCGTCACCCAAACCATTTCGCAAAGCATTCCGATGCCGGCGGTGCTGGGCGTTTCCAACGTGGACGCGGGCAAGCCGGATTTGGTCAATCCGATTAATAAGGTATCGATGGGCCTCAACGCCAGCAACGGCGGCGTGGTTCAACTGGATGTGAGCGTGGCGTCGCTCACAGGCGACACCTTCGATCCGCAGACGACATTCAACGATTTCGGCGGCACGTCGGCGACGGTGAACGGGCCGTTTCCGGTGCACAAGTTCACCCATCACGGCATTTTCGTCGCCGTCACCGCCGGCATCAGCCGCACCGACCAGCACAACGGCGGCATCCAGTGCAAGATGATCACCATCGGTGCGAATGAAACCGGCGAGCAGTTGCCCAACGCGCGCGACGATGAATCCGGCTCGCCGCACGGCCCCGGCGCTCCACCCAGCAGCGCCATCACGCTGATGAACATGAGAGGCCGTTTCGATTTTACCGGCACGAAAAACGACAGCGTCGTCTTCACCGGCAATTTCAAACTCCCGCCTGGCCTCGACACGTCCCAGCCGCACGAAATCAACGTCGGCATTGGCAACAACATCTCGAACACAACCATCAGCGCGCGCGGCCGCGGCGTCACGCCGGGCACGCCGGGACTGCTGAAGAGCCTCAGCGTGCGTTTCGGCGTGCGGCGCAACGCCGTGACGCAAGGCGGCGAACCCGCCACGGTCTCGATCACCTTCAACAAAGCCGGCCTGGTCGGCACCGGCTTCGAAACCGAAGGCGTAAGCAAAGCCTCAACCGACACCACCCCTGGCGGTGCGCCCGTCGCCCGCAAAATCCAAATCGCCGTGGTGCTCGACGGCGTGCCCTACACGACGCTGGCGCCAGTAAACTTTTCGATCTCGGGGAACGGAGGCTTTGGAAGCATTAGCGGGAGGTGATTACTTTATTTCAGACGAGATCGTTAACGCCTGCATTCTCTTCCCGGCGCCGGCTCGGCCAAAGCGCGCGCACTGCATTTGGCCCATTGGACCCATCGGACCTATAGGCCCTATCAATTGCGCATCGACGCCCAAGTGCTCCGAGAATTGCAAGCCCCTTCACTTCGTCCGCTCCAACACATACTCCGGAATCCCCAGCAGCGAGGCCTTCGCCGCCGAGGCCGGCAGAAACTCGATCTCGTCCCGCGCCCGCTGGATTTCCGCGCGGGCGATCTGCAGCGCATAATCGACCGAGCCTTCGCGTTCCAAATACGGCCGCAGCGTCTCGCGCGTCAGCGTGCCGATGCCGGGCTTGAAGAACGTCAACAGTTCCTGCTTGCGCGCGCCCGTGGCTTTGCTCAACAAATGAATCAGCGGCAGCGTGGGCTCGCCGTTCTTCAGGTCGCTGCCCAGCGACTTGCCCACCGTCGCTTCGACGCCCACCAGATCAAGACAATCGTCTACAATTTGGAACGCGATCCCCAATCGCCGTCCATACGCATACAGCCGCCGGCTCTCCGCTTCCTTCGCGCCCGCCAGCAGCGCGCCCAATTCCGCCGCCGCGCCAAACAACACCGCCGTTTTTTTCTCAATCAAATCGAAGTACGCGTCTTCGTCGATGTCTGTTTTGAAACGGCTGTCAATTTGGAGCAGTTCGCCTTCGCAGATCAGGCGGCTGATGCGAGAAAGAATCCGGAACGGACGCGGATCGTCGAAGCGGCCCAGTAATTCGAAGGCGCGCGAAAAGAGAATGTCGCCGGTCATCACCGCCGATTTGTTGCCCCAGGTTTCGTTCACCGTGGGCACGTTGCGCCGCGTGGCCGCGTCGTCGAGGATGTCGTCGTGACACAACGTCGCCAGATGAATCATCTCCACCAGCGCCGCCACGTCCGCCGCCAGCGGCGCTTCGCCGCCAAACGCCCGCGCGGCCAAATGCAGCACCGCCGGCCGCAAGCGCTTGCCCTTGAAGCGTTCGATGTGCTTGCAGAGTGTGTTGATGAACGCATACTGGCTGCTGAGGTTGCGCGAGAGAATGGATTCCGAGCGTTCCAAATCCCCCAGTATCGGCCCGACAAGTTTCAGCAGCAGCAGCGCCCGCTCTTCCGACGATTGGGGAAGCTGCTGCAGCGCGGCAGCGCCAGGAGCGCCGGCTTCCAGCCGGCCAGTGGTGACGCGCACATTCTTGTCTGCCGGCATCATAGGGGCTGTGGCGGTTTTAGCGGTGGCTCGAGCGTTCATGGTGAAATCCTTGGGCTCGAATTGTATCCAGCGCGGCGTCCGACTCAAGTCAGGCGCCGTGGATATTTTAAACACGAGCAAATTCTCAACCGAATTCGCGACAAGTCTGAGGCAGCAGTGAGAATGGAGTCCGCAAGACCCACATTTAACGCCACTTGTGAAGTGTCACATTTTAGGCGCAGCGCCGAAATTACAGAGCCGCGCACGCCAGTAAGCGGCAAATCGAACGACACAGGAGAACCCACGCGGCACGAAACGAAGCACTCTGAAGCGAATTGGCACAGCTTTCTCTCTGGGGCGCAGCCTTGGCTAAAAAGCGATCGCTGCCATTGGCCCAAAGGTCCTATGGGTCCTATTGATCGGGCGCTTACTGCGCGTCTGTGTTGCAACGATTTCGCAACATGGAATAATTTTTATTATGCCGCACTTCAGGAGTATTCAGTTCATGCCGCGATTATTCCGATAAAAGGTGGAATGCAAAAGCTCGATGCGTGCATAAGCACCGGCTTGATAGGCATTGGCACGATCGCCATCAAAGATTATGATGGCTGTGTATTGCTCTGAGCGTAACGGGTGAGGAACGGGCATGGCCCTGGATCCCAATCGATTCGACGAGTTCGTGATCGAATCGATGATCGGCGAAGGCGGCATGGGCAAGGTGTATCGCGCCCGGCAGACAGCGCTCGACCGCTGGGTCGCGCTGAAGGTGCTGCCACGCGCCAAGGAAAACCGCAACTTCATTGAACGCTTCTACCGCGAAGCCCGCTCCGCCGCGCGCCTGGTCCATCCCAACATCATTCAGATTCACACCGTCGGCGAAGTGCAGGGCGTGCCGTATTACACGATGGAATACGTCGAAGGCGACGACCTCGAGCACATCATCCGCAACCGCGAAAATCCGCTCAGCATCGACGCGATCATCGAAGTCACGCGCTCGGTGGTCAAAGCGCTCGGCGTCGCCTCCGAACAGGGCGTCGTGCACCGCGACATCAAGCCCGCCAACATCATGGTCTCCAAGACCGGCCTCGTGAAAGTGATGGATTTCGGCCTCGCCAAGGAAATGGACCACAACATCACGCAATCCGGCGTGGTTGTGGGCACGCCGACCTACATGTCGCCCGAACAAGGCAGCGGCCAGACCGTCGATTTCCGCTCCGACCTCTACTCGCTCGGCTGCGTGTTGTACGAGTCCATTAAAGGCCAGCCGCCCTTTCACGCCGAGAAAGTCGCCTCGGTCATCTACAAGCACATGTTCGAGCCGCCGCCGCCGCTGAGCGACCCGGACCATCCCGTCAATCCGGTGCTCGAACAATTCGTGATGCGCACGCTGGCCAAAAAGCCGGACGAACGCTACGCCACGCCGGACGCGACGCTGGAAGCATTGTCGAAGATTGCATTCAATGCCGCCGCCGCCGAATTGGAACTCTCGCGCCACGCGCAGAACAGCGTCAACGCGCGCAAACGCCAGGAACCGCGTTCGCTCTCAAAAGATCCCGACGCGCCCAAAAAACTGCTCGAACCGCAAGCGAAATCGCTCAAGGAAGTTTTGGAACGAGTGATGTCGCAGGCCGCGCCAACGTCCAAAGCAGCGCCCGAAGCCAAGGCCGTTGAAACGCCGCCCGAACCCGAAGCGAAGCCGGCGCTCCCGCCCACGCAGGAAACCGAACGCCCGCCGGACCTCGCGCCAAAAGAGAAGGAAAAGGAAAAAGAGCCCAAGCCGCAAGTCGCTCAGCCGCCGGCGCAAGTTGCGCCGCTGGGCCAGTTGCTCGCTGAAAAAGCGAAATTCATCCAGCAGTACACCTCGCCGCAGACCCAGAAACTGCCCGACGCCGCACCTGAAGCCGCCTCCGCGCAGCCGCTTTCGCCGCCCTCGCCCACCGAAAAGGAAAAGGAGAAGCTTCCGCCCAAGCCCGCGCCGAAGCCGCTCAACATGCTCAAGCCGCCGCCGAAGAAAGAACCCAGCGGCATTCAGGAGATGTCGAAACGCATGCAGTCTGGCGTGAAACTCGCCAAGCCTTCCGCCATTCTGGACGAAGCCGAAGTCGTCGAACGCAAAGTCTCCGCGCCGGTCATGCGCATCAAAATTCGCCCCACCAGCGTCTCCACGACCTTCGTCAAAATCGCCGACGGCCGCTGGTCCTACGCGCGCCACGCCGCGCGCTGCGAACGCGCCGAAGGCCTTTCCAACCAACTCTCGCCAATCCCAACGCCTGAAGGCCGCGACAGGGGCTTGGGCGACTGCCTGCTTTGCCCCAATTGGAATGCGCGCGTCGGCTGCGCAGTGGCGTTCAGCGAAGAACTGCTCGTCAAAGGCCGCTACAACGGCCTGAAGCTGCTCTCCGAACAGGCCGTCGCCTGGATCGGCGCCGGCCGCTTCGACAAAGCCATTCAGCTCTTCAACGAATTCATCGAAGACAATCCCGAAAATCCGCAAGGCTACCGCGAACTGGCGCGCATCTACGACCGCCCCGATTACAAAGGCCGCGACAAACGCCGCGCCATCATCCTGTACACGCGCTACATCGAATTGGCGCGCGAACAGAACGAAGGTTCAAAAATTGAATTGGGCCGCGCCGAAGCCCGCGCCAATGCGCTGCGCTCGCAGCCACCTTCTTATGGCGGCGCGCCGATCGGCGAATCGATCGAATTCGATTGCTTCTACCGCGGTTCAGCCGACTGCTACGCCTATTGCCGCATCGACCTGCTGCAACTGGTTGGTGTCAAAGCCGGCATCGTCGATCCGCAAACCGGCTCAACCGAACCCGACCCGCACGCCGGCATCAGCGCCTTCCGCCGCGTCAAATCCATCTTCGCGCCCGCGCGCACCGAACAGGAAAAGCAGGAGGACCAGTCCGCCGTGCGCCGCGAACTCACGCGCCTGGCCGAACTCGACAATCCCATGCTCAAGCGCGAAGCCGACATCGTCTGCGTGGTGAATTTCGACGCCCTCACCGCCGTCGAATTCCAAGCCCGCCCGCCGGATTTGACTGCGATCAAACTCACCGAAAAAGGCGCCGCGCACAGCTTCGTCTTCACCGCCTCAAACAACGCCGAAAGCCTTCAGGTAAAAGAATTCCTGTCGCGCCGCCTGGCGCGACGGAAGACGTTGAGTTTGAAAGGGTGAGCGGGGCGCGCCCCCACTCCCCACTCCCCGCTCTCTCACTTCCTACTCCACCTCCACCTCCGCCGGCATCACAATCGCCGGATCCGCTCCGGTTGGACGCGGCGGCAGGTCGATTCGCGCCGCGCGCCAGCCGCGGTGGCGCAGCGTCCCGAACATCGCGCTGCGGATGTGCGCTGTGCCGCTGACGCGGATCGACGCCGGATCGTAATCCGACCCCAGCGTCACCATCTCGCCTTCCCTCTCCCCGCGCACCGGTTCGAACGTGATGTACTTCAGCAGCGCTTTGCGGCAGCGCGCGTGAATCTCCCGCGCCGCGGCGCCCACGCGCTCGTCGTCGTATTCGTCGATGTTTTCGAAAAGAAAATCGAGCAGCCGCCCGTCCTGCTGCAAAAGTCCCAGCAATTGCGCCGGCCCGTGCGTGTCCGGAATGCGCTTGATGATCTCGCGCACCGTTTCTACCGGCACTTCGCGGATGGTCTCGCGGATCATTTCACGCGTCCCGTATGTAGAACGGAGCTCCTGCTCCGTTCCAGCAACACCGGTCTGAACGGAGCGGGAGCTTCGTTCCACCGGCACTTCCCGGGTCACTTCTTTGATGATTTCAACGGGAACTTCAACACGAACTTCTTTGATGACTTCAACCGGCACTTCCTTGATCACTTCTTTAATCACTTCGACAGGCACTTCCCGGGTTACTTCGTTGATGACTTCAACGGGAACTTCGACGCGAACTTCTTTGATCACTTCGACCAACACCTCTTTGATCACTTCCTTCTCGACTTCTTTAATAATTTCGATTGGAACTTCTTTGATCACTTCCCGCACGACCTCGACAGGCACTTCTTTGATGACCTCTTTGATCACCTCAACCGGAACTTCTCTGATAATTTCGACGGGAACTTCGACACGAATTTCCTTGATCACTTCGACCGGAACTTCGCGGATGATGGGATTGCGCTGAGGGATGACGACTTCGCGCGTGATTTCTTTGATGACCGGCGGGTCTTTCACGCCATCCACGACGCGCTGCAAGCGAACGATTTCTTCGCCTCTTCCCAGCGCGGTGAAAAAACAACGGAATGCGAGGCCAAGGTCCATGGCAAACCCCTTCTCCCCCGCACGTTTATAGTATCGTCCGATTCGCGCGATTTGTCGAGCAATCATTTGAAGTGTGGCTTTTGATCGTTGACTCCGTGCAGTTAATCACAACGCAATTGCAATTATTTTGCCGATAGTGACTTGACGCTGCCATGCAGCGTGGTTACTCTTTTCTGCCTTTTGAAAAGGATCCCGTCCATGTCCAAGCACAAGAAGAAAAAGGACAAACTCAAACGCGACAAAGGCATCTCAAAGAAGGCCTCGAAGAAGCCTAACGCGCTTAAAGCCCTGAAAGCGTCCTCGAAAGAGAAGATTAAGCTAAACTCCCCTGCCAAAAAGGTTTCTAATCTGAAAACTAAAAACAAGCTCAAAGCCGGCGTGGTCCGCTCCTCCAAGGAACTGCGCTCCGCCAAAGACCTTCGCCCGTCCAAAACCGCTGTCAAAAAGCCGGCGCTGCCGCCGCGCCCTGCGATCAAACTCACCAAAGAGATGCTCGAAATCCGCGCGGTCCTGCAATCCATGCTCACTCAGATGCGCCGCGACATCGACCACGAAGTCCGTGGGGCCAGCGCGCGCGATCTGGCGCACATCAACGATACCTCCGACATGGCTTCCGACGCTGCCGAAGGCGATTTGGCCCTGCGCATCGCCGAAAGCGAAACGGTCGAAGCCAGCGAAATCGAGCGCGCCATCGAGAAAATCGACACCGGCACGTATGGCACCTGCGAAATGTGCGGCCAGCAGATCGGCGCAGACCGCCTCAAGTTCCTGCCTTATGTGACGCTGTGCATCAAATGCCAGGCCCTCGCCGAAATCCGCAAGCGCGAAGAAAGCGAAGAGCTCGACGACCTCGCCGAAGGCACGGAAGCCGACACCGAGAATAATTAAACTCAGGAATTTGGCATTTGTCATTTTTCGAATCCTCACGCTCCCCTTTGCGCGCGTGGAGCAAATGACAAATCACAAATAGGCCGTTTCGTATGGTCACCCTGCCCTAGCCTCGCGGATGATACTGCCGATGCACTCCCAGCAAGCGCTTAGCGTCCACATGCGTATACAGTTCGGTGGTGGTGATGTCCGCGTGGCCGAGCATTTCCTGGACGGCGCGCAAATTTGCGCCGCCTTCGAGCAGGTGCGTGGCGAAACTGTGGCGCAGCGTATGCGGGCTGTATTTTCCGGGGAGGCCAGCACCGCGGCCGTGCTTTTTCACCAGCGCCCAGACATCTTCGCGCGCCATGGGCCGGCCGCCCTTGCTTAAGAACAGGCGCCCGCCGTCGCGCGTGCCGCTCCAACCGGGGCGGACGTGAACGAGGTACGCGCGCACGGCGTCGATGGCCGCGCGCCCGACGGGGATCAGCCGCGTCTTCTCGCCTTTGCCGGTGACGCGGACGTTGGCTTCATCAAGGCTGAGCCATTCCAGCCGCAGCCCGCACAGTTCGCTGACGCGCATGCCCGTGGCGTAAAGCAGTTCGACGATGGCGCGGTCGCGCAACGGAACTTTGCGCCGCCCGTTGCGCCCGAGCGCGGCGGCAGGCGCCATCGTGAGTGCGGCGGCGTGTTCCTGCGAAAGCACGTGCGGGAGGCGCTTCCATTGTTTGGGGCGCTCGACGTGAGCGCCCGGATCGGCTTTCAAACGGCCTTCGGTAAGGAGGAATTTCAAAAACGTTTTCGCGGCGGCGAGGCTGCGCGCGGCGGAGGAACTTTTGTAGCGCTGCGTGCTGGCTAGAAACGCGGCGAAAGCTGCGACGGTATCGGGCGTGACGGCTTCGAGCGAGCTTTCGCCGGCTTGAGCGCAATGCTTTTCAAACAGTTTCAAATCGCGGCCATACGCTTCGAGCGTGTTGGGAGAATAACCGCGCTCGACGGCGAGGTAATCGAGGAACGTGCGCACGTCCGGATCGAAGCTCATGTCGAATGAAGTATCGGAAGGACGGGGGAAGGATTTTACTTTTCTTGGGTGAGTGTGCTAAGATTGTAAGCGGAGGCCGATATGAAATCGCCGTTTCCGGGGATGGACCCGTACCTCGAATATCACTGGGGCGACGTGCATCAACGACTGATCACGTACATCTGCGACGAGATCCAGCCCAAACTTCCACACGAACTTTTTGCGCGGACCGCGGAGCGCGTTTATTTGAATACGCCCGGCTCGCAGCGCTATTTCCCGGACGTACGCATCGTCAGCGAACCTGAAACGGCTTATGCCGTCGAAGCGCCCGCCGCCGAAATCAAAGAGGCGCCGAGCGACGCGGCGGCCGTCGAGGAGCCGTTCGTTGAACCCGCCGCAAACCCGGTGATTGTGCCGCTCGATTGCGAGGAACTCACCGAAAGTTTTATTGAGGTCGTCGATGCCAAAACGGAACGGAAAGTCATCAGCGTGATCGAAGTGCTTAGTCCGTCCAACAAGGCGCAGGGCGAAGGGCGGAGCCAGTACTGCCGCAAACGTGAGGAATGTCGTGGTGGCGGCGTGAATTTCATCGAAATCGATCTGCTGCGCGATGGCGAACGCAACCTCACCGCGCCCGAAGAGCGCATCCCCTTGTCGCACCACACGCCCTACCGTATCTGTGTCTGGCGCGCGACGCAGCCGCTTGTCACGGAACTCTACGCTGTCTCGCTGCGCCAGCGCATTCCACCCTTCAGAATTCCGCTGCGCATGGATGACTCGGACCTCGAACTTGATTTGCAGCCGTTGCTCGAACGCTGCTACATCAACGGAAGATACGAGCGCATCGATTACACGAAGGAACCGATTCCGCCGCTCTCGCCCGTGGAAGCGCGCTGGGCTGACGAACTCCTGCGCGCGGCGAAATTGCGCGGCGGCGAAAAGCGAGGCGCCGTATGAAATCGCTCTTTTCCCTATTCGAGCGGGTTTGCTGAGGCGCCGCGTGCATGAAGCTTCCGTATTTTTTATATCGGTTTTGTGAGTGAACGTTAAGAAATATACGTGTCGTAATCGGCGTGGCTGCCGATCCACACCCATTGAATTCCGCCCGCTGCGTCGATACCGACCGCACGATAATGCTGTCCAATCCGTACAGACCAAGCTCTTCGATGCGTTTGAAATGAAGCGAGGGATGCTGCGGATTCGCCTTTAGCAGTTCGTAATTTTTGTCCGCCAGTTCGCGTATTTCAGCAGGCAGCTTTCGATAGAGCGCCCAGAAATCGGAGGACGTATAGTGCTTCACAGTTCGCGCGCCTCGCCGCGAGCAAATTCTTCGCGCGCGGAATCGATTAGCTTCTTAAATTTTCCGGCTTTGAAATCGGCGGCAATTTGGCGGTCCCATTGCTGATGCTCAAATTCAATAAACCAGTCGCGAAAGCGCGCCAGTTCTTTGTCGGGCAGGTTGCGGATGCGGGTTGTCAATTCATCGACTTCGGTCATAACAATGTCCTCGTTAAACGTGCAGGATAAACTATAACGTCGCGGAGTCCAGCCGTCCACAGAAATCGTTTGCAACGCATGAAGCTGTTTCGCTTTCATCTCTCGACGCTGCTGCTGGCGAGCATCTTCGCCGGCGCGGCGATGGGCGTGTGGTTCGCCTCAGCGGTGTGGCAGCGGCAATACTCGCTCGCGGTCGAGGGCCTGCCGTCGCAGCGCGCGGCGATGGCCTTCGACGCGAACCGAACGCATTTGTTTGTGTGCCAGAATGGCGAGGCGTACCTGTTCGATCTGGCCTCGAAGCGCGCACTCTGGCAACGCTCGTTTTACACGCAGGCGTACGGCGACGCCGCCGCGCGCTTCAGCACGGATGGGTCGCTGATCGAGCTTGGATTTCCGGAGGATCAAAGCCCGACGGAAATGCAGATTCACCGCGCGCGGTTCTTATCGGTCGCAGATGGAATGGATGTGGAGCGACCGACGAGCGTGGCGCCGTGGCGGACGGATTATTATTTGGTGCGAAGGTGGGATGATGATATTGATGATCCGCAAATGAGCAAAATACGAGTACGACCATCCCCGGAATTCTTTCGATATTTGCGTGTGACGCGCGGCATATCCCCGGATGGCCGCGAAGTGTGCGATGGAGCCATGATTTTCAGTTTGCAAAACCATGCGCTCGGAAAATC
>Ga0070731_10001923_pt1 | contig 20626 bp, 25 predicted proteins | sample Coa_R1_2_FD_66448 | JGI IMG/M metagenome (GOLD analysis project Ga0070731, IMG submission 66448) | Surface soil microbial communities from Centralia Pennsylvania, which are recovering from an underground coalmine fire - Coalmine... | ecosystem: Environmental > Terrestrial > Soil > Unclassified ... | reverse complement strand
TCCCGAACTGGTCCTCGAGCTCCATGATCAGCTCGACGAGGTCGAGCGAGTCCGCGTCGAGGTCCTCCTGGAAGGACGCCTCCTCGGTGATCTGGTCCTCCTCGACGCCGAGCTGCTCCGTCAGCACTTCCTTGACGCGCTCGAACACCTCTTCACGCGACGCTGCCATGTCACCTCATGATCGTGTCTGGGGGGCTGGAAACCGCGCGATCATACACGGACGCGTTCCGGGAGCCGCTCTGCGAGGCGCTCCACGACGCGGTTCTCGACGCCCCGGGCGGCGAGCCGGATCGCGTTCGCGATCGCCCGCCGGCCCGAGTTCCCGTGCGCGACCACCGCGAGCCCGCGGAGCCCGAGCAGGTACGCGCCGCCGTACGTGTCGGGGTCGAACCGGGTGCGGAGCCGGCGCGCGGCCGGCCGGATGAGCAGTCCGCCGAGCTTGCCGAGCGTCGTCGCCGTGATCTCCGTGCGCAATGCGTCGAGCAGATCCGTGATCGTGCCCTCGAGCAACTTCAAGGCGACGTTGCCGGTGAAGCCGTCGGTCACGACCACATCCGCCACACCGCGCAAGAGGTCTCGGCTCTCGGCATTGCCGCCGAAGTTGAGCTCGCTCTCCCGTAGCAGCGCATGGGCATCGAGCGTGAGCGCGTTTCCCTTTTCGTCCTCCTCGCCGATCGAAAGCAGACGCACCTCCGGGTTCGCGACACCGAGCAGCTCCGCGCTGAAGATCGCTCCCATATGCGCGAACTGGAGCAGATGCTCCGCGCGCGCGTCGGCGTTCGCGCCTGCGTCGAGGAGCACCGACGGGCCCTGCCGCGTCGGGATCGGCACGGCGATCGCCGGCCGCATGACGCCGGGCAGCCGCCGGAGGTGGAGCAGCCCGGCGGCGAGGACGGCGCCCGTGTTGCCGGCGGAGACGACGGCGTCCGCTTGTTCCTCGGCGACGGCGCGGACGGCGGTAACGAGGGTCGAGTCCGGCTTCGAGCGCACCGCCTCGGCCGGCTTCTCCGCCATGTCGATTCGGCCCGCGGCCTCGAGCAACGGCAGCCCCCCGGCGTCGAGGCCGGGCGGGCCGACGAGCACGACGTCCACGCCGTCGGCGGCGGCCTCGCGCGCGCCGGCGATCACCTCGTCCGGTGCCCTGTCCCCTCCGAGCGCGTCGACCGCGACGCGGGCCACGCTCGCGCCCTCTACGGCGCGTCGATGCGAAGCGGCTCGACCTCGCGGCCCTTGTAGGTGCCGCAGGTCGGGCAGACGCGGTGCGGACGCTTCGGCGAGCCGCACTGCGGGCAGACGTTGACGCGCGGCGCCTCGATGCGGTGCTGCGCCCGCCGCTGGTCGCGCCGCGCCTTCGACGTTTTCCTCTTGGGGACGGCCATGAGCGGGCCAGTCTAGCCGACGGCCGCGACGGGCAGCAGGATCCGGACAGTCGTGCCGCCGCCGGGCGAGCTCTGCAGCTCGACCGCCCCGCCGAGCCCGCGCGCGAGGCGGTCGACGGCCGTCAGGCCCAGCCCGGCCGCGTTTCGCTTCGTCGTGAAGGACGGATCGAACGCCCGCGCCCGCACGCTCTCGTCCATGCCGGCGCCGTTGTCCGCAACGACCAGTGCCACGTACTCGCCGGCCGGAATGCCGAGTCGCTGAGGCCGGGCGCCGGCGGAGATGGTCGTCGGATAGGTCCGGATCGAGACCAGACCGCCCTCGGGCATCGCGTCACGGGCGTTCGCGACGAGGTTGACGACCATCTCCTCGAGCTGCGCCGAACCGGCTCGCACGGGCGTCGTGTCGCGCAGGACCAGGACGACGTCGACCCGCTGGCCGGCAAGCCGGCTCAGACGAGGCTCGAGCGACCGGACGACCTCGTCCAGCGCCGCGGTTTCTGCGCCATAATCTGACATCGGATGCCACTTTACAGTGAATGTCACATCTGTCGGGTAGCGTCTCTGGCGTGAGCACCGGCCTGCGGGAGCGAAAGAAGCTCCGGACGCGTCGAGCGCTCATGTACGCAGCGCTGCGGCTGTTCAGCGAGCGCGGCTTCGACGACGTGACCATCGAGGAGATCGCAGCGGCTGCAGACGTCTCGCCGCGGACGTTCTTTCGGTACTTCGAGTCGAAGGCGGACGTGTGCTTCGGCCTCTTCGCCGGCCTGCTCGACGAGGTCGCGGCGTCCGAGGACGTCCTCGCCACCACCGAGGCCCAGATCCGCGCGTACGCCGAGCAGGTCGCCGCGGACACCGAGCTGTACGCGTTGCAGGCGCGCCAGGCCTTCGAGCAGAACGGCGTCAGGGTCAGGCGGCGGCACATCCTGCTCGCGTTCGAGGACGCCGTGTATGCGGGTCTACGACGCGAGTCGCCCGACGCGGGCCCCACCGCCACGCGCCTCGCCGCGTACCTCGCGACGCATCTCGTCGTCGCCACGATGGAGGCCTGGGTCGAGGACGGCACTCCGGCCGCCGGGCCGGAATGGGAGAGCGCGCTGGCGCTCATGCGCCGGCATGTCGACGCGCTCCTCGGCAGGTAGCATCCCGGCGAGCCACGCGGCTCGCCCCATGCGCGTCCTCTAGTCGAAACCGCCGCTTTCCGCCCTTTTCGACCGAAGGAGGACCGCCCGTGCCGGGTCAGCTCGTGGCACGTGACATCTCGAAGAGCTATGCCGCCGTCCAGGTGCTCGACCGCATCTCGCTGACCGTCGTGCCGGGCGAGCGCGTGGGCGTGATCGGTCCGAACGGCATCGGCAAGTCGACGCTCCTGCGGGTCCTCGGCGGCCTGGAGACCCCGGACGAGGGTGACGTGACATCGACGGGCTCGCGCGGGTACCTCGCACAGGAGCAGGCGGCGGACGGCCGCTCCGGCGGCCAGGCGGCTCGCAGCGCGCTGGCGACGGTGATGCGAGCCGGCTACGACTTCCTGCTGCTCGACGAGCCGACGAACAACCTCGACTTCGCAGGGCTCGCGTGGCTCGAGCGGTTCCTCGCGCGCTCGCCGGCGGGCGTGGTCCTCGTCTCGCACGACCGGGAGTTCCTCGACCGGACGGTCACCCGCGTCGTCGAGCTCGAGGCGGAGACCCGGCGCTCGCGGGAATACCGCGGCGGCTGGTCCGACTACGAGGCGATGCGCGAGCGCGCCCGCGCCGAGCACGAGTCCGCCTACGCGGACTTCGTCGAGCGCCGCGACCGGTTGACCGCACTCCTGTCCGCACGGCGCACCGAGGCGCGCGGGCTCGGCACGCAGCAGACCGGCCGGCGCGCGACGAATGCGCTCCGCGGCAAGGTGAAGCAGGCGAAGCGTCACCTCGAGCGGCTCGACGTGGTCGAGAAGCCGTGGTCGCCGTGGGAGCTGCGGCTGTCACTCGCCCCCACGCCGGCCGCCGACTCGATCGCCGAGCTTCATCGCGCCGTGGTCGTGCACGGCTCGTTTCGCCTCGGGCCGCTCGAGCTTGCGCTCGGCTACGGCGACCGCGTCGCGATCGTCGGCCCCAACGGATCCGGCAAGACGACGCTGCTGCAGGCGCTGCTCGGCAACGAAGAGCTCGCCGCAGGTACCCGGCACGTCGGCCCCGCGACCGTCTTCGGCGAGCTCGACCAGGCCCGCGGGCTGTTCCGCGGCCGTCTGCTGGACGAGTTCGCCGCCACGTCAGGTCTCACACCTCCGGAGGCCCGCTCGCTGCTCGCCAAGTTCGCGCTCGGCGCGGACGACGTCGAGCGCGACGGAGCCTCGCTGTCGCCGGGGGAGCGAACGCGGGCCGCCCTCGCCCTCTTCGCGGCCGCGGGCGTCAACTGCCTCGTGCTCGACGAGCCGACGAACCACCTCGACCTGGAAGCGATCGAGCAGCTCGAGCTCGCGCTCGCGGAGTACGACGGCTGCCTCGTCGTCGTGAGCCACGACCGGCGGTTCCTCGAACGGCTTGCGCTCGACCGGACGATCGAACTCGGCGTGGACGCTTAGCCGTGGCGCCGCAGCGCTTCGAGGGCGGCCCAGCGCGGGTCGGGCTCGCTCTCGTCGTGGATATGCGGCTCGTCGTTCAGGTTCTTCCCGCAGACCGGACAGAGCCCGGCGCAGTCGGGCCGGCACAGGATCTTGTCGGGCAGCGCGAGCGCGACGGCGTCGCGTCCCCAGGCCGACACGTCGAGGTTCTCGCCGGACAGGTACGGCGTCGTCATCTGCTCGTCCTCCGGCGAGGACGCCTGGTACTCGCGGGCCTGGATCGGCACCTCGAGCACCGCGTCGCCGAGGCAGCGGTGGCACGGGCCGTGGAGCCGGGCCTGGAACCCGAGCGTGAAGACCGTTCCGGTCGTCGCGCGCGTCACTTCGAGCTCCGCCGGGACCTGCTCCGGCACCGGCACGTACCGCTGCCCGCCGAACTCGAACGCCGCCAGCTCGACCTCGAGCTCGTCGCGAAGCTGCTCGCCCGGACGGAGCTTCACCTGACGCAGGTTGAAGCTCGTCACACGACAAGGGTACCGCCGGCCGCTGTCGCGGCGGCTAGTAACTCGAGCCGTTGTCCGAGAGGTCGACCGGGCCGATGCCGGCGACCACCGACTCCTGCGAGCGCTCGTGCAGGCGCTCGCGGCCGCGCCGGACCGCAGTCAGGAACTTGTCGAGGTTCGTCTCGAGCGTCGCGAGCATGCCGTCCGCCCAGTCCTCCATCTCGAGACGCATCTCGCGCGCCTGGCGCCGGGAGTCGTCGATGATCTCCTGGGCCTGACGTTCGGCGAGCTTGACGATCTCGGTCTGCGACGCCTCCCGCACCGCCTGCTCGCGCGCCTCCTGGAGCAGCCGGTCCTGCTCGCGTTTCGCTTCTGCGAGCATCTCCTGGCGCTCCTTGACGATCCAGCGGGCCTGCTTGATCTCCTCGGGGATCGTCGCGCGCATCTGGTCGAGGATGTCGTAGATCTCCTCGCGGTCGATCCTCACCTGGTCGGTGAGCGGAACGGCCTTCGCGTTGTGCACGAGGTCGTCGAGCTTGTCGATCAATACGAGAACGTCCATATGGTCCAGTCTACTCGGCGTCGCTGACGGGAGCGCCACCGCGGCCGTTCGGGAACATCTCCTTCAGGCGGCGGGCGACCGCGGCGGGCACCAGCTCGTCGACCTTTCCGCCGAACGAGGCGATCTCCTTCACCCCGCTCGACGACACGAAGCTCACCTGCGGGCTGGCCATCACGTAGACGGTCTCGATCTCGGGGGCGAGCGTCCGGTTCAGCTGGTTCATCTGGAACTCGTACTCGAAGTCGGACACGACCCGGAGGCCCTTGACGATCGCCTTCGCGTCCCAGCGGCGCGCGAACTCGACGACGAGCTCGCTGAAGACGTCGACCTCGACGTTGTCGAGGCCGACGAGCGCGTCCTGCAGGAACGCAACCCGCTCCTCGACCTCGAACATCGGCTGCTTGTGATGGGGGTTGCCGACGACGCCGACGACGACGCGGTCGAAGATCCGCGCCGCTCGCCCGATCACGTCGACGTGCCCGTTGGTAACGGGGTCGTACGTTCCCGGATAGATGGCCGTGATCATCTGGTGAACAGGGTCAGTCGCGCGGAACCGTACTTGCGGGAGGTGCGCTGTGCGAGCCCGTCGACCTCGGGCGGCTCGCCGCGGCCGGACGATTCGTAGACGAGCAGCCCGTCGGGAGCCAGCAGGCGGGAGAACGGCAGCCGCGTCGCGTCGACGTCGTACGGCGCGTCGCAGAGGATGAGGTCGTAGGTGCGCGACTCCTGCGCGACGGCACGGAAGACGTCCTGGCAGAGCACGGTCGCGTGCAGCCCGAGCTTGTCGAGGTTCGCGTTGATCGTCCGGCACGCGTCGCGGTCGGACTCGACGAAGACGCACGCCGCTGCGTCTCGCGACAACGCCTCGAGGCCGAGCGCGCCCGAGCCGGCGAACAGGTCGAGCACCGTCGCCCCGTCGACGGGGCCGATCAGGTTGAAGGCGTTCTCGCGAACACGGTCGGAGGTCGGGCGCGTGTCACGCCCCCTGGGCGCGGCGATCCGGTGGCCCTTCCGCGTGCCCGCGATGATGCGCATCGCGGCCCATTGAAACTCACGAACCTGGTTCGTCGTCGACGAAGCAGGTTCGGGGTGGTGTCCGACACGAACCTGGTTCGTCGAACCAGGTTCGCGAGTTTCACGCCCCGGCGGTCGCGTCATCCGCGAGCGCGTCCGCCTCGTCCTGCCACGGGCCGTCCTCGTCCCGCAGGGCAGTCGCGATCTCGCGCGCCCGTTCGATCAGATCCCGGTCGGGGCGGAGCTTCGTGAAGCGGAGGTCGCTCCAGCCGGACTGCCGCGTGCCGAGCAGCTGGCCCTCGCGGCGAAGGTCGAGGTCGATCTCGGCGAGCTCGAAGCCGTCGGTCGTCTCGACGAGCGCCTGCAGGCGGTGCTCGGCCGTCTCGCTCAGCTCCTCCGCGGGGCGCGAGACGAGCAGGCAGTAGCTCTGCTCCGCGCCGCGACCGACGCGGCCGCGCAGCTGGTGCAGCTGCGCGAGGCCGAACCGGTCGGCCTCCTGGACGATCATGATCGTCGCGTTCGGGACGTCCACGCCGACCTCGATCACGGTCGTCGCGACGAGCACGTCGAGCTCGTGCGCCGCGAACCGACGCATCACCTCACGCCGCTCCGCGGTCTTCAGCTTCCCGTGCAGCAGGCCGACGCGGTACCCGGCGAGCTCCGCGCGGCGAAGCCGCTCGGCCTCCGCCTCGGCGGCGCGGGCGAGGCGCGTCTCCGACTGCTCGATGAGCGGGCACACGACGTACGCCTGCCGCCCCGCGTCGAGATGGACGCGCAGCCGCGTGTACGCGTCGCTCGAGCGCTCCGCACCAACCCGGGCGGTGATGATCGCCTTTCGGTTCGCGGGAGGCTTCGCGATCTCGCTCACGGCGAGGTCGCCGTAGATGGTGAGCGCGAGCGTGCGTGGGATCGGCGTCGCCGTCATGTGCAGGACGTGCGGCGAACGCCGCTCCGCGAGCGCCTGCCGCTGCGCAACCCCGAAGCGATGCTGCTCGTCGACAACCGCGACGGCGAGCTCGGCGAACTCGACGTCCCGCTGGATCAGCGCGTGCGTTCCGACCGCGATCTGCGCGGCGCCGGATGCGATCTCCTCTCGAACCTGTTTCGAGCCGGACGAGCCTGTGAGCAGGACACACCGAATGCCGAGCTGCACGCAGAGCGGATCGATCGTCAGGTAGTGCTGCTCGGCAAGCGTCTCCGTCGGCGCCATCAGCGCGCCCTGCTTGCCGTTCTCGACCGCGCGCACGAGCGCATAGAGCGCGACGACCGTCTTGCCGGAGCCGACGTCGCCCTGCAGCAGTCGCTGCATCGGAGTCGTCTGCGCAAGGTCGAGATCGATCTCCGTGATCGCGCGCTCCTGGTGCTCGGTCAACGTGAACGGCAGAACGCCGCGGTAACGCCCGATCAGCTCACCGGGCTGCGCGAGCGAAGCTGCGACGGCGTCGGTCTCGCGCAGGCGCGCGACGACGAGCTGCAGCGCGACGAGCTCGTCGAGCGCCAGCCGCCGGCGCGCCTCCTCGGCCTGCGCGTCGTCCGCGGGGAAGTGGATCGCCGCCAGCGCATCGGCGTGCAGCGGCAGCTCCAGCTCCGCCGGGAGCGGATCCGGGACGCTGCGTCCGTGAGTCGCAAGCGCGACGCGCACGAGCTCCCGCAGCCGCCCGGACGGGATCTCCTCGCTTGCCGGATAGACGGGCGCGAAGTCCGCCGTTCGCCGCGCTTCGCCGATGTCGTAGCTCTTGACGTCGAACCCGTACCGGCCGAGCTTGCCGCGGAGGCGGACGTGCGTCCCAGGCGTGAGCTTGTCGGCGAGCCACGGCTGGTTGAAGAACGACGCGCTGATCGACCCGCCGCTGTCGTCCGCGACGACCGCGGTCACGAGCGTGCGGCGGCCGCGCAGCGGCCGGGAGCGAACGCCCGCTATTCGGCCTTCGATCGCGACCTCGCCCTCGACGAGCCCGAGCTTCGAGATCGCAACCTGGTCGACGGCGCTCTCATAGCGCCTGGGCGCGTGCAGCAGCAGGTCGCGCACGGTTTGGATGCCGAACCCGCGCAGCCTGCGGGCGAGCGACTGCCCGACGCCGGGCAGCGTCTGCACGTCGAGCGCAGCAAGCCGCCTAGACGGTGTCCAGCCGCGCGGCCGCGGCCACCGGTCCTGGACCACACCTGCAAAACCCGTGTGCATCCGGGTCATCGTCGCCACCGGGACCGAGCATAGGACCGGGTCCGGACGTCACAACCGTGGGGGAGCACCTTCGGTTCTCCCCCACGTGCCCCCTCTCCGACATCTTGCTCCGGCTGCCGCGCGTGCGTCGGCGAAGCCGCCGCCCGCCGCGTGTTGCTCGTCGTCCGGCAACTCGTCTCGGCCATGACCACCTCTGGTCACGGCCGAATCAGATTCCTGCCTGCCGCGCAATCTGAATCACTCGTCCGCGAACCAGAAGAAGCCGACCGTGCCCGGACCGGCATGGGTGCCGACGACGGCGCCGAGCGTCGTCGCGACCTCGACGCTCGCACGCGGGCGCACGTGCTCGACGAGGTCGCGCAGTGCGGCGAGCCGCTCGGGCGCGGCCGCGTGCGCGATCCCGACCTTGAGGCTCTCGGAGTCGTTCGACGTTTCCTCGAACAGCGTGCGGAACTCCGCGAACGCCTTCGCGTTTCCGCGCACGCGCTTCAGCGGCACGACCTCGCCGTCTCGGATCGTGAGGATCGGCTTCACGTTCAGCAGGTTGCCGGCCAGCGCCGCGGCGCGTCCGATGCGACCGCCCCGGGCGAGGTACTCGAGCGTGTTGACGGTGAAGAGGAGGTGATGGGCGCGACCGTAGCGCGCCACGAGCTCGTCGATCTCCTCGTCCGTCGTCCCCCGCTCGAGCCGCCGCTGCACCGCGAGGGCAAGCAGCGAGGTGGACGCAGACACTGTGCGCGTGTCGATCACGCGCACCTGCTCACCGCCGAGCAGCTCGGCCGCGGTCACAGCGCTGCCGTAGGTCCCCGACAACGTCGCGGAGATCTGCAGCGACAGGATGCGCTCATACCGCGGCGCCAGCTCCTCGTAGACGGCGACGAAGTCGGCCGGCGTGGGCTGCGAGGTGGTCGGCAGCTCGACCGCCGTCGGCAGACGCGCGTAGAACTCGTCCGGCCGGATGTCCACGTAGTCGCGGAGGCTCTCGTCGCCGAACCGGACGTACAGCGGGACGACGCGGAAGTTCGGATGACGAAGCGGAGCGTCGGGGAAGTCGGCCGTCGAGTCGAGGACGATTGCCGTGTTGTCGGCGGTCAGGTTCACGCCGCCGGGACGCCGGCCGCGTGGCGCACGCCGTCGACGATCGCGTCGAAGCCTTCGTCCTTGGTCAGGCACAGGACGACGCCCGCGGACTCGAGCTCGTCGATCTCACGCTGCGTCACCGACGCGGTCAGGCACACGACCTTCGCCGCCGGGCAGGCGGCGAGCACCGCGCGGGTCGCCTCGGCACCGTTCATCCCGGGCATGCGGTAGTCCATCAGCACGACGTCCGGCTCGTGCTCACGGCATGCCGCCGGAGCTTCGTCCCCGCTCGCGACGCTCGCGACCACGTCGATCTCGGGACGCAGCTCGAAGAGCATGTGCAGCGTCTCGCGGAACGCGGTGTTGTCCTCCACGACGACCACGCGGATCGGCGAAGCCACGCGCTCAGCTTAGTGAGGGGCTCACTCGGCCGACAGGAGCAGCGCGTAGTTCGGCTGGCCCCCGTCGTGCACCTCGAGCTCCACGTCCGGGTGCCGCGCCGCGAGCGTCTCCAGCAGCGCCTCGAGCGGCTGGGCGTCCTCGCCCTCGAGCAGCGTCAGGATCGAGCGCGGCTCGGCGAGGAGCCGCTCGACCACCGCCTCGGCAACCTCGTCGAACGTATCGCCGCCGGCGACGGGCTCACCGTCCTCGAGGCCGAGCCATGCTCCCTTCTGCACCGCAACACCGTCGAGCCGGACTTCGCGCGAGGCGATCGTGACGCCGCCGGTCGCCACCTGGGCGATCGAGTCGGTCATCGCCTCTGCATTCTCGTCCGGGCCGAGCGACGCGTCGAAGGAGACGAGCGCCGCGAGCCCTGCCTGGATCGAGCGCGCCGGGACGACCCGCACGGTCTTCGCGGCGTGCTCGGCCGCCTGTTCCGCCGCCATGATCACATTCGCGCTGTTCGGCAGCAGCACCGCTTCGTGGACGTCGAGCTCGTCGAGCGCACGGACGAGGTCGGACGTCGACGGGTTCATCGTCCGGCCCCCGTCGACGACGGTCGCGCCGAGGCTCTCGAAAAGCAGCCGGTTGCCGTGCCCTGCGGACACCGCCACGGCCGCGCAGCGCCCGGCGGACTGCGGGACCCCGCGCAGCAGCCGTTCTGCGCGCTGCCGTGTCTGGCGGTGCATGTTCGCGATCTCGACGTTCTCCACCGTGCCGCGGGCGACGCCGAGCGACAGTGCCTGCCCCGGATCGTCGGTGTGGACGTGAACCTTGAGCGCCGTCCGGTCGCCGACCACGAGCAGCGAGTCGCCGAGCAGCTCGAGCTCCGCCTCGAGCGCGTCGGCGTCGAGATCGTCCCCCTCGACGACGAACGCGGTGCAGTAGCGGTACCGCGAGAGCTCCTGGTGGACGGCCTCGACGCCGAGTCGATCCTCCTGCGCGGGCGCCCCCGGCAGCGGCTCACCGGACAGCACGGCGGCGATGCCGCGGACGATCTCGACGAGGCCGGCGGCGCCCGCGTCGACGACGCCCGCCTCGCGCAGCACCGGGAGCTGCTCGCGCGTCCTGGCGACGCTCTCGTCGCCGGCGGCGACGACCGCTGCGAGATCGGCGTGGCGCCGCGAGGCCGCCTCCGCCATCGCGCGGATCGCCGTGAGCATCGTCCCCTCGACCGGCTTCTTCACCGCGCGGTACGCCGCGTCGCTCGCGGAGCGGAACACGCGCTTCAGGTCCTCGGACTCCACGAGAGCGTCAGTTGCCCCGCGGACGATCTGCGACAGGATCACGCCCGAGTTTCCCCGTGCGCCCATGAGCGCCGCCCGCGCCACCTCGCGCGCCAGCCCAGTGCGGTCCTCGGGGCCGTCTTCCGCGAGCGCGTCGGCGACCGCCCGCACGGTGAGCGTGAGGTTCGTGCCGGTGTCGCCGTCCGGGACGGGATAGACGTTCAGGTCGTCGATGCGCCTGCGATTGGCCTCGATCGCGGCGAGCGCGCCCGCGACCAGCTCGCGGACCCGCGACCTCATGCGCTCGCCCGAACGCGCTGGATCACGACCTCGACCGCCGCCACCGTGAGCCCCGTCAGCCGCTCGACCTCGTAGGCGACCTGCGAGCGGATCGTCGCTGCGACCTCCGCGAGGTTGAGCCCGTGCTCGACGACGACGTGCAGCTCGATTCGCAGCGCTGCCGACTCCCCGTCCACGGTGATCCCCTCGCGCCGGAGCATCCGGCCGACTCGCGAGCCCGCCGACAACCCGACCACGCCGTAGCAGCCGAGGGCCGTCTCGGCGACGATCTCAGCGACCGCATCGCGCGCGATGGTCAGCCGCCCGTGCTCGAGCTCAAGCGTCAGATCCTCGGCCACGACGAGGATTAGACCCGAATCCGCCCGGGCCGGGTTGCTGGCGACTAGCCGCGTCGCAGCGTCGCGAGGAACGCGAGCACGCGCGGCCAGACGGCTTCGCGGGCACGTTCGTCGGCCACGGCCGTCGGTGACGTGCCGCCGACCTGCGGCTCGTCCGGCATGAGCGACCCGACCCCGTGCCCGGCGAGGGAGGCGCGCAGCAGCGCGTGCGGATACGGGTCGCGATGCAGGCGGAGCCGCTGCATCATCTCTGCCGAGTACTGGCACGAGACCCACCGCTGGTCGTTGCCGCCGCAGATCAGCAGGATCGGCGCGGCGATTCGCTCGACGGGGAACAGAGCCCGCGGGTTGTCGGTCGGCAGTGGGTCGTCCCATTCGTGCGTGTACGGCAGCGGGCGCCCGTGCAGCATCCACGCCGGTCCGCCGCAGGTCGGGTACGAGCAGTTCGCGGCGTCGCTCGGGACCGACGCGATCACGGCGTGGACCTGCGTCGGATCGTGGAGCCCGAGCAGGAGCGCCGCCTCGCTGCCCCGGGAGATCCCGAGCACGGCCGTCGAACGCGGATCGACCGCGCGTTGACGGTCGAGCCAGGCGAGCGCGCGCTCGAAGTACTCGAGCGGGATCCGCGAGAGCGTGCGCGGCAGCCCCGGCTCGCCGAAGTATGCGATCGCGAGGCTCGGGTAGCCGTAGGCGGCGAGCGCCGCCGCCAGCGACTCGGTGGCAAGGCCGCCCTCCGAGCCGCCGAACACCAGCACCCCCGGCGCCCGGCTCGCTCCCCGGCGGGTGAAGTAGCTGCCGACGAACCCGGCCTGCCGCAGATCCGGGAAGCGCGCGACGATCGGCCCCTTCATGAACCGGCGGACGAAGACGGTCGTGGCGACCGTGCGCCGCCGTTGTCGTGCCGTGAGCGTGAAACGAAACGGGCGGGTCAGCTCCCACTGGTAGTCGGCGTTGCCGGCGTCGGGCAGCATCGACGCGACCAAGCCCATGCGCCAGACCCCCCGGTAGCTGCCGGAAAGCGCCGCGCTGCGGCCGAGGTCTACGCGGCCGTCCGCATCCGCGAGGAACCGCGCCGACGACGACCACATGACGCCGTCGCGGTCACGCGAGCGAAGCGTCAGCGTGACCGGCGCGTGAGCGGCAAGTCCGCCGACGGCGACGTCGACCGATTCGGTCGCGAGCGTGTCGCGCGGCGTGACGATCGCGGCGGGCGGACCGTGCGACGCCCCGCACCCGGCCAGCAGGGCCGCTCCGATGGCCGCGACGACGAGCCGGACTCGCACCGGCCTGGTGGTCCTCCTCTTAGACGGCCTTGGTGACCTTGCCGCTGCGCAGGCAGCGGGTGCAGACGTACGCGCGCGTCGGGGAGCCGTTGAGCAGGATCCGAACGCGCTGCAGGTTCGGGTCGAAGCGGCGCTTCGTCGCCACCATCGAGTGTGAGCGATGGTGGCCGAACGCCGGTTTCTTGCCGCAGATGGCGCAAACCTTGGACATGCCGCGCGGCAGTGTAGCGGTCAGGCTGCCGGCACCGCGAGGCGCGCGCGGCGCCGCGACAGGGCGACAACCGCCGCGACGGCCGGGACCGCCAGGTACCAGCTCGAGAAGACTGCGACCACGCAGACGAGCGCCAGCGCGACGGCCGCGGCGACCCGCAGGCCCCCGGCGAGGATCCTGACCGCAGACGCGAGCGCGAGCAGGTAGACGGCGACGAAGCAGGCGGAGGTGGCGCGGACGAGCGTCGCCGGAGACGCGACACCGGCGGCGAGGGCGACCAGCTGTGCGGTCCCCGCGAGCCCGAGCACGAGCAACGGCCGGCGCGGCACGCTGCGAAACGCGTCGCCGCCGAGCCAGGCCGGCAGCGCGCGCTCCTGCGCCAGGGACGCCGCGAGCTTCGCGGCGCTGCCGGTGTACACGTTCATCGTCCCCATCGTCAGCGCCACCGCGAGCACCGCCGTCGCGTCGCGTCCCGCCCGTCCGAACCCGACCGCGATCAGATCGGCGAGCGGCACGCGCGAGTCGCGTCCCGTCGTCACGGCTATCGTCGCGACGGCGAGCCCGACGTACAGGACGGCGACGACGGCGAACGAGAGGGCCATCGCGCGCGGCAGGTCGCGAGTCGGGTCGCGGAAGTCGCCGGCGAGCTGCGCCATCGCCTCCCAGCCGATGAACAGCCAGACGAGGATGCTCGCCGCGGTGCCGGCGGCCCACCAGCCGTGCGGTGCGAACGGCGTCCAGTGGTCACCGGCCCGGGACGGCAGCGCCGCCGCGACGGCGACGGCGATGACGGCGACCAGGACGGCCGACAGCACGAACTGGAAGCCGGACGACACGCGCAATCCGAACGCATTCGCCGAGAACACGACGGCGATGATCAGCACGCCGACCGTGACCGCCACCGACGTTCCGGAGCCCGTCAGGTCCGAGACGTAGTAGCCGCCGATCAGCGCGACCGCGGGCGCACCGAACAGCACCGCAGCCATGAAGCAGACGCCGGTCACGGCGGCGGCATCCTCGCCGAAGCCGGCGCGGACATAGGCCGACACACCGCCCGCAACCGGGTGGCGCACGCCGAGCGCGGCGAACGTGACCGCCAGCGGCACGGCCAGCAGGAGCAGTCCGCCCCACGCGAGAATCGACACCGGTCCCGCCGCCTGGACGGCCAGAGCAGGCACGAGCAGCACGCCCGGGCCGACCAGTGCGCCGACGTACAGCGCGGCGCCGCGAGTGACGCCGAGCACTAGCGCGTGTGCCCGTTGAGCCGGATCGTCCAGTGCTCGACGCTTTCGATGCGCAGATGCGAGCCGCTCCACGGATCGCGCGCGAGCACGCGCCGGACATCTTGCTCGGACTTCGAGTCGACGACGAGCACGGCCCGCTCACCGTCGTCCAGGGTTCCGCCGAGCACGACGAACCCGTCCTCCACGAGCCCGTCCATGAACGCCGCGTGGTCGTGCCAGCCGGTCTGGCTCGCGAGCGCCCGCGACCGCTGCCACGCAGGCCCGCCGTTCCGGGTGGTCACGAGGTACACGCGGCGACTATTGCAAATCCGCCGACTTAAATAGGGCTGTTTCCGCCCTCTATTCGTGCTTCACTTCGTGCATGCCGACTGCGACCGCTCGTCTCCTCCAGCTGCTCGAAGTGCTGCAGACGGAGCCGTTCGTGACCGGCGCCGACCTCGCGGTCCGGCTCGAGGTGGACCGGCGCACGGTGCGCCGCGACGTCGCCACCCTGCAGCGCCTCGGGATCCCGGTCGAGGGCGAACGCGGCGTCGGCGGCGGCTACCGCCTGCGACCGGGCTACCGGCTGCCGCCGCTGATGCTGAACGAAGACGAGGCGACCGTCGTCGTCCTCGGGCTCGCCGCGGCGCGCCGCTTCGGCCTCGGTGACGCCGACGGTGCCGACGGCGCGCTCGCGAAGATCCACCGCGTCCTGCCGGACGCGCTGCGGCGACGGGTGGAGGCGCTCGAGGCGGCGCTCGCCTTCACTGCGCCGGCCGCCGCCGGGGAGCCGCCGTCCGGCGAGCGGTCACTGTTGCTCGCGGAGGCAATCCGCCGGCGCCGCCGCATTCAGATCTCGTACCGATCCTTTGGCGGCGAGCAGTCCGAGCGCGTGCTCAGCCCGTACGGGCTCGTGGTTCACGCAGGCCTGTGGTACCTCGCCGCGTTCGACCACGGCCGGGATGCGATTCGCACGTTCCGCGTCGACCGCATCGGCGGCGCGGAGCTGACGCACGAGCCGGCGGCGGCGCCCGAAGAGGGCTTCGACCCCGTGACGCACGTGACGACCTCGCTGGCCCGGGTCCCCTGGCCGTGGGAGATCGAGGCAGAGCTGGCGCTGCCGTTCGCCGAGGCGCGGCAGCGCGTCCCGGTGACCCTCGCGGAGCTTGCCGAGCACGGCGAGACGACGCTCTTGCGGATGCGAGTCGTCTCCCTCGACTGGGCCGCGTCGTTCCTCGCCGGGCTCGGCTGCAGCTTCCGCATCAGCCGCCCCGAGGAGCTGCGCGCAAGCGTGCGCGCGCTCGCCGAGCGGCTCGGGGACGCCTAGGCTCGCGCGCTCGCGCGCAGGCGCGCGAACAGATCGGCCATCTCGAGCGCGGAGCGCACGGCCTCGGCGGCCTTCTCGATGCGCGCCTCGGCCTGCGCGACGTTCTCGACCGTCAGCACGCCGAACGCAACCGGCACGCCGGTCTCGATCCCGGCCAGCTGGAGACCCGATGCACACTCCGACGCGACGTACTCGAAGTGTGCGGTCTCGCCCCGCACGATCGCGCCGAGCGCGACGATGCACGCGAAACGGCGCGTCTTGGCCAGCGCCATCGCGGCGAGCGGCAGCTCGAACGCGCCCGGGACGGGCATCACCGTGATCGCCTCCTGCGAGACGCCCGCGTCCTCCAGCGTCTCGAGCGCACGCTGGAGCATCTGGTTCGTGAGCCCGCCGTTGAAGCGCGAGACGACGACGCCGACGGAGCGGCGCTTGCCGAGCGGTGTCCCCTCGAGCACCGAGTAGCCGCCCGGCACATCGATCTCTCCGCGCACGTGCTCGACGGTGCCGCCGTCCGGCGGCGCATCCTCGATCACCGCCGACGACTCCGCAGCGGGCCAACCCTCGAACGGATCGCTGGGATCGGGTGTGACGGCGCCGTCGTCCTCCGGCTCGACCTCCGTCTCGGGAGCCTGCCCGACGGCCTCGTCGTTACGCTGCTCGATCTCGCTCACTCGTCCTCCGGTTCGTAATCCAGGTTCTTGAGGTTCTGATGGTGTAAACGGTGGCCGAGCTTATCCCGCTTGGCGGCCAGATAACGGACGTTCTCGGAGTTCGGCGAGACCTCGATCGGGACCTGCTCGACGACCGTCAGGCCGAACCCGTCGAGGCCGGTGAGCTTCTTCGGGTTGTTGGTGAGGATGCGGATCGTCGTCAGCCCGAGGTCGGCGAGGATCTGGTTGCCGATGCCCCAGTCGCGCGCGTCGGCCGGGAAGCCGAGCTCGAGATTCGCTTCGACCGTGTCGAGCCCGCGCTCCTGCAGCTCGTACGCGCGCAGCTTGTTGAGGAGCCCGATGCCGCGCCCCTCCTGCGCCATGTAGAGCAGGACGCCGCATCCCTCGGCCTCGATCTGCCGGAGCGCCTGCTCGAGCTGCTCGCCGCAGTCGCAACGCAGCGAGTGGAAGACGTCGCCGGTGAGGCACTCGGAGTGGACGCGCACGAGGACGTTCTCGACACCCTCCACATCGCCTCTCACGAGCGCGACGTGCGTCTTGCCGCTGAGCTTCTCGCGGAACGCGACCGCCGTGAACTCGCCGTACTCGGTTGGCAGCCGCACCGCCGCACCGCGCTCGACGAGCTTCTCGTGCCGGCGGCGGTACTCGACCAGGTCGGCGACGGTGACCATCTTCAGCCCGTGCCGGTCGCAGTACGGCACGAGGTCGGGAACGCGGGCCATCGTGCCGTCGTCGTTCATGATCTCGCACACCACGCCGGACGGGTTGAGGCCCGCGAGCCGCGCGAGGTCGACCGCCGCTTCGGTCTGGCCCATGCGCTCGAGGACGCCGCCGGGCTTCGCGCGCAACGGGAAGATGTGCCCCGGCTGCACGAGGTCGTGCGGCGTCGAGTCGGGATTGATCGCGACCTGGATGGTGCGGCTGCGGTCGGCCGCCGAGATGCCGGTGGTCACGCCCGCGCGCGCTTCGATCGACACGGTGAACGCCGTGCCCAGCGGCGCCTCGTTGTGCTCGGTCATCGGCCGAAGTGCGAGCTCGTCGGCACGCTCCTCGGTCAGGCACAGGCAGATCAGGCCGCGCGCATGCGTAGCCATGAAGTTGATCGCGTCCGGCGACGCGTACTGCGCGGCGACAACCAGGTCGCCCTCGTTCTCGCGGTCGGGATCGTCGACGACGACGACCATCCGGCCCTCGCGGATCTCTTCGACCGCCTCGTCGATCGTGGCGAACACGGTGGCCGCAGCCATGGGAGAAGGCTAGCGCCGGACGAGCTTCTCGACGTATTTCGCGAGGACGTCCGTCTCCAGGTTGACCGCAACGCCCGGCTGCAGCTCGCCGAGCGTCGTCGCCGCGAGCGTATGGGGCACGAGCGCGACGGCAAAGCCTCGCTCGTCGAGCCCGGCGATGGTCAGGCTCGTCCCCTCGACCGTGATCGATCCCTTGTCGACGACGTAGCGCAGGAGGTCGCCAGCCGCGTCCACCCAGATGCGCACACCGTCCCCCTCCGGCTCCACCGACCGCACCGTTCCGACGCCGTCCACGTGGCCCTGGACGTAGTGCCCGCCCAGCTGATCGCCCGCCCGCAGCGCCGGCTCGATGTTCACGCGCGCGCCGGCCCGCAGGTGGCGGAGCGACGAGCGGTCGAGCGTCTCGGGCACGGCGTCGAACACAACGGTCCCGTCCTCCGTCGCGACGACGGTCAGGCAGACGCCGGCGATCGAGACGGAGTCGCCGACCGCTGCGCCGCGCGCGGTCGCGGGCGCGTCGATGCGCAGGCGCACCCCGTCCGCGCCGCCCTCGACGGCCTCGACGACCCCCACCTCCCGGACCAGCCCGGTAAACACGGCTCCATTGAAACTGTTTTCGCGGCTCCGCCGCGGACACGGTTTCTATTCGCCGTAGGCCAGGGCCTCGAGCGCCTCGCGAACGGGAACCTGCAGATCCGCCCGCTCGCCCGGAAGGGCGTCGCGGAGCCGGCGGACGAGCTCGCCGACCGCGTCGCGCTGGCCCGGCGCCAGCTCCTCCGGGTCGACGCTCTCGACCTCCTTGCGCAGCTCGTCGTTGCCGAGCGTGCCGACGAGCCACTGCGACAGCAGCGTCACGATCCGATCGTCGGAACGCTCGCTAGGGCTCATGGACATACGCCTCCAGGAGAACGTCCTCGCCGACCGGCCTCGCACTGAGGCGGGACAGCCGCCGGGAGGAAGGCAGCGATCCGAGCACGTGCGGCCCGTCACCGGCGAGCGCCGGCGCGACGAAGAGCAGGATCTTGTCGACGGCGTCGGCGGCGAGGAACGCGGCTGCGATCGTCGGGCCACCCTCGAGCAGCAGCGACTGGACGCCGTCCCGCGCGAGCGCCTGCAGCTCGTCGTCAACAGGACCGCTCCGCAGCTCGAGCTCGAGCCCGTCTGGCAGGGGCCCGCGAGAGAACACGAGCCGGCGCGGCTGGCCGCGCGGCGTGTCGACCTCGCGTGCGTCGAGACGCGGCCGGTCCGCCCGCGCGGTGCCGCCTCCCACAGCGACAGCGTCGACCGACGCACGCAGCTCGTGCACCATCCGCCGACTCGTGTCTCCCGACACCCAGCGGGAACCGGGCACCGTCACGCGTCCGTCGAGCGTCATCGCCGCCTTGTAGATGACGAACGGCCTTCCGCGCATCACCCAGGTGCGCCATGCCTCGTCCTGAGCGCGGGACTCGAACGAGTCGACGAGCTCGACGTCGATGCCGGCGGCGAGCAGCTTCTCGGCGCCGCCGGCGGCGACCGGGTTCGGATCGCGAGCACCGATCACCACGCGCGCGACTCCGGCCGCGACGATCGCGTCGACGCACGGCGGCGTCGAGCCGAAGTGCGCACAGGGCTCGAGCGTCACGTACAGCGTCGCGCCGCGGGCTCGCTCGCCGGCTGCGTCGAGCGCGACGATCTCGCCGTGACGGCCGCCGGCCTCGGTCACCCCCTCGCCGACGACGTCGCCGTCGCGCACGAGCACCGCGCCGACCGTCGGCTTCGGATATGCGCGGCCGTGCGCCGCGCGGGCCAGGCTGAGCGCGCGCTCGAGGCTCACGCGACCGTGTGCGCCAGTTCGGTGTACGCGGCCGCCACGTCGTCGCGCCCGAAGATCGCGGACCCCGCGACGAGCAGCCCGGCTCCCTCGTCCGCCAGCCGGCGAACGTTGTCACTGCCGACACCGCCGTCGACCTGGATCAACACCCGCTCGGGCAGCGCCGAGCGGAGCGCCGCGACCCGGCCGACGGTGTCCTCCCGGAACGGCTGTCCGGAGTAGCCGGGGTGGATGCCCATGCACAGCACCAGGTCGGCGTCACCGGCGACGTGCGCGACGTCGGTCGGGTCGGACTCCGGATTGAATGCAACACCCACCTCGAGCGCTTGCTCCCGTGCGGCGCGCATCGTCGCCGGCACGTCGGCGACCGCCTCATAGTGGAACGTGACGCTGTCGCCTCCTGCGGCGGCCACCGGAGGGAAGTACGTCGCCGGATTCTCGACCATCAGGTGGACCTCGATCGCGCCGCCGTGTCGATGGACGATCGGCGAGATCGACTGCAACACGATCGGCCCTATCGTCACCGGCTCGACGAAGTGGCCGTCGCCGACGTCGAAGTGGAAGATGCGGCAGCCGGCCTCGCAGAGGTTCTCGATCTGCTCACCGAGGATCGCGAAGTTCGCCGCGTACAGCGACGGCTCGATCTCGGTCCCGCGGATCCACTCGTGCCAGGTCACGGCGCTGGCGATCCTACGTTCTGAGCTTCGCGATGAAGAAGCCCGTGGTGCGGTCGCGGTGCGGCATCGTCAGCAGGAACTCGGGCCGCGTCGGATGGCGGTACTGCGGCCACTCACGGCCGAGCTGCTCGACGGCCAGCCCCGAGGCGTCGACGACCGCTTCGTTCTCGTCCGCGTTCAGCGTGCAGACGGAGTACACGACCGTCCCTCCCGGGCGCACCCGCTCCGCCGCCGCGCGCAGCAGCTCCAGCTGCAACTCGGGGAGCGGCTTCGCGCGCCAGCGCAGGTCCGGCCGGCGCGCGAGCACACCGAGGCCGGAGCACGGTGCGTCGACGAGTGCTCGGTCGAACCCGCTTTCGGCGAGCAGGCGGACGTCCGCCTCGACCACCCGCACATTCGCCGGCGCCTCTTCCGCCAGCGCGCGGGCGCGCCCCGGATTGACCTCGACGGCAGTCACCTCCCCGTGCAAGAGCCGTGTCTTGCCGCCGGGCGCGGCGCACGCGTCGAGGATGCGCTCGCCGTCGCGCGAGCCGACGACCAGTGCTGCAAGCTGCGACGCCCGGCTCATCGGCCTCATCCGCTCCAGGTCGACACGGTCGACCACGTA
>Ga0070731_10001922_pt1 | contig 20642 bp, 15 predicted proteins | sample Coa_R1_2_FD_66448 | JGI IMG/M metagenome (GOLD analysis project Ga0070731, IMG submission 66448) | Surface soil microbial communities from Centralia Pennsylvania, which are recovering from an underground coalmine fire - Coalmine... | ecosystem: Environmental > Terrestrial > Soil > Unclassified ... | reverse complement strand
AGGTGGTTCGTCGGCTCGTCGAGCAGGTAGAGGTTGGAGGGCATGACGCCGAGCAGCGCCAGCTCGAAGCGGGACCGCTCCCCGCCGGACAGCAGCCGAACCTCCTTGAACGCGTCATCGCCTCGGAACAGGAACCGGGCGAGATAGCCGCGCCCTTCGCCGGGCGTGACGGGCACCGCCTCGAGCAGGGCGGCGAGGACCGTCGCGCCGGGGATCGCCGCCGCTCGCAGCTGGGCGAGATAGCCGATCTGCACGCCGGTCCCGAAGGTCAGACTGCCATCGAGCGGCGGGAGGTCGCCGGCGATCGTCCGCAGGAGCGTCGTCTTGCCGGCCCCGTTCGGCCCGACGATGCCGATCCGCTCGCCACGGTTCACGTGCAGGAACGGGGCGCGGGCGACCCGGACGTCGGGCAGGTAGCCGACGACGAGACCTTCGACCCGGACCACGATCTCGCCGGACCGGACCGGTCCGCCGCCGACGAGCCCATCGCCCGGCAGTCGCAGGCGTCGGCGCGCCTTCGGGGCCTCGACCTGCTCGGCCTCGAGGCGTTCGAGCCGGGCCTCGTGCTCGTGCATCTTCGAGAAGTTCCGGTGGCTGCGGTAGCGCTGGACGAGCTGCCGCTCGCGGGCGATCGATTCGGCATGGACGTCCGCGTCCTTGACCGCCCCCGCATCGCGCTCCTCGCGCTGGCGGTGATACGCGGCGTAGTCGCCGCGGAACGTGGCGAGCCGGCGGTCGCGGAGCTCCCAGATCCGGGTCACGGTCGCGTCGAGGAAGGCGCGGTCGTGCGACGCCACGAGCAGCGAGCCGTGGCGGCGGCGCAGGTGCTCCTCGAGCCACTCGAGGGCGCCGATGTCGAGGTGGTTCGTCGGCTCGTCGAGCAGCAGGAGCTCGGGGTCCGCCACGACGAGCCGGGCCAGCGCCGCGCGTGTCTGCTCGCCGCCGGACAACGATCCCGGCGCCCGCTCGACCTCGGCTTTCGTGAACCCGAGGCCTGACAGGGCCTCGTCGACGCGCTGGTCGAGGCTGTAGCCGCCGAGGGCCTCGAACCGATGCTGGAGCTCCTCGTACGCCGGCTCGGCCGCGCGGTGTGCATGCTCCAGCGCCTCGAGGTCGGCGGCCATGGCTTCGAGCGGGGCGGCTCCGTGCCGGACGGCGGTCCGGATATCGGGCGCGGTCATGAACGACTCGTCGAGATGGGCTTCCTGGGCCAGCAGGCCGAGCGTCAGGCCGCGCTTGCGCGAGACGGTCCCGCGGTCGGGCTCGTCGAGCCCGGCGGCGATCCGGAGCAGGGTGGTCTTGCCGGCGCCGTTCGGCCCGACCAGCCCGATCCGGTCGCCCGCCGCAACTGCCGCCGTGATCGAGTCCAGGATCACGAACGTGCCGACCTCGCGGGTGATGGACTCGAGCCGGAGGATCGACATCAGGCCACGCCCGCGCTCGCGCGCGCCCGCGCCCGCCGGGTCGCCGCGGCCGTTCGGGTCCGTTCGGCCGGCTCGGTGAGGTCGGCGCCGGGAAGCTCCGTCCAGCGCGGCCCGCGCCGGCCGGCCGCCCGTCCGGGCCGCGGCACCATCCCCCGCAGGATCGCGGCCGCGCCCCTCCGGTCGGCCGACGGGAGCCGCTGGCACCACGAGCAGAAGTGCGTCGCCCGCCCGCCGACCACGATCCGTCGTACCGGACGGCCACAGCGCGGGCACGGCTCGCCCGCACGTTGGTATACGAGCAGCCGTTCCTGCATCGAGCCGTCGCCGTCGGGCGCGGTGTAGTCGTCGATCGAGGAGCCGCGCCGCTCGACCGCCTCGGCCAGGATCCGGCGGATGGCCCGGTACAGCCGCCCCTCGTCGGCCGGTCGCAGCGACGACGCCGACCGCAGCGGGTGCAGGCGCGCCTCCCAGAGCGCCTCGTCGGCGTAGATGTTGCCGATCCCGGCCACGAACGCCTGGTCGAGGAGCAGCGGCTTCAGGCGGCCCTTTCGAGCCCGGATCCGGCGCCGGAAGGTCCGCGCCGTGAAGGCGTCGTCGAGCGGCTCCGGACCGAAGCCCCTGAAGCCCTTCGCGCCGCTCAGCTCACCGCGAAGGTCGCCGCCCGCACTCGCGTCGCGTCGGGCGAGCCCGAACCGCCCGAACTTTCGGATGTCGCGGAACCGGAGCTCGCGGCCATCGGCGAACGCCAGGACCAACCGGACGTAGGCGTCCTCGGGGGCGGCCGCCGGCACGACGAACAGCTGGCCCGTCATCTTCAGGTGGATCGTGATGGCCGAGCCATCGTCGAGATCGAGGACGACGAGCTTCGCCCGCCGGCTCGTGCCGACGATCCTCCGGCCGACGACACCGGCCCCGAACGCCTCGAGATTCTGCGATCGCAGCGTCCGGAGCCAGTAGACCCGGACTCCGGTGATCTCGGCCCCGACGACCAGCCCCCGCAGGTCGCGGGCCACGGTCTCGACCTCGGGCAGCTCCGGCATGGGTCGGCTCGGCGGGCCTCAGCCCGCGATCTCGACGGGGGCCTCGTCCGCCTCGGCCAGCGCGGCATCGCGACGGGAGATCGGCGTCATCGACTCCCAGTCGTCGCCGACCTTGATGTCGACGGTGAGCGGCACGTCCAGGGGCAGGGCGCCCTCCATGACCTCGCGCAGGACGGGCACGAGCCGGTCGACCTCGTCGCGCGGGACCTCGAGCAGCAGCTCGTCGTGGACCTGCAGGAGCATCCGCGCCCGGAGCCTCTCGCCGGTCAGGCGATCCTCCAGCCGGATCATCGCGATCTTCACGATGTCGGCGGCCGTGCCCTGGATCGGCATGTTGATCGCCATCCGCTCGCCCGCGCCGCGGAGCTGCGGGTTCGCCGCGTGGAGCTCCGGGATCTGGCGCTTCCGCCCGAGCAGGGTCGAGACGTAGCCCTGGCGACGGGCCGTGTCCTTGATGTGGAGCATGTAGTAGCTGATCCCCGAGTACGCGGCGAAGTACGAGTTGATGAAGTCCTGGGCCTCCTGGCGGCTGATCCCGGCCCGCGTCGACAGGCCGTAGTCGCTCATCCCGTAGGCGAGGCCGAAGTTGACCATCTTGGCCATCGACCGTTCGTCGGCGGTGATCGACTCCGGGGCCTTCCCGAGGACCTTGGCGGCGGTCGCCCGATGGATGTCCTCGTGGTTCAGGAACGCCTGCTTCAGGTGCTCGTCGCCCGAGACGTGGGCGATGATCCGCAGCTCAATCTGGGAGTAGTCCGCGGCGACGAGGACCGTGTCCGGCGAGCCGGCCACGAAGGCGCCGCGGATCCGGCGGCCGAGGGGCGTCCGGATCGGGATGTTCTGGAGGTTCGGGTCCGACGACGAGAGGCGACCCGTCGCGGCGACCGCCTGGTGGAAGGTCGTGTGGACCCGGCCGTCGTCGGCGATCAGCGTCGGCAGGGCCTCGACGTACGTCGAGCGGAGCTTCGTGTAGATCCGCCAGTCGAGGATCGGCTGGATGACCGGGTGCACGCCGACCAGCTCCTCGAGGACCGAGGCGTCGGTCGAGTAGCCGGTCTTCGTCCGCTTGCCTTTCGGCAGCTTCAGCTCGACGAACAGGATGTCGCCGAGCTGCTTCGGTGAGCCGATCGTGAACTGGTGGCCGACCGCGGCGTAGATCTCCGATTCGAGGCGCTCGATCTCGACGCCGAACTCGCGGTCGAGGGTGGCCAGGGCCTCGAAGTCGACCGCGACGCCGCGGGCCTCCATCCGGGCGAGGACCGGCACGAGCGGCAGCTCGATCTCGCGGAACAGCCGCTCGAGGCCGGATTCCTCGAGGGCTCGGGCCAGCGGGTCGCGAGCCGCCAGCGCTGAGAGCGCCTCCAACCCGGCGCGATGCACCGGCTCGAGCTCCTTGGGCGGCGGGAGGACGAGGTTGAGCCGCTCGGCGACGACGTCGGCGATCGTCTGCGAGCGCAGGGCCGCGTTCAGGATGTACGCCGCGATCTGGGTGTCGAACTCGACGGGCGTCGCCGGCACATCGGGCTCGGCCGCGTACCGGGCGACGAGGATCGGCTTGGCTTCGTGGGCGACGAGCGCGATCCCGCTCGCCTCGACGAGCGCCCGCAGCGGGTCGGCGGCTCCGGGGCCGGCCGCGATGACGCGTCCGTCCGAGCCGGCGATCGCGAAGGCCAGGGGCGTGCCGCGTCGGGGCCGCGGATCGTCGGACACGATGGACGCCCCGACGGCCGTCCGGCCGGCCAGCCACGCGTCGACCGCGGGCAGGTCGTCGGCCGTGACCAACTCGATCCGCCCGGGATCCGAGATCGTCGCGGCGAGGGCCGAGGGCAGGTCCTCGAACGATCGCGGCGCCGCGGCGGCGCCCGAGCCGCTCGCCGCCTGGGCGCGCGCCCCCGGCCGCGAGACCGTGTCGAAGTCGAGCGTCAGCTGCAGCCCGTCACCACCCATCGAGCCGGCCCGGATCGGGCGGCCCGGGCCCCAACCGTCCGGCCGGTCCGTGCCGACCCGCGCGGCGCCGATCGTGCCGCTCGTCGCAACGGCCCGGAGCGCCTCGACCTTGTCAGCCGCCGACTCACCGGACATCGCCGGGAGGCGCTCGATCAGCGTCCGAAACTCGTATTCGCGGAAGAGCCGGAGGACGGTGTCGCGGTCGTAGTCGGCGAGCCGGGCGGCGGCGAGGTCCAGCTCGACCGGCAGGTCGCGGACGATCGTCGTCAGGGCGCGTCCCTCGAGGACCTGGGGCCGATGCTCGACGAGCTTGTCACGGAGCTTGTCCGGCTTCACCTCGTCGATCCGCTCGTACAGCGCGTCGAGCGTCCCGAACTCGGCGACGAGCTTCGCCGCGGTCTTCTCGCCCACCCCGGGAACGCCCGGGATGTTGTCGGTGGGGTCGCCCTTCAGGGCCTTGTAGTCGATCATCTGGTCGGGCCGCAGCCCGAAGCGCTCCCAGATCCGGGCCGGGTCGTAGATGACGGTGTTCTCGACCCCGGAGCGCGTCGTCATCAGCCGGGTCCGATCGGTGACCAGCTGGAGCATGTCGAGGTCGACCGAGACGATCGTCGTCTCGATCCCGACCAGGTCGGCCTGCCGGGTCAGCGTCCCGATCACGTCGTCGGCCTCGTAGCCCGGCTGCTCGTACACCGGGATGCGGAGAGCCTTCACGACCTCGCGGACCTTGGGGAACTGGGCGGCGAGGTCGTCGGGCATGCGCGTCCGGGTGGCCTTGTAGTCGGCGTACTGCTCGTGCCGGAACGTCGGGCCCGAGAGGTCGAACGCGACGGCGACGTAGTCCGGCTTCAGGTCCGCGAAGCCTCGCAGCACGATGCTGCAGAACCCGAAGACGCCGTTGACGAGCTCGCCCTTCGACGTCGTCAGGGGCGGCAGCGCGTAGTAGCCGCGGTACACGAGCCCGAAGCCGTCGAGCAGCATCAGGCGTTCCATGGATCTCCGAAGTGTACCGGCGGCCGGTCAGGCCCCGGCAGGAATCGGGGTCAGCGACCGAAGCTGCGCGACCGGTACCGGAGCAGCAGGAACATCGCGAGGCCGACGAGGAGGAGGCCGGCCGAGATCCACAGCCCGAGCTGGGCCGGGGAGATCCCGACCGCCGGGATCCCGGCGCCGCCGTCGTGTCCGGGCTGCCCGGTCAAGGATTCCCCGGGCGCGGCCACCGGGCCACCGGCTCCCGACCCGGAGCCGCCACCGGGTCCCGGCGGGATGAAGCTGCCGCCCGGGCTGCCCTGGGAGGAGCGATCGGTGGGCGGCGTGGGCTCGGCGCCCTTGCCAACCGTCGTGCCGACGGGCACCGGGGTCGCGGCCGCCGCCGGTCCGGCGGTCGAGCCCGCGCCGGGTGGCGGTGGCGCGGTGGCGGCCTGGTTCTCGGTGCCGCTGCCGGTCGCGGACCCGGCCCCGGAACCGGACCCGCCGGAGAAGTTGTCCGCCGCGGCCGGGCTCGCCGCGGGTGCAAGAGCTGGTGCCGCGGCGCCGGACGCCCCGAGCGGGATCGAGAAGACGCCCGAGGCCGCGGCGCTCAGCAGGAGGCCGGCGAGGCCGAGCGCCGTGAACGCGGTCGCCATCGGTCGGAGGCTCGGCGACCGGGCAAGCCCGGCCAGCCGCTCCCGCCAGCCTGGCGAGCGGAGCCGAGCGGCGCGCTCGGGGCTGAGCCGGAAGTCTCGGCTGACGGGGAGCGACCTCGGAAGGTCGGCGAGGCCGGCTGAGATCGCCGTGAGGTCGGCGAAGAGCGCCCGGCACTCGGGGCAATCGGCCATCTGGGCGGTGGCCGACAACCGGGTGGCATCGTCGGCGTCGCGATCGGCGGCGGCGGCGAGGACCGTCAGGTCGTGGGCCGCATGGCCGGCGACCGTGGCTCGGGGGTCCGTCATGTCGCCCGTCGGACGACCGTCGACGCCGCGTGGTTCCCGATCAGCCACGGAAGAGCTCCATCCGGTCGGCAAGGAGCGATCGAAGGGCGAGCCGCCCGCGATGGATCCGGGACTTGACCGTCCCGAGGGAGACGCCGGTCATCTCGGCGATCTCGGCGTAGTCGTAGCCCTCGACGTCGTAGAGCACGATCGCCGCTCGCTGGTCGTCGGTGACCTGGGCGAGCGCCTGGTTCAGGACCTGGTGGCGTTCTGCGGTCAGCGTCGTCGTCACCGGATCCGCGGAGGCATCAGCGGGAGGCTGCCACGAGTCGTCCTCGAGCTCCGGGTATGGGTCGGCGGGCCGGCGCTTGCGGAATCGCTGCATATCCATCGCGGCGTTTACCGCGATCCGGCTCAGCCACGACTTGACACTCCCGCCGCGGAACGATCCCAGGTGGCGGTACGCGGCGAAGAATGCCTCCTGGACGCAGTCCGACGCCTGATCGCGATCCGGGACCATCCGGACGATGAGGGCGAACAGCTGCTCCTGGTAGCACAGGACCAGGTCGTTGAAGGCCTGCAGATCCCCGGTCCGCGCTCGCTCGAGCAGGATGAGGTCGCGGCGCTGGACGGGGTCGTCGACGACGCTCGTCGAGCGAAGGTCCTCCACGGGTCGGGGTGTCCTCCGGACGGCGGAGGTGAGGCCGAGGGAGTCTAGCATCGGGTTCCGCCCACGACGACGATCGTGGCCGCCCGGTTCCCTGCTCGCCGAGCCCGCGGGTGACGCCGCGCACCGGGCGCTGCGGTGGCCGGGAACAAATCGTCGAGCCCGGCGTCTCACGGCGGATGGACGGCAGCGCGACGATCGATGCGACTGCGCTGCTCGCGATCATCCTCGGCTATCTGGCGGTCGGCGCGGTCTGGCTGATCCTGGCGCTCCACACGAACCGCCGCGACTGAGGGCCTGGTCCCCGGCCCTACACTCTCCGACCGGCCGGAGTGATGGAACGGCAGACATGCCGCACTCAAAATGCGGTGACCGCAAGGTCGTGTGGGTTCGAATCCCACCTCCGGCACCAGCTCGCCCGCGGGCACCGTGCCCCGGGAGCTCCGATCCCTCCGATGAGCCGTCGCTAGATTCGGCCCATGAGGAGCCCAGAGGCCAGGGCCCGATCACTCCAGGAGCGATATGCGCCGGAGGGTCGGTGCTTCGGGTGCGGGCCGCAGAACGAGGTCGGCCTGCGAATTCGAAGCTTCGAGGCGGATGATGGGGCCGTCGTGGCCGATTGGCAGCCGCGGCGCGGGCTCGAGGCGTTCGACGGCTACTTGAACGGCGGCATCCTCGGCACGCTGATCGACTGCCACTCGAACTGGACGGCGATCGCTGCGCTGCTCGGGCGATCGGGGGCGGCGACGGCGCCGTCGACTGTAACGGCGGAGCTCGCCATCCGCTTCCGTCACCCGACACCGTCGAACCGGCCCATCCGGCTGATCGGCCGCGCCACGGACGTCGATGAGCGGCGGGTGACGGTCGAGACGGCCATCGAGAGCGATAGCACGGTCACGGCGACCGGCGTGGCGACGTTCGTCGTCGTCGGGCCGGATCACCCAGCGTTCGGACGCTGGTAGTTCGGACGCGCGATTCGGAGCGCGGCCTTCGGACCAGGGCGGCTCAGACCACAGGCCCGACCCTCGGCTCGTCGGGCTGGGCCGGTCAGGCGCCCTCGCCGAGCCGGAGGTCGACGATCCCGTTGCCGAGCCGGCGCTGGATCTCGGCCAGCAGCTCGGCGTCGTAGGCCACCGGGGTGCGGAGGGCCATCGGGAGCGTCGCGCCGCCCGCACCCGGCACGTGGATGACGACCGGCGTGTCGCCGGGCCGGGAGCGGATCACGTCGCGGATCGCCTCCATCGCCGGGACGAGTGCCGCGGAGGGGTTCCGGCCGAACCGCACGTGGAGGACGCTGCCGGGCGCCGAGGCCGACGTCGGCGCCGTCGGTGATTCGGCCGCCTCGGTGATCTTCGACCGCGCTTCGTCCGGGAGGGCCGGCTCGACATCGGCCTCGTCCCCCGCTGCGAGGTCCGACGGCCCGTCGAGGTAGGTCGGGACGGGCACGGCGGGCTCGATCGGCGGGAGGGCCGGACCCGGGCGGGCGACGGCCACGACCCCGGCCGCGATCGCGGCCGTCCCGGTCGATGCCGACGCGACCCGCGTGGCGATGGGACCCGGGCGGAGGGGTCCGGCCTCGGGCATGGCCCCGCCCCGGAGCGGCGAGACGTACGGGATCTCCGGCCCGTGGCCGTTGCCACCGGCCGCCGGCATGTCGGCCGGGCGACCGGGCCCCACCGCGACGGCACCACCAACCGGCGTCCGGGCAGCCTGGGCGAAGCCGCCCTCGTTGCCCGCGCTGCCACGCGCCGCGCCTCCCGCAGCGCCCGCGGCGCCGGTGGCATCCCGCCGCCGGTAGGCCCCGCGATCCCCGGCTGCCACCTCGCGGGCGAACGCCTCGGGGCCCTTGACGACCGCGTCCTCCCACGGAACCACGAGATCGGCGAGCAGCGAGACCTCTTCCCCGCGATGGTCGACCCGGCCGGCGACGAGCAGGATCGCGCCCTCCTGCCAGATCGGCCCGGTCTGCTCGAACAGCTTCGGGAAGACGACGACCTCGATCGAGCCCTGCAGGTCCTCGAGGGTCACGACGGCCATCTGCGCCCGGGCCCGGGTGATGACCGTCCGTGATCCGACGACGATCCCGGAGACGACCAGTCGCTGGCCGTCGAGCGATTCGTCCTTTAGGTCACCCGAGTAGGCGGTCACGAAGGCCGCCACCCGATCGGCGATCTCGCCCATCGGGTGCTCCGAGAGGTAGAGGCCGAGCAGCTCCTTCTCCCAGCGGAGCCGCTCGCGCACGGGCGCCTCCGGGATCGCGGGCAGTGGCCGCTCGAGGACAGCCGTCTCGGCGATGTCGGCGTCGAATAGCGAGGTCTGGCCCGTCGCCCGATCGCGCTGCGTCGCCTGGCCGGCGGCGATCGCGTCATCAAGCCCGGCGAGGATCTGGGCCGGGTGGCCGAATGCCGACAGCGCGCCGACCTTCGCCAACGACTCGAGGACCTTCCGATTGGCGAGGCGGAGGTCGATCCGCGTGCAGAAGTCGGTCAAGGAGCGGAACGGGCCATCGGCCTCGCGGGCGGCGATGATCGACTCGATCGCGCCCTGGCCGACGTTCTTCACGGCCAGCAGGCCGAACCGGATCGCGTCGTCCTCGACCGTGAACTCGACGGCGCTCCGCAGCACGTCCGGCGGGCGGACCTCGATCCCGAGCCGGCGACACTCGGCGATCGCCGCGGCGACCTTCTCCTCGGTGTCCCGGAACGCCGACAGGACCGAGGCCATGTAGTCGACGGTGAAGTTCGCCTTCAGGTACGCCGTCTGGTAGGCGATCAGCCCGTAGCACGTGGCGTGAGCCTTGTTGAACCCGTACCGCTCGAACGGCTGGAAGGCCGCGAAGACCGCGTCGATCGTCTGCGGGGGGACGCCCCGCTCGGCGGCCCGCTCGACGAACTTCTCCTTCTGGGCCCGGAGCACGGACGACTTCTTCTTGCGGATCGCGTAGCCGAGCGTGTCCGCCTCGGGACCGGTGAAACCGCCGAGGGCGATGGCCGCGGCCATGATGTCTTCCTGGTAGACGAAGATCCCGTACGTCTTCTCGAGGTACGGCTTGAGCAGCGGGTGGAGGTAGGTGACCTCCTCCTGGCCGTGCTTCCGGCGGATGTAGGCCGGGATGTTGTCCATCGGGCCCGGCCGGTAGAGGGCGACCATCGCGGCGAGGTCGAAGACCGAGGTCGGGCGGAGCTCGCGGACGTAGCGCCGCATGCCCGCCGACTCGAGCTGGAAGATGCCGGTGGTCTCGCCCGAGGCGAGCAGCTCGAACGTCCGGGCGTCGTCGAGCGGGATCCGGTCGAGGTCGATGTCGATCCCGCGATGCGAGCGGATGAGGTCCACCGCGTTCTTCAGGATGGTCAGGTTCGAGAGCCCCAGGAAGTCGAACTTCAGGAGGCCCAGGGCCTCGATCGCATGCATCTCGTACTGGGTCATGAGCGACTCGGAGTTCGTGGCCCTCTGGAGCGGCATGAGGTCGGTTAGCGGCTCGCGGGCGATCACGACGCCCGCGGCGTGCGTCGAGGCGTTCCGGGCGACGCCCTCGAGCTGGCGGGCGAAGTCGATGACCTTCGCGACACCGGGATCGGCGTCGTACTGTTCCTTCAGCTGGGGCGCCGTCGCGAGCGCCTCGTCGAGCCGGATCCCGAGCTGGTTCGGGACGGCCTTGGCGATCCGGTCGACCTCGCCGTAGGAGTGGCCGAGGACCCGACCGACGTCGCGGATCGCGGCCCGGGCGAGCATCGTCCCGAAGGTGATGATCTGGGCGACGTGGTCCTGGCCGTACTTGTTGGCGACGTACGCGATGACCTCGTCGCGGCGGTCGTCCTGGAAGTCGACATCGATGTCGGGCATCGTCACGCGGTCGGGGTTCAGGAACCGCTCGAACGGCAGCTCGTAAGCGATGGGATCGACGGGCGTGATGCCGAGCGTGTAGGTCACGATCGAGCCCGGCGCGCTGCCCCGGCACGTCGTCTGGATCCCGCGCTCGCGGGCGAACCGGATGAAGTCCGCCACGATGAGGAAGTAGCCGGCGTAGCCCATCGAGGTGATGACGCCGAGCTCGTAGTCGAGGCGGGCCTGGAGGGCCGGGGTCACGTCGCCGTAGCGCCAGGCGAGGCCCTCCTGGCACTCCCGCCTCAGCCACGATTCCACGGTCTCCCCGTCGGGCACCGGGAAGGCCGGGATCCGGAGCTGGCCGAGCGGCAGCTGGACGTCGCACATCTCGGCGATCCGGCGGGTGTTGGCGATGGCCTCTGGCTGGCCCGGGAACAGGGCCGCCATCTCCGCGGCCGACTTGAGGTAGAAGTCGTCGGTCTCGAACTTCAGGCGGCCTGGCGTGTCGAGGTTGGAGGCGGTCCCGACGCACAGCAGCACGTCGTGCGCCGGCGCCTGCTCCCGCCGGACATAGTGGAGATCGTTCGTGACGACGAGCGGCAGCCCGAGCTCGGGGCCGAGGCGCAGCAGCTGCTCGTTGAGCCGCCGCTGCTCGGCCAGGCCGTGATCCTGGAGCTCGAGGAAGAACCGGTCCTGCCCGAGGATGTCGCGGTACTCGCCGGCGACGCCCCGGGCGAGGTCCCAGTCCTCGACCTCGAGCGCCCGCGACACCTCACCGTTGAGGCAGGCCGACAGCCCGACGAGCCCCGCGCTGTGTCGGGCGAGGTACTCCCGATCGATGCGCGGCTTGTAGTAGTAGCCGTCGAGATGGGCGTCGGTGACGATCCGGCACAGGTTTCGGTAGCCGACCAGGTCCGTGGCCAGCAGGATCAGGTGATAGGGCTGGGCGTCGGCCTTGCCCTCCTTGTCGGTCATCGACCGGCGGGCGATGTATGTCTCGACCCCGATGATCGGCTTGATGCCCTTCGCGGTCGCGGCCTGGTGGAAGGCGACGGCCCCGTAGAGCGCCCCGTGATCGGTCAGGGCGAGGCTGTCGAAGCCCTTCGCGCTCGCCTCGTCGACGAGGTCGGTGATCCGTCCGAGGCCGTCGAGGAGGCTGAACTCCGAGTGGCTGTGGAGGTGGACGAAGTCGTTCGACGCGAGGGCCATCGGGAGTCGAATGGTAGTCGCGACGGCGGGCCCAGCACCCGGCCGGCCGGGCGTGGATGGGCCCCGGCCGGCGGCCGGGGCCCACAGAAGCTCGGGGTCAGGCGTCTAGGGGTTGGCGCCGGCCCCCGTGTACGGGATCGTCAGCGACCCGTGGCTCCTGTCGCACACGGGGACGGTGTTGACGACGAAGGTGGAGCAGTTCGTGATCGTGAGCGAGCCGGACCAGTCCATGGCCGTGAGCGGGTCGAACGTGACCTGGATGTCGCAGCTCGTGCCGGCGGGAACCTGCCAGCTGTACGTGCCCTGGCAGCTCCCACCACTGACCGAGTACTCGCCGTTGCTGAAGACGAGGCTCAGCACGGCGCTCTTGTTCTTCGCCGTCGTCAGCGTGAACGACAGCGCTGTCGGCGTGTCGATCGTGACGGTGCCGAAGTCCAGCGACGTCACGTTTACGCTGAACGGCGGCGGCGGTCCGCCGGCCGCGGCGCTGCCCGCCGTCATCGCGAGCGCGGCCAGGACCAGGCCGGGAACGAGCAGGAGGCGCGGTCTGCGAGCGCGCCCAAGGACCATCGTCATCGCGGGTTCCCCTCTGTCACCCTCGCGCGACGCTGGTGCGATGGCCGGTCCCTGCGCGACGACGGGACGCGTCCACCGCCTTCCTCGGGCGCAGACGGTCGACCTCCCGACCCCGAGGGTCAATAGGCCCTTCGCGTCAGTTGTCGGCGGGCAACGCGAGGCGGGCGACGACCGGCGCGATCCGGTCCACCCAGAGGGAGTACTGAAGTCCGCTGGGGTGCAGGCCGTCAACGGCCACCAGCGACCGGTCCGCCGCGGCCCGCAGTGACACGTCGTGGACGTCAACGACGGCGACGCCTCGCCCGGTCGCGACCTCCGCGCCGATCGCGTTGCAGCCGCGGATCGCGGCGGCGACCGTCGTCGGGTCGCCGTAGTCGGCGCCCGCCGGCGTGACCGTGTAGTCCGGCGTCGTGACGAAGAAGCAGCGAGCGGCGCCCGCCGCCTCGATCATCGCGTCGAGGATCGTGCCGACGTTGCGCCGGTACTCGGCCTCACCCACGCCCTGGATGACGTCGTTGACGCCGACCAGCAGGGACGCAATCTCGGGCCGAAGGACCGCCAGGCGCGGGACCTCGAACCGGAGCACGTCGCGGGTCGTGAAGCCGTTGACCCCGAGATTCGCGACGAGCTCCAGCGCCGGCCCGCCGGTCCGGGCCAGGCGCGCCACGAGCTGGTCCGGCCAACGCTCAGCGGCCGCCACCGACGTCCCGATGGTGTACGAATCGCCGAGGGCCACGTACCGCATCGCGGCAGGATGCCATCGCCCGCGTTAACAGCGCGCCGGGGTTGATCCGCGGGCCTTCGCCCGGTATAGGATGCAGGGCACAGCCGCCAAGAGGTGGGCGACCCTGATCGACCCCCGCCGGACCCGATCTCAGGACGGGCGGAGTGTGGTCGACACTGGAGGAGGAAGCATGCGCACCCGCTCCATCGGGCTTCCGCTGCTCGCGATCGTGGCCCTCGTGGCCAGCGCCTGCGGAAGCGGAACCACGCCGACGGCAAGCCCGGCCATGAGCGAAGAGGCGAGCCAGCCGGCCGCCTCCGCCGCCACGACCCCCGGTCCGTCGTCGAGTGCGTTCATCGGTGTCGTCACCGACATCGGGACGCTGAACGACAAGAACTTCAACGAGTACTCGTTCAAGGGCGCCGTCGACGGTGCCATGGCCATCGGTGCGGCCTATCCCGCGGCCCTCGTGCCGTCGGACCAGACCGCCTACGCGGCCGACATCCAGGGCTTCGTGAACCAGAAGGCCAACATCATCGTGACCGTCGGGTTCAACCTGACGAGCGCGACGGTCCAGGCCGCCCACGACAACCCGGACATCTGGTTCATCGGCGTCGACCAGTCACCGATCTGCGTCACGCCTGAAGGCCTGCCCGACACGAACTTCCAGTGCAAGGGCGACGCGAAGACCCTGCTCCCGCACTACATCTCCCTCCAGTTCCAGGAGGACCAGGCCGGCTACCTCGCGGGCATCGTCGCCGCGGGCGTCAGCAAGAAGGCCGAGATCGGTGCGATCGGCGGGACGACCCTCTGCGCGCCGTGCGTCCGCTACATCCAGGGCTACACCCTTGGTGCCCAGTCCGTGAACCCGCAGATCAAGGTCGACGTGGCCTACGTCACGAACGACTTCTCGAACGCGGCGTTCCAGGACCAGGCGGGCGGCAAGGTGTTCGCCCAGAACTTCCTGGCCCACAACCCGAACGTCGACGTCCTGTTCCAGGTCGCCGGCCTGACCGGTAACGGCGTCCTCGACGCCGCCTGTGCCGCCAACATCTACGGCATCGGCGTCGACGTCGACCAGTACCTCTCGTACCCGGCCGCGGATCCGTGCCTCGTGACGAGCGCGGAGAAGCACTTGGAGACGGCGGTGAGCGCGGCGATCCAGGCGATCGCCTCGAATACGGCGACCCCGGGCGACAACCTCTACAACGCCAAGAACGATGGCATTGGCATTGCCGACTTCCACGACAAGACCGCCCTGATCACGTCGGACATCCAGTCCAAGATCATGGCTGCCCTGTCGGCGATGCAGGCCGGCACGCTCGCGACCTGCCCCGCGCAGAACTGCGGCGTGTACACGGCCCCGTAACCCTCGTCCAGCACGCGAGCGGGTCGCGCCTCCGGGCCGGCCCGCTCGCTCGTTTCTCGGTCCGACTTCGGTCCCACACCCGTCCCGGAGGCCGGTGCGACGTCCGACCCGAAGATCCCGAGCGAACCTGAGAACTCGCTGGTTCCCGAGACCGAGCAGGTCCGGGCCCCCGCGCTCGAGATGCGCGGGATCACCAAGCGCTACCCCGGAGTTGTCGCCAACGACGGCATCAACCTGACCGTCCGGCCGGGCGAGATCCACGCCCTGCTCGGCGAGAACGGCGCCGGCAAGACGACCCTCATGAACATCCTGTACGGGCTGGCTCGCCCCGATTCCGGCGAGATCCTGCTCGACGGCGAGCCCGTGACGATCGCCGGCCCGAGCGACGCGATCGCTCGCGGCATCAACATGGTCCACCAGCACTTCATGCTCGTCCCCGTCCTGTCCGTGGCCGACAACATCCTGCTCGGCGAGGAGACGATGGCGAATCGGGTCTTCCTCGACCGGAACGAGTCGCGGCAGCGGATCATCGAGCTCGGCCGCCGATTCGGCTTCGAGGTTGATCCCGACGTGAAGGTCGGCTCCCTGTCGGTCGGCTGGCAGCAGCGCGTCGAGATCCTGAAGGCGCTCTATCGCAACGCCCGGATCCTCGTCCTCGACGAGCCCACGGCGGCCCTCACGCCGGCCGAGACCGAGGAGATCTTCGCCGTCCTGCGGCGTCTGGCGGCGGCCGGCCACAGCATCATCTTCATCAGCCACAAGCTGTACGAGGTCCTCGAGATCGCCGACACGATCACGGTCATCCGCCGCGGGCGGGTCGTCGGCGAGCGGGATCCGAGGCAGACGAACGAGGACGACCTCGCCGAGCTCATGGTTGGACGCGAGGTCCAGCTGGTGGTCGACCGGGGTGAGTCCCATCCCGCAGCCGTGACCCTGACCGTCGACGGGCTGCGGGTGAAGGACGACCGCGGGTCCGAGGTGGTCCGCGGCGTGTCGTTCGAGATCCGGGCGGGCGAGATCCTCGGGATCGCCGGCGTGGCCGGCAATGGCCAGGACGAGCTCGTCGAGGCGATCGTCGGGCTCCGGAGGCCGGAGAGCGGCAAGGTGGTGCTCGACGGCCACGACGCGACGAACTGGTCACCGCGGTCGATGACGGCCGCCGGGCTCGGCTACGTGCCCGCAGACCGCCATCGCTTCGGCCTGGTCCTCCCCTTCCCCATCGCCGACAACCTCGTGCTCACGACGTACTTCCGGCGGCCGTTCGCGAACGGCGTTGTCCGGAACGACGCCGCCATCGATCGGAACGGGGACGAGGCCGTCCAGCGGTTCGACATCCGGACGCCCTCGGCCCAGGTCCCGGCTGGGACGCTGTCCGGCGGCAACCAGCAGAAGATCGTCGTGGCCCGCGAGTTCGGGCGCGACCTGCGGCTCCTCGTCCTCGACCAGCCGACCCGCGGGCTCGACGTCGGCAGCATCGAGTTCATCCACCGCCAGATCATCGCCAAGCGCGATGCCGGAGTGGCCGTGCTCCTCGTCTCCGCCGAGCTCGACGAGGTCCTCGAGATGTCCGACCGGATCGGCGTCATGTACCGGGGCGAGATCGTCTCGATCGTCGACGGCCGGACCGCGGACAAGGAGAAGGTCGGCCGGCTCATGGCGACCGGCGCCCAGCTCGAGGCCGCCGAGGCGGCGGGCAAGGTGGCCGCCGCATGAGCAGCCCGGCCGCCACGGCGCGCGTGTCCGGCGTGCGCACGATGCTGGCCCGGGCCTGGTCGAGCGTCTCGATCTCGGTCCTCTCGATCCTCCTCGCCCTCGTCGCCGGCGCCTTCTTCATCATCGTCTCGCAGCTCGTCGAGCCAAAGGGCACGCTCAATCTCCTGCGACCATTCGACGCCTACCGGTCGCTGTTCCTCGGGGCGTTCGGCGGCGTCAATGCGATCGTCGAGACGCTCGTCCAGACGACGCCCCTCGTCCTTGCCGGGTTGGCCGTGGCCGTCGGCTTCCGCGCGGGGCTGTTCAACATCGGCGCATCGGGCCAGGTCACCCTCGGGGCACTTGGCTCGGTCGTCGTCGGGATCGCGCTCGCCGACCAACCCGGGTACATCGCGATCCCGGCTGCGGTCCTTGCCGGCACAGCCGTGGGCGCACTGTATGGATTCATCCCCGGTTTCCTGAAGGCGGTGTCGGGCGCCCACGAGGTCGTCACGACGATCATGCTCAACTCGATCGCCGGCAGCATCCTCGCGGCCCTCGTCAGCGGGCCCCTCAAGGTCCCGAACTCCCCGTCGCCGGTAACCCGCGACATCGGCAATGCCGCGTTCCCGATCCTCATCGGGACCGACGGCCATCTCGGCCTCCTCATCGCGCTGGTCATGGCATTCGCGATGTGGTGGCTGCTCTTTCGGACCACCCGCGGCTTCGAGATCCGGACCGTCGGCTCGAATCCCGATGCCGCCCGCTACGCCGGGATGCGGCCAAAGCTTGTCATCACCTGGACGATGACACTGTCCGGCGCACTCGCTGGGCTCGCCGGGGCCTGCGTCGCCCTCGGCATCCTCCACCACATGCAGTCGAGCTTCGCGACCTCGATCGGCTTCGACGCGATCGCCGTCGCCCTCCTCGCCCGCTCCAACCCGATCGCGGTCCTGCCCTCGGCACTCCTGTTCGGAGCGATGCGCGCCGGCTCGAACCGGATGCAGATCGAGGCTCGCATCCCGCCGGAGCTCATCAACGTCCTCGTCGGGATCACGCTGCTGTTCATCATCGCCACGCCGGCATTCCGGGTGCTCCTCCGCCGGATCGGGACCCGGCCGTCGTTGGTCGCCGCGCCGACGCTGCCCGGGACCGCCGGGGGCACGGCAGGTCCCCCACCCTGATGGACATCGTCCACCTCCTGTACGGAATCCCGGTCCTGGGCTGGCTCTTCCAGGTGGCCGGGTATCTGATCGCGGTCATTCCGACCAGCGCCCCGATCATCATGCGATCGGTGCCGCCGCTCGCCCTCGGCGCCCTGTGCGGCGTCATGTGCGAGCGCTCCGGCGTCGTGAACATCGGCATCGAGGGCACCATGCTCGCCGCCGCCTTCACCGGCTGGGTCGTCGGCATCGCGGCCGCCGCAGTCTTCGGCCAGGGCACGCCGCTCCTCTTCGGCTTCACCCTGCCCCTGGCGATCGCCCTCGCCGCGGCCATCGTCGTTGCGGTTCTCGTCTCCCTGCTGCATGCCTGGTTGTCGATCACCGTAAAGGCCGACCAGATCATCAGCGGCACGATCATCAACATCGCCGCACTCGGCGTGACGGGCTACCTGAACACGATCATCGCCGCGACCTCACCGACGAGCGCCGGCTCCTTCACGACGCTCACGCTCCCGAAGGACGTCACCAACCTGCCGTTCGTCGGCTGGATCTTCGCGGCGCTGTTCAACCAGGGCCCGATCACGCTGTCCGTGCTCGTATGCGTGATCGGCCTCCAGATCTGGCTGTTCCGGAGCCGCTGGGGTCTCCGGACGCGCGCCGTCGGCGAGCACCCGAAGGCCGCGGAGACGGTCGGCATCGACGTCATCGCCCTCCGCTACAGGAACGTCGTGATGGCGGGCGTCTTCGCGGGGCTCGGCGGAGCGTACCTGTCGATGGAGGCCGGCAACTCGTTCCAGGCGAACATGACGGCTGGCCGTGGGTTCATCGCCCTCGCCGCGATGATCCTGGGTCGGTGGACCCCGATCGGGGCCTGGGCCTCGGCGCTGCTGTTCGCGCTGTTCCTGACCCTCGGCCAGACGATCAAGTTCGTCCCGCCGACGGGTGACATCTCGGTCCTGCTCACCGGCGTCCCGGGCCAGTTCTATGACGCGCTGCCCTACCTCGTGACGATCGTCGTGCTCGCCGGCGTCGTCGGTCGCAGCATCCCGCCGGCGGCCGACGGCCAGCCCTACACGCGCGAGGCCGCCACCTGACCGGCGGCGACCGGGACCGGCTCCGGGAGCTCATCGACTTCCAGGAGGGCCGCTCCGACGCATCGGTCCTCGACGACGCGGGTGTCGCGCTGCTGCTCCGCTCGAGCCACCGAATCGCGATGATCGGGGCGTCGTCGAGCCCCGTTCGCCCATCGAACGGCGTGTTCCGGTACCTGCGCTCGGTCGGCTACGACGTCGTCCCGATCAACCCCGGCGAGGCCGAGGTCGAGGGCGTCCGGGCCTGGCCGAGCCTGGCCGCCGCGGTCGATGCCACCGGGCCGTTCGACCTCGTGGACGTCTTCCGCCGGCCCGCGTTCTGCCCCGAGCACGCCCACGAGGCGGTGGCTGCCCGGGCGCGCTGCCTGTGGCTCCAGCTCGGGATCGTCAGCGTCGAGGCGGCGCGGATCGCGACGGCCGGCGGCCTCGCGGTCGTGATGGACCGCTGCACGAAGGTCGAGCATTCCCGCCTCGTCGGCTGACGGCCGCCGCCGTCGGGCGACCGGCTAGCGCAGGAGCAGCAGCGCGGCGAGGAAGAGCAGGACCCCGACCCCGGCCATCGCGAAGCCCTGCCGGGCCTGCCGTCGCAGCATCGTCATCGCGACGGAGGCTCCCGTCGTGCCGGAGTCGCGGAGGCCGCCGCGCCAGGCCTCGTAGCGGGCGACGTTCGCGTCCTCGGCCTGGAGCTGCCGGTAGCGGGCGTACGGGCCGCGGGCGCGGCTCCAGCCGATCGCCGTCAGCACGGCACCGGCGACCAGCAGGACGAGGGAGACGATCGCGTTCATCTGGCGAGGGTCGTCACGAGCCGCCGAGGCGCTCGCGCAGCGCCGCCTGCACTGCGCCGGCGTTCGCCTGGCCGCGAGTCGCCTTCATGACCTGGCCGACGAGGAAGCCGATCGCCTGGGGCTTGCCCGCCCGCACGTCCGCGACGGCCGACGGGTTCGCGGCGATGACCTCGTCGACGATCGCCCCGAGGGCGCCGGCATCCGAGATCTGGCGCAGCCCACGCGTCGCGACGATCGAGGCGACCGACTCGCCGCCCGCGATGTGGGCGCCCAGCACCTCGCGCCCGGACGCCCGCGACAGCTCGCCGGCGTTGACCCGCTTGATGAGATCGGCGAGCTCGGCGTGGTTGACGGCGATCCGGCCGGTGGCCGCGTTCCGCAGGCGGAGGTAGTCCCCGATCACCCAGTTCGCGACGGGCTTCGGGTCGAGGGATGCATCAGCGGCCAGCGTGGCTTCGAAGAGGTTCGCGGCATCCGCGTCCGCGGTGAGGACGCCGGCGTCGTAGGCCGACAGGCCGAGCCGCTCCTGGTAGCGGGTCCGGCGAGCGGCGGGGAGCTCCGGCAGCGATGACCGGATGGCGGCCAGCCAGCTCGGGTCGACGCGGAGCGGTGGCAGGTCCGGCTCGGGGAAGTAGCGGTAATCGTCCGAGGTCTCCTTGACCCGCATCCGGTAAGTCTCGGCCCGATCATCCGACCAGCCGCGGGTCTCCATGACCAGGGTCTTGCCCTCGTCGAGGATCGCCGCCTGGCGCTCGATCTCGAAGGCGATCGCGCGCTCCACGGACCGGAACGAGTTCATGTTCTTGACCTCGATCCGGGTCCCGAACGCCTCGGTTCCGCGGCGTCGGAGTGAGACGTTCGCCTCGACCCGCATCTGGCCGCGTTCCATGTCGGCATCGGACGCGCCGATCGTCCGGAGGAGCAGCTGCAGCTCCTCGGCGTAGCGGCGGCCCTGCTCGGCCGTCCGGATGTCCGGCTCGGTCACGATCTCCATGAGCGGCGCGCCCGAGCGGTTGAAATCGACGAGGCTCAGCGGCCGCCCGTCCGGGCCAGGCTGGTGGACGAGCTTCGCCGTGTCCTCTTCGAGATGGGCCCTGGTGATCCGGACCGTGAACGGGCCCGCCGACGTCTCGAACGTGAGCGACCCGGCGGCGGCGAGGGGCAGGTCGTACTGGCTGATCTGGTAGCCCTTCGGCAGGTCCGGGTAGAAGTAGTTCTTG
>Ga0070731_10001921_pt1 | contig 20653 bp, 12 predicted proteins | sample Coa_R1_2_FD_66448 | JGI IMG/M metagenome (GOLD analysis project Ga0070731, IMG submission 66448) | Surface soil microbial communities from Centralia Pennsylvania, which are recovering from an underground coalmine fire - Coalmine... | ecosystem: Environmental > Terrestrial > Soil > Unclassified ... | reverse complement strand
GATCCGCATTCCGGAAGCGAACTCTCCTGACGTGCACAACAAGTCGTTTCGTATCACCGCCGAGGTGGAGATCCCGGAAGAGGGCGCCGAAGGCGTGCTGGCGACTCAGGGCGGACGGTTCGGCGGTTGGAGCCTGCTCGTCCTCGATGGCAAACCGATGTTCGCCTACGCCTACTCGAACCAGGACGGTGACAAGTATCCGAAGCAACGAAAAGATAAGACCCGGATCGCCGGGGCCGACAAGCTCACACCGGGCAAGCACACCATCGCCTTCGATTTCGTCTACGACGGCGGCGGTCTTGGCAAGGGAGGCAAGGGAACGCTCGCCGTTGATGGCAAGACCGTGGCCGAGAGCCGCCTCGAGAGGACCAGCCCGCTTGGCAAATTCACGCTCGATGAGAGCTTCGACGTTGGCATGGACACCGGCACACCGGTGATCGACGAGTACGACGCGATGATGCCGTTCAAATTCACCGGCACACTCCAACAGGTCCAGATTAAGCTCGGCGAAGACAAGCTGACATCCGAAGAGAAGGACCGGCGTCAAGAGCTCGATTGGAAACGTGCGCTGGCGGCCCAGTGATCAGGCTGCCCGCACCCAAATGGTACGTGGAAGCCTCCGGAGGTAAACGAGACGAACTGAAGGGATGAGTGCAGAAAAGGCAGCTACCAAAATGGAATTCTCCATCGCGGACAAACTCGCTTTTGAGCGCACCCGTCTTGCTTACGAGCGCACCATGATGGCCTGGATCCGAACCGCCACCGCGCTCATCGCGTTCGGCTTCGGCATTTACAAACTCTTTGAATTCATGCCTTTCGTCACCGGCCTCAAGCCCGGCGAACACGTCATAAGCCCGCGCGGATTCGCCATCGTCCTGGCCGCGCTCGGCAATCTCTGCCTTTTACTGGCTGCGATTCAGCATCACCTGAACATGCATGCCATGCGAAAACTGGGTCTCAAGGTCCCTTACTCGGCCGCCGCCGTCCTGGCCGCCTTCCTCGCCCTGCTGGGAATTGGCGTGCTCGTGATTGTGCTGCTCCGACTCTGAAATCCAACAACGACCCGCACACACCATTAGAATTTGGTGCTTGGAGCTTGGACGCTTGGAGCTTTACACCGCCGCCTTCACCACCCCGCCCTCGGCACGCAATGCCGAGCCTGTAATCGCTGACGCCTCCGGCGAGCAGACAAACGCCACCACCGCACCGACCTCGTCCGGTTTCAGGAAACGTTTCACCAGGGAAGTCGGCCGCACACTTTTGAAGAACTCCTTCTCGAATTCTGCCGGTGTCATGTTTCGTTCCTTCGCGAGTTTGCCCAGAAAATCCATCGCTCCTTCCGATGCAGTCGGCCCGGCCAGCACGCTGTTAACCGTGATGCCTGTGCCGGCACAAGTCTCGGCCAGGCCGCGTGCGACGGCGATCTGCGCCGTTTTCGTCATGCCGTAATGGATCATTTCCGCGGGAATGTGCACACCGCTCTCGCTCGAAATAAAAATGATCCGGCCCCAATTGCGTTTCCTCATGCCCGGCAGATACGAGCGGCTCAAGCGCACGCCGGACATCACGTTCACTTCGAAGAATTCGCTCCACTCCTCGTCAGAAATCGATTCGAACGGTTTCGGGTCGAAGATGCCGAGGTTGTTCACGAGAATGTCCACATCCCGCAGTTGCTTGACGAGCGCCGCGCAACCTTTTCGGTGGCCCAGGTCGGCGGCGATGCCTTCGACCTTCGCGTGCGGAACATTTTTGTGAAGCTGCTGGATGGCAAACGCAACGCGCTTTTGCGTGCGCCCATTGATAATCACCCGCGCCCCTTCCTGCGCCAGCCGCTCGGCGATAGCGAACCCGATTCCCGCCGTTGAACCGGTGATCAGCGCAGTTTTATTTTGAAGCTTGAAATCCATAGATTGTGAAATTGGTTGTGCGCAACATGAACTGAGGCCGGACCAATTGCAATCATCGGCGAATGGGACGCATTACCCGAGTGAGTTGCGGGTTTAACCCAGCAGAATCGTGATGTGAATTTCCCGGAGCGGGCGCGGTCCTCAATCATTGCGGCCCGCTTTTCCTCCCCTGCAACAACCCCGCAAACTTCCGCAAAAATATTTCCCGCTGTTTTTGAAACGCCTCGTCGCCAACCGAAAGACCGGTTGCGAACCGCACCATCTGGGGAAACGCCAGCGGATACGCCGTCAATGCCATCATCGAAAGCAACAACTGACCCGGATCGAGCTCGGGATCAATCAAGCCCCTGGCCTGCTGCTGCCGCACACGCTCGACTGCCTGGCCCACGATTTCCACCCGGCGCTCTTCATCGATCACCTTCGTATCGCCCCAATGCAGGGCTTCCCATTCGAGCAATTGGACCCATTCGCGGTCGCGGCACGCGAGTTGGAACCACGCAGGCAGGCGTTCAGCGGGATCTTCGGGCGCATTGGCCAGCCAGGCGGAACGCTCGGCGATTTTCCGGCGCAACACTTCGCGGAACAACCCTTCCTTGTCGCCAAAGTAATGATAGAGCATGCGCTTGTTGATGCGCGCGCGGCGGGCGATCACATCCACTCGCGCACCCGCAAAACCTTTGGCCGCAAATTCCTGCAAGGCAGCTTCGAGGATGCGTTGTTGGGTAAGTTGAGGATTTCGCCCAGTCGTCTTGGCAATCGCCTGCTGTCCGTTCTTCATCCAACTCCGGAGACTAGCGGATGAAGAGTAACTGTCAAGTTACTCAAATAACGACATGAACGCGAACGCAGATCCTCGCTCGGTGTCCTGCCTTCAGGCGGTTGGCGTTTTCCGCGTAAACGCGGGAAACCAAACCGCGGCGAATCGCCTGCCCCAAAAAGAAAAGAGGCCCGGGAGGAACCGGGCCTCTGTGCATTGCAAATTCAATTTCCCTCTGAGTCCCCCTGAATCGTCTTCGCCCCTGAGCCCTGGCTGCCGGCTCGCCCCATCCTCTCCGCAATTCGTGGAGAGGGAAAAAGACTGTGATCCTTAGTAACGGTCACGACCGCCACCACCGCCGCCACGGCCACCGCCGCCGCCGCGGAATTCACGACGAGGACCGCCGCCACCGCCACCGGCGCGTTCTTCACGCGGGCGGGCGATATTGACAGTCAACGCCCGGCCATCCAACTGCTTGCCGTTCATGGCTTCGATGGCCTTCTGTGCTTCTTCTGGTGAACCCATGGTGACGAATGCAAAGCCGCGCGGGCGGCCGCTCATCCGATCCATCATCAGGTTGGTTTCGACGACCGTGCCGTGCGCCGCAAAAGCGTCCTGGAGGTCGTTCTCTGTGGTGTTGAAGGAAAGATTTCCTACAAACAATTTCGTACTCATGCTATATCTAACTGTCCTAAACTGACCCTTGCACTATCCAGACTGTTCCCGACTGCCGGGTTTCAATCGTCACTGAACTGAGTTCACTTGAAGATTTCCATGCCGTGGAATTGACAAGCTAATCTATGTTGGACAGCAGCACAATGGACGTTCCCAAAAAAATAGCAAGTATTAAGACGCCCGAAACATATGGGGTAAAAACCCTATCAACGTAAACTACTGATATTCAGCCATCAAAAATCGATGAGATGTTTTCAACATTTGGCTGATATGTGTCACTCGGATCAGTCGGTCGGGCCGCTCACGCTGGTTTCCAGGGAAAAACCGTCGGGATAATTTGGATCGATCCCCGCCGGTTTGAACCAGTTGATTGTCCCGCTGATCCGGTTCGTGCCTGAGAATTCCAAGGGGGCGGGCACGCCAATGACCGGAGTTGGATGTCTTCTGCGCAGCTCATCTCTGAGGGGCCCGATAACCGTGGACGTTGGCAGCATTGGAGGCTCGGCCGGAGGAACGTATGGGATCACCTCGATATTTGTCACCGGCAGAAAATTTGTGAATGGCAGAATATTCGTGATGAGAACCGGAGGAATATTCGTTAGCGGGAGTCTCAGGATTGGATTGCCATTTGTGAACTGCGGCAAATTCAAATTCGTCAAAGAAATGGGTGTTTGAGGTTGCGGGAGATTTGTTATGACGACTTCGAAACGGATCCAACCCAGCACTGCGCCCCGTCCGTGGTAAAGCGATGCATAAAACGGCACTTGGGTGGCGAAGAATGTATTCTGGGAAAACGCTGTCCCATCCGGCAGCCTGCCGCTCAAGTGTGCGTCGCGCAAAGTATTGAACTTAAGGGTACCCACACCATCATTGGTGGGCGCCAGCAACAGGTTCGTGCTTCCGGCGATTTGGAATTGGTATTTCGGGGACGAAGTCTCACCGGGCAGCCTCAGACCTTCCCGCGGCTGAATCATACGAAAAGCAGTCAGATTAGCGGACCAGGTTTCATTGCTGATGGTGCCCACCCACGTTCCGGGAATTATCTCGAAAGACGCGCCCAGCGGGCTTCCGCCTTTTTGCGCAATGGATCCCGAAAATGTGCCCGTGGAGGAGAGGTGTCCCGAGAATCGGCGCTGTTTACCCGCCAGATGAAGCACCCCGCTGAAAACGCCATTCGCCGACGCGCTCGCACTGAAATAACCTGAGTTATCGAACGCCACATTGGTCGCCGGCAAAAACAATCCGACGTAATGGCCGGTTGGATATCCGCCTTCGCCCGAAACTGTGAATTCGTTTTTTCCACTGGTGGCATCGGAATCAATCGTGGCTGTCCCGCCGTAATGCATCACGTTCGTCGACATGAAAGTGACAAAGACATTCGTCCAACCACCTGCCGGGACAGTCAGATTGGTAAACGCGCCCCCGAATCCCTCTGGAACAACCCTGAAGCCGTCTGGAAGATTGAAGTTGCTGATGGTCAGGTCCGAATTGCCCTTGTTCGCAATCACCAACCCGCGAGCGGGTTCGTCGCCGATTTCAATTCTTCCGAAATCGAGATTGGTGCTGACGGAAATAATCCGGGTCTCGGATTGCGCCGAAGCATTCGATGGAAAAATAACCGCGCCCGCGAGTATCACGGCAGCAAGCCCGAAACACAGCCCAGGCCAACAGTTTCTAACCGAAGGATTGTTCATTGGAGTTACCTTCTTCGCGCGACATCAAAGCAAACTCGCAAGTATTTGTCAATCCGTAGGTTTTGCTTTCAATTTTGCAAACTGGACCTGGCGGCGGAGGAAGCAGGCGAAGCGCTATTTCTACTGGCCAACTATGGTCTGGAACGAGAATCCGCTCGGATAATTTGAATCGATTCCGGCAGACTTAAACCAACTAACGTTACCAAAAGGTCCGGGTGGCGAAATAATCGGCACGCCGCCGAGTCCATTCGTTCGCGATACCGGATTAAAGGTGATCCATCCGAAAATTGAACCGCGATGGTCATATAACGCAGAGTAAAATGGCAATTGATTCCCGCAGATAATCGTGCTTTGGGAAAATTTGGCTCCATCACCCAGCGTGCCGCGAACATGCGCCACGCGGGACGGGAGAAGTCGAATCGTCCCGAATCCCTCATTAGTCGGCCCCGGCGTAAGATCCTCCCTTACGACAATGCGAATCGGATATCTGCCCGGATCCGTGCCGGGAGCGCGCGCAACATTTCTCCCGGCGCTGGCACGATACGCCACGAGGTCGGCACTCCACGTGCCATTGCTGATGGTGCCTGTGCAATTGGTACCGGAGTTCAAATCCATCTGAATCGAGACCTCCAAACTGTTCGTTCCCCGCCCGACGGAACCAGAGAAGGCGCCTGAGGACGAGAACCGACCGGAAAACGCATTGCGCTTCCCGCCCAGCCGCAAGTCCGCACTGAACGCTCCGTTCTTTGTGCATTCAGCGCTAAATGATCCGGAACTGTTGAAAGCCGGGTTGTCTTCGGAGTAGACCAATCCGAGGAAATGACCATGTGGAAAAATCACCTCGTTTGTCGCGGCGGCGGTGTTTGCAGCGCACTTCACAAATAAATACGCAACCAGAACCAAAAGCAATCCGCCTCCAGATCGATAAATTTTAGCCACAGGATTCTTCATGGAGCTTCTCCACAGCAGGTGCATCAAAGCAAACACGTAAGTGTTTGGCAATCCGTAGTTTTGCTTTCAGGGCACGTGAACGACAACCACGAATCGACACGAATGGACACGAATTTTTTAACCGCAGATGAACGCCGATTGACGCAGATATATTATAGCGGTCGCGGATATTTATGCGCCCGGGTCGAAGATGACGCCTGTGAAAAGAATGGTTCCAGTGTTTTGATCTTCGATGAGAAACAGGAACGGGCGGTCGACGATCATGCGGAATGGTGGGATTGTTGGCATCGGCTCGGCGGCCGCAGCTACGGCTCCGAATGTTACCGCTGCAGCTTCGGTTCCTTCCTCGTTTACCTGCACAAAGGCTTTTTGGAGGACGTCGGATACAAACAGGTGGTTGGCAATTCCCGACAAGTCAGCGGTGTCGGAAAATGCCTCTTTCATTCCCAACGCCTCCAGCGGCTGGATCAATTCCACACCGTATTCGATTCGGAATTTCGGGAGCTGCAAGGTTCCATCCTGGCCGCTGAATCCAGGTTTGGTGATGCGCTGCCAGTTGTCGCCGTTCATAATGCTGAGCAGTTTTTCGGGGCTGGAGTTTTCATCAGGCAAAAAGATGTACATGGCCAGCGGGCTGTTTTCGTAATCCAGGCGCACGGCCTGATAGCCGGCGCCACGCCGGTAATCAAAATGCCGCGACTGCTCCATCATGGGCACTTTCTTTTGTGCGCCGCCGCGCAAGTGAAAGGCCCGCTTGATCGTTGCATTCTTATCAAACGGTTCCTGCCATTTGCCTTTGAAATAAATGGCGTTGGCCAGAAACAATTTGGTGGCGGGATCAATCGGGCCTTGAAGGATGCTGCCGATTTTGCCGTGCGTCTTCTCGGCCACCCAGCCATTGATTTTGCTCACTGTCCGGGGCCTATCGAAATCGAGACTTTCCACCGTGGCGCGAAAGAATTGCTGATTGGCGGCAATGAACGCGGGTTTGATGGCCACGCCTTCGCGGCACCAGAGGGCGTTGGCGGTGTTGAGGATGATGTTCGTGCCCGCGGCATCGAGGGATTTTTGAATTTCAAGGGTGGCGGCATTGACGGCGTTCTGTGGCAGGTCGGCGGTGCCGAGGACCTGGGCCATTTCCGTTTTGGTGCGTCCGCCCGCGCCGTTGCAAACCATCTGCAACGCTGTAGAGGCGCTGTAGGGCGACACGAAAATATTCCGCGCGGGCTGTTCCCTGTTGAGTTCCTTCAGCAGACGGAACCCGAAGGTGCAATCCGCCGCGGCGAGTTTCTGCGCATCCGGAGACGGCGCGCCGAAGAGCGGCAGCACGAACGCCAGTCCGATAAAAAGGAGAGCGAATGGTTTCATCGATCTATGTAGACGGAAATTGTTGTTACAATGCTCCAGAAATCGGGAGTTGCAATGATTTGCGTTCGACATGCGTTCTACCCTGGCGAATTGCGACATCGGATCCGCTTGCATTCTCATAGCTCTGAAAGCGGCGGAGGGCGCACTCCAAGACGCTATCGCGAGTCATTTATCCCCTGAACGCACACAACGCCATCAACGCCATCAACGCCATCAACGCCATCAACGCCATCAACGCCATCAACGCCATCAACGCTTTAGTGTGACTGCAGAGTTCGGATAATTGGCGAGTATGAACGATAAAAGGTTAATTAGGGTAGATGAGTTAAATGAGGATGGGCAATCCTCCTGCCCCCGGGACTTTGGAGGAAAGGGGCGGCTTCTGCCACAAGTGAGGCTTCTCTCTCGCCAGGCCTACAACGGACATTACGAAAGTTACGAAAGTTACGAAAATCTCAATGCGATTTTTCCGAAATCCGGAGAAACTGGACCACTCAGGCACGTATTGGGCATGAACGGTGGACAAAGGGTGTACGAAAATATCGATAGTTCCCGTAATCTCACTAATCTCCATTTCGGATTTACGTGAGGCGCGAGGCGTCCTTCGAGCAATTAATGCTTTTCATTCATGCAAATAGGTTAAACATCTTCGCCATGAACACGCGAACTTACAGGGTTGCCAGGATTGCCAGTGTCACCGGATTGATCGCCACCGGCTTCTGGGCACGAGGATTTGATTATCCCATCGCGCCGAAGGAGCCGGTGACCAATACCTATTTCGGCACGGCGGTGGTGGATAATTATCAGTGGCTGGAGAATTTCAATGACCCGAAGGTCAAGGCGTGGGGCGCGGCCGAAAATAAAATCGCCCGGACATATCTCGACAACCTGCCGGCGCGCGAAAAAGTGGCGGAGCGATTGAAGGAATTGTATTCGGCGGCTTCGGCGAATTACTCCGACCTGGACTATCGGCCGGGCGTCTTTTTCGCGATGAAGTTCAAGCCGCCGGCGCAACAGCCGTGGCTCATCACGCTGAGATCACCCGATGATGTGGGTTCCGAGCGCGCGGTGCTGGATCCGAACAAGCTGAATCCCAAGGGCACGACCGCGATGGATTTTGTGGTGCCCTCGCACGACGGAACGAAAGTAGCGGCGTCGCTTTCGGAGAACGGCAGCGAGGATGGGACGCTGTCTATCTACGATGTCGAGACCGGCAAAGCGCTGCCGGACAGAATTCCGCATGTGAATTTTCCCACCGGCGGCGGCAGTGTGGCGTGGAATACCGATGATTCGGGGGTTTACTACACGCATTATCCGAAGGCGGGCGAGCGTCCGGAAGCGGACCTGCATTTTTATCAGCAGATTTATTTTCATCGGCTCGGCACGCCGATCGAGCAGGACCGCTACGAAATCGGCAAAGATTTTCCACGCATTGCGGAGATCGCGCTGGATTCAAGCCGGGACGGGAAATATTTGCTGGCGACGGTGGCCAACGGCGACGGCGGCGACTACGCGCATTATCTGCTCGGACCGGACCATCGCTGGGTTCAGCTCACAAAATTCAGTGACCAGGTGAAGACGGGTGTGTTCGGCCGGGACGGCGCGTTGTATTTGCGGTCGCTCGCAGACGCGCCGCACGGGAAAATTTTGCGGATGCCGCTGGATAAGCCGGAGCTCGCAAACGCAAAACTGGTCGTGCCGGAGAGCGCGGCAGTGATCGAGGGTTACATCGCGTCGGATAGCGGTTTATATGTACAGGACCTCGTCGGAGGGCCGTCACAAATCCGTTTCTTCGATCTCAAACACCAGGCACCCGCGAAGCTGGTTCCGCTCAAACCGGTTTCGGCCGTGCAAGGAATGGTTTGTCCGGAAGGCGACCAGCTTTATTTCCGGAATATCAGTTACATCGACCCGTTCGTGTGGATGGCTTACGACCCCGCTTCCGGCAGGGTGACGCCGACGGCACTGGCGGGGACATCGCCCGCTGATTTCAGCGATATGGAGGTGGAGCGGGAATTTGCGACGTCGAACGACGGGTTAAAAATCCCGATGAACATCATTCGCCGCAAAGGCTCAAAACTGAACGGCAAAAATCCCACGCTGTTGTATGGCTATGGCGGTTACAGCATCAGTCTGTCGCCGAATTTCGTTGTGGGTCGGCGAATCTGGTTTGACCAGGGCGGGATTTATGTCGTGGCAAATCTTCGTGGCGGCGGCGAGTACGGTGAGGAATGGCACAAGGCGGGAAATCTCACGCACAAACAGAATGTCTTCGATGACTTCGCGGCTTGCGCGGAATATCTCATCGTGCATGGCTATACGCGGCAGGACAAACTGGCAGTGGAAGGCGCGAGCAACGGCGGGCTGTTGATGGGCGCATTTCTGACACAACATCCGGACCTGGTGCGCGCGGTGGTATCGCACGTGGGCATTTACGATTCGTTGCGCAGTGAACTGGAGCCGAATGGCGCTTTCAATATCACCGAGTTCGGCACGGTGAAAAATCGCGAGCAGTTTGCGGCACTGTATGCGTATTCGCCGTATCATCGTGTCGTAGACGGCACGCGTTACCCGGCGGTGTTGTTCCTCACGGGCGACAATGACGGGCGGGTGAATCCGTTTCATTCGCGCAAAATGACGGCGCGATTGCAGGCGGCGAATAAATCGAAGCACCCGATTCTGTTGCGCACCACTGCCACGGCCGGGCATGGGATTGGCTCGTCGCTGGACGAGCGGATTGCGCAGGACGCGGATGTGTATGCGTTTTTGTTTGATCAGTTGGGGATGAAATATAATGGAGGGAATTGAACATTTGAATTGGCTGGCGAAGCATTCACTGGAAATCTTTCAAACGATGCAACAACGAAACACCCTGCTGCGCATTGCCGCCATGCTTGCGGCCATCCTCTGCACCACCAACAACAGCACTGCGGCGCCGAATCCCCTGCCCGCTCATGACAAGTTTGATATCAAAACCAAAACTTTTGACGTCAACTTCGAAGTCGGTGGCGATGGCCGGCTATATCAAATGCCGGTCGGCGGCAAAGCGCCGGACAAAAAACATATCCGCGACGCCGAAGCGTATCCGCAGGCGGGTGACGGTTACGTGTGGGAACCGGCTTTGGAACTGGTCCACGCCGACGGCAACACTTCCACTGCGTTGCATTATATCGGAATGACGCAGACAAACGAATCGCCGGATATTGACGTGACGCGGGTTCAGTTGCGCGATCCGGCGTATCCACTGGACGTGACGGTTTGTTTCCGCACGCACAAGGAAAACGACGTCATCGAGCAATGGATTGAAATTCAACATCAGGAACCGCGCGCGATCACCTTGCAACACGTCGCCTCAACGGCGTTGCTGCTCGATACGAATATTTATCTCACGCATTTCTTCGGCGATTGGGCGGACGAAATGGTGAACCCGATTACCGAGCAGATCACTCCCGGCACCAAGGTGCTGGATTCGAAACTGGGCTCGCGCGCGGACCAGTTCCGCAATCCGTTTTTCATTCTCTCGCTCAACAGCAAAGCCAGTGAAACCAACGGGCAAGTGCTCGCCGGCTCATTGGAATGGTCCGGCAGCTTTCAATGCGCCTTTGATAATTATGGCCATGGCGTACGGGCGCTGTGCGGCATCAATCCGTTCGACTCGAGCTATCGATTGAAGCCGCGCGAAACTTTCACCACGCCGATCATGTTGTGGGTGTGGAGCGGCCAGGGCCTGGGTGACATGAGCCGGAAATTTCACCGCTGGGCGCGTGACTTCGGCATGCGCGACGGACATAAGACGCGCACGGTGCTGCTGAACAATTGGGAAGCGACGGGATTTGATTTTGATTTCAATCGCATCGCGGGGTTGTTTCCCCCGGCCAAACAGATTGGCACTGAATTGTTCCTGCTGGATGACGGTTGGTTCGGAAACAAATATCCGCGCATCAATGACGCCGCGGGCCTGGGCGACTGGCAGCCGAACCGGAAGCGTTTTCCAAATGGCATGGCGCCGCTGGCGGCCGAAGCCGTCAAGCAGGGGTTGCAGTTCGGCATCTGGATGGAGCCGGAAATGGTGAACCCGAAAAGCGAGTTGTTCGAGAAGCATCCGGATTGGGTCATCCGCCAGCCAAAGCGTGAATTGGAATTGCAACGCAATCAACTGGTGCTGGACCTGACGCGGCCTGCGGTGCTGGACTTTGAATGGAACACCATCAAGAACATTCTCGGCGTGCCGGGCGTGAGTTACGTGAAGTGGGATTGCAACCGGTATTGGACGCAGCCGGGCTCGCCGTATCTGCCAGCCGACCGGCAATCGGAATTGTGGATTGATTACGTGCGGGCGTTGGATGCGTTGATGGACAAAACGGCCAGGGCCTTTCCCGACACGGAAATGATGCTGTGCTCCGGCGGCGGCGGGCGCGTGGATTACGGCACGTTGAAATATTTCCATGAATTCTGGCCGAGCGACAACACGGACCCAACCATGCGCGTGCTGATGCAATGGGACTATTCGTACTTCTTTCCACCAACGGCGATGGCGGGGCATGTGACGCACTGGGGCAGGCGGCCGATGCACTTCGCGTGCAGCGTCGCGATGAGCGCGCGGTTCGGGATGGATCTGGACCTGACCAAATTATCCGCGGAAGACAAGGCGATTTGTGCGGGGGCGATCAGTGCGTACAAAAAGATTCGCGACGTGACGTCACTGGGTGATTTGTATCGCGTGGAAGATCCGCATGGAAACCTTCGCGGCGCGCTGAATATGGTGTCGCCGGACAAATCGCGCGCAGTGATGTTCGTGTATCAATTGCAGGAGGGTCAGAACGCGGTGGTGCACCCACAAGGCCTCGACCCGGCAAAACATTACACCATCAACGAACTGAACCCTGCGCCCGGCCGTCCGGCCATTGAGAACGAAGGAAAGACATTCACTGGCGAAGAACTGATGCGTGATGGGATTTTACCGTCCTGTTCCAAGGCACTCGAAGCGTGCGTGATAGAACTGCATTTCTGATAAAAAACGTTAACGTGAGAATTATTTTCAAATCGGCGTAAAGTTAACAGAGCAAGACATAAATATTTTATAAACAAACGGTGGTACATTCACTGCTAAACGTTCTCCGCCATGACAATGGAAGTCGGAACGGGACCTCTTCACAATTGATTGAATAGGACGATACACAGTTCCGTCTGAAACAAAGACCACTTGAAATAACAACTCGAGGAAATCGAAATATGAACATGAAACGACTATTGGTAATCGCGGCAGGGATCGCTCTGGCGAGTTCTGTTTACGCACAGGAAGAAACGTTCCGAACGCTGGCCGCCGGCACCGGCCTCTACCAGAGCACAAACGGCGCAGGTAAACCCGCCTACGCCACGCAGGAAATTCTTGGCCACGATCTCGTAGCATCCGCGTTGGGAATTCCGCTCGGCACGGTCCTCACCAACAATCAGGTGCTGGCGCTGCAAATTGATTGCGGGTCGACAGCTGCGAGCCTGGTTGCGTGGGACAACAGCAATTCCGTTGTGCTCGCTCAGATTGCGGTTTGTTCAAACCTGACCGTCGTGCAGCAACAGGACAACGACCTGACGCCGGGGCCGAATAGAGAACATTTTACGGGCGAATTCACGATTACTCCCGGAAATAATTTGCTGGGTGGTTCTCTGACGATTGCCGGACGGTTGCAATTGGATCCGACGAATGGCTGCCCGCGGGCGATCCGGGTGTCAGTGGACAAGCTGGATCGTTTGTTCAAAGATGTGGACAGCGTCAATCCTGATGATCCGAAGAACAAGGATATTTTGCGGGCAGGATTAGCACATGCAGTAGGCAAAGTCAGCCTGGTATTCGTAGATGGCTCGACGAACGAAGTGCTCTTGCCCTTCATGGAACTGAGCATCCGGCACAAGCTCCAATAATTAGTTTTTGAAAAACTCAGCGGGCGAGAGGAGTCCTCTCGCCCGTATTTTTTTAACCGGAGGGATTGTCTGAGGTGCTGCTATTTAAGCGACCAGCACGCGACGGCCTTCCAATACGCGTCCGTCTTTGATTGCAGTTTGTGAGTGCTTGGCTAACTTGGCGAAGTGAAGCTTTCCGTGAAAAGCGATTATGCCACGCGGGCGGTACTGGGTCTGGCGCGGCATTTTCCAAATGAATCCGCGATGCGCGTCGAAGATCTTGCCAGTTCGCAGAACGTGCCGGCCAATTACCTGGTGCAGATTCTGATTGAACTCAAGGCAAAGGGAATCGCCAAAAGCGTGCGGGGAAAGGAAGGCGGTTACCTGCTCGCGCGTCCACCGGCGGAAATCTCGCTCGGCGACGTCCTGCGCGCGGTGCACGGTGAAGTGTTCGACACTCCGGCGCTGAGCGATACAAACTGCGCTCCGGAATTGCGGGCGGCCTGGCAACGGTTGAAATCCACCGTGGACGCCGCAGCCGACAAAATCACGTTCCAACAACTTTTGGACGAAGGTGCCGAGAAGGAAAAGATGTACTACATCTAATCTCAAAGTCGTCATTTAAAGCTTCGTCTTGACGAATCGCGCTCCGTCCGGTTTCTTATCACGGTCCTTGATTGCGTCAATCCTGGCAGCGACCACTCAAAGAAGTCGCAAGGAGCGCCGGCAAATCGGAGTTCCCGAAAGACGCAGGCAGGTCCGTTGGACGCCAATGTAGCTCAGTGGTAGAGCAACGGTTTCGTAAACCGTCGGTCGCCGGTTCAATCCCGGCCATTGGCTCCATTTAGACAGCGTTGCGCTTGTCCCACCAAGCTTTCTGGTAATGAATTGATATATCGCACCGACGGATGCCTCCATCTTTGTGAAATTATGGTGCGCAAACTCGGAAATAGGCTTGCGAGCGCGGCGCATTTCCCGAGATCGAGTCAAGCAATGCTTTTGACAATGTGCTTGTCGTGGTGCTCGCAGTGGCCGTCAGATTTGAAATGGTGATCCAACAACCGGTAAGATTGGTAGCGCCCTGAATCGTGTAACTTTGCCCTATCAAAGTTTCATAGGTCATCGCTAAATCGCCGCTTGCCGGGTCAATGGAAACGTTCTGAATGGAAAAAGGATTCAACACAGTGAGATTCAAAGTCGCAGTGACGGTGCCTTCATCGTTGGTAGCGGTAATTGTGATCGGAAAAATACCGCTGGCATCTGGCGTTCCACTAATGATGCCGGTTGCCGGGTCTATTGAGAGTCCATCCGGCAAATTGGTGGCGTCATAGCCCGTAGGATAATTGATGGCAGTAATCTCATAGCTAAGTGATTGCCCAACTTTCACCACAGCCGACATCGAGCTGTTGATGACCGGGTTGAAGGCGGTGAACAGGCCACTATTTGCGTAAGCTAACCAGGCGGTAGCGGTGTTCCGACCAGGCAGCCAGGTAAATGGCCGGGGATCGGTATAGGCGGGTTTCGCGGCGATCACATTATTAATCATCTGCACGCCCGAATTCCACGGCGAGGCACTGTTGACCGTCACGTCGTAACTGCCGACCCAGGAAGAACTGCCCTGCCAGGTCGGCAGGTTTACCGGAACCGAAACCTGCAGGTTGGCGGGCAATCGCTGGCTCAATATCGAATCAAGCCACAGGCTGATGAAGGGATGATCCGGATTACCGCCATGCCCGGTGCCCACATTATCCAGCACCGTCAACGGCGCACCTTGAGTTGTCGCCAGGCCGCGCGAAAAAGCATCGTGGGTTACGTTGGAAAAATCTTCCAGACTTTGATTTAACGAGGAAAACTTATCGGAGAGCCCGGAGGCGAGGAATAGATGCGGGGCGGAGTCCATGATCACCAGCGGATTATTGCGATCTTCATCAATCTCACTCAGATTAATTACCGCCAACACACGGTTGAGCAGGTTGGATTGGGCGACCGCTTCATTAACATTGTCGACACCTTCTGAAAACCCGTACATGACCAGGCCCGTATTTTTAATCTCCGGATGAGACGGCATGATCTGTGCCGCTGCTGTCAAGGCTGCCTGTATTCGTTGGGCGGCGAGCTGTGGCCAGCGATAGTCGAAGATCGACACAGTGTGGCTGTCCGCTGCGGTACTCAAATAAATGGGACTGCCGGGCGTGCCAAAATTAAATCCCGAAAAGCCATCCAGGCCGAAGATGATTGCATTGTATTTCTGCGCCAGCGCTTGCATGTTGGGACCTTCTGCCGTCAGGAGAGCAAATTGGACGGGTCTGTTAGTGTCTGGAATGGATACCGAGCAAGACTGGACCGGCTCGCCAGGCAAACCAAAGTTGATGGTGCCGGACCAGGGCTGCGGAGGCGGGCCGGATGGAGTAACTGATACTTCGGCAGAAAGTGGGCCGCTGCCGCCGGCGTTCAAGCACCGGATTTTGTAAAAGTAAGTGGTGCCATTGACTACTCCCGCATCTGTGAAAGTATTTCCAGTCAAGCCGGTATCCAGCAGCGTTTCCGCCCCGGAAGCAATGCCGCGATAGACGGCATAACTGGTGCCGTTGCCGGCCCAGGTCAGCATAACCTCGTGGCTTTGGACCTGTGTCGTCAGATTGGTTGGCGCAGACGGCACGTACGGGGTTGCCGAAGTTTCTGTGGACAGGGGGCTGGATTGTCCAGCGTTGACGGCGGCTACCTCGTAATAATAGGCAACACCGTTGGTCAGCCCGGTATCTGAAAAAGTGACGGAGACGACGCCCGTTTGCAACAGCGTCTCCATGTTACTGCCGGTACCGCGAAACACATTATAGCTCGAGGCGTTGCTGACAGGCAACCAGCTCACGGTTACCACGCCGTTACCGGCCGTCGCCGTCAGATTCGATGGTGCTCCGGCAGGTGCCTCCGCACTATTTCCGGCTGCGGGTGTGGCAAAAACCGTTGGGCCGGTATTGAAATTCTCACCGCTGGAGTTGACCGTTCCGATTTGATAGAAATAACTGGTTCCGTTGACCAACCCGGTGTCCGTAAAGTTGGTGCCGGTCACCAAAAAATTCGTCGCGCCGCCGGGGCCGCCGAGTGTATCACGATAAAGCCGGTAGCCGGTGGCCGTGGGTGAGCAATTCCAGGTCAAAACAACTTGAGAATCGCCGGCGGCGGCGTTTAGATTCCCTGGCGGCGGAGCCATGGTAGTCGCCGAGACTTCACTCGATTGGCCGCTTTCTCCGCTGCCATTGACTGCCGTTACCATGTAATAAAAAGTCTGGCCGTCGCCCAACCCCGAATCCTCGAACGTGGTGCCTGAGACACCGGCTTGCAGCAAGGTTTCACCGCCCGAAGCGGGGCCGCGATAAATATTATAACTGGTGGCGCCGCTGGACACCGCCCAGGTCAAAGCGACTTGGGAATCAAGCGGTGCTGTCGCGGCGAAGCCGGTTGGAATCGGCGGCACATCACCGGAGGCGGATTGGACGCAAGCTGTAATAAAGACCATGGTGGCCAGCAAAATCGTGATGACGGCTTTCGTTTTTGGTTTCATAGCTTTCAACCTCCGGCACAGTTCGAAGTTCGCTCATTTATGCGGCTCTGGTTGATGCCAAATGAGAAAGCGCAAGGCGGTGTAAAATTGAACTTCACGGTTTTAATCCTGCGAATTGGAACGGAGTTTTGGAATTCTGGATGAAAATTGGCCCGCCAGGATTTGCAGGTTTGGCTCCTTCAGAATATTGTCATGTTCACCTGAACAATCAACGATTTCCAATCTCCGCTTAAACAGTCCGCTCCATCCCAGAGTGGGATGAACATTGAGGACCTCAATGTCTTGCACCCGAAACAGCACCGCCTCACAGTCCAAACGGCGTCCGCGATAGTTCTCTCTGGCGTTTTTAAAAATGGTCAGAAAAATCTCCCATGGAATTTCTTCTTGTGGGGGAAAAGTATTTCGCTGGCCATTGTTTGGTGTTTCAACGGGCATGGATTTGACACGGCGCCCGTTCACAACGTGTTTTAATTTTTCAAACAACCGTTTTCTGGCAGAATTCGCGCGAAACCGCAACGACTTCGTTGCTCGTTCAAAATTCAAAACTCGAAGCTTTTGCCGCCAGGTTATGCTTTTGGCCCAGGAGTCTAAAAGAAAGATCATTTCAACCTGCTTGCCTTCTTTCTGAAGTTGATGGGCCACCTCGAAAGCCAGCAAGCCGCTGAAAGAATATCCTACGAGTATGCAGGAATTCAAATGCGGCAGGCTTTTTATCAGGGAGGTGTGCGCCGCAGCCAGTTTTTCCAGGCTTGGCATCTGATTGTGAAGTTTGCGGTACGCGGCCCAATATGATTCTTCCGAAAGTGGGACTGCAGTGGCGAATGAGGCCCGTCCTTCGTTCAACAAGTCTGCGAGCCGACATTCCCCGACTCCCGCATTTAAAAAGACCAATGCTCCATTAGCCGGACCGGGACGCAATGGGATCAACTGCCCGCCGGATCCGCCATTTTGTGGTCCGGAGAGAACCAATGCCAACTGTTCGATCCTGCGATTCTGGAAGAATGCCGGAATACTAAGCTTTGTTTTGAGGTGTTTATTGATCTCGGAAATCAGACGGACGGCCAGTAGAGAGTGTCCACCAAGGGCAAAAAAATCATCCGTAATACTAACACGCTCCAGCCTGAGTACGTCGCACCAAAGTTTGCAGAGCACATGTTCCAGATGGTTTCGGGGGGCCACATGACACGGCTCCTTGCGGCCGGAGACGCTGTCAATGTTCATCAGGGGACCCGCCGGTAGCGTATCCGGAGAAGGCAGATACTTGTAGTCGACCCGCCCATCGGCGGTCATTGGCCAGGCCGCCAACGGAACAAACGCGTCGGGTACCATGTATGTCGGCAATCGCTCCGCGAGGAAAGCTCGTAGCTCCTGGGGTTCAACGGAGTTGGTCTCATGGCAAATCCAATAGACCACGAGGCCATTTTTGGCGGAAGAAATTTCGCGTGGTATCAGCAAGGCATCCCAAACTGCTGGATGTTGGAACAAAATTGACCGGATCTCGCAGAGCTCCAAACGGAATCCATTTGTTTTTGTCAGGACATCTGTCCTGCCCAATAATTCGATTCCGCCACCGGGAAGGAACCGGCCCGTGTCACCAGTCTTTATCAGACGGCCACCTGCGTTTGTGAGAATCGGATCAGCCACAAGCTCTGGCCGCATTTCTGTCGACGACGTTAGGTAACCACATGCCAGATGGCCGCTGCCGACATAAAGATTGCCCGGTACTCCAATCGGTACGGGGTTGAGATGATTATCCAACAGATATATCCGCGTATTTGGAGCCGGGCGATGAATTGAGACCCGTCCCGGGGCGGAACCGGTTGCCATCGGGTCCGTAAACGCAATAGCACCTGCGGCTTCTGCGAGCAAAAAACGATCTACGAGACGGATACGTCCCGCTATGATCCGTTGCCAGGCCAGCAGTGCCGCCGGTGAGATCAAACTTCCACCAATCGCCATCAGTCGCAGGCGGCAGGAAACTTCAACCCCGGCTTGCTGCAGCAACTTCACCAGATCATGCCAGCCAGTCGTTGGCAAAGCAGCAACCGTTACTCCTTGCGACTTCACCCATTGCCACCAATCATTTGCATTGAACTGCCGGGTTCCGGCCCGGCATACGAGTTTCGCACCGGACAACAACGCAGGGAGCATTTCAGTCAGCGAAAATGCCACGCAGTCCTGACTTGCCAGTTCAAGTTCACGCCGCGCGACAAGAACACTATTTAAAAGTGCGTCATGGCTTATGACCGGTCCGTTCCTTGACCGGGCAGAAAATAAAACGCAGGCAGGTTGCCCGCCAGTCATGGCACCCGTGGGATTATGCCCAGGTTGGTTTCCAATCAAATTGGCGTCTTTGTTCAGGTCAATAATCCGGAATCTTTCCGTCGGCATGAGCGAGGCCGCCGGGTTCTCTCCAGTGACTAAAAATTCCAGCCGGGAATTTGTCACAAGCCGTTCCAGCAGCAAAACATCAACATCATTGGAGAGATCAAGAGGCACGCAGCAACCTCCTGCCTTCAAAATTGCGAGAAAGCCGGTCACGAACTCAACAGAGTCTTCGGACACGGCCAGGCCCACATAACCTCCCGATTGCAGCCCCTGTCCTTGAAGAAAGTGCGCCAGCTTATTTGCACGGAGGTTGAGTTCTGAGTAGCTGGTTTCGACTCCCTCTTTTTGAAACGCCGGCGCATGAGGCGTTTGCCTTACCCGTTCTTCGAACAACACGTGAACAAAGCCTCCGGTCGGGAGTTCGAGTTGTGTTTTATTCCAATCCAGGACCAGTTGCTGCCGTTCTTGCGGAGTCAGAATTGGCAGCTTGTCAATTTGTAATTCCCGGCCGGTTACGACGGTCTCCAACAGGTATTGAAATTGGTGCAGTATTCGATCGATAGTCGATTGATCGAATAAATCCGTGTTAAATTCTAATTGCAGACGAATGCCTTCGGCGCGTTCCAGCACACCCAGCATCCAGTCAAACATGGCGCCCGGACTGATCGAACGCAACGGCGTAAGGGTCACGTCGCCCATCCGTTGCGGCAGCATGAACGCTTTTTGAAATACCATGTAGGCTCGAAGCCACTGCAAGCCGGAGCGGGTGGAATCCGTTTGGATCTCCTCAACCACTTTCTCAAAGGGGTAGGCTTGGTGATCCATCACTTCCAGCGAGAGCATCTTTATTTGATTCATCAGGGCCCGCAAGGTAAGGCCCGGAGAGAATTTCAAGCGGAGCAACAAAGGATTTGAGAAAAGTCCAATCAAGTCCTCCAAATCAGGCTGGTTGCGGTTGGCCGCCGGCGACCCTATCGTGACTTCAGACTGGCCACTATAGCGGTGCAGCAAAATGGCATATACGGCCAAAAACACCATGAAAGGAGTTAGATTTTCTGAGTTGCAATAGTTTTTAATTGCTTCCGTAAGCTGCGCGGGCAGGAGCAGTGTATGGATGGTGCTGTGATTTGAGCGGCTGGCCTTTCGCGGATAATCCGTAGGCAAGTTGAGGTGTGGCAAAGTCCCTCCAAGCTGCGTCCGCCAAAACTCGCGGTCTGCCGCAGCTGCGGCGGTTTTCAACCAGTCCTGCTGCCACACAGCAAAATCGGCATACTGAAGCGGGAGATCCGGCAAGGACTGGTCTTCCCGGAAAGCATTATATAGCCGCGCCACCTCCCGTATTAGCACGCCATTGGACCAACCGTCAGATCCGATGTGGTGCATGGTGAGCAGAAGGATATATTCATCGTCCCTGAGTTTTATCAGTCCGGCCCGAAGCAATGGCCCGTTTGCGAGAGCAAAAGCAATTTTGCCCTCTTGGAGGATCAGATCATTTAATTTGGTTTCCCTTTCT
>Ga0070731_10001920_pt1 | contig 20666 bp, 12 predicted proteins | sample Coa_R1_2_FD_66448 | JGI IMG/M metagenome (GOLD analysis project Ga0070731, IMG submission 66448) | Surface soil microbial communities from Centralia Pennsylvania, which are recovering from an underground coalmine fire - Coalmine... | ecosystem: Environmental > Terrestrial > Soil > Unclassified ... | reverse complement strand
GACGCCGCTGGCCGCGCTGTTCGTGACGAAGGGGGCATCGGCCGGGGCCGCGCTCGTGTTCCTCCTCGTCGGGCCGGCGACTAACGCTGCCTCCATCGCAATGGTGGCGCGCCTCTTCGGGCGGTCGTTCGTGCGCCTCTATCTGGGTTCGATCATCGGGGTAGCGGTCGCAGCCGGGCTGCTCCTCGATCTCGTGCTGCCCGACCTCGGTAGCAGCGTGCGGGTCGGCATCCCCCAGGGCCCGGACTACCTGGGGGTGCTCAAGCTCGTCGCCGCGGTTGTCTTCGCGTGGCTCCTGTTCGACTCCCTCCGCCGCACGGGGCTACGTCCCGGACTCACCGAGCTCGTGGCCAATGCCCGCGCGGCCACCGGCTGGGTGCGCCGGCTCCGGCTGAGAGCCGTGCTCACAAGCCGTCCGGTTCAGGCACTCGCACTCCTCTGGCTTCTGGCCGCGTTCGTCGGAGGCTTCTTGCGTGTGTCGGTCGGTGAGCGCGCGATCATCCAGCGATTCGGAGCGCTCGCGGGTACGCCCCGCGAGCCCGGCCTCGCCTTCGCGGCGCCGCTGATCGATCGCGTGGAGCTGGTGCGCGTGGACGAGGTGCGCGAGCGGCCGATCGGTTATCGCACGGGCCGGGCGCTAACGCGTGAGCCGCTGCTCGACGAGGCGCTCTACGTGACCGCCGACGAGAACGTGATCGACCTCCATGCCGAGGTGCAGTACCGCATCGCCGACCCGGTCCGCTATCGTCTCGGCGTCGAGTCGCCAGGCGACGTGCTCGCCGCGCTCGTGCGAGCGCGGCTGGTCGAGGCCATGGCGAGCCGCGCGATCGACGTCGTGTACACGAACGACCGCGCGGAGGTCGAAGGATGGCTCTTCCAGCGCGTCCAGCGCGACACGGACGACGCCGCGCTCGGCGTCGACGTGCTCGCGGTACGACTGCTCGACGTCCATGCTCCCGCAGCCGTCCATGACGCGTTCAGGGACGTCGCGAGCGCGCATGAGGATCGACTGACGACGATCCACCAGGCAAGTGAGTACGCCGCTGGCGTGGTCGCGGTCGCACACGGCGAGGCCGAACGGGTCATTGGCGAAGCGGAGGCGCAGGCGAGCCAGCGTCTCGCACAGGCCACGGGCGCCGCCTCGGCGTTCAGGGCGCTTGCCGCGGAACACCGTCGGGCGCCACGGCTCACCGAGGATCGGCTCTACCTCGAGACGGCGGAGCGGGTACTTCCCGGCGCGCGAAAAATCGTCCGCTCGATGGCCGGGACGGCGAGGGGATACGAGCTCTGGCTCCGGGGCAACGGCACGCCGACCGTGTTCCCGCCACTCGGCGCGCTGCCTCCGAATGCCGCGCCGAGCATCCCGTCGCCGCCGGTATTTGCGCCGCGGCAGGAAGAAGGTCTCCGATGAAATCACTCATCGTCGTTCTCGCGCTTGCCGGTCTCGCCGTTCTGGCCGCCGGCTCCGCCATCGTGGTCGACACCACTGAATACGCGGTGGTGACCCGGTTCGGCCGCCCGGCGCGGACCTATACGACGCCGGGCCTGCACTTTCGGATTCCGTTGGTCGACCAGGTCGTCCGGCTGGACGCTCGGCTGCTGATGACCGAGCCGCCTGTCGCGGAGTATCTGACGCTCGACAAGAAAAACGTGGTTGCGCGCACATTCCTCGCTTGGCGAGTCGACGATCCACTGCGTTACCTCCAGACGGTGCAGCTGCGCGACGCCGCGGAGGCACGCCTCGCGGCGGTGACCAGCTCGGAAATCGGCGCCGCGTTCGGCTCCGTGCCATTCGAGGCGCTGGTGTCGACCGACGCGGACAAGATGCGTCTGGGAGCGATCATCGATCAGGTCGAGCAGCGCGTCCGCGACACGGCGGCGCGCGAGTATGGTGTCAAGCTGGTCTCGCTACGCGTCGAGCGCCTCGCCTTCCCGCAGCAGAACGAAGCGAGCGTCTACCAGCGGATGCGCGCCGAGCGCCAGCGGATCGCCAAGCAGTTCCGCTCCGAAGGCGAGGAGCAGTCACTCAAGATCCGCGCCGAGGCCGACCGCGAGCGCGCTCGCCTGCTCGCGGAGGCCGAGCGGAAGGCCGCCGAGATTCGCGGCCAGGCCGAGGCCGAGGCCGCCCGCATCTACGCCGATGCTTTCGCGGCGGATCCAGATTTCTACCGCTTCGTCCGCACGCTCGAGGCCTACGACAAGATCATCGACAAGGACACGACCGTCATTCTGCCGGCCGACTCACCACTCATGAAGGGCCTGCTCGGCGGATCGAGTGCCGGCCCGGTGCGATGAGGCGACTCCCGGAAAGACTCTCCGCGGCGGTCAGCCGGCGGGGCGTGCGCGCCGTGCTGGCTCTCGGCGGCGTGCTCGCCTACCTCGCGACGGGTTTCTACACGGTGCCCGCGACGAGCCTCGCGGTGACGCGAGTGTTCGGCGTGATCATCGATGCGCGGGTCTCTCCGGGCGTCCACTGGTGGTGGCCGAGGCCGATCGGCCGGGTGGACCGGACCGAGGTGACGCGCACGTTCATCATGCCCATCGGCTACCTCGCCATCGAGGACGCTCGTGGTATCCTCGCAGATTCATCCATCGCGAACTGGCTCACGGGCGACACGAACATCCTCCAGCTCCGCGCCCGGGTGAACTACCGGATCGCGGACCCCGCGCGGTACCTCTTCGGGAGCGCGCAACCCGCGGAGATACTGCGCTACGTCGCCGGCTCGGCCTTCACCGAAGCCGCGAGCGCACTGCCGGTCGACGACCTTCTCACCTCGGGGCGCCTCGCCCTCATCGAGCGCGTACGGGCGCGGACGCAGGAGGTGCTCGATGGGTGGGGGGTCGGCCTGCAGGTGCTCACCGTCAATCTCGAGTCGGTCGAGCCGCCGTCCCTCGTGATGGCCGCGTTCCAGGACGTGCAGAACGCTCGCGCGGACCGCGAACGTCTGATCTCCGAGGCGGAGGCCTATGCGAACGGGCTCCTGCCCGTTGCCCGCGGCGAGGCGGAGAAGAAAGTGAATGAGGCACTCACCTTCCAGGATCAGCGCCTGAACCGCGCTCGCGGCGACGCGGAGCGATTCACGGCGCTCGCGGCAGAGCATCGCCGCGCGCCGGACCTGCTCGAGCGGCGCCTGTACCTCGAGACGGCGGAGCGCGTCCTGCCGCGTGTTCGGCGCTACGTCCTCGATCCGGGCGCCGACGGCGCATTGCCCATCCGCATCATCGAGTGACGAGGGAGGTGCCGTGGAAAACATTCCGAACTTGCCGCCGGCAGCGGGTCGGCGGGTCCAATCGCTGATCGCCGCGCTGGCGCTGATCGCGTCGTCGTGCGCCGGACGCCCGCGGATGGCTCCCTCCGTCCTGGCCGCGCCGGAGCCAGTCGTGAGGAGGACGCTCGCCAACGGACTCGAGGTCGTCGTCGTCCGGAACGCCCTCGCGCCGGTCGCCGCTACGGTGATCAACTATCGCGTCGGATCGGTCGAGACGGCCGAAGGGTTCCCGGGGACCGCGCACGCGAGCGAGCACATGATGTTCCGCGGCAGCCCCGGTCTGTCGGCGGATCAGCTCGCGAGCATCACGGCTGCCCTCGGCGGTCGGTTCAACGCCGACACCCAGCAGACGGTTACGCAGTACTTCTTCACGGTGCCGGCCGGCGACCTCGACCTGCCCCTCCGCATCGAGGCCACCAGGATGCGCGGCGTGCTCGCCACCGAGGCGCTCTGGCAGAAGGAGCGGGGCGCGATCGAACAGGAGGTGGCGCAGGACCTCTCAAACCCGGAGTTCGTCGCGTACGAGAAGATCCTCGCCTCGGTCTTCCGGGGAACTCCGTACGCCCACGACCCCCTCGGCACGCGTCCCTCCTTCGACCAGACGACGGCGGCGATGCTGCGGCAGTTCCACGACACCTGGTATGCCCCGAACAATGCCATCCTGGTGGTCGCCGGCGATGTGGACCCGGAGTCGACCGTCGCACTCGTCGAACGGTTGTTCGGCGACGTGCCCCCGAAGGAACTCCCGGAGCGCCCCGCTTTCCACTTCGAACCGGTGTTGCCCGAACGCTTCGACCTCACGACCGATCGACCCTATGGCGTGGTGCTGCTGGCATTCCGGATGCCCGGGGCGGCCAGCGTAGACTACGCCGCCGCCCGGGTGCTCGCGTCGGTACTCGCGAACCATCGTGGGCCGCTCTACCAACTTGCGGCCGACGGCAAAGCGCTCGACACCGATTTCTCGATCGAGGGCCTGCCCGCGGCGAGCCTCGGTCTTGCGGAAGTGGCCTTCCCGGGCCGCAACGACGGCAGGGCCCTGGTCGCCGAGGTGCAGCGCGCGCTCGCGCAGACCCTGAAGCACGGCATCCCGGCCGACTTCGTGGAGGCGGCAAAGCGGCAGCAGGTGACCGAGTCCGAGCTTCAAAAGGAATCGGTCCAGGGGCTCGCGATTGCCTGGTCGCAGGCCCTCGCCGTGGAGGGTCGCTCGTCGCCCGAGGACCGCGTGCGGGCGGTCCAGGCGGTGACGGTTGCCGACGTCGAACGCGTGGCGCACGCGGCTCTCGATCCCGAGCGTGCGGTCATCGCCGTGCTCACGCCGCGCGGCTCCGGCGAGCCGGCACCCGCGCGCGCGGCTGCCGGCAGCGAGTCGTTCGCTCCCGAGCATGTCGAGGAGACCTCGCTGCCCCCATGGGCCGAGAAGGCCCTTCGGTCCCCGTCGATGCCGACCTGGACGGTTCACCCGGTGGAGACGACGCTGCAGAACGGCCTCCGGTTACTCGTCCAGCCCGAATCGGTGAGCCAGACGGTCAGCGTCTACGGCCACGTGCGCAACGACCCGGGCCTGGAGGCTCCACCGGGCGAGGAGGGTGTGGACGAGGTTCTCGAGCGTCTCTTCCGCTACGGCACGACCTCGCTCGATCGGCTCTCGTTCCAGCGCGCGCTCGACGAGATCGGCGCGCAGGAGTGGGCGACGACGGACTTTGCCGTGCGCGTTCTCCACGACGACTTCAGGCGCGCTGTTGCCCTCCTCGCGGATCACGTGATGCATCCGCGCTTGTCTGAGGAAGCCTTCCAGACCGTGCGCGCGCAATTCGTGGCCGAGCTTCCTGCGCGTCTCGAGAGCCCGGAGTACGTCGCGAAGCGGACACTCGAGACGGCGCTGCTGCCCGTGGACGATCCAGCACTCCGCCAGCCGACTCCCTCCACCGTCGAGTCGCTCGGCCTGGACGACGTCCGCGCGTACCATCGGCGGGTCTTTCGCCCCGACCTGACGACGATCGTCGTGATCGGACGGGTCACGCCAGACGAGGCCCGCGCCGCGATCGAGCGGTCGTTCGGGTCGTGGGCCGCCCATGGCCCGAAGCCGGCGACCGATCCACCCCCGGTGCCACCGAACCGCCCGGCGCGGCTCGTGGTGCCCGACGCGGCCCGCGTCCAGGACGACGTCCGGCTCGCCGAGACCGTCGGCGTGACCCGATCGGACCCGGACTACTATGCGCTCGACCTCGGCAATCATGTCCTCGCGGGCGCCTTCTACGCGACGCGCCTCTACCGCGATCTGCGGGAACGCCGGGGCCTCGTCTACCACGTCGGCTCGTCGCTCCACATGACGAAGACCCGGGGGACGATCCAGCTCGAGTACGCCTGCGATCCGCAGAACGTGGCTCGCGCCCGCGCGATCATCGAGCGTGACCTCGGCGAGATGCGAACGATGCCAGTCCGTCCCGCCGAGCTCCTCCAGGCGCGCAGGCTGCTGCTCAGCAGCATCCCCCTCAACGAATCGAGCGAAGGTGACATCGCGAAGGGTCTCCTCGGTCGTTCGGCCGATGACCTGCCGCTCGACGAACCTCTCCGCGCCGCTGAACGCTACCTCAGCCTCGATGCCGAGGACGTGAAGACCGCGTTCGGGCACTGGGTGCAACCAGACCGGCTCGCCGAGGTCGTGCTCGGACCACATCCCCAGCCCTGAACCGCTGGGGACCACTCGCCGAGACGCGAACGTGGCGTCGACATCCGACCATCACGACAAAGGCCGGAGGGGTCCGCTCGAAGTGGAGGTTTCGCCCCCGGGTCGGGTCACACGGGGACCTCCGCCGATAGCGCACGGGTGCGTCACTGTCCCGCTCACTGGTCAGGAGTGGGCTGCGGCCGCCGTCTTCCGGAGGGCCCCGAGCGCCAGCGTGACGAAAAAGAGGGCGCTCATCGCGAGTACCACCGCGCCGCCGCTCGGTACCAGGAGGCGGCTCGAGATGAACAGACCACCCACGCCCGCCGCGACCGCGGTGACGATGCTGAGAACGAGGTAGCTCCTGGTCGTGCGTGCCAGGTTCCGTGCGGCGGCCGCTGGGACGACCACCATCGCCTCGACCAGCAACGCGCCGATGACCTTCAGACTGATGACGATGGCGGCCGTGAGTAGCATCACGAACAGATAATCGACGAACGCCGACGGCACGCCGCTCACGCGCGCCAGGGACGGGTCGACACTGTCGAGCAGCAGCTGGTTGTAGACGAGGCCGAGGACCAGCGCGACGGCGGCGCCCACCCCGAGCAGCAGGGCGAGGTCGGTGTCGGTGACGGTGAGCAAACTGCCGAACATGACGGCCTCGACCTGGTGAATGTTGAACCGCTTGGTGACGGCGACGAGGAGGCAGATGCCGAGGCCGAGGCTCATCGATAGAAAGACGCCGACGAGCGTGTCGGGCGGAAGCGAGGCGCGGCGCTTCACGTAGACCATCGCTAGGGCCGAGAGGAAGCAGAATCCGAAGATGCCCCCGTATGCCGCATCGAGGGGTTCGCCGAGCACGAGGCCGATGGTGAGACCGGTGAGGGCTGCCTGCCCGAGCGCCGCCGAGAAGAACGAGAGCCGGCGGGCCACGACCACATGGCTCATGCCGCCGAGGAGCGGCGCTAGCAGAAGGACCGCGAGCAAGCCGCGAGTGAAGAACGGGTATCGGAAGACCTCCGGAAGGACACCGCGGCCAGCAAGCGTCGCGAGCCACTCGTAAAAGGCGCTCATGGCGTGCCGTATTCCGAGTCGGTGGCGAGCGCGCGCGCCAGACCGTCCGCCAGGACGGCGCCCGGCGGCCCCGTGCGCCGTACGGTGGTCGCGATGAGCGTCACGCGATCGGCGATGCGCCGAACCTGCCCAAGGTCATGCGAGACCATCAGCACGCTCGTGCGCGAGCCCCACTTGAGAGCGACGACCAGCTCCTCGAGCTGCCGCACGGAGATCTCGTCGAGCCCGCTCGACGGCTCGTCGAGGAGCAGCAACTCTGGGGCCGGGTCGATAGCGTTGGCGAGGAGTACCTTCTGGAGCTCGCCGCCGGACAACCCGCCCAGGGGACGCTTCAGAAACCCAACCAGGCCGACCCGTTCGAGAAGCCCTTCGAGATGCGCCCGTAGCGCGCGGCCGATGCCGAATGACACCGGTCGTCGCTGCCGCGTGAGCGCGAGGAATTCGCCAACCGTGAGGGGCAGGGTCCGATCGACGGTGAAGACCTGCGGCACGTAGCCGATGCGGCCGTCACCGCGCCAGTGGAAGCGGATGCTGCCGCTGAATTCAACCAGCCCCAAAAGCGCTGCGAGTATCGTGCTCTTGCCGGCCCCGTTCGGGCCCACCAGCAGGTGCACCGAGCGCGGGGCGACGCTTATCGTCACACCCGCGATGGCCGGGCGCCCCTGGCGTGTAACGGTGAGATCGGTGATCTCGATGACGGGCGGAATTCCCACGGGTCTCAGCTGCGCGGGTCCGTCACGAGCGCCTTCACGATGGTATCGACGTTCTTCTGCATCTCGATCTCGAACTTGTCCGGTGTGTACGGGCCCGAGGCGACGTGGCTGATCACGTACACGCGCGCGTGACCTTCGTCGCGCAGTACCGTCAGCAGCGGCGCCGGGAAGCTCTCCTCGCTGAACACGACCTGGACATGCTCGCGCTTGAGGAGGTCGACCACCTCCCCGAGCTCCTTCGCGGACGGGAGGAGTCCGTGCGCGGGCTCGACCACGCCGGCGATGTCGATCCCGAGCTCCTGCATCAGATAGCTGTAGCCGTCGTGCACGGTGACAACGCGGTTGACGCGCGCATCGACGAGCTGCTGCGCCGCCTTCGTCTTGATGGCCCGCAGACGGCGGGCGTAGTCGGCGGCGTTCAGGTCAAACCGGCTCGCGAAGTCGGGCCGCAGCGCGGACAGCGCCTTGGCAATCGCGTACGTCTGCTGGATCGCATTCGAGAACGAGATGAACGTGTGCGAGTTCACCGTCCGGCCGTTCACGGCCTTCAGCAGCGGGACGCCGTCGTTCGGGCGGATGATGCGCAGCTTGTCGTTCCCCGACGCCTTGATCATCTCGAAGATGAAATCGTCGTGGCCGACGCCGTTCACGACCATCGCGTCGAGGCCGCCGATCTTCGCGATGTCCTCGGTGCGGGGCTGATAGTCGCCGGCGTCCACCTCTCCGGGGAGGATCGGGATCACCTCGACGTCGCAGCCGTGGATGACGTTCGCCGTCCACGAGTAGTAGGGATGCAATGTCACTCCGATCTTGAGCGGGCGCAGCGAGGGGGACGGCGTGGCCCCGACCGCCGACGACAGCACAGCGAAAGCGATCACGCACCGGCTGAACGTCATCGCGCCTCCGCGGACTGCGATCTCGACCGTCCAGATCGCAGACCGCGACCTGACGAGACGCTCGAGCCACCTGAAACCGCCGTCGCCGCCCGGTTCAAGACCAGGCCAGCTCTAGCACGCGGCTTGATCGCCTGCGCAATATCGGACGTGGAGCTTGTTTCCCGCTCGTTGACCAGAGTCCGGGGCGAGTATACGCGAGGACGTCTGGTGAAATCGCTCGTGACGATCATCGTGATCCTCCTGATCACGGTGCTGAGCGCTAGCTGGGCACGCGCACACACCGACACCTTCGGCACTCCCGATCCCTACTGGCAAAGCGTCGCGAGCGGTTCGAGCAACGACAGAGCGCAGATGGCCGCCGACGGTACGACGGCCGTCGCCGGCGCGCTGCACCCTTGGTTCCTACGGGCATACCTATGGACCGTGGGCGCCCTCTTCCTGGGGTTGGTCGTTCGTGGCGTTCGCCGTGTCCTTCCCGAACTCCTTTTGGAGTTCGGGGAGCTGAGGACGGGCGGTGACGGGATCAGGACGGTGGAGGTGCTGCCGCCATCGGAGCGGCGCGAGACAGGTCTCGTGCTGGGTGTTGCTACGGTAATCTTCTTCGCCGCCCTGCTCGTGATCACGCCTGGCTCCGGTTACAGCGGCTCACAGAACGCGCCGCGTGCGGGCGACCTCCTCCCGTTCCAGATACTCTTCCGCGACGCCCCGCCGCCGGTCCAGCGCATGTATCGGGAAATGCAGGAGGGACTGCTGGAGGCCGAATACAGGCGCGCCGCGACGAACACCGGAGTGTGGCCGGCGGTCGGAACGCTCGCGGCGGAGGGTATCCCCCCGTTCGCCCTTACACGCCCTCCGTACCGCTGGAGTCTCGTGCGGGACGATGTCTTCATCAATTACGTGGGCCTGCCGGAACCCGATGGGCCGGCGTTTCTCGCGCTCATCCAAGAGCCGGATCCCAACGCCATCGATACCACCCCCGCCGCGTCGCTCGACGAGGTTCATCATCGGCTTCCCGACGGCACCCTCCTTCACGTCTCGATCTGGTTTCGTGCCGCTGGTGCCGCCATGTCCGCGGGTCGGCCGGTCACGCAACCGGCCGCCGCCGGGTGGACTCAGGTCCTCGTCGGCAGGCAGACGCCCTGAGGCGGCGCGGGACTCCACCGCGAGCTTCCCCCTCATGGCGAAGGTCACGCGTTGCGCAGTCAAAGATCGAACTCCGGAGGCGCCAGTGAATCGCGAGGCGGCCGCTTGCGTGAATTCTGAGCCAACTGACTTGCAGTCGGATTGATCGAGGCGTACGAACAGAACGATTCGGGATCACCCGCACAACCAACCGGAGCACTCAACGAGGACTTGGATGGACGACGGCAGTAGCGGACCAAGACCCGTGCGCCGGGGTCGGCGGGAAGTCGCGCTCTAGCTGAGGCTCACGCCTCGCGCCCGAGAGGCGCTGCTCTCCCTGCCCGGCGCACCGAGCGCAGCAGTGTTCTCCCCGAGGGGAAGCCTGCTGCCGACGCACCGCAGGAGAGCATCATGCGCCTCAACGCACCTGGTGAAGGCGGCAACGCGGGTCTCCGCCGCCCCTCGGCTGGCGCCCTGAGAAACGGCGTCCGGAACAGCGGACGCGGACTCGCGTCGGCGGCGCGGTTCCTCCGCCGCGCCCTGACGCAACCTCCCCCGTCGATCCGGGTCTCCCCGCTGCTCGCCGAGCTGGCGACGGTCGATGCCGCGGTCGCGTTCGAGCGGCTCGGTACGTCGCGCGACGGACTCTCCGCGGAGGAAGCCGCCCTGCGCCTCGAGCAGCACGGGGCGAACGTGGTCGGGGCCGATCAGCAACACGGACGCCTCCGCATCTTCATCCACGCGTGTCTCAACCCCCTCGTGATCCTCCTCGCGGTTCTCGCGCTCGTGTCGCTCGCGACGGGCGACGCGCGCGCGGCGATCGTCATGACGGCGATGATCGTCCTCGGCGTCGGGTTGCGCTTCTTTCAGGAGGCGCGAGCCGACGCGGCGGCCGAGAAGCTGCGCGCGATGATCCAGGTGACGGCGACCGTCCTCCGCACGGGATCCCCGGTCGAGGAGCCGGTCGCCCGCATCGTGCCCGGCGACGTCATCCGCCTGTGCGCGGGCGACATGATCCCGGCGGACGTCCGCCTCCTTACCTGCCGGGACCTCTTCGTTACGCAGGCCAGCCTCACCGGGGAATCGCTGCCGGTCGAAAAGTTCGAGACCGCCGGCGACACGCATGATGCGACCGCCCTCGAGTTCAAAAATCTGTGCTTCCTCGGCACCGCCGTGGAGAGCGGTACGGCGACGGCCGTCGTCGTAGAGACCGGCCCCCGGACCTACCTCGGGACCATCGCGAGCACGTTGACCGGCGAGCCCGTCCAGACGGCGTTCGACCAGGGCGTCGCCCGCTTCACCTGGCTCATGATCCGCTTCATCGTCGTCATGGCGCCGCTCGTCTTCGTGATCAACGGCCTCACGAAGCACGACTGGAAGGAGGCGTTCTTCTTCGCCGTCGCGGTCGCCGTCGGGCTCACGCCCGAGATGCTCCCGATGATCGTGTCGGTGTGCCTGTCGCGGGGGGCGCTCGCGATGTCGGGCAAGAAGGTGATCGTGAAGCGCCTCAATTCCATCCAGAACCTCGGCGCGATGGACGTCCTCTGTACGGACAAGACGGGCACGCTCACCCAGGACCACGTCATCGTCCAGCGCCACTGCGACGTCGCTCGTAAGCGGGACGAAGGCGTGCTCGGGCTCGCCTATCTGAACAGCCACTTCCAGACGGGCCTCAAGAACGTACTCGACCGAGCGGTCCTGGAGCATGGCGCGCAGCACGGGCTCCCGCTCCACGGCTGGCGCAAGGTCGACGAGATCCCCTTCGACTTCTCCCGCCGTCTGATGTCCGTGGTCGTCGAGCCCCCGCAGGCGGCGCACCGGCTCATCTGCAAGGGCGCACCCGAGGAGGTCTTCAAGCGCTGCACCCGCTTCGAGCTCGATGGCGACGTCAACGTGCTCGATGGTGTCCTCATCGAGGACCTCCGGGAAGAGCACGAAGCGCTGAGCCGCGACGGATTCCGCGTGCTCGCGCTCGCGTACCGCGACTTCGAGTCGCGGCAGACGTACTCGAAGGACGACGAGTCCGAGCTGATCCTCGCCGGCTACATCGCCTTCCTCGATCCGCCGAAGGAGACCGCACTGGCGGCCGTCGAGGCGCTCCGGACCCACGGTGTCGCCGTGAAGATCCTCACGGGCGACAACGATCTCGTCGCGCGCAAAATCTGCGACGAGGTCGGCCTCCCCGCGGACGCGATCCTCCTCGGAAGCCAGGTCGAGAAGTTGTCGGATGCGGAGCTCGGCGCGGCCGCCGAACGAACGACGCTGTTCGCCCGGATGACGCCCGGGCACAAGCAGCGGGTCATCGAGGTCCTGAAGGCGCGGAAGCACGTCGTCGGGTTCCTCGGCGACGGCATCAACGATTCACCGGCCCTCCGCGTCGCGGACGTCGGGATCTCGGTCGATACGGCGGTCGATATTGCCAAGGAGGCGGCGGACATCATCCTCCTCGAGAAGAGCCTGCTCGTCGTCGAGGATGGCGTCCTCGAGGGGCGGAAGGTCTTCTCGAACATCCTCAAGTACGTCCGGATGGGCGCGAGCTCGAACTTCGGGAACATGTTCAGCGTCCTCGGCGCGAGCGCCATTCTGCCGTTCATGCCCATGGCGCCGATCCAGATCCTGACGAACAACCTGCTCTACGATTTCTCGCAGGTCCCGATCCCGACGGACGACGTCGATCCCGAGCAGATCGCGCGTCCGCGCCCGTGGTCGATGAGCGACATCACCCGCTTCATCCTGTTCATCGGGCCGTGCAGCTCGGTCTTCGACTACACGACGTACTTCATGATGCTCTACCTCTTCGACTGCTGGGACGTGAGCCGGGCCTCGCTCTTCCAGACGGGGTGGTTCGTCGAGTCGCTCCTGACGCAGACGCTCATCATTCACGTCATCCGCACGAACAAGATCCCGTTTCTCCAGAGTCGTGCGAGCCTGCCATTAATGGTGACGACCGGCGCGATCATGCTGTTCGGCGTCTGGTTGCCGTCCTCACCGCTTGCACCGGCGCTCGGACTCACCCATCTGCCACACCTCTACTGGCCGCTGATCGCTGCGACCCTCCTTGCGTACATGGCGCTCACGCAGCTCGTGAAGACCTGGCTGCATCATCGCCGCTGGATCTGAGACCTGCCATGGCCCGCGACGAGTTCGGCGAGTACGCCGACGACTGACGCTCGGAGGATGGGACGTGAGGAACGGTCGTTCGGTCGAAGAGCTGGTCGCGTTGCTCGTGTGCCTGCTCTCGTCGGTGGCCAGTGCCTCAGACGCGGTCACGCTCGCGGCGGCGTCGCTACTCGACGGACGGGAGACCGGACTCGTCGCCGCCGAGCGCGGTCCAGCATGCATCGTCTCGCCCGCCGCGGAGACCGAGACGACTCCCGAATCGCCACGTCAAGCGTCCGCCGACTCGAACTTTGATTGGAACGGATTCTATGCGGGTGGCCGTATGAGCCTGGCTACGGGTTCGTCGCATTGGTCGCTGACGGGAGGCCGGACTCACGCACCTCTCCCGAGCGGCTCTCTCCGCCTCTCCAACTCGATTCATTTTTCCGATGGCACGGGGAGCTACTTCGGCGGACTCCAAGCGGGCTACAACAAGGTCCTACCGTCGCGCTTACTCCTGGGCCTCGAGACGGACGCAATGTTCCCGAGCACAATTTCCGGAACGCACACCTTCTCTTCGCCACTCGTCGGACGGGGAAGTTACCGCGACACGGTACTAGCTTCCGGAAGCGTACGTGGCCGCCTCGGTTACGTGCTCAATCCCTGGTTGCTGTATGGAACGGGCGGGTTTGCCTGGTCCTACGACCAGCTAACGCGTAGCCGCTTCGCCTCGCCCTCGACGGCCGAGACCGCGACCCTCTGGCGTCCCGGCTGGAGTGTGGGCGCCGGCATCGGCGTCCCGATCGGCGGCCAATGGAGCGCAGCGCTCGAATACCAGTACAGCAACCTCGGCAGCGGCGACGTGACCTTCCCCGCGCCGGCGCAAACCTTCACCTCGGACCTGACGCTGCACACCGTCCAACTGAGCCTCAACTACCACGTCGGTCACGATGCGGGGCTCGCGGACTTGAGCGAGGGGCCGGCGCCACTGGATCTCGACTGGCTCGCGCTGCACGGGCAGACGACCTTCGTCGGTCAGTACGCGTTTCCGTTTCACGCGCCCTATCGTGGCCGGAACAGCCTCCATCCGAATCAGGGGCGGGAGACCTGGGATGTCACGCTCTATGCCGGCGCTCGGCTCTGGAAGGGAGCCGAGTTCTGGATCAATCCGGAAATCGACCAGGGATTCGGGCTCAGCAACACCCTCGGCCTCGCCGGGTTCCCGAGCGGGGAAGACTACAAGGTCGGGGCTCGGGTCCCTTACGTTCGGGTTCCCCGCTTCTTCCTCCGGCAGGTGATCAATCTCGGCGGCGACACGCAGGACGTCGCGGCCGGCATCAATCAGTTCCCTGCGACGACGAGGGCCAACCACCTGGTGCTGACCGTGGGCAAGCTCGCCGTGACCGACATCTTCGATGCCAATCGATACGCGCACGATCCGCGGAGTGACTTCATGAACTGGGCGCTCGTCGACACGGGATCGTTCGACTACGCCGCCGACGCGTGGGGCTACACCTATGGCGCCGTCGCGGAGTGGTTTTACGGGCCGTGGACGCTGCGCGGCGGAGGGTTCGATCTGTCGATCGTGCCGAACAGCACGAAGCTCGATCCCTCGTTCGGCCAGTTTCAGCTCGTCGGGGAGATCGAGCGCCGGTTCACCGTGTGGGGCGCGCCGGGCAAGGTCGCGCTCACGCCGTGGCTCAGCCGCGGCCGCATGGGCACCTACACGGCCGCAACCCGCTTGGCCGAGACGACCGGCCAGCCCGCGGACATCGCGGCCGTCCGCCGCTACAGGAGCCGCTCGGGACTGGCCGCGAACCTCGAGCAGCAGGTAACGTCCGACTTGGGGCTGTTTCTCCGAACTGGGTTCGCCAGCCCGAACGTCGAGCCCTACGAATTCAGTGACATCGATCGAACGGTAGCAGGCGGCGGCCAACTTACCGGCGGCTCGTGGCAACGTCCCGACGACACGGTCGGGATCGCTGGGGTCCTCAACGGCATCTCAGGGCGCCATGAGGCATTCCTGAATGCCGGCGGCCTCGGGATACTCGTCGGAGACGGACGGCTACCGCACCCGGATCTGGAGCAGATCCTCGAGACCTACTACTGTCTCGCCGTCCGCGCCTGGCGCGTCACCCTTGACTATCAGTTCGTCAATAATCCGGCCTACAACCATGATCGCGGGCCGGTGTCCGTCTTGGGCCTCCGGCTGCACGCTCAGTTCTGAAGGACCTCCGGCCCGGGGGAGCCGGCGATGCCGCTCAGGAGGAACGTTCACACCATGGCGACCTCCCCGACGTTGTTCGCCATCGTCTTCGGCGTCATCTTCCTTGCCGAGTTGCCGGACAAGACGGCACTCGCCGCCCTCCTGCTCGCGAGCGGCACGGCGGAGTCCGCCAGCGGCGGATTCTGCGACCTTCAACTGTACTTCGCGGTCACGCTTCTCCGAGGAAGCCGGCGACCGCGATCGCGCCGGCGCGGGTCACATGATCGCCGTCACGAGCATGGCGACGGCGGCGGCGCCCATGACGAGCGCGGTCGTCCACCCGAGCGTCCGCAGCCAGAGCGGGTTCGTGCGGGTCCGCCCCATCACGGCCGGGTCGCTCGTGAGGAGCACGATGAGCACGATGAGCGGCGGCGCGAGGACGCCGTTCACGACCGCCGACCAGAAGAGCATCGCGACCGCGTTGAAGCCGAAGAAGTCGAGCCCCAGCCCGATCGCCATGGCGACCGCGACGACCGCGTAGAAGGCGCGCGCGTCCTTCGGGCGGTCGTCGAGCGAGCCGCGCCACGCGGCCGCCTCGCTGATCGCGTACGCGCACGACCCCGCGAGGATCGGGATGCTCAGCATCCCCGTACCGACGATGCCGAGCGTGAAGAGCCAGTACGCCGCGTCGCCAGCGAGGGGACGAAGCGCCTCCGCCGCTTCCTGCGCGGTCGTGATGCTCGTCACGCCGTGCGCGTGCAGCGTCGCCGCGGTGGTCAGGATGATGAAGTACATGACGCAGTTCGAGAAGAACATGCCGACGGTCGTGTCGATGTTGGAACGCCGGATCTCGGCGTCGGTCGCACCCTCGCGCTCCGCGACGGTCGTCCTCCCCCGCGCGCGCTCTTCCTCGACCTCCTGCCCGGCCTGCCAGAAGAAGAGGTAGGGCGAGATCGTCGTGCCGAAGATGCCGACGAACGTCGAGATGTAGCCGGGCGTCCACTCGACGCGCGGGAGAAACGTCGCACCCAGGATCGCATGCCAGTCGGGACGGGCGAGGAAGCCGGCGCCGACGTAGGCGAAGAGCACGAGCGTCAGCCACTTCAGGATCCGCGCGATCCACCGGTACGAGGACCAGAAGAGGAGCGAGACGAGCGTGACCGCGTAGAGCGGCACGAGGAGACGGGAGTCGACGCCCGACACGAGCTCGGTCGCAGCCGCCATGCCGGCGAGGTCCGCACCGATGTTGAAGACGTTTGCGACGGCGAGCAGTGCGCAGGCACCCCACAGGACGGAGCGCGAGTAGCGGCGGCGAACGACCCCGGCGAGCCCGCGGCCCGTCACCATCCCGAGCCGCGCAGACATGAGCTGGACGGACACCATCAGCGGGAAGGAGAACAGCGCCGTCCAGAGCTGCGCGTAGCCGAAGCTCGCGCCGGTGACCGAGTACGTCGAGATGCCCGAGGGGTCGTCGTCGGCCGCCCCGGTGGTGAGGCCGGGGCCGAGGTCGGCGAAGAACTCCCGGAGGCGGGCGGGCAGGAAAGTCGCGGCGGAGCGAAGCCCGCGCGCGCGGTTCCGGACGCCGTTCCTCACGACGGCCGCCGCCGAGACCCGGCGCGGTCCGCGATTCCGAGCGCCCTCCGTGGGCGCGGCGATGTGGCGCATGATGCTCTCCTGCTGCGTCCGGTGCGCCGGAGCAGGGAGAGCCGCGCGCCTTTCAGCTACGCGACGACATCCCGCCGGTTCCGGCGCACGATCTTGGTCCGCTACTGCCGTCGTCCATCCAGGTTCCTCTTCGTGCGCCGCGTCGCTCGCGGCGATGTCGTATCTCTCTTGTACGCCGCACGACGGAGACGGGCAACCGCGAGACCCGATGACTCAAAATCGCACCGTCAGCCCGCCCCGGACCTGGATCGGCTCGACCGGATGGAACACGTCCTCGAACGCCGGGGTTGCGTGGGGCGCGACGCGCGACCGGTAAGCGTAGTCGATGTCGTGGTCGCGGCGATCGAGCAGGTTCAGGACGCTCAGGGACAATCGCCACCGGTTCGTGATCTGATAGCCGACGCCCAGGTCCACGAGGGCCGTGCTAGGGGAGCGGAAGTCCCCGTCGGACGTCAGGTCGCGTGGTCCGAAGTAGCGCAGCCGGAGACTCGTCGAGAGGCCATGCCAGTCGTGCAGCGTGGCGCCCGATGCGATCACCAGCCCGACCGCCTCGGGTACACGCTTCCCGCCCGGGCTGCCCGGCGCGGCGTCGTCCGTGTCCGTCGAGGTGAACCGCGCCACGGAATCCGCCACGTCGAGGTCGAACGCCAGGTGCTGCATCGGCGTGTAGTAGTTCGCCCATTCGATGCCGTAGCGGTTGCTCGGCTGCTTCGACGGAACCGTACCGCCGGTGTCGCCGCTCTGCTGTAGCTCCGAATCGCTGCGCAGATACCAGAGCGAGGTGGTACTCTGGAGGTTCGGTATCGCGAGCGTGCGCACGCCGATCTCCGCGCCCTTGGTCTGGATCAGGCCCGGGATCGGCGTGCTCCGCGTACGGGGGAACGGATTCTCCGCCGAGACCGGCTCGATGGTCTGCGTCGTACCGCGCACGTCGTTGCTGTGGAAGCCGAATCCGCCTTGCAGGTAGGCCTCGGTCTGCGCCCACGGGCCGAAGACCAGACTTCCCTTCGGGCTCGGCAGGGCGTCCGTCGCGGTGCCGGAGTTGGCCGGATTGGAGATGCTGTGCACGTCGGCGTGCTGTACGTCGCCGCGCATCGCCACGACGGAACGGACGTGCTCCGTCCACTGGGCGCTGCTCTCTACCCAGAAGCCGAGCTGCGTGTCCGTGAACCGATCCGCCTGCGTGGTGGACGGCAGCACCGTGCCGGTCGCGGCATCCAGCTTGTCCACCCGCATCCGGTCCTCGGTCTGGAAGAGACCGTTGTGGATCCAGTCGTTCCGGACCTGCAGGCCGAAGGTGGTCTGGACGTCGTGTCCGGCCCATCGACTGAAGATGGTGTGGCGCAGGTCGAAGCCACCCACCCACCGGCGGTCGCGTTGCTCGAACTGGTCGCCGCGAGCCGGGTCCGTGAGGAAGTAGGTGAAGTCGGAGAAGAGATCGAGATCGTAGTAGAAGCCGTACGCCATCAGCTTCGTCTCCGACTGGTCGCTGGCGCGATGCCACTCGCCCTGCACGCTGTAGCGCTGCGAATTGCCGCCGTCCGTCGGATCGAGCGTGCCGAAGAAGCCCACCAGCGGGACGGCGCTGGCGGCGATCTGGTCGCTCGAGTTCCACTCGCCGTGATAGGCGCGCGCGGTCGCGCTGAAGCCGTTGGCGCGATCGCCCTGGCTGTAGGTCAAGAGGCCGTTGAACTTGCGATAGTCGTCGGGATGCAGCCAGGGGCCGTCGTCGTGATACGCCTCGCCCCCGAACAGCACGGTGCCCGGCCCCACGTTCTGTGAGACGCCGAAGACGCCGCGCGCGTACCCGTACATCCCGCCTTCCAGCGTGACGAAGTTCTGGGGCAGGCTCTTGGCGAACACGAGATGCGCCGAGCCGGCGGAGCCGTAGTTGCCGACGTCCGCGTAGTACGGCCCCTTCTCGTAGTTCAGCCGCTCCACGAGTTCCGGGATCACCGTGTTCATGTCCGAGTATCCCTCGCCGTGCGCGTGCGAGGGGAGGTTGAGCGGCATGTCGTCGAGGAACACCGCGAAGTCGGTTCCGTGATCGAGATTGAAACCGCGCAGGAAGTACTGATTGGCCTTTCCGCCGCCGGCGTGCTGCGTGATGATGACGCCGGGGACGGTCTCGAGCAGCTCGCCGCTGCGCAGGAGCGGGCGATCGGCGAGCTGGGCCTTCCCGATCGTGCCCTGGCTGGCCGATTCCGCGACGCCGAGCATGCTGTCCTGGCGGCCCTCGACGACGACCTCGGGAAGGGTGACCGGCGGCGTCTCCGGAGCGGCTTCGCCGCTCTCGCACGGCTCCTCCTCGGCGTGAGCCGCATCGCCCAGATACACGGCCGCGACGGCAAGAACGAGCAGGAGCGCTCTCGTCTGCATGGGACACTTCTCCGGCGCCGGTACACAACGACCGGCCTCGTGATGGTGGTCAGGAACTACGGCGTGTCAGGAAGCGCCGGACGGAGGTGGACCACGAGCGAACGCGGAAGGCGCCGGCTCGACGCCGGTGGGAAGCGCGGGCGAAGCGAGTAGGCAGCGAACGAGCGCCGTGAGCGCGAGGCTCGGCTCTGCGGGCTTCGTGGTGTGCTGGAACGGCGCCTGCGAGTGGACGTGCAGTCCCTGATCGCCGTCCGCGTCCTCGAACCCCGGGCGGTCGTCCGCGGCAGCGTGCGCGTGCTCGTGATCATGGTCGCCGTCGTCGTCATCGCCCCCGTAGGCGTCTTCACCCCACGGATGGACGTGCTCATGATCGCCGCCGACATGATGATGGGCGTAGAGACCGGGTCGCGGGAGCGCATTCGTCGCCGCGAAGAGCGCGAGGACCGTCAGGGCACGCGACCGAAGGCGGCGCGGGCTCAGCATGGACGCGCGGCTCCTAGCACGAAGGCGCCGGCGCGGTCATGCGGCGCAGACGAAGTCGCGCAGCTCGCGGAGACCCAGGTCGGCGAGCAGGCCACGGATGTCGGCGCGCACCGCGTCGCCCGCGACCGAGGCGAGGATTCGCCGGCCACGCAGACCGGCGAGCGACTCGACCGACATCACCGGCGCGCCGTGGATCCTCTCGCCGACCCGGCGCGGGTGAACGTCGACGATGTGCGACGGTCGCTTGCCGTGCGCGAGGAGCGCCTTCCGCAGCGCCCGCGCCGTGCTGCCGTAGCCGCAGAGGACGTACGTGTCGTGGCGGGCGAGAAAGCCGCTCGCCAGGAAGGCCGCCTTGCAGGCGGTGATGCGCGCGCGTGCGTAGCGGGCATCGCGGCGCCAGAGGCGCGTCGGCGACTCGCGCCAGGCGAGGAGGCGCCGGGGCACGACGCCGATCTCGTGACCGGCCGCGAGCATGCGGAGGACGAGGTCGTAATCCTCGGGCCACCCCGCGTCGCGGTAGCCGAGCGCGCGCAGGACGGGGGCGCGCACCATCAGCGTCGGGTGCACGACGGGGCACTCGACGAACGCATCGGCGCGCACACGCGCGGGGCCATCGATCCCGTCGAGCCAGCGCCGGTACGCGCGCAGCCCGGGACGAATCCGCGCGCGCGGGAACAGCCGGACGCGGCAGCCGACGGCGGCGAGCGACGGCGCGTCCGCGAGCGCGCCGAGCTGCGCGGAGAGGCGCTCCCGCTGCATCACGTCGTCCGCGTCCATCCGCGCAATCGCACCCGCACGGCAGGCAGCGAGCCCGGCGCCGAGCGCCTCGACCAGCCCCCGGTGAGCCGTACGGACGACGCACAGACGGGGCTCGCGCGCCGCCCAGTCGCGCGTGATGTCCGCGGTACGGTCGGTCGATCCGTCGTCGACGAGCACGCATTCCCAGCGCGGCTCGGTCTGTCGCACGATGCTGCGCAGACAGGCGTCGAGCGTCGCCTCGGCCTGGAACGCCGGGAGGAGGATCGAGACGGCCGGCGCGCTCGGCATGCGGCCGCATGATACCGGTCGCGCGGCAATGATATGAAGCGGTCGGCA
>Ga0070731_10001919_pt1 | contig 20666 bp, 15 predicted proteins | sample Coa_R1_2_FD_66448 | JGI IMG/M metagenome (GOLD analysis project Ga0070731, IMG submission 66448) | Surface soil microbial communities from Centralia Pennsylvania, which are recovering from an underground coalmine fire - Coalmine... | ecosystem: Environmental > Terrestrial > Soil > Unclassified ... | reverse complement strand
TCGCGCCGACGTACTGGATCTGCTTGCCCGCGTCCAGCGCCTGCTTGCCCTCCGCGAACGAATAGACCACGGTGGCGCCCGGCTTCGGCTGCGTCAGGCCGACGATCTGTGAGGCGTAGTCGGTGGTTTTCGTCGACTTCGCCTTCAGCATCGCCAGCGCCATCAGGTTGACGCCGTCGTAGTAGGTCATCGAGTACGGGTCGGTCGCCCACTGAGCCGGGTTCGGGACCGACTGCTTGGACGCCAGCAGCGCCTTATCGAAGATCTTCCACGACGTGCCGGTGGCCGGAGCCAGCGGCTGCATCCCGACGACGTACTTCGTCATGTCGGCCGATCCGATGGCTCCCGAGACGGCCTTGATCCACGAGGCCTGGAGCGTGGTCTCGGTCCCGATCACGGGGACCAGGTGTCCGAGCTGCTTGACCTCGCTGAGGTATGTGGCATCGGTCTGCGGATCGGCCTCGGTGAAGATCACCTGCGGATGCTGGGCGAGCATCGCGGTGACCTCAGTCCGGTAAGAGCTCTGGTCGAGCGCGAGACTCTGGTCTGAGACGATCGTCCCGCCGAGCTCCTTGAACGCCTTGACGAGCGTCGGAACGTCGGATTGCGCGCCCACGTCGTTCCCGAAGACGGCGGCCGCCCGCCTCCATCCCTTCTGGTAGGCCCACTGGGCGAGGGCGTAGCCCTTGACGTCGTCGGCCGGGGTCAGCCGGTAGAAGTACTGGTACTTCGAGTGGTCGAAGGCCGCCTCGCCGGTGTCGGCGAACATCGGGATGTGGGAGGTGTTGAGTACCGGGACGGTGGCCTGCGCCTCGTCCGCGCTCGGCCCCAGCACCCCGATCAGGTTGGTCGTGGTGGCGATCATCTTGGTCGCGGCCGGCACCGCGTCAGCCGGGTCGCCGCGGGTGTCGACGGCCTGGCAGGTCATCTTGTGACCGAGCACGCCGCCCGCCTGGTTGATCAGGTTCACCGCCGGGATGCAGCCGCCCATCATCTCGGGTCCGAACGAGGCGTCCCCGCCGCTGAATGGGTTGAAGGCCCCGACGACGAGGGTGGAGCCTTTGCCTCCCGTCCCCCCGCACCCGGCCAGGAACGTGACCACGAGCAAGCCCAGTACTGCCGAAAGCCGCTTCATCAAGCCCTCCCTCGTATGCGGGCGCGGGCTTCACATGGCCGGCCGCCCCTGGGCGGAGCTTTGGCCGGCGTGAAATCCCGCCTTCCCTCTAAGCGAGATTTGGTATTTCATACATCATCTACCATCCTGGGGGTTTTCTCCAGCCGAGGAGGGCGGAAATGGCGGCGATCGCGAGCGTTCCTAACGAAATCCTCATACCGGGCGGCCACGGGAGCGCGTTTCCGGTTCGCCAGGGGCAGTTCCTGGAGCTCGTCGACGTCGAGGGGCAGCAGGTCGCGGACATGGTGGCCTTCGCCGCGCAGGACCGTCGCGAGTGGCTGTCCACGAGCCACACGCGCTCGGCAACCCTGCGCCTGAACCTCCAGGTCGGCGATCAGCTCGAGAGCAACTGGCGCCGGCCGATGTTCAAGATCCTCCGCGACGATGTCGGCAGCCACGACGTCATCACCTCCATGTGCGACGACCGCCGCTATCGCCTCGACTACGGCGTCGAGGGCCACCGCAGCTGCCGCACCAACCTCACCGAGGCCTACGCCCCCTGGGGCATCTCCGAGTGGGAGATCCCCGACCCGTTCAACATCTTCCAGAACGCCCCGATCCATCCGGATCGCACATTCGGCAACGAGATCCCGCCGGGTAAGGCCGGGGATTCGATCGTGTTCGAGGTGCTGATGGACTCGATCGTCGGGGTCTCGGCGTGCCCGCAGGATCTGAATCCGTGCAACGGGTTCAACCCGACGCCGATCCTGGCGAGGGTGCTGGAGCAGTTCGAGGGGTAGGGGCGGGCCGGGCGGGCGTCCTGCGAGTGCGTCGGCTCGCATACTTCAGGTATACGAGTTCGTTTACTTTTTCTCTACAGAGGCCGGCGGCCTTTGTCTGGTAACCGATGCGCCAAATTTGGCGCATCGTGCGCCGACATCGGCGCTAACTGACGGCTCAGCGCGTCGTCTCGCTGTCCCCAGGAGCGACGACCAGAAGTAAACGATCTCGTTGACTTTTTCTCTACAATCGCTAAGCTTGCCGGCTGATGCCGGCCAATGCGGACCTCAATCCCTTCCGCTTCTCGGGGCCGCTCGCCCCGGAGGAGATGATCGATCGCGATCCTGAAGCCGATGATCTGCTCGCGTTGGCTCACGGCGGCCATTCGTTCCGGCTCGTAGGGCCGCGCCGCTACGGGAAGACGACTCTGCTCCGGCGGGTGCTGGCGGCAGCCGAGCACGAAGGGGTGGCAACGGTCCTCGTCGACCTTCAGGACGTCCTGTCGATCGGTGAGATCGTGGTCCGCGTCGAGCGCGCATACGAGCGCCTGAAGGGACCTCTTCGCCAAGTCGTAGAGAACCTTTTCCGAAGCTGGAACATTGGACTTTCGCTGGGCGGTGGCGGCTTCACCGCGACGCTTCAGCGAAACCCGAACGTCGGCCCCGAGTCAGTCCTGCTCCGGCTTCTCGAGCTGCCGAGCGCACTATTCGCGCGTAACGGCACGACGAGCCTGATCGTCTTCGATGAGATCCAGGATGTTCTGGCGGTGGAGGGAGCCGACGGGAAGATCCGCAGCGTGATCCAGCACCAGACGGATTCGGCGACCTACGGATTCGCTGGCTCGGCGCCGGGCGTAATGGAGCATCTATTCGCGGATCCCAAGCGCCCGCTGCTCGATCAAGCGGTGCCCAAGGAGCTCACGCCGCTTCCGCTCGAGGCTGTCGCGGACTACGTCGCTGCCCGGTTTCACGCGACGGAAAGAGACTCCGGCACGGCGCTGACTCCGCTCGTCGAGTTCGCCCGAGGCCATCCTCAGCGGAGCATGATGCTGGCCCATTATCTCTGGGCGCGCACGCCAAGAGGCGCGGTGGCCGATGAGGCGACGTGGGTAGCCGCCCTCGACCAGGCCGCTAGAGACAGCACACCCCTGATGCGCGCCATCTGGCGCGCCCTGACAACAAACGAGCGTCGGGTGGCGCGGGCGGTGGCCGTGGCGGGGACACCCCTTTTCAGCGAAGAGACAGCCTCGGCGGTGGGAATCAAGCGCACCAGCATCAGCAAGGCGCTTGAGAGCCTGATCGCGAAGGCAGACGTGATCCGCCGGGATGACCGACCGCGCCTCACCGACCCGATGTTCGAGCTCTGGCTCCAAGCGCGCGGGCTTACGCCGGTCGCCGGCGACGAGACGGACGAGGGGACGGCGTAGTCGGGGTAGCTCGGCCCTCAGGATCGCGGCCGTGAGAGCGTCCACTGGGGTAGGGACAACCTGCTGTCAACGTCGATGACCGCTCGCTCGCCGAGGGGCTCCTCGAGCCAGACGCGCACGGGGACAACGTAGTCATGGCCGCGTGCTCGTCGAGCCCGCTGGTCGTCCCAGTGCACGAGCACGCGGACGTAAATCTCGTCGACGTGCTCATCGATGATTGCCTGGCAGACGCCACCTTCGCGGCCGAAGAGTGCAACTCGCAGCTCGAGCTCGCAGGGACCCCGCTCGCCGTAGCCGACCGCCTGCCGCACCATGACGGGATCGCCGTCCGGGCAAGGCGGCGACCATCTCTGCTTCCAATCCTCGCTCGGATAGACCTCGAACCCGCGTGCGCACTCGCCGTTGTCGTCAATCCATCCAGTCCAGCGCAGGAGCCGTCCGCAAGGAACTGGTCCGGGGTCCTGCACTTTCTCGATCGCCATGCCTGCAGTGTCCGGCGTCTGCAGCTCAAGTCGACGAATGTGGTCGAGTTGTCACGGATCCGAGGCAGTGTTGGTGCCGGACTCCCACGGCCCGCATGAGGGGCGATGTCAAAAGGGGGCGCAAGCCGCTCGACTGTGCGTGGCGTCTTTCGACAGCGGCAGTTCGGGACGGGAGATGACGTGCCCGCGAGCACCTCACAGCCTAGGCGGAGGACGCTCTTCGGGCCATAACCCGAAGGTCGGACGCCGCCCGCCGACGTCACCGGTCCACGCGTCGCCTCATCCAAACTGCGACAAATATCGCTCCGCCAATTCGCACGAGGTCCGGCTGAAGTGGGTGACTCGCAGCTCTTCGGCAAGCTCGGTGTCTGCCCGCAGCCCGACGTAAGCGCTTAGGAGGAGCCGGCGGAGCATCAGGAAGGTCGGGATCTCCTGCTCGTCCTCGGTTGGCAATGGTGCGATGCGACCGTAGCTCTCGATCCAGCTCGCGATCAAGTCGTCGACATTCGGCGCCGCTTCGTAGAAGGTCAGCGTTGCTGCCAAGTCGTACAGGTACCAGCTGAAGCCGCAGTCGTCGAAGTCGATGACGGCCACGGAATCGCCGTCGACGATCAGGTTTGTCACGCGAAGGTCGGCGTGGATCAGTCCGAAGCGAGAACCGCCCACCCCGAAGCGCCCCAACCGCTCACGGACGGTCTGGGCAAGGCGCTCCAACTGCTGCCGCTCGCTGGCATCGGGGACACTCGCTTGCCAAGGACCCCAATGAGGCGTCGATCCGATCGTCGTCTCAATGTCCCACCGGGGTCGTTCGAACGACCCAGGCGGCCTCCAGGCCTTGGTGTGGAGATGAAGACGCGCCGTGGTCGCCCCGATTTCCGGCATGAGACGCTCTAGGTCCTCGTCGTCCGCCTCGTGACCGGGCACAAGTTCAAACGCCGCCATGAACGTGGGCGGGTCATCGCGGACGCGTAAATATTGCGCGCCGGTGAGCGTTGGCACCACCGCGGGCGTCGACACGTCGGTCTCGCGTCGGATTGCGGAGATCCATGTGAGCTCGGAGTCGATCTCCTCAAGCGGTCTCCCGCCGGGGCGGTACACCCGCACTGCCACGGGATCGCGTACCCCGGGTTCCTGGACCCTAAAGGTAGGGTTCTCGGTCAGGGATCCGAAGGCCGTGATCTCCGCTTTGCGGTTGAAGCCGAACTGGTCCACCGCTTCCTGGACCAGTCCTAGGAAGTCAGCATCGGTCAGTGCCGGCCGTGCATCAGTTTCGGTCACGAAACTGCCGTCCGCGCATGGCTCGGCTTTAGCGGCGCCCGCAATGCCGCCCGCGCAGGGGCGCGGTCGTCGCCCAGGTCGACCTCGAAGTTCGACGCATTGAGCAGAGCCTCCGTCACGTCCTCGCCGACGAGTTGCACATACCCGAGACCGACCGCCGCACCAACCGAGTGTCCGTAGGCGCCGGACGTGGTGTACCCGACCGCCGTGCCATCTCTGAGCAGCGCCTCACCTCCCCAGAGCATTGGCTCCGGATCCTCGAGCACAACCGAGACGAGCCGCCTGCTCTGCGGCCTTGTCTCGCGCTGGCGCAGCAGTGCCTCGCGCCCGTGAAACGCAGGGGTCTTGTCCCAGGCCACCGTGAAGGACAGCCCCGCCTCCAGGGGCGTGTCCCGAAACCCGATATCGGCGCCCCACTGCCTGTAGCCCATCTCGAGACGTAGCGAGTTGATGGCGTAGTAGCCGGCGTCGCAGAGCAGGTCCGGCCCGGCCTCGCTGCGCAACGCGTCGTACACCTCGCACGCGTGACCTCGAGGAATCTGCAGCTCCCACCCGAGTTCCCCAACGTATGTGACACGCAGCGCGCGACACACGACCCCTGCGACTTCGAGCTCCTGGGCGGTGAGGAACGGGAACGCATCGTCTGAAAGGTCTGCGCTCGTCAGCAGACCAAGGATGCTCCGGGACGCTGGCCCCATCACACCGAGCACCGCCCATTCCTCGCTCCGGTCCGATACGCCCACCCGCTCCTCTGCCCGGATCTGCGCGTTCAGCCAGTGGAGGTCGGAGATGCGTTGCGCGGCTCCGGTGACGATGAGGAACCGAGTCTCGTCGAGTCGTAGGACCGTCAGGTCGCTGGCAAAGGTTCCCCTCGCGCCGAGCATCGCGGTGTACACGATGCGACCGGGTTCCACGTCGACATCGTTCGCACAGCTTCGCTGCAGCACAGCAAGCGCGTCGGGACCTTCGACTACGAACTTGGCGAAGCTGCTCTGATCAAAGACGGCCGCGCGCTCACGGGTCGCGACGTGTTCCTCACCGCTCGCATCCAGCCAGCCCGGACGTCCGAAGGTGTCCAATGATGAGGCCGCTGCGTCACGCACAAACCAGTTTGGCCGCTCAACGCCGAACTTCTCTCCATAGCACGCTCCGCGGCTCGCGAGCCGCTCGTAGAGCTCGGATCGCTTCAGGCCGCGCCCGTGCTCCCACTCCAGTCCGGGGTACGCCAATCGCATGTGAGTTCCAAGGACCTCTACGCCGCGCGCGCGGAGAAATGCTGTCCCGGACTGCTCCTGCGAAAAGCGGCGGACGTCGAGTGCCCATAGATCGGCTGGGGGCTCGCCCGCGAGAATCCATTGGGCGAGCACTTCTCCCACCCCGCCTGCGTACGCGAGACCAGATGAGTTGAAGCCGGCGCAGATGAACAAACCGTGAACGCCCGGAAGAGGACCGATCAACGGGCTTCCGTCGGGGGTAAAGCTCTCCGGCCCGTTGACGAACTGCTCGATCCCCAGTCGCTTGAGATCTGGCAGCCGAGCGAATCCCTCCCTCAGTGGTGGTGCGAAGTGGTGCCAGTCTGGGTCGAGCAGTTGAAAGGCAAAATTGCCCGGCACCGAGTCGACCATCCAGGGTTTGCTGATCCGCTGAAAGGCGCCGAGCATGATCCGTCCGTCACGACCACGGAAGTAGATGGAGCCGTCAGGGTCTCGTACCACCGGCGCTGAGTCGAGCGGTGGGTCGATCGGGTTCGAGAGGACGTAGTGATGCTCGACCGGCTGGAGGGGAATCCCGACCCCGGCGATGCCGCCCAACTGCCGCGTCCACATTCCGGCACACAGCACGACGATGCGCGCACGCAAGAAGCCGTCGGCTGTTCGGACGCCGCGTACCGCAGCGTCTGACAGCACGAGCTCTGTCACGGCCGTACCCTCGACGATTGCTGCACCGCGGCGGCGAGCGCCCTCCGCGATTGCCTGGGTGAGCAGCAGCGGGTCAACAATCCCGTCGTTCGGCAGGAACACACCCCCGATGAGGTCATCGGTAACGGCCAGCGGCCACCGCTCCATGATCTCGGGAACTCCGACCTCCTGAACCGCGACGCCGTGGAAACTGGCGAGCCTGGCAACCCTCCGCAGTTGGGTCATTCGGTCGGCTGTGCGCGCGATCGTGAGGCTGCCATTCTCCACCCAACCCGTGGCGCGACCCGTCTCGCTCTGCATCACGGCATACATGGCAGCGCTGCGGTCGTTCAAACGCGCGAGCGTTGCTGACGTTCGCATCCGGCCGACCGCGCCGGCGGCGTGCCACGTAGTTCCGGCTCCCAACGAGTTCTGCTCGAGGAGGACGACCGTGCCAGCGTCGAGAGCGCTCAGGTGATAGGCCACGGACACGCCGGCAATGCCTCCACCAACCACCACCACATCAGCTTCGGTTGGCAGTCCCGTCATCGGCGACCCGGCGGCGGCTTGGGCGGAGCCATCACAGTCAGCCCCGGCCGAAGTCGCGCTCGACAAATGCCTTCAGCGCCTGCTTGCCTTCGCCAACGATCGGATCGCCGTGGGCCAGGAGCAGCGTGTCAAATTCCAGCTCAAGCACCGCCCGGTAGGCCGTGCGCAGGCGCAATTTGGTCGTTCCAGGGGCCTCCATGTACTGATCCGGTACAAAGCTCAGGCAGTCCCGGGCTGAACGCCGTATGACGCCGTCGCCGCAGGCGATTGATCCGTGACGAGGAATGTGGAAGGCCGTCTCGTCGGGGAAAATCGCACCGATTTCATAGGCCACGATTTCACCCGGCAGACGCGTACCGAATGCGAATGGCTCGAGCGGTCCCCGCCCGTCCAGTTCGTCGACCGCGTCGACCCCACAATGGACCCGGCACCCGAACGCCGCCTGGAACCGCCATGAGTCTCTATCGTGATGCCGGCTCGTCAGCAGGATGTGCTGCGGACTGGCGTCGTTGAACCAACTCAACCCCTCTCTGGGGATCATTGGATCAATGAGGACCCGCTCCTCGTCAAGGAAGTAGGAGCTCACCTCCACGCCCAGACCAGGGTGAAGGGCGGTCCAGTGCCACACACCACCAGACACCTCTCGCATCACGCCCGGCCCGTCGCTGTTATCCGGCGAAGCTGAGGACAAAGCTCGGGCGGATATTCAGTCGCTAAGGACAAAGAATTTCTTGAACCCCGGGCTCTGGCGAAACTCCATGCCAGTCTCGCCCTTGGCGATTGTCACGAGGTCCCCAGCCCTGAAGGTCCTCTCGATCCCGTCAGTCAGCCTAATTGACACCTCACCCGCCAATACAAAGAAGGACTCGTTGTGCGGGTAAGGCAGGTCTGTTCCCTCGAGGGTCTCAGCGCACTGATAAAGACCGACGAATAGCGCCTTGTCCTCGGTGCTCCGCTGTCGCAAGAGCGCGATCTCGCCGGCCGGAGTGCCGTCGTGCAGGGTGTAGGGAGTGAAGGTGGCCGCCTCTTCCGAAAGCTGCCGGGCGCCTTGCTTCATGTCCCACACCTTTCGGGATTCGGGGGGAGGGTTCGCGTAACCCCGGTCGCCGACGAGGCTCCGATAGGTCGGTCGTCACTCGAGCGCATCGAGCACCTCCCGGGCGGCGCGCTCTCCCGATCTGATCGCACCGTCGATCGCTCCGAGGCTGACGTGTGATGTCTCCGCTCCTGCCCAATGCACACGCCCCCAGGGCCGAGAAATCGCGCGTCCGTATTGCGTCAGGGTGCCCGGAGGGAAATGAGCCATGTAGCCGCCTCTCGAGAACTCCTCCCGTCCCCAGTCGCGCTCGAATAGCTCGATGGGCTCGGCGGCCGGGGGGCCGAAGCGGGCGACCATCGAATCCAGGACCACGCCCCTGCGCTCGCTCGGGGCTAGCTCCCCAAAGCGGTTGGCAGCCGGACCGACGACGAAGCACATAAGGACCCCAAGGCGAGCGTCGACCGGCGAGGTGTCCATCGTCAGGACGATCTCATGGTCGAACGAAAACGATTCACCGGATAGGCCCTGCTCACGCCAGAACGGGCTTTCGTAGACCGCGACCGTCTTGCACACCGAGCCGCTGAGGGCACGCTGGTGAAGGAACTCACGTTCCAGCGGCAGGGGCGGGTCGTAGCGGAGGCTGCCCGCGAGAGCCAGCGGAACGGCGATCACGGCTCGCTGAGCCTTGACGATGAGCTCATCAGCCACGACGCGCACGCCGTCCGAGGTCTGGGCGACGGTGTGAACGCGGACTCCGCACCTAACGATGTCTCCTAACTCCTCGGCTATGGCGCTGGCGATCGAATGCGTACCGGTATCAACATGGTCCTGTTGGTAGCCACCCTGAGTTGCCAGCAGGGTTCGAATCGACCCCGCTGAACGAATGAGGTAGAGGGTCTGCAGTAGCGATACCTCGCAAAGGTCGGCCGTGAACAGGGTTATGAGCCACGACTCCAGCTGCGCGCCCGCCTGCGGATGTATGTCGAGCGCGGAGAGCCAGGCCGACGTGGTCGTGCGGTCCCATTCACGCGCCCGCGGGGCGTCCCATGGGGCGTCCTCAGGTAGTTCTGCGGCCATAGCGTCGAGCAGGCGAAGCGCCTGGCCCATGTCGGCAGCACCGTCGGCGACCTCGTTCACGCTGCGCCTGTAGCGCCTTATCTCGGCGCCGTTGACGAAGAGCTTGTCGCCCGTCTCGAACGTGGGGTGCGTCGTCTTTCCGTACTCGGCCGCCAGCGCGTAGACGTGGTCCTGACCGGCGCCTATCCACGTTCCACCGAGTTCGATCGGCACGTCGTCGACGTGCTGGGTGAGGGTCCTGCCACCGACTCGGTCGCGTGCCTCGACGAGCACCACCGACAACTCCGCGCGGGCGAGGTTCCGCGCCGCGACGAGCCCGGCGAAGCCGGCGCCGGCGACACAGGCGTCGGCCTCAATCACAGCGGTGCCCGCGAACCGTTCGTCCATCTGGTTCGACCCAACTTATACTAATGGTCAAATTTGGTCGGCCCTTTCGCAAGCACGGGGGTAGGGGTATGAAGGTGGTTGTCGTCGGCGCTGGTTTCGCGGGCTTGTCGGCAGCGCGAGCGCTTGAGCGCGGCGGAGCCGCGGTGACCGTGCTCGAGGCGAGAGAGCGCGTTGGCGGCCGCGTCTGGTCCACCACCATGGCGAACGGAATCCCGGTCGAGCGCGGTGGCGAATTCATCTTCGAGGGCTACGACACGCTGAAGTCGCTGGTCCAGGAGCTCGGCCTTGAGCTCGTGTCCCGAGGCTTCAATTACGCCGACAGAAGACCGATCGGCGAGCTGGCTGACCGGCAGGCGGCGCTGGTACCGACGGCGGCCAGGATGGCGGCGAACCGGGCCGCGCGAGCGGCAGCCGGGAAGACCGGGAGCCTGGGCGATGTCTTCGCGACGACAGATATTTCGGCTGAGGACCGCGCCTTACTCGAGGCTCGCTTCACGATCGGTCTGGGCTGGCGGTTGGACGAGATCTCAGAGCGATGGCCGGCGCCCCAGACCAGCGTTGACGGACATAGCGAGTTCGCCGTCCCGCTGTGGGTGAACGGAGGCAATGCGCAGATTGCCGAACGAATCGCCGCGGAGCTGGCGGGAGAAACGCGGCTGCGGTCTGCGGCCACTGTCGTCGAACAGAGTGCGTCGGGAGTGCTCGTGCGTCTCGCCGGCGGCGGGAAAGTGACGGGGGACGCGGCAGTGCTCGCGCTTCCCGTTCCACTGATGGGAGACCTCGACTTCGTACCGGCATTGCCGCCCGAGAAGCTGGATGCGTACAAGCGGTTGGGGATGGCGGATATCACCAAGTTCCATGCGACGCTCTCGGAGCGTATGCGGCCGGAGGCGATCCAGACCTTGCAGGTCCCGTTCTGGGCCTACACCGCGGCCGAGACGGACGGCCTCTCGTCCGTCGTCGCTGCCGCGGCCGGAGGTCCGAATCATCGGAGCGCATTGGACATCGACACCCGAAATCCGTCGACCTTCCGAGACCGGTTGCACGACGCATGGCCCGAACTCGTCATGGGGGAGGACATGCTGTTAACGCCGTGGAGACTGGACCCGTGGGCCCGGGGCGCGTACTCGTTTCATCCCGTCGACTGGAGCGACGAGGCCGAGTCGGCCCTAACGGCGATGTTTGGCCGCGTAGCCTTCGCCGGCGAGCACGCCTCCGAGGAGCAGACGCTGGACGGCGTCCTGCGCTCTGGGATGCGCGCCGCGGAAGAGGTCCTCAGCCAGTTCGCCTGATGGGTAGCGCACGTGGCGGTTGCTCGTCCAGAGCCACCGGCTGGTGGCGTGGTTGACAAAGCGGCCAGGCTCGGATATGAACCGCATTTGGGCGACCATTTTGGGCCATGCGACTTCAGGCGGCGCTGGACGTGACGGTAGACCAGCCACGATGCCGGTGGCGGCATCCGGCCCGCCGCGATCCCGGTCATCGGCGCGCCCAGTCTTCGCGAAAGCCAAGCCGTCCGGGCAGATCGCCATGAGTTTGCGAGCGCAGGAGTGGATGCCGAATCCCGACCCGGCCGTGGCGATGGTCGGGGCCCGCCGCCTCACGCTTGGGGAGATGCTGAGGGCTTCCGCCCGGAAGACACCCGATCGGGTGGGCTTTGTGGTCGGCGAGGTCTCGCGGACGATGGCGGAGCTCGACAGCCGCACGGACCGGGTCGCTAGGGCGCTCGAAAAGCGCGGAGTGCGCCCGGGCGACCGCGTGGCGATCCTCATGACCAACCACATGGAAATGATCGAGGCGCTGTTCGGGATCACGCGGCTTGGAGCGATCGCGGTGCCACTCAACTTCCGCCTGGTTGCCTCCGAGGTCGCGTTTCTGCTTGAGGACTCCGGCGCCAAGGTGATGATCGTCGATATCGAGACGGCCCCTCTGGTGCGTGAGGCGAGCGAGCGAATCCCATCGCTCATCAGTTGTCTTGTCGTTGGCGATGGTGTCCCGGACGCGGGTCCGGGGGCCGAGTCCTACGAAGAGGCCCTGGCTGAGGTCAGCGGCGAGCCGATCAACGTGGATGTCCCTGAGGACGCGCCGGCCTTCATCATGTACACATCCGGCACGACCGGGCTGCCGAAGGGCGCCGTCATAACGCACATGAACTTCGTCGTGAGCGGGATGAGCGTTGCGGTGTCGCTACACGTGGAGGGCGCGTCTGAGGTGTGGCTTTCCGGTCTCCCCCTGTTTCACATTGGCGGCATCGATCAGATCGTTCCTTATGTGTTCCTATCCGGGGGCAAGAGCGTGGTGCTCGCCTCTGGCCACTTTGCGCCGCGTGACGCGCTCGAGACGCTCGAGAAGGAAGGAGTGACAGGTTGTTTCTTCGTTCCCTCGCAGTGGCAAGCGATCTGCGATCTGCCGGGGATGGACAACCGCAGCCTCAGCCTGAAACGCATTGCGTTCGGTGCAGCTCCCACACTCGCTCCGCTGATCGATCGGCTGGCCACCCGGTTTCCCGGAATTGACTATCTCAATGCCTTTGGCCAGACGGAGACTTGTGGGACAACAACGCTCTACATGGAGAAGGACGCCTATTTCAAGATGGGCTCCGTCGGCAAGCCAGTGCCAAACGTCGAGGTGCGAATCGTCGACGACAGCATGAAAGATGTGAGCATCGGCGAGGTGGGCGAGGTGGTATACCGCGGCCCGGTTGTCTTCGCGGGCTATTGGAAGCGTCCGAAGGAGACCGCCGAGGCCTTTGCCGGCGGATGGTTCCACTCTGGGGATCTTGCCTACGTCGATGCCGACGGTTATTACTTCGTGGTGGACCGTAAGAAGGACATCATCATCTCGGGCGGCGAAAATATCTACAGCGCCGAGGTTGAGTCAGTGTTACAAGGGCATCCTCAGGTTCGTGAGGTAGCTGTCATCGGCATTCCGCATCCAGAATGGGGTGAGACTCCCCACGCGGTGATTGTTCCTACGCAGCCTGATGACCCGCCTTCTCTCGAGTCGATCATCTCCTGGTGTCGTGAGCGCCTCGCCGGATATAAGAAACCTACATCGATCCACCTGTCCGCGAAGCTTCCGCGCAACGCGAGTGGAAAGGTGCTTAAGCACGAGCTGAAGGCGGACATGCAGCGCGTCGCGGCCGGTGAGGGATACGTGGTGCGCGCAGGAGCTCAGATGCCCGGCGAGCTCGCTAGCTGATGGACTTCGAGCTGTCTCAGGATCATCGTCTGCTGCGGAATACGGTGCGGGAGTTCGCTCAGGAGGAGGTCGCGCCCGTGGCTGAGGAGCTCGATCGCACGCACGCGTTTCCCTACGAGATCGTGCGGCGGTTGGGCGAGCTTGACCTGATGGGGATCCCTTTCCCAGAGGAGTACGGCGGCGCGGGCGCTGACTCGCTGGCGTATGCGCTCGTGGTTGAGGAGCTGACTCGGATCGACTCCTCGGTCGCGATCACGCTGTGCGCGCACACGTCGCTGGGGACGCATCCAATCTTTCTCTTCGGGTCGGAGGCGCAAAGACTCGAATGGCTGCCTCAGCTCTGCACGGGCCAGCGGCTGGGAGCGTTTGGGTTGACCGAGGCGGAGGCTGGGTCGGACGCGGGGAACACCCAGACCCGCGCGGTGCTCGAGGACGGGCAGTGGGTGATCAACGGCGCCAAGCAGTTCATCACCAACGCCGGGACCGAGGTCTCCGGGGTGGTCACCATCACGGCGGTGACCGCAAGGGGCAATGGTGCCGATCGGCGCTCCCGAGAGATCTCAAACCTGCTTGTGGCTAACGGCACTCCGGGATACGAGCCAGGCGAGCCGTACCGAAAGATGGGCTGGAACGCTTCCGACACCCGTCCGCTGTCCTTCGTTGACTGCCGCGTGCCGGAGGAGAACCTCCTCGGCCAGCGCGGCGGCGGGCTTCAGCAGTTCTTGCAGGTGCTCGATATTGGGCGGATTGGCGTCGCGGCGATGGGCGTGGGCCTGGCTCAGGGCGCGCTCGATCAAGCGCTCGCCTACGCGAGGGAACGCAAAGCGTTCGGGCGAGCGATCTCAAAGTTCCAGACCATCCAGGCCAAACTGGCCAACCTCTCAGCTGAGATTGAGGCCACCCGCCTGCTGGTTTACAAGGCGGCCTGTCTCAAGGACGCCAAGCGGGACTTCGGCCTCACCGCCGCCCAGGCCAAGCTCAAATCAGGGCGCCTTGCCGTCCGTGCGGCCGACGAAGCCGTCCAGATCCACGGCGGCTACGGCTACATCGAGGAATACCCCATCTGCCGTTTCTACCGCGACGCAAAGATCCTCACGATCGGCGAAGGGACGGACGAGATCCAACAGCTCGTCATCGCCCGAGCCATGGGGGCCTGAATCATGCCAGTCGCTGTCCGAGCAGAACTGCGCCGACCGGCGTGTTTTGTAGCGCCCACGGCCAAAGTCCATTCACCGTGAAGACCTAATCCGAAAGGGGTTCGGTATGCCGGGATACGTCAAGACCGATGAGGAAGTCGCTCGCATTGAGGCCTTTTTGAGGCCAGCGCGGTTCATGTGCGACGAGATCGGGATCGAGTTCAAGACGACATGGTCGTTTGCGCGATCGGTCTTGCCACCGATTTTCGAACCTACCGGCGACGAAGTGGAAGGCACCTGCGGTGGCACAGTTCAAATCACCGCGTTCGAGAGCGCCTATTGTGGACCAATGGACTGGGGAGTCGTGTCGCTCCTATGCTCGTACGAGGGTATTGACGGCTACTGGATGCTGACCGAGATCGTTGAACCCGAGTTCCCCGTGGTAATCGGCCGCGAACTATGGGGGGAGGTCAAGAAGACCGGTTCGGCGCGGTTTTGGCGTGACGGCAACTACTACCGTGGTGTGACAGAGCGTCGAGGACTGACACTTCTTGAGATCGAAGCAGAGATAGACGGCCCGGAACAGGGTCCGTTTCAGAGCAAGGGTGCGGGCTTCGACATCAAGATGTTTCCTCACGCAAACGCCCACGGGCTCCAATATCAGCCGCTGCTGAACATCTGGGACATCACGCTGGACTACCTGAGCTACCGTGAAGGTTCCGGGACTCTGCGCTGGGGTGAATCAGAATGGGATCCGACTTTCACGATCCCGATTCATAGCGTCGGCACGGCCTACGCGTGTCAGTACGCGGGCTACGCGCCGCTGGGTCAGCAGATTCCGCTCGACGATCCGGAGAACATCTATCCAAGGTACCTCTGGGGGCGTGCCTATGACGAGCCCACACGTTTTCCGATAGCCAAGCGATGGCAGGGTGTTGATGAGATAAACGACCCGCCTGTGTCAGCTGAGGTCGCAGCAGCTGAGCCTGCCGCCGGAGGGGCGTACTGAGGCCAGGCCGTGGCGGCAGGCTCGTGACGGTGTCAAACAGCGCGGTTCAGGTCGGTCTGAGGCTGCGCACCAAGCCTCTGTCGGCTGTGTCTCCCGTGGAAGTTTGGTCGGCAAATTGGAGTCCGGCGGGGTTGATGTGCCGCCCGATCCCTGGTAGGTTTGGATCAATGATAATACCATTGGCCCCGGCTGGGTGTCGACTCAGAATGCCGATGGATGGGGGGCCAGGGCTTCGCATGTTTATCGATCGGCAGGGGTGCGTCCTTTGACCATCCAGCCAGCAGACCTATCTCTTGCTGGTACTCCTGAGGAGTTCGGCGGACCGCGTCTCGTGCGGGAGCGGTGGCTCCACCTCAGTCCGCTGGCTTGGTTCGTCGTGAGGCGACTTCTGCTGGGGCTTGTCACGCTGGTGGTCGTCTCGATGGTCATCTTCGCCGCCACCGAGCTGCTGCCGGGCAACGCCGCCCAGGCGATTCTCGGCCTGACCACAACACCGGCGCGTTTGCACGCCATGGAACTCCAGCTCCATCTCAACCAGCCGTTCTATACGCAGTACTGGGATTGGTTCTCAGGCGTCCTCTCGGGTCACCTCGGGCATTCGTTGGTCGACGGTCGCCCCGTCTCCTCACTGCTGAGTAACCGAATCGTCAACTCCCTGACGCTCGTTGTACTGGCCGGCGCCATCGGCACGGCGATCTCGATCTTCGTCGGTCTGTACTCCGCCCTCCATCGCGGGCGCTGGTTAGACGAGGTGCTGGGGGTGGTCACGTTGACGCTCGCTGCCCTGCCGGAATTCGTGATCGCGATCGGGCTGGTGATTCTCTTCGCGACCGTCGTGTTCCAGGTGTTGCCGCCGGTGTCCATCGTTCCGCCTGGTCAAACCGCGCTGGCATCACCCCGGCTTCTGATCCTGCCGGTCGTGACACTGATCTTGGCCACTATCCCTTACACGATCCGCATGCTGCGCGCCTCGGCGATCGAGGTGCTTGAAAGTGACTACGTCGCTATGGCGCGGCTCAAGGGTGTGAGCTCGAGGCGGATCGTCGTCCGCCATGTCGTTCCGAACGCGCTGCCCTCCACTGTCCAGGTGATCGCGCTGGTGCTCTCATGGCTGGCCGGAGGCGTTGTCCTCGTCGAGTACGTCTTCAACTACCCGGGGATCGGGCAGGCGTTCGTCGACGCCGTATCGAACCGGGACGCTCCCGTGGTGCAGGCGCTGGCCTTGATCCTGGCCGGCTTCTACGTGGTTATGAACCTCTGCGCTGACCTCGCGGCTGTGCTGCTCAGTGCCCGGACGAGGACATCGCTGCAATGACCGGAACGGTCGGGATGAGGAACGTGGCAGACGGATCCGAGGCTCTGGCCGTGGCTCCTGCGCTGCCGAGGGTTCGCCGGCGGCGTCCGCCGGAGGTGGTGGTCGTGGCGCGCCGTGCCCTGCGGCTCACCAAGACCAAGATCGGGCTCGGCATCGTCGTATTCGTCGTAGGCTTCGCAGTGGTGGGCCCGTTCGTGGCCTCGCCGCCGCCGAAATCGATTGCCGGGGCGCCCTTTTCGACTGCCTCTGCCGTCAACTGGCTCGGGACCGATGCACTCGGACGCAGCGTGCTGAGCCGTCTGCTCGCCGGTGGGTGGGTGATTCTCCTGTGTGGCGTCATCGCCGCGCTGATCGGCGTCGGCGTCGGCGCCGCCCTGGGCCTGATGGCCAGCTGGAGATTCGGTTTGCGCGACGAGTTCATCATGAGATCTCTCGACGTAATCCTTTCGTTTCCTCCGCTCATCCTCGGCCTGCTCCTCGTGAGCGTTGTCGGTCCGAAGCTGTGGCTGATCGTGCTCGCTGTCGCCCTCTGGCACGTCCCTGGGACGGGCCGCGTGGTGAGATCGGTCGCGCTGGAGGTGCGCCGTCGCGACTTCGTTCAGATGGCCGAGGCGATCGGGGTACCAACCTGGCGCATCATGGGAGGCGAGATCCTCCCGAACATCACCTCGCAGGTTCTCGTCGAGTTCGGGCTGCGCCTGACCTGGTCAATCGGCCTGATCGCGTCCTTGTCATTCCTTGGCTTCGGCCGTCAGCCTCCAGCGCCCGACTGGGGCTACATGATCTACGAGAACCTCGTCGGACTGAGTGTCAACCCGTGGGGCGTCATCGGCCCGGTGATCATGATCGCTCTGCTCACCGTCGGAATCAACTTCATTACCGATGGCATTCAGCGGTCGGTGATCGGAATCGTGCGTGAAAGCGATGCAGCTGGCTAGTCCCTCACCGGACATCGCCAAAGGCGGGACCAGCCACGCGAATCTGGAGGTTTCCGGATTGCGGGTCGATCTCGGTGCCTCAGGACGCGACATCGTTGCGGAGATCTCGCTCACCGTGCAGGCAGGACAGGCACTCGGATTGGTTGGCGAATCCGGCAGCGGGAAGACAACCGTGGCCCTGGCGCTGCTTGGGTTCGCTCGGCCGGGGGCCAGGATCGTTGACGGTCAGGTTCTCGTCGCCGGACGTGACCTCCTCACGATGTCGCCGCCGGAGCTGCGCGAGCTGCGTGGCTCGCGTGTCAGCTATGTACCTCAGGACCCGGTTTCAGCCCTGAACCCCTCGCTGCGAATTGGAGAGCAGATCCTCGAGGTTCTCGAGGAGCATGACTACGGCGGAAGTCACGCCGCCCGACGCGAGCGCATGGATGCGGTTCTCAGCGACGTAAAGCTCCCCGGCAACCGGGCATTCCTGCGGCGCTTTCCACACCAGCTCTCAGGCGGGCAACAGCAGCGGGTCGGGTTGGCGATGGCATTCGCCTGCGTCCCCAAGGTGATTGTGATGGACGAGCCCACCACGGGGCTCGATGTCACAACGCAGGCCCACATCCTTGAAACGGTCCGACAACTGGGTCGCGAATATGCGGCGAGCACGGTCTACGTAAGCCATGACCTCGCCGTCGTCTCGGAAATAGCTGACCACGTAGCGGTGATGTATGCCGGCCGGATCATTGACATGGGGCGGGCTGCGGACGTCCTCGGCGCCCCTGAGCACCCGTACACGCTCGCGCTGCGCCAAGCGCTGCCGGAGCTGAAAACACGGCGCGTCGTGAACGGGATACCGGGCGTCCCGCCGCTTCCAGGCCACAGACCCGCCGGCTGTGGGTTTGCCTCTCGTTGCCGCTTCGCAGCCTCGGAATGTCGCTCCGAGATGCCTCCGCTGGCCGAACTCCGGCCCGGCCGCTTCGTCCGTTGCGTCCGGGTGAACGCAGTACGGCAGTCGGATGTGGAACCGGCCCAGCTCGACGAGCCCAGCCTTCGGCCGCCTTCGCAGCCTGGCGCGATCCTCGCGCTCAGGAACGTTCGGGCTGGATTCGGTGACACCGAGATCCTGCACGACATCAACCTGGATCTGATGCCTGGCAAGTGCCTGGCTCTGGTTGGCGAGTCGGGAAGCGGGAAGACGACCCTAGCCAAGACGATCGCCGGCATGCACGCGGAGCGCACTGGGAGCATCGTGTTCCGCGGCGCGGAACTCGAGGCAGACTCGCGCAAGCGGCCGGTCGAGACGCGCCGACTGATCCAGTACATCTTTCAGAACCCATTCGCGTCGTTGAGCCCACGCCGGACGATCGGTTCGATCATCGCTCAGCCCCTGAAGCTCCTCACGGATCTCTCGCGCGCCGAGCTGGACGAGCACGTGTCGCGGTCCCTGGAGCGGGTGTCTCTGCGTCCCGAGCTCGTCGCTCGCTATCCGGACGAGCTCAGCGGCGGCGAACGCCAGAGGGTGGCCATCGCGCGGGCTTTGGCCGTCGAGCCAGAGCTGCTCCTGTGCGATGAGGTCACCTCTGCGCTCGACGTGTCCGTGCAGGCCCTCGTGCTCAAGATGTTGCGGGAGCTCCAGCGCGAGCTCGGGCTTTCGCTTCTCTTCACGACCCACAATCTGCCGGTCGTGGCGACGATCGCTGACGAGGTGATCGTCCTCCAGGACGGGTATGCGGTCGAGCACGGCCCGGTCAGCCAGGTGTTGCACGCACCGACCCATCCCTATACGCGCGCGCTGATCGCGGACTCGCCCCACCTCGTCGTGACCGACGAGGTGGCCGCTGGCGGGGGCGAAACGGGAGGGGTTCCGCATCCTTGACACGGCGAGGCCGGGACCAATAGAGTGGTTTTGGGCGACCTTTACACGACCATAGGCGGCAAATATGACCGATAGCTCGTTCGACGAACGATTCTCCCGACGTCGCTTCCTAGGAGCAGCCGCCGGAATGGCCGGTACCATCGGCATGGGTGGCATTCTGGAAGCCTGCGGCTCCTCGGGATCTTCCGGCTCCTCTGGATCCTCCAGCTCCTCCGGGACCTCGCCGGGAAAGCCTCGGAGCGGCGGAACGCTCACCGCGGGTTGGACCGGCGGATCGAGCTCGGACACCGTCGACGGCTTCAACCCGATTACGGCGATCGACTACGGTCGCGACCTCTCAATGAATGAGCAGCTCGTGAGGTGGGAGCCGGGGGGCGTTCAAAACAGACTCGCGGAAGAGTTCAGCCCAAACGCCGACGGCACCCTATGGACGATCCGGCTCCGGAGCGGCCTCACATTTCACAATGGCAAGCCGGTGACTGCCGATGATCTCATATTCACCTTCCAACACATGCTCAACCCGAAGGCGCCCACCGTGGGCACGGCTGCCATGGTGGCCGTCGACCCGCACGGTCTTAAGAAGCTCGACTCGCGGACGATCCAGATCAGGATGACCACGCCGCAGACGAGCTTCAGGGAACAGCTGGCTCAACCTGGGCCCTTCCCCGTGGTGCCCGTTGGCTATGACCCGAAGCACCCGATTGGTTGCGGCGCGTTCAAGCTGGACAGTTTCACCCCAGGCCAGCAGAGCGTGATGTCTCGTTTCTCCGGCTACTACCTCTCACCCATGCCGTACGTCGATCGCCTGATCATCACGGATTTTCCGAGCTCGACGTCGCAGGTAAACGCACTCACGGGGGGACAGATCAACGCCGCCGCAGGGATCCCATGGGTCGACGCAAAGACGCTGGGGTCACAGGGCACGAAGATCATCAACGAGCACTCCGGCAATTGGCTTGACTACGAGATGCGGACCGATACAGGGCAGCCGTTCTCAGACGTCAGGGTGCGTCAGGCGATGAGGCTCCTGGTCGACCGCCAACAGTTCGTGGCGAACGTCTACAACGGACAGGGAATCATCGGCAACGACCTCTTCTCTCGCTTCGATCCGAACTACAACTCGAGCCTTCCCCAGCGAACACACGACCCCGAGCAGGCGAAATCTCTGCTCAAACA
>Ga0070731_10001918_pt1 | contig 20671 bp, 16 predicted proteins | sample Coa_R1_2_FD_66448 | JGI IMG/M metagenome (GOLD analysis project Ga0070731, IMG submission 66448) | Surface soil microbial communities from Centralia Pennsylvania, which are recovering from an underground coalmine fire - Coalmine... | ecosystem: Environmental > Terrestrial > Soil > Unclassified ... | reverse complement strand
CCCGTGTACCGCTGGATGAAGGCAGCTTAAGCGGAAAGCTCACAGCGAACGCCAAATTTCCAGAGAATGACTGGCGCTCTCGCTATTTCGGCCCGGAAAACCTGAAGAATACTGTCAACCACGTAGACAAGCTGAAGCCCGTCGCGCCGCAAGGTATGAACCTGCCGGAAATGGCGCTCCGGTTCATCCTTTCCAATCCGGTTGTGAGCACCACGATTGTCGGTATGAGAAAGCCCGATCATGTTCGGCAAAACGTGGCTGTCAGTGATACGGGCGCGCTGGATCCGGCGCTCCTCAAGGCGTTGAAACCGCATCGATGGGATCGCACGCCGCAACCCTGGTCAGACTAGGAAACTGGCGTTCTAAGCTGGAGATTCCGAGCAGCGCAGCTGGCCTTCCGTCGTGATCCGCGTGGCCTTGCAGATTTCCTTTGCCATGGCCAGCCCGGCTTCACTGGCACGATTGGGTTCCTCGGCTGACATAGCCGTACTGGCAGCTAAGGTAAAAAGCAGAGCGTCCTCTTGCTTGTCGAAATAAAGCACCACCTGGTTGGCTGCCATGCTGGAATCCACCTCCGAAAAAAGCTAATCGCTGCTTCCGATGATAGGCCGAACCCGGCAGTCAAGGATGGTAACTCTTTTGGTGCATTCTTAATTGAAAGCGCCAGGCGCCGATACCGCTTTTACGAATGCAGCTCTGCAGACAATGCGCGGTCAGAACTAGGTTGAAAAAGAACCCGACCGCCGGCCAACCGCCAAGGTTCAGCCCGAATCTTGGTGTTTTACACCCGATGGGATCAACAATGCGCTCTGGTTCAGTTGCGGTACTGTTACTTTGGGCTTTGGCGGCAAACGGCCAATCAATCCTGGGCAGCTCTACCTCGACATCTCACCCGGACCAACTATTTACCTCTGACCTGATCAGCTGGACCGCCATGCAATCCCCAGACCCGGTCGACAATTCCGGGCAGAAAAATCCTGAGCAGAATTCTGCTGCGCAAACAAACTCTCCCGCTGGCAACCAACGGTCCGACACACCCACACAAACCTTCACGGGCATGATCACGAGAGAAGGCAACGGTTACGTGCTGAAGATCTCCGATAAGTGGTTCTATGACCTCGACGACCAAAGCGAAGCTGCACAATACCTTGATCAGCACGTTGCTGTTACCGGGACATTGAATGTAAGTGGTGACCTGATCCATGTCCGCCTGATCCAGCCGGTCTCCTGATTCAACCCGTACTGCCGGGACGTGAGCTACATCACACTCGCATGTGAGCGGAAAATGCTAGAGTTACAGGTTCATGTCCGCTCCCGAATCTCGCTTCGTGAAAGCCTGTAAAGCCCAGCCTGTGGATCGCACACCCGTGTGGTTTATGCGGCAGGCGGGGCGCTATATGCCGGAATACCGGAAGGTTCGAAAAGAATATTCACTGCTTGAGATCTGCAAGAAGCCGAAGGTCGCAGCCGAGGTTACCATCACGGCGGCAGAAATTCTTGGCGTCGACGCGGCTATCATTTTTGCCGATCTGCTGCTGCCCCTGGAAGTCATGGGTCTGCCGTTTCATTTTGCGTCGGGCGAAGGGCCGGTGATTCAGAAACCGATTCGAACCCCGGCTGACGTTTCCAGACTCCACACCGATCGAGCTGCAGAGCTGGGCTATGTTTCTGAAGCCATTGCGCTTGTGAGCAAGCATTTTGGCGCGCGTGTGCCGGTAATTGGCTTCTGCGGCGCCCCCTTTACCCTCGCCAGCTACATGATTGAGGGGGGCGGGTCCCGCAACTATGTGCATACCAAGAAGATGATGTACTCTTCGCCGCCAGCGTGGGACGATCTCATGGCCAAGCTGGTGCGGGTCACTTCTGAATATGCCAGCGATCAAGTCCGTGCCGGGGCTGACGTCATTCAGGTTTTCGACAGCTGGGTCGGATGCCTCAGCGTCGAGGATTACAGAAAATACGTGCTTCCTCGAACCACTGAACTGGTCGCGAACCTGCGCGCAACCGGCGCTCCCGTCATATATTTTGGCACCGACAGCGCCACCCTTCTTTCTTCCATGAAGGAGACGAGCGCAGAAGTGATCGGCCTTGACTGGCGCATCCCGCTTGACGATGGCTGGCGTAGCATGGGTTTCAAGGGTGGCGTTCAAGGGAATCTGGATCCCGTTACGCTGTTCGCCGACTGGCAAGAGATTAAGTCAAGAACCGATGAAATCTTGCGCCGTGCGGGTGGACGGCCGGGGCACATCTTCAATCTCGGCCACGGTATCCTCCCGGAAACTCCGGTAGACAATGTGAAGAAGCTGGCTAGGTTTGTCCAAGAGTACCCGGTGAGGATGTCATGATGGTTCTGTGTCCTCTGTGGTCAGATCAGGTGGAACTTGAATAGCAGAGACCCAAAATTCAAAGTCGCCGTTCTCCTGCTGGCTCATGGCAGCCCCGACTCTGTCGACGAAATTCCCGAGTTTCTCCTTCGCGTGACGGGAGGACGCGCATTGCCGCCCCACGTCGTGGATGAAGTAAAGCACCGCTACGGGCTGATCGGCCACTCGCCTCTTACCGAATTGACCTTAAAACAGGGCAAGCTCCTCGAACAGGAACTTGGATTGCCGGTCTACGTCGGTATGCGGAACTGGAAGCCGTTTATCGAAGATACTCTCCGTTCCATGGCTTCCCACGAAGTCGGCAGCGCAATCGTAGTCTGTCTTGCGCCGCAAAATTCACGCACCAGTGTCGGTCTCTATCGCTCTACCTTAGGCAAGGACGTCCCGTTCGCTGTTGATTTCGTGGACTCCTGGCACGCGGAGCCGTTCTTGATTCAGGCCTTCGCGGAAAGACTGCGTCAAGGATGGAATGGTGCCTGTGCCGAAGCCGGAGCAAAGCTCCCGGTGATCTTCACCGCCCACAGTGTGCCACAACGTACCATCTCCGAAGGCGATCCCTATGAGCACCAGGCCAAGGAAACCGCGTCTCTCGTGGCACGAGAAGCCGACCTGAAGCCGGAACACTGGATATTCGCTTTTCAGAGCCAGGGCATGTCCGGTGGGACGTGGCTCGGACCAACTGTTGAGGAGACCATTCTCGCCATAAAAGCAAACGGCCATCCTGGTATCTTCATTCAACCGATCGGCTTCCTTTGCGATCATGTCGAAGTGCTCTATGACATCGACATTGGTTTCAAACAATTTGCGGAAACTCACAGTATGCGCCTGTGGCGGGCGGAGTCCCTCAACGATTCTCCCTTACTCATTAAAGCTCTTGCCAATGTTGCCCGCTCGCGCCTGGCGAAAACGGCTATCGCATGAAACGCGTCGCCGTCATTGGCGGAGGCATTTCAGGCTTATCCGCTGCTTTTGCTCTCGAAAAAGCCCGTCAAAATGGCGCTCCGTTGGAATATGTCCTCTTCGAATCCAGCGTGCGACCGGGTGGAGTGCTGGTCACAGAGCATGCCGATGGCTGCCTGCTGGAGGCAGGGCCGGATTCTTTTCTCACCGAGAAACCCTGGGCCTCGGATCTTTGCCGCGAACTTGGCTTGGCCGATCAACTGATCGGCTCAAACGACCCTGAACGCAAAACCTACATCTTGTGTAGAGGAAGGCTCGTTGAAATCCCAGATGGCTTGATGTTCATGGTTCCAACCAAGATTGTCCCTACGCTCCTGTCGCCCTTATTTTCGGTGCGGACCAAGCTGCGTATGGCGCGGGAATGGTTCCATCCGCCGCACAAAGCGGATGCTGATGAAAGTGTCGCCTCCATGGTTGAACGCCATTACGGCTCGGAAATGGTGGACCGTCTGGCCGATCCGCTCCTCTCCGGCGTTTATGGCGGCAATGCCAGCGAACTTAGTGTTCGCGCCGTTCTGCCGCGCTTTGCTGCAATGGAAGCCAAATATGGCAGCTTGGGCCGGGCCATGTTGGCAGCTCGTGCCCACATGCCAAATTCATCGAACAGCTCTCGCCCGCTCTTCACTTCGCTGAAAAATGGAATGCAACAGTTGGTGGATGGGTTGGTTTCGCGGCTCAAACCGTCAGCTCTGTATCTCAATCGAGCAGTCAAGTCTCTCCAGCTCGAAACCGGACGCTGGATCGTCTCATCGGAAGATGGCTCGAACCAATTCGACGCCATCATTCTTTCGACTCCCGCTCATGTCGCTTCACACCTTCTGCGGCCGATTGAGACAGGACTCGCGGGTGAGCTTGGCGCGATCGACTACACTTCATCTCTCACCATCAACCTGGGTTACGACGAACGCGTGCGAGCGTCCCTGCCGCCAGGCTTCGGCTTTTTAGTGCCGCGCAGCGAAGGCAGGAAGATGCTGGCGGCAACCTTCGTCCACAACAAGTTTCCGCACCGTGCGCCACCCGACCGCGCACTCCTACGCTGCTTCATCGGTGGAAAAGAAAGCACGTACGCCCTGCAATCAACTGACGAAGAGATCATTCGCATCGTTCGCGATGAACTTCAACAAGTTCTCGGAATCACAGCTGAGCCGCTCTTTGCTCGAGTCTATCGTTGGAACAGCGCGATGGCGCAATATGGCGTCGGTCACCTGGAGCGCCTTGAGCGAATCGATTCGATACTCAAAGACTTGCCCAGTCTCGCGCTCGCCGGCAATGGATACAGGGGCATCGGCGTACCGGACTGCATTCGCTCGGGCAGCGATGCGGCGGCAAAAATCCTGACGGCGCTCGGCTTGACAAGAGAGCCGGTCACTCCGAGTGTTGCTGCCACGACCTAAGCGACACCTCGTTACACCAGGGTTGCGCGACGACCATCGAGCAGCATCCCAATTTGATAACCACAAAGGATAGCAAGGACTCGGCACTAGATTTTCTTCGTGCTCCTTAGTGTCCTTAGTGGTGAAACTAAGACGGCGGGCGATTCATCGACTGGCATTTTCTGCGATTGCTAAAGCTGATAACATCGTCTGCGTTGTTGCAGTAAGCCAAGATGGACGTGTTACCTGGGGGTAAATCATGGCGACGGACACAATCGTAAAAGACACAACGGGAACGATGACCGGCGAAGAGATGGTCGCACTCTCCCGCAAGCACACGCTTTACGAGTGGTCCGCGCAATCCAAGGTTGACCCCATTCCGGTCGCTCGCGCGAAAGGCGTTTACTTCTGGACTCCAGAAGGGAAGCGTTTCATCGATTTCAATAGCCAATTGATGAGCGTGAACATCGGGCACGGCGATCAACGCGTCATCCGTGCCATCGCTGAACAGGCCCAAACTCTGGCTTACGCGAATCCTTTCATGGCCACCGAAGTCCGTGCGAAACTCGGCGCCAAACTCGCAGAAATCACTCCCGGCGATATCGACACTTTTTTCTTCACCAATGGCGGCGCCGATTCCAACGAGAACGCAATCAAGATCGCGCGTTTCGTTACCGGACGGCAAAAGATTCTCGCCCGCTATCGCTCTTATCACGGCTCAACCGCCGGCAGTATGACGCTTACTGGCGATCCTCGCCGATGGGTCAACGAGCCCGGCATTTCTGGAGTGGTGCACGTGCTCGATCCGTACCATGGCATCACGCGCGGTTGGGAATCCGCCAAACAATCGCTCGATCGGTTGGAGGAAACCATTCAGCTCGAAGGACCTCAGACCATCGCCGCCTTCATTCTCGAGCCCGTCACCGGCACCAATGGCGTTCTCGTGCCGCCTGATGGATATTTGCAAGGCGTCCGCGAGCTTTGCACCAAATACGGCATCCTGATAATTACCGATGAAGTCATGTCCGGATTCGGCCGCACCGGTGAGTGGTTCGCCGTCAATCATTGGAAGGTAGTTCCCGACATCATGACCATGGCAAAAGGCCTGACCAGTAGCTATCTACCCCTGGGTGCGGTCGGCATGCGCCATTTCGTCGCCGAGCACTTCCGCGACAAAGTCTTTTATGGAGGTCTCACTTATAACAGCCATCCCATGGGCTGCGCTGCGGCTTTGGCGACCATCGGCGTTTACGAAGAAGATCACCTGATTGAAAATGCGCGCAAGATGGGCACGGTCATGAAGCAACTGATGACTGATCTCGCGAGCCACCATCCTTCGGTTGGCGCAGTGCGGTCGATTGGTCTGTTCGGGATCTTCGAGTTGATCCGCAGCCGCCGCACGCACGAGCCGCTTGCGCCATTCAACGGCACCTCAGACGAAATGGCGGCTCTCGGGCGTTTCTTCCGGCAGGAAGGCTTCTACACGTTCGTGCGCTGGCACACCTTCTTCACCAATCCACCGCTTTGCATCAACGAGCAGCAACTTCGGGAAGGATTTGCGATCATCGATCGCGGCTTGGAAATCACCGACAAAGCGGTGCGCGACTGATTCGTTTTTGCGCCAAACGGTCAGGCAGGAAGATGCAACGGTTTCCCTGCTTCTGCAGCTCGTTTGATGTAGAATTTCCCCGCTTTTCAACTCACAACTCACGAAAGGGGAGACAATGAAACGCAGACGTGTGTTTTCAGCTTTGGGGATCCTGCTCGTCGCGGCATGTTCATTGTTGGCGCAGGAGAAGCCGGGAACCGTCGCAGCGATCGAAGTTCAAAGACCGAAAAACGGCATGGTACCGCAGTACGAAGCCGGGCGGAAACAGAAGGCAGCCTGGCACAAGCAACAGAACGATCCACAACCACTTTTCGTTTGGCAGATCCTCACCGGCATGCAAACCGGAGATTACGTAGTCGGGCGATTGGGTTGGCACTGGGCTGATTTCGACAAACCCGCCATTTCTGAGGAGGCCGATGTGGCCGAGTTCCAGAAACTGATGGGCAATTACGTGGACTCCGTCAACGCCTACTACTACGAATACATGCCCAAAGTCAGCCATCCCAGTGATGACAAAATGCCGGCTAAGTTTCACGAGTCCAATCATTTTTATATCCGCTACGGAAAAAGTTCGGATTTCCGTTCCGCCATGGATCGGATTCATGAAGCGGCAGAAAAAACCAAGTGGCCCGTCAACTATTACTGGTATTACATGGCAGCCGGAGGGCCAAGTGGCGTCTATCTGCTGGTGGTGCCGCGCAACAGCTGGGCAGATTTTGAAGACAAGCCCGATGTGAAGCCATTTCGCGACATGCTCAAAGAAGCTTTCGGTCAAGCCGAAGCAGATTCCATCGTTGATCGAATTGATGGATCAGTAGAGAGGGAGACCACAGAATTCCTGCAGTTCCGCTCGGACCTGAGTTATATGCCCGGAAAGTAGCCGCGATGCGCGGCCCGTCGCCAAAAACGGGCCGTTGCATTGTCATCCCGACCAAGCTTCTTTTGCGCCGGGAGGGATCTGGGCGAGCCGCGCGACGCGTCGCGTTTTTGAGTGACGCAAAAATCGCGCGTTTGGCTCGCTTCCTTGTGGAACACACTCTGACGTGGGCGGCAGCCTCGCTTTTACGCGACCGACAATTCCCGTAACTGCCGCACAGTCTGGATCACGCGACCGGCGACGTAGTCCACTTCGGCCTCAGTGGTAAACCGGCCGAGTCCAAAGCGAATCGAACTGCTCGCCAAGTCATCGTCACAACCCAGCGCCTTCAGGACGTATGACGGATCAACGTTCGCCGAAGTGCATGCCGACCCGCTGGAAACCGCAATGCCGTCGAGCCCCAGCATCAGCGACTCGCCCTCCACTCCGCCGAAACTGACATTGAGATTGCCGGGAAGGCGATGCTCCATCGACCCGTTGACGTAAACATCCGGAATCGCGGTCATTATTTTGTCGCGGAGGTGATTGCGCAGCCCGGCGAGGTGACAGGCTTCTTTTGGCATTTCCTCCGCAGCCATTGCGCAAGCTTTTCCCAGCCCGACGATGCCGGGCACATTCAGCGTTCCGGAGCGCATCCCATACTCGTGCCCACCTCCGTCAATAATTGCTGCAAGATGCACCTCAGGGCGTACATATAAAGCTCCCACTCCTTTGGGCGCGTAGATTTTGTGACCCGCAATCGACATGAGATCGATCTTCTGCTTGCTCACATCTATCGGAATCTTTGCCACCGCCTGCGCCGCATCGGTATGAAAGATAACCCCACGCTCACGACAAATCCTTCCGATCTCAGCTATCGGCTGCAGCACGCCGATCTCATTGTTCGCTGCCATGATGCTGACCAGAATGGTCTTTTCGGTGAGAGCTTCCATGAGCTCTTGCAGATCGATCAAACCATCCTTCTGAACCGGGAGATACGTGACCGAATACCCGTTCTTCTCCAGGTGCCTGCAGCTGTCCAACACGGCTTTGTGCTCGGTCACAACCGTGATGATGTGGTTGCCTTTTGCCCGGTAAATCTCGGCGACGCCTTTGATCGCCAGGTTGTCGCTTTCGGTTGCGCCGGAGGTAAAGACAATCTCGTTTGCCGCCGCTCCCACCAGTTTGGCCACTTGCGAACGAGCGGTCTCCACCGCCTGATCCGCCTCCCACCCAAACGAATGGCTGCGGCTGGCGGCATTGCCAAATTTCTCATTGAAATAAGGCAGCATCGCCTCAAGCACGCGCGGATCGAGCGGAGTCGTAGCGTGATTATCCATGTAGATAGGCAGTTTCACTTCGTTGTTCTGGACCTGATTCGACTGACCGGCATGGCTCGAACCGGTTAGTTTTGTATTCATGATTGGCTCCCGGGAAACTCCCCACAATCCACCAAGCTTCGGTGGCAGCTGCAAATATTCTAAGTCTGCCAGCGCCAATTGCGGTACTTATTCCGGGATCTGGAGTCAGGGGAACCGACCCGTCTGCGGCTGGCTTTTGCTTACAATTATTTACAAGTCCTGCGGGCAACATTCGCCGCACAAGCAGAGCTCTATTCCAGTAGAGGAGTATTCCGACGGCATTACCGCACACCGAAACGCTGCAGCACAACATCAGCCATCGGCAGGAGGTGCAAAATGAACCGCCGTTGTGGTCTCTCCGCGCTTCGTTCGTCTCTTATTGCTCTGGCCTGGGTTCCGGCAGCTTTTTTAGCCACAGCCTGTGTAGCTCAGGATTCGCGTCAGCCTGACTCTCAGTCCACCTCACCCGCCCCTGCACAAACTGAAACTACATCGAAAATCACAGTGCCCGTTGGTACTCGCTTGCCGTTGGTGCTCACGCGCCCTGTTGATAGCAAATCGACCCATCGCGGTGACGAAATCGATACTCAAATCACAGCGCCCGTGATGGTTGACAATCAAGCCGTGATTCCTGCCGGAACATTTTTGCAAGGCAAGGTTGAAAAGCTCACTCGACGTGGTGACCGAGCCGAGTTTCTCATGCAATCGGCCTCGATAATCTTCCCCGATGGCTACGTCGCCAGCGTTGCTGGCCCGGTAAACATCGAAACTGACGAATACACGGCTTGGCGTAACCCGAGTGGCGCGACAACCGCTGGCATGTCTGCGGCTCCTGCAGCTGGGGTCGGTCTCGGAGCGTTGATCGGCAATGCCGTTCACACCACGCATACCACATCATTTGCCGGCACCACCGTCACGTCCAGCTCGCCCGCAGGTATTGCGATCGGAAGTGTCGTGGGACTCGCAGCAGGCGGCGCGGTTGCATTAGTGCTGTTGGCAAGAAGCCATCAGTTTTATGTCGAAACTGGATCTCCAATGCAGCTGACCTTGCTGCAACCACTGGTGCTGGCTTCCAACCAGGTGGAGGACGCTGTCAAACAATCCCAGGGCCAACCGCCAGCAATAACACCGGTGGCAAAGCGTCCTGTTCCGCCGCTAATTGCCACTCCCATCGATCACGGTACCTGCTACACTCCGGGATCTCCTGGCACCCCTCCAACCGTCATTCCCGGAACGCCGGCGACGCCTAACTCGCCAGGCACTCCGGACATCGTCATTCCAGGCACACCAGCGACCCCCGGCACGCCTTATCCGTGCCCGTAAACGGCGCTGCCCTTCCGTTACTAAAGGCAGAGGGCAGTCCGCGGCTCTGGGAGTTACAATGAATCATCTTCCCGAAAGGATGAATTGGACAGGGGTCTCGCGGAGGTGTGCAGCCGCGCCGTCCCCCGACCTGCCTAGATGTTTGGCCGCGACGAAAAGGTATCGTCCATCCGCCTGACCGCGGTGCAATACGTCATTCTTTCTATCTTTTTGATCCTCGCTTACGGCCTATGGCGTTTGGAGGTAGTCCAAAGCGAGTTTTATGCAAACTTGGCCGAAAAGAACCGCATTCGCAATGTGCCGATCCTGGCGCCTCGCGGTAAGATTCTCGACCGGGAAGGCCGGATCATTGTCGACAATTACCCGTCCTTCAGTGCTTTACTCATGCGGGATTCCAGCCGCGACCTGATGGCTGACGCCGACCTGATTGCCGAAGGTCTGCACCTCGACTCCAACGAATTGAAGCAACGCATTCGTCACTTTGCCGGCTCGCCTCAGTACCAGCCGATTTACCTGAAAGATGACATCACCCCGGACGAGTTGGCCTTTGTCGAGTCGCACCGCAATGAATTGCCGGAACTCGACACGATCATGGCGCATCGCCGCCTCTATCCGCGTAAGGGTTTTATGGCGCACCTGATCGGCTATGTTGGCGAGGTCAGCGAAGACATGCTGAACCAGCCACAATTCGAGCTCTACAATCCCGGCGATGTGGTGGGCAAGTCCGGCATCGAGCTTGAATATAACGACATTCTGATGGGTAAGAACGGCTCCCGTCGTGCCGTCGTGAATAGCCACGGAAGGGAAGTAGGGAGACTGGACGAAACTCCCGCCGTTCCTGGCAAACAGCTGAAACTCAGCATCGATCTCGACCTGCAGATCGCAGCCGAAGAGGCGCTGGAAGGCAGAAACGGCGCCATCGTCGCTATGGATCCGCGCAGCGGTGAGATTTTGGCCATGGTGAGCCGTCCCACTTTTGATCCCAATGACTTCGCCGTGCGGGTCTCCCGCGATCAGTGGAGCAAGCTCGTAACCGATGAGGAGCATCCGCTTCTCAATAAAGCCATTCAGGCCCAGCTCGCTCCCGGATCTACGTTCAAGATCATCATGGCGACGGCTGGATTGCAGGAAGGTATTGCGCAGGATCTGCATGTAATTTGCAACGGCGGCGCGGTTTTCTATGGCCGCTACTTTAAATGCTGGGTCACCGCCGAGCATCGCATACACGGAGAAGTCGACATCAGCAAGGGAATTTACCAATCTTGCGACGTCTTCTTTTATACCCTCGCGGAAAAACTTGGTATCGATCGCATCGCCAAATACGCCACCATGTTCGGCCTGGGACAAAAGACGGGTATCGATCTGCCTCAGGAAGTCACCGGCGTCATGCCCTCAGAAGAATGGAAGATCCGCAACTTCAAGCAGAAATGGTATGCCGGTGAAACGATCTCTGTCGGTATTGGGCAAGGCGCAGTCGCCGTAACCCCGATCCAGTTGGCGCGTGCGCTGGGCGGAATCGCCAATGATGGCTTGCTGGTTCGGCCTCACGTGACCAATCCCGCGGAATTGCCCGGCAACGTACTGCCAGCTTCAAACGTGCCAGACAAAGTTCAGATTCCTATCGATCCGAACAATTGGGAGATCATTACCGATGCCATGGCCAATGTGCCCACGCCCTTGGGTACTGCGCCCAGCGCACACCTGCAGGGTATCGACTTCGCCGGCAAAACCGGCAGCGCTCAAACCATTAGTAATGCCATGAAGGCGAAAGTCGCCAACGGAAAGTCGCGATTCAAAGATAATGCTTGGTTCGTGGGTGTGACGCCGCGCCGGAATCCGGAAATTGTGGTGGCCGTTCTTTTCGAAGGTGGAGAGCACGGTCAGTTTGCCGCTCGGATCGCTGCCCAAGTGATAAGAGCTTACGTCGAAAAGGAGCGGCGTCAGCCAAACAAAATGGCCGAAGGCAAGCCAAAGGTGGAAATCGGTGCGCTCTGGAATGATACCGATCCCGACGGATCGCCTGATGCCCTGCACGGTGGGCGCTTCATGATCGATATCGCGAACAAGCGACTGCCCTTGGCCACGGCTGCGCCAGGAGTGAACTGATTTTGAGTAGCCACTAGCTAGTGGCTAGGATGAGCTGTATTTCCTAGCTCCCAGCTACTAACTACTGACTACTGATTACTGGTTTTGAATGGCTCGCTACGTCTCATTTCGCGATTTCGATTGGTTGCTGTTCACCTTCGTGCTGATCATCTGCGCTCTAGGTGTAACCGAGATTCGCAGTGCAACCGCGCACACCAAGTTCGCCGGCGCGCATGTCAAGCAGGTCTATTGGGTCCTCGGCGGTGTAGCGGCGATGTTCCTGATGAGCATCATCAATTACCAGGCAATGCTCGAAAAGGTGCATTGGATGTACATCGTGGCCGTCGCCTCGCTAGTCTCGGTACTGCTGTTCGGCCAGAAGTTTCTGGGAGCCAGGCGCTGGGTGAAAATGCCGGGCGGCGGTCATTTTCAACCCTCCGAATGGGTGAAGTTGATTCTTATTCTCGCGGTCGCCAAGTACTTCGCTGACCTACATCAACGTGAGCTTTCCTGGTCCGATTTCCTTAAGGCCGGAGCCATGGTCGGTGTGCCTATGCTCATGGTTTTGGCTCAGCCGGACTTGGGAACCGCCTTGACTTACATTCCGATCGCCGTCATGGGCCTCTTCTTAGGTGGGTTGCGAGCCAAGCAGGCTCTCGCCGTCGTGGTTCTCGCAGGTTTGATGATGCCGTTGGCCTGGCACGTTTTGAAGCCCTACCAGCGCGAGCGGCTGACCAGCTTTATGGAACCCGAAGCCGATAAGCAGGGTTCCGGTTATCAGGTGATTCAATCTCTCATCGCCGTAGGTTCAGGCGGGATTTGGGGCAGCAGCGCCGGCTCCCAGACCCATTTGTCTTTTCTCCCAGTCCCTCAAACCGACTTTATCTTTGCCGCCTTTGCCGAGGAGCACGGATTCGTCGGTGCCCTAACCGTAATGCTGTTATACTTTATAGTGCTGATGCGTTTGACCCAGAATGCACAGACAGCGCCCGACCGCGCTGGTACATTTCTGGTAATGGGTGTGGTGGCTGTTCTCAGCTTCCATATTCTGGTTAATGTCGGCATGGTGGTCGGTTTTATGCCGGTCACTGGAATTCCCTTGCCCCTAATGAGTTACGGCGGGTCTTCCGTTTTATTTATGTTTTTGGCGCTGGGTATAGTGATGAACGTTCGCATGCGCCGATACGTAAACTAAAGCAGCGGGAAGATAGGCAAGGAGCATCGCCGCACTCGCCAACAGCGGCTACTTACAAGATTACGATCGCCCTCGCGTAAAGAGGGCACACCGACCAACGACAGTTCCGGTCGGGCAGGATTGAAGCTTAATACGCCCGCTGGGCGGGTAACGGCCCCTGGGTTGTCTTCAACGTGTTTGTGAATTTTGGCGATATCGACAGACAGCCTGAGAGAGCGGTCACAAACCCGGCGCGCGACATGCGATAAGTGAGAAAGTCTCTAAAGCTTGCGGAATTCCGACTGCTGCCCAACGCACACGGCAGCCCAGGTCTTTTTGTACCCAAGCCAATCATCGCACTGCTCCATCCTCCCCATCCCCCTGTCAAGGATCCGGTGAATCCTGCATAGGTTTTAGCCTCGCAGGACCGGAGTACGTATGACAAAAGAATTGTTTGTTTCTTCCACCCCGCATGAAACCCGAGTGGGTATGGTGGAAGATGATCAACTCGCCGAAATTTATCTTGAGCGAGAAAACGAGTACACCCTCGCTGGTTCCATCTACAAAGGCCGGGTCACCCGCGTGCTTCCCGGCATGCAATCCGCCTTCGTTGACATTGGCCTCGAACGCGACGCCTTCCTTTACGTTTCTGACTTCATGGAATTGTCGGAAGATGATGAAGTCGAGGACATTCCAGCCAGCGCCGTTCAGCCGTACCAGCCTCAACAAGAAACACAGCCTCTGGAACAGAATCGTGCTCCGGAAGCTTCCGCCCAGGTTTCCTCGACTGAGGATGTGCGTCCTTCCGCGCCTGCATCTGAAAACCGGCCGCCCGAAAATCGCGACCGGTCTGGAACTGGAGATCAGCGCGACTCTCGCGGAAACTGGCGAAGAGGCCGCCGTGGACGCGGCCGCCGTGGCGAGCGCATGCCGGAAAGCCGTTTTGCCCGCCCCGAACCCTCACAGCCATCGCGTAGTGATTTCGGCCCGCCGCCCGGTTATCAACCCATCGTGTTGCCGGGCGAGTCTATCTCGAAATACCAACGTCGCCCGCAAATCCAATCGGCTCAGCATCAGGTCTCAGACGTTGCCGCCTCAGCATCTATCTTTGCCGTTTTTCCGGAAGACGAGCCCCTTTTCTCGAAGGATCATCAACCAGCTACAGAGGAAATGCCACTTCCTCCCGCTGCGCCAACTTCTGAGGAGCGGCCGCAAGCAGTCCAGGAAGAAGCGCACGAATCGGGTCAGGAGCACCGGTTCGAGCAGATGAATGTGGCAGCAGTGTTCGGTGGTTCAGAGGCCGAACATGACAGTTTGCCGTCTTCCGAGAGGAGTTTCGCAATGCCGGAAGCATCCGCGGGAACTGTCGAGCAAGAGGAAATCGAAGAAGAGGAGGCCGATCTCGCCTCTTACGTCGAGGAACTGGAAGAGGATGCGACCTTCGACGAGATGGAAGAAGAGACGCATCATGCCGAGGATTGCCAGCCCCAGACCGAGCAGATTGCTGCGTCGGCTGAGACATCCGAACACCCCGTTGTTCCATTCTCGAACGAGCTCGCCTCGTCGCCCGCGTCGGAAGTCGCTGCTGCTGAAGAAGGGCCAGACGAACAAGCCGATGAAGATGCCGAGCTTGAAGAAGCGCAGGAACAGGCTGAGGCGTTGCTCGACGCAGAAGCCAGAGGCAACGGCACGGTCGACGCTCGGGCCGAGGTCCGGGCTCCCGCCGGTACGGCTCCCTATACACAACGCGCCCAGCGTCCGGCATTTGATCGTCGCCCCGGTGGGCCACGGGGGCGTCGCGGGGGTCGGAGATTTCGCCGCCACGAACCGCAACAGCTTCCCCAAATCACCGACCTTCTCAAAGAGGGCCAGGAAATCCTGGTCCAGATCGCGAAAGAGCCCATCGCGAAAAAGGGCGCCCGCATCACGAGCCACATCGCGTTGCCTGGACGCTTCCTCGTCTACATGCCCACGGTCCACCACACGGGCGTGTCACGAAAAATTTCATCGGAAGAAGAACGCCAGCGGCTGAAGCGGATCATTCTGAGTGAACGTGAGAATGGCCACGGCGGCTTCATCGTTCGCACCGCGGCGCAAGGAGCATCCGAAGACGAACTGCGCGCCGATATCCGGTTCTTGAAAGGATTATGGTCGGAGATCAAGACCCGCGCCGAGATGAGCAAGGCTCCCGCTTTGATCTATCACGATCTCAATGTCGTCGAGCGCGTGTTGCGCGATCAGGTTACTTCCGATTTCACTCAGGTTTGGGTCGACTCGGAGCAGGAATACGAGCGCATTCTACGCTTCGCTAACCGCTTCCAGCCCGCCTTGGTAAAGCGCATCAAACTCTATACCAAGGAAGCGCCCCTCTTCGATCAGTTCGGGTTAACCGATGAGATTAACAAAGCGTTGAAATCGAAAGTGTGGCTCAAGAGTGGCGGCTACATCGTTATCAATCAGGCCGAGGCTTTGGTTGCCATCGACGTGAATACCGGCAAATACGTCGGCAAAACCGCGCGCTTGGAAGACACAATTGTCAAAACCAACGTAGACGCGATCAAAGAAATCGTCCGTCAGATCCGCTTGCGCGACCTCGGCGGCATCATCATCATCGACTTCATCGATATGGACGAGCGCCGAAACCGCCAGAAGGTCATGCAAGCTCTGGAGGAAGCTCTGCGCAATGATCGATCTCCATCCAAGGTGCTCCAGTTTAATGATTTCGGTCTGGTTGCCATCACCCGAAAGCGCGTCAAGCAATCGCTGGAACGCACCATTGGCTCGCCCTGTCCGTATTGTCAGTCCACCGGTTTTGTGAAATCGGTTACGACGGTGTGTAACGAGATTTATCTCGAGATGCGCAAGATGTCCAAGCACCTGGAACATTCTGATGTCATGCTGCGCGTGAATCCTGAAGTCGCCAAAGCGCTCAAGACTAACAATGGAAAGTTGTTGGCGGAAATGGAAGAGCTGACCAAGAAGAGCGTGATCGTCAAAAGCGATCCGTCACTGCATCAGGAGCAGTTCGACATTAACTGAGCATCGCTCATTTGCTTGCCTGTCGAAACGCCGGCAGCCGGATCAGGATTTCGTCCAATCATCCCAACGCAGGCCAGGAACTCGCCCGAACTCGCGACTATTCGCGGTGATTACCGTCAACTTGCGGCGTAGGGCCTGACCTGCAATCAGGAGATCGTATGCGCCGATTGGCTTTCCGGCGACCTCGAACTCCGCGCGTAAGTGCCCCGCAACCCTGGCGTCTTCGTCCTCGAAGTCCAAAAGAGTCAGAGGACCGCTAAAAAAGGCCGCAACCAGCTGCGCATTCGCTTTTGCACGAGCACTCTTTGATACTCCGTACCACAGCTCGAAAGCCACAATGGTGGAAACGAAGATTTCATCCCCGACAGCCACCGCATTCGCAAGGCGATTTCTGACCAAAGCGGGCTTGCCGTTGATTACTGCAATGCACGCATTCGTATCGAGCAGGTACATCAGTCGAAAAGTTTGCGCGAGGGCGTGGATGGTTGTGATCGCGACATCCGGAACTGCGCGGACTTAAGTTCGTCTAATTCTGCAAACCACGCATGCAGATCTGCTCCCATCGCCTCTAATAAAATTCCGTCCTTTACGCGTCGAATGCTTACCTGAGTCCCCTCAAAACGAAACTCCTTGGGTAAGCGGACCGCTTGACTGCGTCCATTACGGAATAGTTGCGCGGTGTTTCGCGGCATCCAACTTCACCGATTGGAAGTATATACCAATGGTATATATCATGCAAGAGGCCCCCAACTGGCCTAAGATAGCGCCACTTAGAGCCTACTTGCCGCTTACCGCGCCGGCGGCCTTTTCGGTGGGTTTTGCGCTCAGTGTCTTCAGCGCTAGTTCAGAGCAGTCGTTCAGTTTCTTCTGCGAAGCCTGCAGCGTTTCCACAGCCGCTGGATTTCCTTGTTGCTTGGCCGAACTGATGACCCGGCCTGTACCCTCGTGTGCCCTTCGCTCGATTTCCAGCAGGACAACCAGGGATTCGGCGTGCAGTCTCCACAACGACGGGGAATTTTCCGCTCGCCTTAACTCTTCCAGTTCCGTGGTCATGCGCCCGCCGACCGCGACCAGCCGCAACACTGCCTGGGCGACTTCCGCGCGTAAGCTCTTCTCCTCCAGATAATCTGCAGAGAAGGCGTCAGCCTCCGCGTGTGTCAGGATCAGGTTGAAAAACCGCATCGGCACCACCTGGCGAAACTTGGGATCGGCAACCCGAACAAACACTCGAATCGATTCCTCGACACGAGATAACTTGGCTTCTTCTCCTGAAATCTGCTGCGGGGTTACCGATCCCCGCATTGCCGTCACATCGATCACAGGTCGCGTCTGAACTTTACGCTCAGCCGCCGGCTTGCTTGGGCTCGTCGCCGCGGGTGGCTTCGCGATCCTGCGCATCGGCGGCCGCTGTTCCAGAGTCTTTTTTAACCGCGATACGCGCCGGAATTTCTCGAACGCATTCGCGTAATCGACCCGCAACAGCTCGCTTTCTTTGAGGCTCGCGACGTGCTCAACCGTTACATCGATGCCATCTACAGTCCCCAGGATCGTGCCCCCCTGCTCCTCCAGTTCTGTGGCAAAACGTTTGATTTGTGACGTGGCTTCGAAAAAGAATTCATCGAAGCGCTTGCCAAAGGTCGCGTTGTAACGTGCGATCGTGGCCAGCACTCCCGGATGATAAAAGGAGCTCTCGAACGACCTCTTCAGCTCGCGCACCCGTGGAATGATGCCCGATTCTAGCAGTGCGTTGAGGTCGCGAGCGTTTTGCGCCTCATCCTGCAATTTATCGAACTGCCGAAGTAGCTGGGACTGTTCGTCGGAAAGCGGCGGTACTTCTGCATCCGCCAGGATCTCAATCAGTGCAATTTCAAAAGGCGAGAGAGGCAAAGACCCATCCAGTCCATAGCCCCGTTGCTCCCACTGCCCGGCAACGCGCGGATGCCGATAGAGAAATGTGGCTACCAGATCCGCCTTGTCGCGAGTTGCATCCGAGATATCTTTTTTCCGCGTGAAATACCGCAGCATCGCTTCCGCAATCTCTGGATCTGTGTCTCCGGTAAACGCACAGCGCAGCATGGCCGGCGTGATTGCCAGATCCAGCAGCTTCAGCCAGCGATGCATCGCGGAGAGCGTGCCGGCAACATCATCGTCACTTTGTAGGGATACGGCTTCTAAACCCGAGGGAACAGGCACCTCGCCGCCAACTCGCTCCTGCAGCAGCTTTTCATAAAAGCCCTGCACCGTGGCCAGAATGGCTAACTCCCATTTGGGATCTTCGACCAAGTACGCTCCTGCGAGTGCACCCTGCTATGCGACTGTAGCTTAGTTTAACGGAGCTTCCCCGCAGCACAAGGCACTCCTAAGGCTCAGGGGGTCATGGACTGTTGTGCAGCACGAATGGCCTCCCCAAGCTCGCGGCACTCTACAACGCGTTCTGAATCAGCTTGACGGCTGCCTCCGGATCCGCCACTTCGACAATCAGCTGGTTGAAGCGCTCATCGTGCAAATCAATGACGATGGTTTTTTCCGGGTGATGCACGTCCCAGAAGACCCGCTTACCATCCTGATAGAAGGTTCCCGCCGTGATGACTCCCGGCAGGTTGGTCCCGGGCATGCGGATGCCATGGTACCAGCCGCGTGCAGTCTCCGGGTCGGCACGGACACCCGCAATGTGCACAAGCGGTATCTCCAGAGCGCTCTTGAACGCCCAAAGTTTGTCAGCGCCCCGGACCTGTAACGTCAGCTTGCCTTCTGCAACCGATAGATCAACCAAGGAAAGCTCCTGAGTTTGGTGGACACATTCCGAAAGTGTCGCATGAGTTCGTTGAGCACGGCTTCGAAATTACTGCGTCTTGTGGAGGATTCGAACTTGGGCACTTTTGGCGTGATCTTGAGCGTAGTCGAAGGGGCGAGCCTGTGCCAAAATCCCGAAACCCGAAGACGAAAGCGAAGCGGCGCCAGGGACCTCATAGCGGTGGTGGGCGCTATAGGATTCGAACCTATGACTTCCACCGTGTGAGGATGGCACTCTACCGCTGAGTTAAGCGCCCAAGTCAAACCGTATCGGTAGTTTGCCATCCCACCTACAAAATGTCCAACTGCCCTCGAACACCATCTAACACAGCTCTGACACCGAGAACTGCGGACCAAAAACACTGGCGAGTTCCATGGCTCGCCAGTGTCTGATCAGCCTTTCTCACACCGTCGCGACTCGCGGCACGAATTGCGGTTTCTTTGGGGTTGCCTTGGGAAGAATGTCTAAGTGCAGTACAGCATAGTGAAACGCAACAGCGGCCGCAGCTACGGTCGCGAACGTCAGCGCAAATTCAGTCCATTTCGGAACATAGTAAAAACCCGAACTGCGCTGAAACGCGGTAATGGCTACATTCAATCGGTTCGAAATAAACCCCATCACTACCAATGAGCAAGTCCAATACAAATATTGCGGATTAGTGCGTATTTTCTGCAGGCTAAGCAAAATAATAGGAACGAACACAAACAGTCCAATCTCAAGCCAGAACAGCAGCGTTTCTTCTCTCCACATCCACATGTAGCTCCAGCCGCCATGCGTAAACAGGTCGATGCCTCGGAACAGCGCATAGACGTAAAGCAGCGGTGCGATCACTTGGCTCATTTCCGTGAGAACGCTCGGACTGACCCGTGCATTCAGCGATCGCATGGAGAGAAAAACCACCATGATGGTTGCCGCCAATCCGGCAGGAACTGCCGAGAGATAAAAAAGGCTGGGAAGATATTGGCTGTACCACAGCGGATCAACCTTTCCTTTCGCCAACAGATAGAGGCCGCCGAGGAATGACTGGTGAAGCGACGAAAGCACCGCGCCCACCAGAACCAGGCCGATCAGAATCTCGTGATGCCAGCTCAGATACGTCTGGCGAATGCGCACCCAGGGAATCTTCTCGACCAAGGCAGGCGAAAATTCCAGCGTCAGCACGGTCGTGTACAGCATCACGCACCACGAAACCTCAAACAGCACCGATTTCCGGTTCCACATGACGATCGGATGCCAGATTCGCCACGGCAAGCCGAGTTCATACATCATGCCGACCACCACCGTGAGATAGCCCAGGAATGAAAGCAGTACAGCCGCCCGCACCACCTGACGGTAACGTTCGAACCCTAGTAGATAAACTGCGGCCGCAATGGCAAATCCTCCGGCTGAGATCCCCACGCCGCATAGCGTTCCTAGCCCTACCCACAAACCCCAGGGCTGGGCATCGACTAAATTTGTGGATTGCTGAAATCCCAGCGCGAAGCGCGCGTACGCTGCGTACGCTCCAGCGGCGAAGATCAATGCCACGATGGTTCGCCAAAGTGTGATCTTAGGAAAATGATTATCCGACATAATTAACTCCTCTCGTTTTCCGCGCTAGTAGATCCAGCGGCTTTATCTCGTCCTTCCGCCAGCGCCACCTGTTTGCGCCGGCTGGTAATCCAGTACACGCCGGCCAGCAGACTTCCGCCCACCAACACCACCGTTGGTACA
>Ga0070731_10001917_pt1 | contig 20674 bp, 15 predicted proteins | sample Coa_R1_2_FD_66448 | JGI IMG/M metagenome (GOLD analysis project Ga0070731, IMG submission 66448) | Surface soil microbial communities from Centralia Pennsylvania, which are recovering from an underground coalmine fire - Coalmine... | ecosystem: Environmental > Terrestrial > Soil > Unclassified ... | reverse complement strand
GCCGAGGTCTCACCGGAAGCGTTCGAGGCCGCGCGCCAATCGCTGATCGCTGGCGCCTGCCAGCCGTTCGATCGCCCGGCGCTCCGCGACGCGCTGACGACAATGAAACAGGAGGTCGAGCAGACGATCGACACCGTAACGCTCGACGCCGTCATCTCGCAGGGGTTCGATGCGGCCGCGAAAGACAAGGCGTCGGGGCTTATCCACTCCTTCCGCGAGTACATCGACGCCAATCGCTCCGAGATTGACGCGCTTCAGATCCTTTACAGCCGGCCGTACGCGCAGCGCTTGACCGAGCCGATGTTGAAGGAACTCGAACGCAAGCTCCGGCTGGCGAACGCTTCGTGGAACGAAGAAACACTCTGGAACGCGTTCGCGGCCGCTGAGCCGTCCAAGGTGAAGGGCCGATCTGCCGTCAACCGGTTCGCCGACCTCGTGCCGCTCGTCCGCTTCGCGCTGGAACAGCAGCCTGTCCTCGAGCCATTTGCTCAGTCCGTGCACGAGCGCTTCGAGCGTTGGATCGCTAAGAAAGCGACGGCGGGCACGACGTTCACGGCAGATCAACGCGCGTGGCTCGAATTGATCCGGGATCACATCGCCACCAGCTTGGCGATCGAGCCAGACGATTTCGAGTTTGCGCCGTTCAATCAACGCGGCGGCCTCGGGCGCGCGGCGCAACTATTTGGGCGCGAGCTGCCGCAGCTGCTCGACGAGTTGAACGAGGCGCTGGCGGCATGAGCCACTTCAGGCAGGTGCAGCTCGGCTCCGTTGTTAGCCCGAGAAACGTCAAAGCGATGCCGTCCGAGCATCCAGATCTTCCCTTTGTCGGCCTGGAAGACGTGGAGGCCCAGACAACGAAACTGCTCCGCACTGTCTCCGCCACCGAAATGAAGAGCTCGGCGAAGGCTTTTCGGGCGGGCGACGTTCTTTACTCGCGATTGCGTCCGTATCTGAACAAGGTATGGCTAGCGGATCGAGACGGACTCTGTTCCTCAGAGTTCATTGTTCTCCCACCCACCGAACGAATCGATTCGAGTTTCCTCCGGCACCTGTTGAGCTCCCGAGACTTCGTGTCTTTCGCGACACATCAGAATACTGGCGACCGTCCGCGGGTCGATTGGCCCCAGATTGCTCATTTCTCACTTCACTTACCAGATTCGTTGGCCGAACAGCGCGCGATCGTCGCCGAGATCGAGAAGCAGTTCACGCGCCTGGATGCGGGGGTGGCGGCGTTGCGGCGTCTGCAAGCGAATTTGAAACGTTACCGCGCGGCAGTCCTCAAGGCTGCCTGCGAGGGCAGGCTCGTGCCGACCGAGGCCGAGCTCGCGCGAAAGGAAGGCCGCACGTACGAGACTGGCGAGCAATTGCTCCAGCGTATTCTCATCGAGCGACGAAAGAACTGGAAGAGCCGCGGCAAGTACATCGAGCCGTCAGCGCCCGAGTGTACGGGTTTAATGCCGCTGCCGGATGGATGGGTGTGGGCCACGTTGGGTGGTGTGACGAGCGTTCAAGGAGGAATCGCCAAAGATCAGAAGCGCAAGCACGACGCGCCGGCCCGACTCGTGCCCTACCTTAGAGTTGCCAACGTTCAGCGTGGCTACCTCGATCTCTCTGAAATCAAAGAGCTCAGCGTCACCGAAGCGGAAGTTGAAGAGTTGAGGCTCCTCCCGGGGGACCTGCTGTTCAATGAGGGTGGCGACCGCGACAAGCTCGGTCGCGGTTGGATCTGGAACGGCGAAATTCCAGAGTGCATTCACCAGAATCACGTCTTTCGAGCGCGGTTAACCAACGACTCCCTCCGTCCCAAATTCGTCTCATGGTACGCGAACAGCTTTGGGCAGAAGTTCTTCTTCGCCGAAGGTAAGCACACGACCAATTTGGCATCGATCAGCATGTCGAAGCTCCGGGCGTTGCCGCTTCCGATACCTCCGCCAGCTGAACAGGCTCGCATCATCGCCGAGGTGGAACGACGTCTCAGCGTGGTCGATGAACTTGGTCGCACAGTCAGCGCGAACCTCCGGCGCGCGATTGCTCTTCGGCAGTCTGTCCTTCAGCGAGCGTTCTCAGGCCAGTTGGTCAAGACGGAGGCGAGGCCGACCACCCTCGCTGCGTCCTCAAGTCCGTCCGCATCGAGACAGAGACGTCACTTCGCCCGAGCCGTCCTCTCAGGTGAGATCATCCATCGCCTCTATCGTGAGCCGACATTCGGCCGTGTTAAACATCAGAAGATTTTCCATCTCTGCGAGCACATCGCTCGGCTTCAGGAGATTTGCGGCGAGTACCACCGCGAGGCCGCCGGTCCGTTCGACAACAAGCTGACCTATGCCAACGCCGCCGAGCTGAAGAAGCAGAAATGGTACGAGCAGGTGGACCGAAGCGGCACAGGGCACGAGTACAAGCCGCTTGCCAGGGCGGGCGGGCACCGAAAGTACGCGGAACGGCTGTGGAAGGACCAGTTGCCGGCCGTCGAGCGACTGATCGAGATGATGCGCACCTGGACAACCGAGAGGTGCGAGATCTTCTCGACGGTTTATGCCGCGTGGAATGACCTGCTCCTCTGGGGCCGCGAGGCTACTGACGACGCGATCGTGCACGAGATCCTGCATCGATGGCACGAGAGCAAGAAGCGCATCCCAGGACAGAAGTGGCGAGCGGCGATCGGATGGATGCGGCGCGAGGGCTTCGTCCCAACCGGCTTTGGACGACCAACCGCTACACCGGCACCGGATGACGTGCGGACGAGCGACCGATAAACTGGATTGACGATGGCCCCGAGTCAGACGTTGCGGGCGAATCCAACGATCCTTGCATGGGCGCGCGAGGAGAGCGGATACGCGCCTGAACGGGTCGCGAAGCGGTTGAGCGTCACGGAAGAACGGCTGCTCGCCTGGGAACAGGGTGAACGCCAGCCGACGATTCGCCAGGTCGAGCGGCTGGCTCATCTCTTCCATCGGCCGCTCAGCATCTTTTTTCAGCCGCGGCCTCCGCAGTTGCCGCCGCTGGCGACGGAGTACCGCCGCCTTACGGGTGTGCGGCCCGGTCACGAAACGCCGGAGCTCCGTCTCGCGTTGCGGAAGATGCTCATCCGTCGCGAGAACGCACTGAACCTCCTCGGAGAACTGGGGCAGCCGACTCCCGCGTTCGATCTCCGAGCACACCTGAGCGAATCCCCCGCTGATGTCGGCCAGCGGCTCCGGTCGGCCGTCGGCATTGACCTGACCACTCAGCTCGCTTGGCCGAATGAGTGGCGGGCTTGGGGAGCCTGGCGGTCTAGCGTGGAGCAGTTGGGCGTCTTGGTGTTCATCTTCAGTCGGATCGCGCTCGACGAAGTCCGAGGGCTGGCCCTGCTCCGGTCGCCTCTCCCGGTCGCCGCGATCAACGGCAAAGAGATTCCGGAGGCGAAGAGCTTCACGCTTCTCCATGAAGTCGTCCATCTCATGCTGGCGGCGAGTCGCGAAGAGGCCCCGGCGAATCAGGAGCACCGCGCACCAGCGGAATGGGAGAAGGTCGAGCGGTTTGCCGAAGTCGCCGCGAGCCACGCCCTGGTGCCGGAGGCCGCTCTTCGTGACGTGGTCGCACAGCGCCGCGCCAGTGCTGCGTGGGACCTTGCGGGCGTTCGCAGCATCGCGAAGCGCTTTCGCGTGACTCCGCTCGCGACGGCCACGCGACTCCGAGAGTCCGGCTTCATGTCGTGGGACTCGTACCAGACCTGGCGTCAAGAATGGGATGCGTACGTCGCCACGTTGACGCCGCGCCGAGGCGGATTTGCGACGCCGGCCGAAAAGGCCGTGACCCGCGCCGGACGTCCGTTCGCTCAACTCGTCCTCGAGGCGCTCTCGGCGAATCGGCTGACGTCGACCGAAGCCGCCAGATACCTGGAGTTGAAGTTCGATCATTTCGACGAACTTCGCACGCATCTGGCTCAGGGCGCGGTGGGAACGTCCACCGATGACTGACGGCTCCGGCCAGAGCATCTACTCGATCGACTCGAGCTCGCTCATGGACTGGCAGGCTCGGTACTACCCGTCCGATGTCTTTGCGACGCTCGTCGACGAGATGGAAGCTCTGATCGCTGGCGGGCGCCTCGTCGCACCGGCTCTCGTGAAAGAGGAGATCGACGCGATCGGGCCAACGTCGCTCAAGGAGTGGCTGAATACCCACGGGACGCTCATCGTCCCGACGAGTGAGCTGCTGGCTGAGACTCAGGCGATTCAGAATCAGTTCACTGGCCTTCGCGATCCGAAAGCGGAATACGACGAGGCGGACGCCTACGTGATCGCGCTCGCGCGCCTCCGGAACGGCATCGTCGTGACGCAGGAAACGACGGCCGCCGAGAAGAGGAATCCCAAACGCACGCACTACATTCCCGACGTCTGTCGAGAACTGGGCGTGTCGTGCATCGGCCTTCTGGGCCTGATCCGCCGCGAGGGTTGGACGTTCTAACACGATGAGCCCCTCCGCCCTCGTTCAAAAGCTCTGGAATTATTGCAACGTCCTCCGAGACGACGGGTTGTCGTACGGAGATTACGTCGAGCAGTTGACGTTTCTGCTGTTCCTGAAAATGGCCGACGAGCGGAGCCGCCTCTTCAAGACTCCGCCCCTGATTCCGAAAACCATCGGCTGGCCCACGCTGCTGAACCTCGATGGCGACGACCTGGAGACGCAGTACCGACATACGCTCGACGAGCTCAGCAAGCGCCAGGGAATGCTCGGGCTGATCTTTCGTAAGGCACAGAACAAGATCCAGGACCCCGCGAAGCTCCGCCGGCTCATCGTCGATCTGATCGACAAGGAAGAGTGGTCAAGCCTCGACGCCGACGTGAAGGGCGATGCGTACGAGGGTCTCCTGCAGAAGAACGCCGAGGACGTGAAGGGCGGCGCCGGCCAATACTTCACGCCGCGTCCGCTCATCAAGGCGATCGTGGACGTCATGCAGCCTCAGCCGGGCCAGACGATTTGCGATCCGGCGTGCGGCACGGGAGGCTTCCTCCTGGCCGCTCACGATTACATCGCGAAGACGCCAGGCCTTGACGCGGCGCAGAAACGCAAGCTGAAGCGCGGCACGCTCTTCGGCTTCGAGTTGGTCGACGGCGTGACCAGGCTGTGCGCCATGAACCTCTTACTTCATGGAATCGGCGGAGACTCCGACGAGGACTTGCCAGTGGTGACGCGCGACTCGCTCGCCAGCGAGGATTCCGTCAAGTACGACATGGTGCTCGCCAATCCCCCGTTCGGCAAGAAGAGCAGCGTCACGATCGTCAACGAGGCCGGCGAACAGCAACGTGAATCGCTCGTCATCAACCGGCAGGACTTCTGGGCGACGACGAGTAACAAGCAGCTCAACTTCCTGCAGCACATCGTCACCATCCTCAAGCAGCACGGCCGGGCGGCGGTCGTTTTGCCCGACAACGTGCTCTTCGAGGGCGGCGCCGGAGAGACGATCCGGCGCGAACTGCTGAAGCAAGCGGATGTCCACACGCTGCTCCGCCTGCCGACAGGGATCTTCTACGCGCAGGGCGTCAAAGCCAACGTCCTGTTTTTCGATCGGAAGCCCGCGAGCGAGACGCCGTGGACCAAGAAGCTGTGGATTTACGACCTCCGGACGAACGTGCACTTCACGTTGAAGGAAAATACGCTCGCACGGGCGGATCTCGACGATTTCGTCCGCCGCTACCATCCGAAGAATCGCCACGAGCGCACCGAGGCCGAACGATTCAAGGTCTTCACGTACGACGAGCTGGTCAAGCGCGACAAGGCGAACCTCGACATCTTCTGGCTGAAGGACGACGCGCTCGAGGAATCGGCTAACCTGCCTGACCCTGAAGTGATTGCCGCAGAGATCGCCGCGGATTTGGAAATGGCGCTAGACCAGTTCGCCGCAATTGCTGAGGAGTTGAAGGCGCGGCGCTAGACCAGGACTAGCCTTCTGCAGTGCGAGTCTCCTTGCGGCTCTCAGCTCAAGACCTGCGAGGACTCAGCTTCGAGAACGCTGGTCTCCAGTGGCTTTGAAGGTGGGCGTCTCGAAGAGCTCCCGAGGCCTTATTTCAGTAACTCGCGCACGAGCGTCTGCGCCTCTGCTTGAATCTGCGACAGGTGCGAGCGATCCCGAAAGCTCTCGGCATACAGTTTGTAGACCTCTTCGGTGCCTGACGGACGAACCGCGAACCAGCCGTCGTCCGTTGTCACTTTCACGCCGCCGATCGGCGCGCCGTTGCCGGGGGCCGTGGTCAGCACGGATCGCACGGGCTGTCCGGCCAGACGAGTCATCCGGACATCAGATGGGACGAGATGCACCAGCCGCTGTCTCTGGGCCGCGTTGGCTTCCGCGTCGATTCGTTCGTAGATCGGATCGCCGAATTCGCGTGTGAGGTCGGTGTAGACGGCGCCCGGATCGCGTCGAAGCTTGGCGGTGATTTCCGCCGCCAGCAGCCCGAGAATGATGCCGTCCTTGTCGGTCGTCCACGGCGATCCGTCGAGCCGGCGGAACGACGCGCCCGCACTCTCTTCACCGGCGAATCCCACAGCGTTGCCCGCATCTGCCGTCAGCAATCCGTCGACGAACCACTTGAATCCAACAGGCGTCTCGATGAGGGTTCGTCCGGCCTTGGCGACGACGCGATCGATCATGCTGCTGCTCACGACGGTCTTGCCGATCCTGAACGACACGGGCCACTTGCGATTCGCTCCAAAAAGATACGAGATCGCAACGGCCAAAAAATGGTTCGGATTCATCAGACCGGCCGACGGGGTCACGATGCCGTGCCGATCGTGGTCGGCGTCGTTGCCCCACGCGACGTCGAACCGGTCTTTCAATCCGACCAGACGCACCATCGCGTACGGCGACGAACAGTCGGTTCTGATGCGACCGTCCCAATCGACCGTCATGAAGCGGAAGGTCGGATCGATCGCGTCGTTGACGATCTCGATCGGCAGTCGCAGACGCTCGGCGATCGCCTGCCAATACGCCAGACCCGCGCCGCCAAGCGGATCCACGCCGAGTCTGACGCCGGCGCCACGAATGGCATCGATGTCGACGACGCTGGACAGATCGTTCACGTACGGCGTCAGAAGGTCATGCGCGTGCGTGGTGGCGGCGTGAAGCGCGCGCTCGAACGGCACGCGCGGTCCGGCAGACGCGTGTCCGGACAGCAGCGCGTTCGCGCGGTTCTCGATCTCGGCCGTAATCGCGACGTCGGCGGGTCCGCCGGACGGCGGATTGTATTTGAAGCCGCCATCCTCGGGCGGGTTGTGCGACGGCGTGATGACGATGCCGTCGGCGAGACCAGTGGTCCGTCCGCGATTGTGCCGAAGGATCGCGTAAGAGATCACCGGCGTCGGCGTGTATCCGCGCGCGTGATCGATCATCACGTCCACGCCGTGGCCCGCCAGCAGTTCGAGCGCGCTCGCGAAGGCCGGCTCGGACAGCGCGTGCGTGTCGATGCCAAGAAACAGCGGTCCGTCGATCGTCTGCGCCTTCCGGTACTCGCAAATGGCTTGCGTGATCGCCAGGATGTGCGCTTCGTTGAAGCTCCGCGTCAGCGCCGAGCCTCGATGCCCGGAAGTGCCGAACGCCACGCGCTCGGCAGGAACATCCGGATCCGGACGCGCCGAGTAATACGCGGTCACCAATCGCGGCACGTTCACCAGCATGGACGCGGGAGCCGGTTTGCCGGCCAGTGGACTGATCATGATTCCAGCATCGCACACCGGTGTTTCGTCCGAACAGCAGCGCGATCGGAATAGGGATTATGACAAGATGTCGCTGGCTCACCACGCAACTCGAGGCTTTCATCCGCCGTCTGGTCGCGCTCTCGTGTCGGCTGTCTTCGCCGGCGGCCAGGACGTCACCGACTTGCCCATCGACATTTCTGCGAGTCGGGTGGCGCCGGTTGTGACGTTCACCGATCAAGTCCGCCTTGCCACGCGTGCGCAGGCAGGTCGTCTTCCTCGTCGCTGACCGCAAAGTCGCCGCCGCTCACGTACAGCGGGACACTCGTAGCTGTCAGTTGTTAGTTGTCAGTTTCGAGTTGTCAGTTGTTGAATAATTGCGCCGGAGGGTCCGTGCGTCAGATTTCGTGGCGAGATCGCGTTCGATACCGGTTCGACAATTTGATGGCCATGGGGCTGCCTGGAGCGATCGGGCTGCTCATCGCCGCGTCGCTGCTGTTCGTGCTGACGATGGCGGCGCTGGTGACGATCTTCGGTTGGCTGCCAGGCGGATCCGACGACAACTACGTCGAAGTCGCGTGGATCAGCCTCATGCGGACGCTCGATCCCGGCACGATGGGCGGCGACACCGGCTGGCGCTTTCGCCTCGCGATGCTCGTCGTCACCGTCGGCGGCATTTTTCTCGTCAGCACGCTCATCGGCATCATCAACAACGCGATTGCGGATCGCATCGGCGATCTGCGCAAGGGGCGCTCGTTGGTCGTCGAGCGCGGCCACACGTTGATTCTGGGCTGGTCGCCGCAGGTTTTTTCGATCGTCAAGGAGCTGGTGGAGGCCAAGGCGCATCAATCGTCGCCGGCCATCGTCGTGCTGGCGGCAAGAGACACGGTCGAGATGGACGACGCGATTCGCGCCCGCGTGCCGCACCGCGGCAGAACCCGCATCGTCTGCAGGACCGGCAGCCCGATCGATTCATCCGATCTCGAGATCGCCAATCTCGACGACGTCGGATCGATCATCGTGCTCGCGCCGGATGACGTGCCCGATCCCGACGCGCATGTGATCAAGACGCTGCTCGCGATTTTGAACAACCCGAATCGCCGATCGCAGCCCTTCCGCATCGTCGCCGATCTGAGGGACGCCTCGAATGTCGAGGTGGCGAAGCTGGTGGGCAAGAACGAAGTGAAGATCGTGCTCGCGCCGGATCTGGTCGCGCGAGTCGCCGTCCAGACGTGCCGCCAGTCCGGACTGTCGGCTGTCTACAGCGACTTGTTATCGTTTGCCGGCAGCGAGCTGTACTGCGCGCCGGTATCCGCGCTGACCGGCCTGACGTTCGCCGATGCGCTGCTGCGCTGCGACACGTGCGCGCTGGTCGGCATCCGATTCGCGGATGGACGCAGCCAGCTCAACCCGCCGATGGACACGCGCTTCGGGAGCGGCGACGATGCGATTGCGATCGCTGAAGAGCGGCCCTACGTGTCGGCGGCGAAGGCGCCGTTTGCATTCGATGAAGCCGCGATCCGGCCCCGCCGCGAGCGCCAGCCGGTTCCCGAGCGTACGTTGATCCTCGGCTGGAATCGCCGGGCGCCAACCATCGTCAACGAGCTCGACGCCTACGTCGCGCCCGGGTCCGTCGTGACGCTCGTCGCGGCCGCGAGCCACGCCGCCGCTGAAATCGCATTCCGCTGCGCCGGATTGAAACATCAGACGGCCAAAGTCGAGGTCGCGAACACGACGGACCGCCGCGCGCTCGAGGCCTTGCGCGTCGAGTCGTACGATCACGTGATCGTCCTGGGCGATTCCGATCACCTCAATCCACAGCAAGCCGACGCGCATACGCTCACGACGCTGCTGCATTTGCGCGACATGGCGGAGAAAGGCGGCCACGTCTTTTCGATCGTCGGCGAGATGCTCGACGTGCGCGACCGCACGCTCGCCGAAGCGACACGCGCCGACGACTTCATCGTCAGCGACGAGCTGGTCAGCCTGATGCTGTCGCAGCTCTCCGAAAACTGGGAGCTGAGCGACGTCTACGATGACCTGTTCGACGAAGCCGGATCCGAGATCTATCTGAAGCCGGCCGGCGATTACGTCGAGCTGGGACGGCCCGTGTCGTTCGCGACGATCGTCGCGTCGGCGCGCGCCCGTGGCGAAGCGGCGATCGGATATCGGGTTCGCGCGGAGTCGTCGCGAACCGACCTCTCGCACGGCGTCCGGCTGAATCCTCGAAAACCCGATCTCGTCACGCTTGGCGAGACCGATCGGATTATCGTGGTGGCCGAGAACTGAGCGACACGACGGTCGCCTTACTTCGTCCGCAGGTAGGCGACGACGGCCTCGGCGTCTTCGCGGGTCATGCGAAACGGCGGCATCGGACGCTTCGGCGGATCGCGATCCGTCGCTTTGCCGGTCATCAACAGCGTGATGATTTGATCGTCGGTGAAGCCGGGGAGTCCGGCGATATTTGGCTCGCGCTGGGCCCAATCGGGACGCCAGTACGGCTGATTGACGAGGACCGGCGCGCCGGTAAATTCCTCGTGGCTGAGGATGTTGCCGCGCTCATCGCGCGGCGAGTGGCACTCGACGCACATCGCGACGTGGTGCGTCAGGTAATCGCCTCGAGCGACGAGTCCCTCGCTGCCAGCCGCGCTGGCCGGTTTGGCCGGCGTTTGCGCCGGCACTCGCGTCCCGTCCGACGCATTGACAACAATTGCGCACCACATCAGAGCGCCGGCCGCCATGGCCGCCCGGCGCCACACAGACATGTTGAGGACTGGCATTCCCGAAATCTGCATGCGCATAGCTTGACATAAACCTCGAATGACCTCGGAGATCGTTTTTCGGGGACGGGTCTTGCTCGCGCAAGCGAGACCGGTCCCTGTCATTTCTCAGGCCAGAGCCCGCGCAGCACCCAGGCGAGCGTCACAGACGCGCCTGCGAATACGGCCGAGAGCATCAGCGCCTGCGGCATTCGTCCATACAGATAGTTGCCCGTCGCAAACAGCGCTGACCAAATCGTCGTGCATCCGGCGACCCAGCCCAGCAGCGCCCGCGGGATGTTCTGTCCCTCCGCGGCTCCTTGCAGCGCCATCGGCCCGGCTTCTCTCGCGACCCGCGCCCAGCCCGGTCCAAACGGCCTGACCTTGCGATAGAACGACAGCAGCACCGCGCGATCCGTCGGCGGACCGAGATAGGCCGTCGCGACCCAGCAGACGGTGGTGATCGCCACCGTCAGCGGCAGCGCGACGTGCGGACTGAAGCGGATGCCGTTCTTCGCGAGCACCAGCAGCCCGATCGACACCGCCAGCGAGCTCGTCATCGCGACCACCTCGCACCACGCGTTGACGCGCCACCAGAACCAGCGCACCAGATAGAGCAGACCCGTCCCCGCCCCGATCTGCAGAATGACGTCGAAGGTATCTTTCGCAGTGTCTATCAAATACACGAGCCCGCCGGAGACCAGGAACAATCCCGCGGTGACGAGGCGGCCGACGTTGACGTAGTGGTGCTCGCCGGCATCTCGCTTCACGAAGCGGCGATAAAAATCATGAACGAGATACGACGCGCCCCAATTGAGGTGCGTCAGAATCGTCGAAGAATTCGCCGCGATCAGACCGCCCACCATCAGTCCGACGAATCCGACCGGCAGAAACTTCAGCATCGCGGGATACGCGATGTCGTGTCCGAGCAAGCTCGGATTGAGGTGCGGAAACGCCGCCTGGATGTCGCTCAAATTCGGATAGACGAGGATGGAGCACAACGCAACCAGAATCCACGGCCACGGGCGAAGCACGTAGTGCGCGACGTTGAAGAAGAGCACCGCCTTGAGCGCGTCCTTCTCGGACTTCGACGCGAGCATCCGCTGCGCAATGTAACTGCCGCCGCCCGGCTCGGCGCCGGGATACCACACCGCCCACCATTGCACCGCAATCGGCATGATGAAGACGGCGACGGCGAGATCCCAGTTGCTGCGAAAATCCGGCAGCATGTTGAGGTAGTTCAGTCCGCCCGGCCCGGGCATCGCCGAGAGCTTCGAGACGAGCGCGTGCAGTCCACCGACCTGGGGCGCCTTCAGCGCGAAGTAGGCCGCCGCGATCACCGCCGACATCTTGATGAAAAACTGGATCATGTCGATGACGAGCACGCCCCACAGGCCGGAATATGCCGCGAAGATCACGTTGAGTCCGCCGACCAGACACAGCGTCTGCCACCGCTCGAATCCGAAAAGAATGCCGGCGATCTTGCACGCGGCCAGATTGACCGAGGCCATGATCATCCCGTTGAAGAGCAGCCCGAGATAGACCGCGCGAAAGCCGCGCACGACTGACGCGGCCGTGCCGGAGTACCGGATCTCGTAGAACTCGAGATCGGTGAGCACGCCCGACCGTCGCCAGAGGCGCGCGTAAAAGAACACCGTCAACACGCCGGTCAACACGAACGCCCACCACACCCAGTTGCCGGCGACGCCCGTGCGCCGCACGATGTCGGTGACCAGATTCGGCGTGTCGCTGCTGAACGTCGTCGCCACCATCGACAGCCCGGCCAGCCACCAGGGCACGGCGCGTCCCGAGGCAAAAAACTCGGCCGTGTTCTTGCCGGCGCGCCGGCCAAAAAACAGCGCCGGCACAAAGCAGACAATGAGCGTGGCGGCGACAATGAACCAGTCGAGGGCCTGCAGGTGCATCTGGCGACGCATGATACAGGAGCCGGCGGTGGCGGCCATCGCCGGCACTCCTTCGCGTCAGACTGGATTCTCTGGCGCCAAGCCCGCCGAGCCGGCAGGTGTGGGGTCGGTTAGGGCCATAATAAGGCTGTTATGCGAGTCGATTTAAGTCGATTCTGGTGCACGGTTCCTGTCATCGCGGCATGTGTCGCGGCCGGGACGGCAGCCGGTGCGACCGGCGCGCCGTCTCGAGGCCGGCAGCCTCAGCCGGCGGCGTTGTCGGTGACCGGAGACGTTCCTCATCCGCTCAGCCTCTCGCTCGCGGATTTGCGCGGCATGCCGCGTACGACGATCGCCGTTCAGGAAAATGGCGCGGCAGTGACCTACCAGGGCGTATCGGCAGCCGCCGTGCTCGACCGCGCCGGCGCGCCGCTCGGACACGCACTGACCGGCGCGGCGCTGTCGACGTACGTCCGGGCCATCGGCAGCGACGGGTACGAGGCGGTGTTCTCGCTTGCCGAGCTCGATCCCGCGATGACGTCGAACGAGATCCTCATCGCCGATCTCGCCGATGGGAAGGCGATCGACGCGCCTCGCGGTCCGCTGCGAATCATCGCGCCTCACGACGCGCGGCCCGCGCGATCCGTGCGCACGTTGATCCGGCTCGACGTCGGCCGGACGCAAGAGTAGGATTCGTGCCGCCGATCCTGCGCCTGCGCACCGTTCTGTGCCTGCTGCTCGCTTCGACGTTCGCCGTCGGGCATTCGGCGACACGCGTCAGTGGTCAAGCCGCGCCGGACGTGCTGGTCTTCGCGGCCGCGTCGCTGCAGACCGCGCTCGACGAGCTCGTCGCGCCAGCACAGCGCGCGACCGGCGTCCACATGCGCCTGTCCTACGCCGCCAGCTCGGCGCTGGCTCGACAAATCGACAGCGGCGCGCCGGCGCAGATCTTCATCTCGGCCGATCTCGATTGGATGGACGACGTCGCGTCGCATCAAATGATTCAGGCGGGTTCCCGAATCAATCTGCTCGGCAATCAACTCGTGCTGATTGCGCCCAAAGCCACGCCGGTGCGGCTGAAGATCGGACCCGGCTTCGGATTGGCAGCGGCTTTGGGGCACAGCCGGCTTGCGCTCGCCGATCCGTCGGCTGTGCCGGCGGGTAAATATGCGCGTGCGGCGCTGACGTCACTCGGCGTCTGGGACAGCATCGCCAACAAGATCGCCGCGGCCGAGAACGTCAGGGCCGCGCTGCTGCTCGTCTCGCGCGGCGAAGCGCCGCTCGGCATCGTCTATCGCAGCGACGCGGTGGCCGATCCCGCCGTGGCCGTCGTTGACACCTTTCCTGAGAACACGCATCCGCCGATTGTCTATCCTGCCGCGCTGACGATCTCGGCGTCGCCGCAGGCGAAACAACTACTCGTTTTTCTGAAGAGCGACGCCGCGCGCGCGGTGTTCGAGCGCGAGGGATTCGGCAGGCCGCCGGCGTGATGGGACTCACGACGGCCGAGTGGGCCATCGTCGGCCTGAGCCTGAAGGTGGCGCTCGCGGCGACGATCGCCGGCGCGCTGCCGGCAGTGGGCGCGGCCTGGCTGCTGGCGCGCAAACATTTTCCGGGGCAGACGCTGTTCAACGTGTTGATTCATCTGCCGCTCGTCGTTCCACCGGTGGTGACGGGCTACGCGCTGCTGCGACTCTTCGGCAAACAGGGCGCACTTGGCATGCTGTTCGGCCGCCTGTTCGGTGTCGAATTCTCATTTCGATGGACCGGCGCCGCGCTCGCGGCTGCGTTGATGGCGTTTCCGCTGGTCGTGCGCGCGATGCGCCTCGGATTCGAGCACGTCGATCGGCAGATCGAAGATGCCGCCGCCACGCTCGGCGCGCGGCCCGCATGGGTGTTTCTCACGATCACGCTGCCGCTCGCGCTGCCCGGCGTGGCCGCGGGACTGATCATCGGATTTGCGAAGGCGCTCGGCGAGTTCGGCGCGACGATTACGTTCGTCTCGAATATTCCCGGCGAGACGCAGACGCTCTCGCTGGCGATCTTCAGTCAACTCGAGCGGCCGGGCGGCGAAGAGGCGGCGCTCCGGCTGGTCTGGATTTCCGTCGCGATTTCTGCCGCCGCGCTTCTGGCATCCGAAGCGCTCAACCGGTCGTGGACCCAGAGACGTTCGTGAGCCTCGATCTCGATGTCCGGCATCACTTCGACGAGTTTCGGCTCGAGGTGCGCGCCACAGTCGGGCGCGGGCTGACGGCGCTCGTCGGGCCCTCGGGATCCGGGAAGACGACGCTGCTCAACATCCTCGCAGGTTTGCTGCGGCCGAACGCCGGCACGGTGCGGTTGGACGGCGATGTCCTCACCGACACGTCGGCGCGCCGATTCGTGCGGCCTGACCGGCGCGCGATCGGCATCGTCTTCCAGGAACCGCGGCTGTTTCCGCATCTGACCGTGAAACACAATCTGCTGTACGGCCGATGGTTTCGCCGAGCCGGCGGATCGGGTCCGTCCCCGGATGGCGTGATCGACCTGCTCAAGCTTGGCGCGCTGCTCTCGAGGCGTCCCGCGCACCTCTCGGGCGGCGAGAAACAGCGCGTGGCGCTTGGACGCGCGCTGCTCTCGCGGCCGAAGTGGCTGCTGCTCGACGAGCCGCTCGCGTCGGTCGATCGCGCGCACCGGGAAGAGATACTTCCCTATCTCGATCGCATCCGCGCCGAATACGCGCTGCCGGCGATCTATGTCACGCATACCTGGCCGGAAGTGTCGGACCGGGCAGACCACGTGCTGGATCTTCGCAATGGACGGCTCGAGTTCAGCGGACCGGCGACGGGACGACAGGGGTGAAATGGGTGAATGGGTGAATGGGTGGATGTGTGAATGCAATGGCGCAATGCGGCAATGGAGCAATGGAGCAATGGAGCAATGGAGCAATGGAGCAATGGAGCAATGAATCAATCGTCCCTCGATAGGGTGGCGTCGTGTCGTTGTTAACCGTGCGGCAGGCGGCGGCCCGGCTTGGGGTCGGCTACTCGACGTTCAAACAGTGGATCTATCAGGGCAGCGTGCGCACGAGCCGGACGCGCGGCGGGCACCATCGCGTCGCGACATCAGAAATCGATCGGATTCTCGCCGATGCCGGACGACTGCCCGATCGCAAACGATCATCCGCTCGTGCGGCGCCGCCCACGATCGTCGCGCTCAGCACGCGCAATCAGCTGCGCGGCATCATCGAAGAGGTGCGCAGCGATGGTCTGCTCTCGCAGGTGCGCCTGCGCGTCGGCGACGAACTCATCACGGCCGTCATCACCCGCGACGCGGTGACCGCGCTCGGCCTGCGCCGCGGCCAGCCCGCCATCGCGCTCATCAAGTCCACCGAAGTCATGATCGCCTGCGAGCCGATGCCTCCCAGACGACGCCGCGGCCAGTGACACGGGGACGGGGCGGCGAATGGGCGAATGGGCGAATGGGCGAATGGGCGAATGGGCGAATGGGCGAATGGGCGAATGGGCGAATGATGAATTGTGCGTGATTAGTGGAAGAAGGGTATCAATGGAAATTTTCCCCTTTTTCCCCATTCACACATTCGCCCAGTCACACATTCACACATTCACACATTCACACATTCCAGATTGACGCATCTCGCCGCGTCTGCGCCGTCGTCTATCCGCCCGCCAACTTGAGATCCTGCGTCTTCTTCTCTCCGTCTGCGAGCGTGACTTTGAGCGAGCCGCTGGCGGCGAGCTGTTCGAGGAAGACTGTGTCCCACAAATCATTCGGGTCGAGATCCGTCACCGCGCCGACGAAATATTCGCCGGCGGGAAGACCCGTGACGCGATACTTTCCGTCGCTCGACGGACGTACCTGACGCACCCGGCGCGACCCCATCGTCCACTGCGTCCGGTCGGTTGAGAAGACGACGATGGGAAATCCTAGTGCTGGGTTGCCCGCATGGTCCAGGAGCCGCCCCGACAGCTCGCTCGGGCGATCGGTCAGCGTGAGGACGAGGCCGGTGACATCCTCGCCGGGCCTCACTTCGAACGCCGTGTCGGTGACGTCGCGGCCGTCGAGCGTGATGGATTTCACCGTCCAAATGTCCGGCGGCAGCGAGTCGGCCTGCCCCACTGCGGCCGCGAGACTCGCCAACCCTCCGAGCATGCCAGGGCCCATGATTTGCACGCGATATCTGTCAGGAACAATGCCCTTCGCGGAGAACGTGCCGTCATGCGCAATCGTCGCGGTGATGCCGCCCATCATCGACGACAACATCGACGACATCGGGTCGCTTGAAGAGCCGGGCTTCGGCATCGGGGACAGCGACAGTTGGGTGCTCGCGAACGTCGCCGGCGGTTTCGCCGTGGTGGCTTCGTAGACGATTTGTCCTGAGACATTCATGCCGGGCTGCAGCCGCAGCATCATGTTCGAGATGTCACGGCCATCGACGGTGATATCTTCGCTCGCCCAAAGATTTCCCGGGCCGCCGGGCCCGCCGGCGCGGCCGCCGAACATCATCGCGAAATCGTCTCCAGGCTGACGAGGAGCCGCCGGCGCTCCGCCAGGCTGTGCCGGCGTGCCGCGCACCGTCAACTTGTAGCGGCCGGGAGTCACACCTGTCAGCACGAACTTGCCGTCCTGAACGCCGCGGCCGGCAAGGCCAATCGCGCCGAAAATGGCGCCGAGCATGTCCGTGGCGTCCGACTGCACCGGCACGAGCGACACTTGCGCCGTCTGCGGATTCTGACCGTTCGGATCCACGACCGTGCCGCTGATTTTCGCGGTCGGCACCAGCATTGCCGCAAAGTCGATCCCTTCGCGCTCTTCGCCAGGGCCAACGCTGACGAGGCTTGCGCTGGCGGGATCGGGCGTGCCCGGGTAGTACACCGACGTGTACGTGACGGACTGTCCGCTGGGCGGCGCCGGCGTCAGCGCCGCAGGGGCCGCACCGGCAGTCGCGGCGTTCGACGACGTCGCCTGCTGCGCCCAGCGAATTTCATCGCCGGTAATCTGCCGGGATTCCGACGACAGCAGCGCGCCGAGGCCGGCGCTGCGCGCCAGCACAACGTAGCTGCCGGGCGCCAATCCAAACGCGCGATAGATGCCGCGATCGTCGGTCATCACATTCTGCGCGGCGGGATTTGCGCGCCGCTGGCCGTTGACCGTTTGAATCTCGGTGACCTGCACTTGCGTGCCGACCAGCGGCTGCCCGCCTTGATCGCGAACCGTGCCCGAAATCACGGAGCCCCGCAGGGCCTTCAGCATGATTCGATCGAGACGCTGCCCGTCGGCGAGCGCGATCGGCACGCCGGGCCCCTTGCCGGGATGCTTCGCGCCGTAAAACGCCGCGACGTACCCGTTTCGCGTCACGGCGAGCGAATAGGTGCCGGCCGGCAAGCCCTGGAAGACGAACGCGCCGCTGTCATCGGTCACGGCGACCTGCGGCAGTGCGAGCGCGCCAGCCGACAGCGTCACCGTCGCCCGGCGCAGCGGCCGAGGCGTGGCCTCGTCGGTCACCACGGTCCCGGCAATCGAGGCGGTGCCCGACGGCCGCGGCGGCGTCGCCGCGTCGCGATTCTGCGCGGCGAGTCCAACGACAGTCGACGTCAAGAAGCACAGCGTGAGAAACCGCCGTGGCGTCATCGAATCCTCACGATCGTCAAATCGAGCGTCTTCTGTTCGCCATCACTGACGGTGACGCGCGTCGCCACGCGGGCGACCGCGGCGATGAAGGCCGCGTCCTGATTGTCGGAGACGTCGCGATCGTCGAGCGCCGCCACCAGATAATCGCCGGCGAGAAGATTGGCCAACGTATACACCGAGGTCTTGGCTGCCGTCGCAGCATTGCGCGTGACGCGCGACGACATGCCGTTCGCGATCCAGGCGTGATAGTCGGCGGGAAACAACATCACCGTCGCGGGCGGCGGAGCGCCGGTGCCCGATCCGCGCGCGGTGCCGGAGAGCTTGCCGGTCTTGTCGGTGAACGTAATCGCGACGTCGTTGACGTCTGTGTCTTTGAGCTCCATCGGCTCGACGACCGCATTGTGCCCTTGCGCCATCGCGCTCTTGAGCATCCAGCCCTGGGGCACCGGGCCCGACACGGTCACCAAATACTTGCCTGACGGATATCCGGGCGTCTTGAAGACGCCACTCTGATCCGTCATCGGCGACGGCGGACCGAATGAGAGCGGCGCCGACTTGCCGTCAACCGACTGCAGGGTGACGTTGATCTGCTGCAGTTGCTGCGGCGCCGGCTTCGTCGCCGTTCCGTCGAACGCGATCCGGCCGCTCACTTTCATGCCTTCGCTCAATGTGAGAGACACGCCAGTGACGTCGGCGCCGGTCACCGTAATCGCCGCTTGACCGAAGAGCATCATGGCCGCGGCGCCCGTCGGCGGGCCTGACATCCCCGGGCCGAACAAGCCCATCATGCCGCCCGAAAGCTCGGCGGGCATCTGCGGCCGCGGCTGCTTGACGACGCGCGCCACGTATTGCCCGGGCGGCACGCCAAGAAACGTGAAGGAGCCGTCCGCCTTGGTCGCCGTCGTCGCGGCGTCGATCGATGCATCGGCGGCGAAGTCCTCGGTCGGCATCAAGCGCACGCCGACGTTGCTCGCAGGACCATCCGGCCCCACAATCGCGCCCGATACGCGCGCGGTCGGCACGATCCTCAACTGAAAATTCAATCCGTCGCGTTCTTCGCCCGAGTGCAGCGCCACGATGGTCGCCTGCGCCGACGACGTCGCGGACGGATAAAACATCGTCTGATACGCCAGCAGGCGGCCGTCGCCCGCCGGCGCCGCTTCGGTCAGCCCGCTCGCGGATCCCGTCAAGTAGTCGCCGATCCGCAGGCTGTTGGGACCAGGCATGTTCACGCCGGAGCTCACGATGTCGAGCATCGCGGTGCCGAGGCCGCCGCCCGACGTCAGGCCCTTCAACATGCCGTCCATGACCGCCGCCGGGATCGTCGCTTGCGTTTGCGGAATGGCGAGCACGTAGTCGCCGGGCAGCAGCTGACTGATCCGGAAGATGCCGCGGTCGTCGGTCCGCGCCTGATTGGATCCGGCGAGTTGCGGCCGACCCGCCGACGTCGTCTTGCGAAACGCGCGAACGGACACGCCAATGGCGGGATCGCCGACATCATCGAGCACGGTGCCGGTGAGCACGCCGAATTTCCACAGAAGAATCTTTGCGTCGGTTACGCGCTCACCGTCGCCCAGATCGATCGGCCGGCCGGGTCCGCCGGGTCGAGTTTGGCCGATGTTGCCGGCGGCATAACCCGAGGCCGTTACGGAGAGTGCAATCGAGGCCTTCGGCAGATCGTGAAAGACGAATCGTCCCTCGGAGTCAGCGATGACACGATCGGCGCCGGGACCAGCCGGTCCCACCAGGATCGATTGGCCACCCGCGGCCTGCCCGCCTGCGCCAAGCGCGCCGGGTGGCGGCGCCGCCGGCACAGGCGCGCCGCCGGCGCGCGGCGCTTGCGTCGGAGCGGATCGCCGGACGCTCATCGTGACCGTAGCGCCCGGCACGGGCTGTCCGGTGGACGCATCGACGACCTGGCCGAGCACGAGACCTGTCCCCGTCTGCGGCGCCCCTGCGCCGCCGGGTCCAGGCGCGGTTTGCGCGCTCACACCGGGCATGCTCAAGACCGTCACGACGCCGACGCCAACGACGGCCAGTGCCGCGAACGCTGATTTCACGAAAGTCCTCCAGCTTCCATGACGACGATTGGATCTGATTGGTTCCGCGGGTTGAATGGGTTCAACAGGCCGAACGTTTCGGGCGTGGCAGGCCCTCAATCCTCCGTGCCCGCGCTCACGACCACGCCCGCTTCGTCTTCGGGCAGCGCGCCGGCTTTGCCTTTTCTCGGCAGAATTTCGTAGCGACGGATCATCTCGTTGAGTGTCGTCGGCTTGATGTGCAGCAGCTCGGCGGCTTTTTTCTGGACGCCGTTCGCGGCGTCGAGCGCGGCCTCGATGTAGCGGCGCTCGTGGCCGATGATCACCTCGCGGAATTGGATGCCTTCGCCGGGGATCACCACGTCGGGCACCTCGAACGACGGATTGGCGCTGACGTGATCGGGAATCAAGTCGGGACCGATCTGGCGCTCGGTCGACAGCACGACGGCGCGCTCGATCACGTTCTCGAGCTCGCGCACGTTGCCGGGCCAGTGGTACGCGAGCAGGCGATCGAGCGCCGGCGGCGTGAGGACGAGCCCCGGCTTGCGGCTTTCTTCGCCGTACTTTTCGAGGAAATGATGCACCAGCAGCGGAATGTCGTCCTTGCGATCGCGCAGCGGCGGCAGCTGCACCATGATCACGTTGAGCCGGTAGAAGAGATCCTCGCGGAACC
>Ga0070731_10001916_pt1 | contig 20677 bp, 13 predicted proteins | sample Coa_R1_2_FD_66448 | JGI IMG/M metagenome (GOLD analysis project Ga0070731, IMG submission 66448) | Surface soil microbial communities from Centralia Pennsylvania, which are recovering from an underground coalmine fire - Coalmine... | ecosystem: Environmental > Terrestrial > Soil > Unclassified ... | reverse complement strand
TTTAAATGAGCGCCATCCAAGCCCCGCGTAGAACGATGCGTTTTGCGGTTGGCAGAATAGTAGTCCAAAGTCTGCCTTGTAGGTTCCCTGTATCTCTTGCAGGGCCTTTCGCATCACGGCGCTGGCCACGCCCCGTCGTCGGCTATCCGCCCTCGTAGTTACGCCGCCTATGCCACCAATTTTCACAGGGCGGCCATCCCAGGTGGCATCGCGCAACACAATTCCCACGTGACAAATAATCTCATTTTCGCGATTGAAGGCGAGCAGGCACTGGTCGGGATTCACCCCACCGACATTTCCGTTTGGTAATTTCGCGAGCACCTCAGGAGGCCACGCGGCTTTGAGCAACGGTGCGGCTTGCGGTAGCGCAATATTGGCCGCTTTGATCTCGATATGATCAATCATTATCCGAACCATGGATGAGTGGTGTCACTCAGGTCGAAGCGCGGCGCACCAGGAACAGGTCGCGCGAAAGAGAACGCGAAGGGGCGCCACGCGCGACTATGTTTAAACGAGGGTCCAGCGCGACGCCTCCCTCCTCTGCCCAAAGCAGGCCAAGTGAGCAGGGGTCGCGCAAAATGATCCTGACGTGATCCGGCGCCGTGTCTAGAATCCGCGCAAGAACGGCTTGCTTCGGCGTCACCATGTTGGCAACGAATATCACGTCGGCTTCCGAATAGTCGTACCGGGCGCCGTCGAAGCGCAGGGCGCGTAGACGGTCGCTGCCAAGCCAGGCGGCGATGGCCTCCACCGACCGCACGGCCTCCGGCCGCGTGTCGAGGCAATCGATATGCGCGACCGTCGTGCGGTCGTGGACGTGAAGCGCCGTACTCGGTAGTTCGCCAGCGCCAACAAGCACAAAGCGGCGGCAGTTACTGAAATCGACGTGCGTGAACATGTCGGCGACACGGTCATAGTGCGCGGCGCCCTCATGGCCAACGACACCGCGATAACCGAGCGCCGGGGGGGACGCGGAGGCGAGGATAGCCTGGGCCTCCGCTGCCTCGCTCGCAAATATCGAGTCAGTGCGGAATCGCGCGAATTCCGCCGCCGTGGCGCCAAGCGCCCTCACCAGCGTTATAGCCTCCAGTTCGCTCAGCCGAGCGGCAAGGTCTGTCATGATGGCAATGGCACCCGCCGCATCGCCGCCGCGGCCGCGCGACAATGCAACGGCGACTTCGCGCGGAACAGGAAGGGGGCCGGTATTGTCGCTCATGCTAATGTTCGTTGGAACAGATGACGACGCACAGAGTTTGCCGCCGCGGCGTCTTTCAAAAGATTGCGCTGAATCTTGCCATTCGCGTTTCGCGGAATCCGATCCACCTTTAGGATGTTGATTTTGCCGACCGGCAATCCGTTCAATGCAGGCTCGATTCGCTCCAATAGCTCTTGTTCGCCAGCCCGCGCCCCCGACACCACGATGACGATCTCCTCAATCCCGTCTGCATTGTGAATCGAACATACCCCGGCATCGCCGACGTCGAGGAATTTGATGAGCCAATCTTCTACCTCGTGGGGCGAAATCTTGTGCCCACTGATGTTGAGGACGTCATCGCTTCTGCCGATGACTTGCAATCGGTGGCTACTTTGAAGAATCCCCAAGTCCCGTGCATAGAACCATCCGTCTTTGAAGATGCGCCCGGTGGCCTCGGGATCGTCGAGATATCCCTGCACCATGCGGTCAGTCTTGACCCGAATTTGCCCAACCTCGCCGAAAGGTATTGGTTTGTGGCGCTCATCAACTATTTCGATCTGAACTCCAGGCCAAACCGCCCCCCATTCCGTGTCATCACTGATCGAGCTGACATACCCAGCCTCGTTAGACCCGTATGTGTCACGAACTTCAGTCGCCAGCCGCACATCGGCCTGTCTGCGCAAACCCCTCGACAGCGCCGCACCGGAGGAAAGAATCTTCATTGCAGCAGGCTTGGCGAAGACGTTCGGCAAAATGTCCAGAAGTTGCCTCAGCTTTATTGGAGAGAGCGAGATATGCGTAATAAAGCGCGAGGCAATCACCTCTGGCACCATCATTTGGTTATCGAAAACCAAGGTTCCACCGGCACGGATGCAGGCCGTCGGAGGCGCAACGACGCCGGACATGTCCATATGTCGCGACTCGCGCGTGAAATTGCCGAACCACATCATTGCTCTGACAGAGCCTTCGTGGACCCGTCGCGAGTAGAGCAATTTTTTAGGTGTGCCAGTCGTCCCTGATGTGAACAAAACACGTACAGGATCATCAGGTCCCTGGATTGGCAATGGCTGCTCGTTCCGGTCCGGCCCCGCGAGCAGTGCGTTCAGCCACTCTGGCGTTATCTGGAACTGCCGTTTGACGATCTCGGCATCGATTTTCTGTTGCGTGAGCACAAGGTCGAAATCCCCGACAAACCCCGGCGAAGTCAGGTTCTCCAAGCGATCGAACGTGACCACACAAAGCCGTTCAAAGGCGAGCCGCAGCAGCCAACGGAAATAGATTTTGTCGCCGAGGCCGATTGCGACCTTCGCTCCGCGCGGCAACTCAAACTCACGCAGGGCCCAAGTGACTTTTTGGATATCGCGGGCAAACTTTCCATAGCTGATTTCACGGCCGTTGATGATGAAGGCAACGGCGTTTGGACGCGCGGCGGCGTGAAAGGCGACATATTCAGCGGTCATTGGTGCGGTCAGTTCGTATCCCGTTAGACCGAGACGTAAGGCGCAGGCCACGGCCGGTGTCCGGCCTTCAGCTTTGCAAAAAAGTAGCGCGGCGGCTCGTAGTGCTCTTCGGCCGTCGCCGGATCGAGGAAAAGGTTGCCGGCAACGTCATCGCGCACGAAAAACGCGTTGGTGCCGGAGAAATTGCAGCCGACCACGCGGTAACCCTTGCTGCGCCCGAGCTGCACCAGCGCCGCGAGGCTTGCGCCGAAATAGTTGGTGCCATCCCACCCGCGCTTGGGATCGTAGGGGACGACAAGCGAAAGCGGCGGGCGCAGAGTCGCGTTGTATTCGATTGCGACGACCCGCGGATTGACCGCGGTGATCGCCTTCCAAACCCAGTAGTCATTGTTATCGATGTCGATGCTGAGCAAATCGATTTCGCCGGTAATGTCGCCCCGCTCGAGCAGCGAATTGATGTTCTCGGCGGTGACGAAGGCCTCGTTGACCGTCAGCTTGCGATCATCGAGGAACGCCCGGAAGTTCGTTCGGATTTGCGCGACAAAGGCCGAGGAAGCTTCGAGCCAGAGACCATGCCAGCCGTCCACCAAAAGCTTGACGGTATTGCATTCCTGACCGGCTTCCACGCCAAACTCGACGAAAGTGCGGTTGCTCGTGCCAATGCGGTTGAAGATCTCCTGGATAATTCCGTCTTCGTCGCATTGCGAATACACTTTGAAGCCGTAGCGCAGCAGCCGCTTGGCATCGGCATAGCGCGGCCGCGCAAGCTCATCGGCCCAATACCGCAATAGCTCCATTTGCCGGATCTCATCCGACCTCATGGCGTTGTATTGGCTGATCTGGATGAATTGCTGAAGGGCGTCGGAATCGGACATGGCTCACGCGGAACGTCGACCGGCACTGCGGATTTGGCGCGCGAGACTAGTTCATCGGCCTGACCGGGGCAATCCGACAGCGCATGCTCACCGCTTTCGCCGCGCAAACTCACGAACGCGGCGGCACAATCTCGGGTCGCTTCGCGCCCACTCGGCAGATTTTCCCTGTTCGGTCACGCGGCCGACGGCCAGATCAGTTTTTCGATTGCGGCACAAAACAGACTTGGGTCGCCACTGAAGAACGCGGCATGGAGATCTGCGTTGCGCACGATCTCGGTGCATTTGGCGCGCCAAGCCTCATCGTCGATCATTTTGATCGCCGCCGCGACATATTCATCAACGGATTGCGCGGTAAGCTCCGCGGGCAGGCCGATGCGAGCGAACAGGGCGGAATCGGTATGCGCGTGCGCCTCCTCGCCGTCGAGGCAAATACCCGGAACGCCGACGTGAAATGAATCGACGATGCTGTTGGTGTTGCCGTAGGGAAACGGGCACAGGAATAGATCGCAGCGAGAGAGCCGTTCCATGTAGGTAGGATGCGGCGCCTCCGGGAACACAGTTGCGCGCGGGAGGCGGGTTCGCAGGATTCGCGACAATTCGAAATAGGGAAGACCCATGGCGGCCAGAGGAAAAAACTGAAACACAAGGTTCGTCTTGGCGCCCGCACCGATGCGTGCAAAGGCGTCGAACAGCAGCGGATTGAGCTTCATCGTCGAGGCGGGTATGCCGACACGGACCGTTCCATCGGGGCGCTGTCGTGTCACGTTGACCGGAGCTCGCGGCGTGAACGGCATGGCGGCCTTTGGCAGTGCCAGAATCTTTTCCGAAAAGCAGTGCGGCGCGTTGATAAAATCTTCCGGAAAAATCATGTAGTCCATCACCGGACTCATGGTGGTCGCCATGTGGCCGTAGGAGGCGCATTGGATCGGCGCCAGACGCAAGGCGGCAAGCGCGATCACTTGCGGCACCATTCCGATCGAGGGGTAGAAGATCAATACCGGGCGGCGTGCCGCGATTTCTGCAGCGGCGGTTCGTACGGCGGCAAAAAAATCACCCCGCGGAATTGCGATGCATTCATCGAACGAGTCGGCAATCGGAGTGCCAATCGGATTGGGCTCCAGCACGCCGACAAGGCGAAATTTTTCGCGCAGCGATTGCACCGCGCGCGAATGCGTGCGGAAGATCGCATGCCCTGGAGTGAACCGCTCCCCGACGACGACAATTGTGGCGCGCTCGCCCGATTTCTCAGGAATAGGGATGGTCGCCTCAACAGCTCCGGCTTCGAGGCAGGCGCGGCGCATTTGCGCCATCAGCGGCCGCTTGATCGCGTGCTTCTTCGGGGTCATGGCGTAGCTGCAGTGCATATAGACTTCGGGCAGGCGTGCCAGTGTCATGCCGCCGAACTTTACTTCCGAGAGCCGCGCTGGAATCCACTCCAGCAACCGCTCGCGAAATTCGAAGGCACGCCGTGAAAATACATAGCGCGAGCTGATGTAGTTAAAGAATGCAACGGCGGAGGCGACCGGATTGGCTCGCCAAAACTGATCGAAATCGATGTTGATGAACGAGTTCATCGTGAGCAGGGCCAACAAGCGCAGGAAATTGGTTCCAGCAAACGTCAATTGATTGTTGCCGGCGTCTTGAGCAATGAGCGAAAGAAAATTGTCCGACGTGCGAAAGCCACCGAGAGAAAAGATGAGGTCGATCCAGCGATACTGCGCGAGCAGAAGCTCGAAGTTATTGGTGGTGATTTCCAGACGCGACTCGGTCATTAACCGGCCGTAAGCGGCGGCGAACCGCGTGGCGAACACGACCGCGATGTCTTCTTCGGTGCCGCCAGGGTAGCTTGTCTCCGCCACAACGTTGTCGACACGGCCCGCGCGATGGTCGATGGCCTGAAGAATGCTTATGGCCATCTGCAGCGCTTCGGCGAAGCGGTTTTCCGCGACGAGGCGCTCTAGCAAGGGCAGGGAAGGTCGATCTGACATCGTGGGTGCGGCAGCAACTACTACTTCGCGGCAGCGGCGCAATGTGAGTCGAGATAGGCCGCAAAATCGAGACCATTGATGTTGATTGCGTTGAGCGCATAAGTCGTGTCCGCTCCGGCGTTAACATGCCACGAGCCGACGGTTATCATGACGTTGCGCGTCGCAGTCCACGAGCCATTCTGATTTTTTCTGAACGCGTCGCAGTATACCGGGCTTGAGGGTGTCGCTCCGCCGGTCTGCGCCGCCGCGCCCAGCGTGGCAGCAAACAAACAAGCCAGCATAACAAGGTGCCCTACTGAAAAAGTGTTGGCTTTCGTCAACGCTCGATCGCTTCGTATCATAGTTGTGATTGATGTGACGTGATTGGCCCGTTTTGATGTGGGAGACTTGATCGTGGGGGCATCATGACCACAAGATGGCAAACGGCAGGCAGAACCCAGGTTGCGGCCGGGTTAAGCACAAATGGCGCTCTGACGCAAAGGCTTAGATGGTTCCCGACGACTCGATTGGCAATTGCACCGAGCCGCCCCTGAAGTTATAGATATCAATCCACCCAAGGGTCGAAACAGTGGCAGCGATTTGCTTAGCGTAGCGATGGCCGAGTCCCCCGCGAAAATTCGACTGACCATTCCGCAGGCGACCGAACGAGCCGTGAAATTTCAACGCGGCGGCCAGCTTATCGACGCCGAAATCATTTACGCCGACATTTTGAAGGTGCAGCCGGATCACTTCGATTCCACGCATAATCTGGGCGTCATCCGCTATCAGCAGGGCCGCCTCGCTGAAGCGCTGCCGTTACTCGAACATGCGATAAAGCTTGACCCCAATTCTCCCGATGCGCTTTCGAATTACGGTGTTGTCGTGCGAGCGCTGGGACGGTGGCCGGAAGCTCTCGATGCTTTCGAGCGGGCGATTAAGTTGCGTCCCGACTTTCCCGAGGCGCATTCCAATCGAGGCGGAGTTCTCATTGATCTTGGTCGCACCGAAGAAGCGCTTGAGGCCTACAACCGGGCGATGATGGCGCGGCGCGGCTATGTCGACGCGCTGCTCGGGCGCGGCATCGCGCTGACCATACTCAAACGCTCCAGCGACGCGCTCGTCGCCTTTGATCACCTCCTCGCCGTTGATCCGAATCACGCCGAGGCGCTTACACGACGGGCCGGACCGCTCTTCGAATTGCATCGCTACGAGGAGGCGCTGGCGAGCTGCGATCGTGCGATCGCGATCGACCCTGCCAACGCAATGCCCTATTACAACCGTGGTGTGGTGCTGGGCGAACTGGGTCGCGCGGCCGAAGCCGCGGCGAGTTATCAGCGTGCGGTGGCGATCTGGCCCAATTATATCGAGGCGCTATTCAATCTTTCGAATACGTTGGAACAGTTAGGTCGACTTGACGAAGCGCTGGCGGCCGCCGATCGCTGCGTGGCACTTGCGCCCTCACACTATCGCGCCTGGAATAATCGCGGCAACGTCTTGCTAAAATTGGGACGATATGCCGATGCGATGGCGTCTTATGATCGCGTATTCGCGATCAATCCCGATTATGGCGAGGCTTATTACAACAGGGGCAACGCTCTGCTCGAGCTCGCACGGATCAAGGAAGCATTTGAACATTATCAGAAAGCGGCGACACTGAACACAGTGCATCCGGATATCCCGTTCAATGAAGGGCTAGCGCGAATGCTGTTGGGGGACCTTCGCCAAGGGTTCAAGCGTTACGAGGGACGTTTCTACAAAACCGAGCACGCACCGCAGATACGCAAGTTCAAGCAGCGGCAGTGGACCGGGTTCGACATCGCGGGCAAACGCATCTTGCTGCACGACGAACAGGGGCTCGGCGACGCCATCCACTTCGCCCGCTATGTGCCGCTCGTGGCGCAGCGGGGCGCCGAGGTCATTCTTCAAGTGCAGGCGCCGCTGCAAACCTTGCTGGCGAGCGTCAAGGGCGTGTCGCGCGTCTACGAGCGCGGCGACCGCCTGCCGGCATTCGATGTGCATCAGTACCTCATGAGCCTCGCCGCGGCGTTCGAGACCGAACTCGACACGATCCCCGCCGATGTTCCCTATATTGCGGTGCCGGCCGATCGAATCGAGAAATGGCGCAAGCGACTCCCCAGCGGGAAAAGCTTGCGCGTGGGCTTGGTCTGGTCGGGAAATCCCGCATTTGCCGGAGACGCCGCACGCTCGATCGGGCTTTTGCGACTGGCTCCGTTGCTATCCGTGCCAGGCGTGCAGTTCGTCAGTCTGCACCGTGAAGTGCGCGCCGACGATGCGCCGATCCTGCAAAGATTCCCCGATGTCGCCCATTTTGGCGCCGAGCTCGCGGACTTTACCGACACGGCTGCCGTCGTCGCAGATCTTGATCTCGTGATTGGTTCTGATACCGCCGTAATCCATCTCGCCGGCGCTCTTGCCAAGCCCGTGTGGCTTTTGACGAAGTTCTCGCCAGACTGGCGCTGGATGCTCGATCGGCAGGACAATCCATGGTACCCGACTGCCAAACTATATCGGCAGCCGCGGCTAGGGGATTGGGAGAGCGTTGTTGAACGCGTCCGACAGGATCTCTTGGAATTGGCCAACGCGACGAAAGCGCGGTGAGCGGCGGGTTGGGAGCGAGCGGCAAAGGCGCGTTCGCCGGTCAGCGTAGGCTCGCGTATGGTGCAAATCTCAACTGTGGAAACCCCGGTGTTCAACCGTGCGGTTTCAGCCTACGAGGCTGGCAAGCTGGTGGATGCCGAGCAGCTTTGCCAGCAAGTCGTGGCCGCGAGGCCGCAGTTCTCCGATGCGATTCACCTGCTCGGTCTCATCCAATCGAGCCTGGGAAAAATCGATGCTGCGCTGGCCAATTACGATCGAGCCATCGAGCTTCGGCCGGGCTTTGCCATGGCGCATTACAATCGCGGCATTTTGCTTGAAAAAATCGACCGGCATCACGAGGCACTGGCGAGCTATGATCGGGCCATTGCGCTCCGACCGGACTTCGCCGCGGCGCTCTGCAACCGCGGTAATCTCCTTCTCCACCTGAGGCAGTTGGCCGAAGCGCTGGAAAGTTACGATCGGGCGGTGGCGCTGCGGCCGAATTTCGCCATGGCGCACTACAATCGCGGCCGCGTCTTGCAGGACCTGAACCGACAGGGCGAGGCATTGGCGAGCTACGATCGCGCGCTCGCCGCGCGACCGCAGTTCGCCGAGGCGCTCTCCAATCGCGGCAATGTCCTTCTCGAGCTCACTCGGCTCACCGAGGCGGTGGCGAGCTACGACCGGGCGGTCGAGATTCGGCCAGACTTTGCCGAAGCATTGTCCAATCGCGGTTCGGCACTGGAAAAGCTGGCGCGGTACGAGGAGGCGGTCGCAAGCTTTGACCGCGCAGTAGCGCTGAGGCCGGCTTACTCCGGTGCATTTTCGAATCGCGGGATCGTGCTTCGTCAGCTCCAGCGTTTCGATGAGGCGCTGGCGGATTTTGCCAGCGCTATTGCGGCTTCGCCGTCCAATGCCGAAGCGCATTTTGGCGAAGCCGAGGTCCGGCTGCTGCGCGCCGACTTCGATCGCGGCTGGAGGGAATATGAATGGCGGTCGCGAGCCCAACAATTGCGGCATTCGCAGCGCAATTTCGCAAGGCCGCTGTGGCTGGGACAGAATGATATCGCCGGGAAGACCATTCTTCTGCACGCCGAGCAGGGTCTTGGCGACACGATCCAATTCTGCCGTTATGTTCCGCTTGTCGCCCAGCGCGGCGCGCGCGTCGTTTTGGAGGTCCAGGACTCGCTAAAGGAGCTGATGAGCAGTCTCGCCGGTGCGACCGAAGTCGTCGCCAGTGACGCCGTGCTGCCGGAGTTTGATCTGCAGTGCCCTTTGCTGAGCCTGCCGCTGGCGTTCGCGACGCGACTTGAGACTATTCCGTCGGCGGTACCGTACCTGCAAGCATCCTCGTCTGCCGTGGCAAAATGGAACACACGGCTGGGACCAAACCGTCGCCTCCGAGTTGGCCTGGCCTGGTCCGGCAGGCCGATGCCTCGGCACCGGTCGATTCCGCTCGGCTCTTTGTTATCGTTGCTGGATATGGATGCGACGTTTGTGAGCCTGCAGAAGGACGTGAAACCCGAAGATGCGTCGATATTGAGTGAACGCAGCGACCTTCTTCATTTCGGCGACGATCTGCAGGATTTTACCGAAACGGCTGCACTGATCGCGAACATGGACTTGGTGATCTCCATAGACACCAGCGTCGCTCACCTTGCCGGTGCGCTGGCCAAGCCCATCTGGGTCATGTTGCCCTTCACGCCCGATTGGCGTTGGTTGCTGGATCGCGACGACAGTCCCTGGTATCCGACCGCCCGCCTGTTTCGGCAGAGTGAGACCCGTAGCTGGGAAGGCGTGATCGCGCGCGTGCGGGAGGTGCTAACGGCGCAAATATCGGCGACGCGTGGTGATGTTGTGCGGTCGGGCAAGAGTGCCGGCAAGGAGTGATCGGCCGGAGACTGTGCGGGGCTGGACGGGACGTTTGCGCGATGAATGAGCTTTCGCACGCCTTTTCCGCATACCGATCCGGTAATCTGGTCGTGGCAGAGCGGATATGTCAGCAGCTCCTCAGCGTTGATGGCGCCCTCTTCGATGCGGCGCACCTGCTCGGCGTCGCGCAATGGGCGCTGGGCAAAAAGGACGCAGCACTTGCGAGCTATGACCGGGCGCTGGCATTGCGACCGGACCACGGGGAGGCGGTGTTCAATCGATCCGTGGCTCTTTACGAGTTGAAGCGATACGAGGAAGCGCTGGCGAGCTACGACCGTGCACTGGCGTTGCGACCGGACCATGCCGTGACGTTCTGCAATCGCGGGGCAGTCTTGTATGCGTTGGGGCGTTTCGAGGAAGCACTGGCGAGCTACGACCGCGCGCTTGCCTTGCAGCCGGGTTACGTCGACGCACTTTCCAATCGCGGGGTGGCCTTACGCGCATTACGGCGCTTCGAGGAGGCGCTGGCGAGCTATGATCAGGTGTTCGCGTTGCATCCGGATCACGTCGATGCACTTTCCAATCGCGGCGACGCTTTGGTGCAGCTAAAGCGCATCGAGGAAGCGTCAGCGAGCTACAATCGCGCCATCGCGCTGCGCCCGGATCATGCCGGCGCGCATTTGGGCAACGCGACGTTACGGCTTCTGATTGGCGACTTCACACGCGGCTGGCCCGAGTATGAGTGGCGCTGGAGGACCGCGGCACTCACGCCGCGCCATTTCTCGCAGCCACGCTGGTCTGGCGCCCAGGATATTCGTGGCAAGACCATCTTGCTTCACAGCGAACAGGCGTTCGGGGACGTGATCCAGTTCTGCCGTTATGTTCCGCTGGTCGCCAAGCGCGCCGGCCGGGTCATTCTGGAAGTGCCGGGGGCGCTCCGCGGCTTGATGCGCAGTCTCTCTGGCGACGCGCGGATCGTGCGCAGCGGCGACGACCTTCCCGTTTTCGACGTGCGTTGCCCATTGCTCAGCTTGCCGCTCGCATTCGGAACGCGGCTTGAGACCATTCCCTCGAGGACGCCCTATCTACGCGCTGCGCCGCGATATTTGGAGAAGTGGGGCGCTCTCCTGGGGCCTAAGCACCGGTTGAGAATTGGCGTTTCTTGGTCGGGGCGCCCAACCCACAAAAACGATCGCATTCGATCCATCAAGCTTGCCTCCTTGTTGCCCCTCCTGGACGTCGATGCGACATTGGTAAGTGTGCAGAAGGATGTTTCGGGCGAGGATGCGAAGCTCCTGATGGAGCAAAAAAGGATTGTCCATTTTGGCGAAGCACTGGAGGATTTCTCAGATACCGCGGCGCTCATATCGCATCTGGACCTTGTCCTCTCTGTGGACACCAGCGTCGCTCACCTCGCCGGTGCGCTGGCCAAGCCGGTCTGGGTGATGTTGCCCTTCACGCCCGATTGGCGCTGGCTGCTGGACCGTAACGACAGTCCCTGGTATCCGACCGCTCGCCTGTTTCGGCAGGATGACACGCGCGCATGGGACAATGTCATTGCGCGGGTCAAGGATGAGCTGCGCAATTTTGTGCAAGGTCATCAATCGTCCTCGATCTCGGCGTGACCGGTCCACGGCGGGGGATGGCGTTTCGCAGAAGGTTCCGAGCTTGAGCGATTTGACGATTACCGACGCTTTTACGACCGCGCTCGAGCACCACAGATCGGGCCGACACGGTGCGGCGGAGGTGCTGTGTCGGCAGATCATTGCCGCCGAGCCGCAGCACGCGGACGCCCTGCATCTTCTCGGCGTGCTCGCGCACCAGTCCGGCCATCATCAATCGGCAACGCAACTGATCGGCCGCGCCATCGCGCTCAATGACGGCGTGGCGCGCTACCATCTCAGTCTGGGCGAAGCGCTGCGTGCGATGAAGCAAACGGCCGAAGCGATGCAATGCTTTCGCCGGGCCATCGACAGGAACCCGAATCTGGCCGCGGCCTATTACAGTTTGGCTACACTGCAATTCGATAGCGACGATTTCCCCGCCGCAGCCGACAATTTCCGCAGCGCCCTGGCCCATGCGCCGAACATGCTCAGAGCGCAGGTTGGGCTCGGCAATGCGCTGTTTCAGATGGGCGACCCCGAGGCCGCCGTTGACTGCTATCGTGCGGTGCTGCAGCGCGACCCCGAATATGCGGGCTGCCACTCCAATTTGGGCTTGGCGTTGCAGGATATTGGCTTGCTGGATGAGGCAATCGCGCATGGCGAACGCGCGATCGCGCTGCGGCCGAACTTCGCCGCCGCACACAACAATTTGAGCCTCGCTTTGATGCTCAAGGGCGATTTCGCGGCCGGACTGCCGCATCATGAATGGCGCTTGCGCGTCGACGAGGCGCAAGGGGCAAAGCAGCGCTTTGAGCAACCTGTGTGGTGTGGCCAGCCTCTCGACGGCCGTCGCATACTGATCCATGCCGAACAAGGCGCCGGCGACGTGCTGCAGTTCCTGCGCTACGTGCCGTTATTGGCGGAGCGGGGCGGCCGCGTCCTGGTCGAAGTGCAGCCCGAGCTCAAGCGACTGGCCATGAGCCTGAAAGGCGCGGAGGCCGTCATCGGCCGCGGCGAGCCGCTCCCGGCGTTTGACGAGCATTGCCCGGTTTTGAGTTTAATGCTCGCCTTCGGAACCACGGTGACGAACGTTCCGGACGCCGTCCCCTACCTTGCGGCACCCGAGCCGTTGCGGGACGAATGGCGGGCACGCTTGGCCGCCACGCCGGGCCTTCGCGTCGGTCTGATCTGGGGCGGCAGACCGGAGCAGCGCCGCGATCGCTACCGCTCGATTGCGCTCTCGGCGCTGGCGCCGCTGGCAATTCCGGGCGTAACCTTTTTTTCGCTGCAGAAGGGGCCGGCGGCCGCGCAGGCGGACAACCCGCCGCCGGGAATGACGCTGCACAATCTCGGCGACGCACTTTCCGATTTCGCCGACACGGCGGCGGCCATGAGCGCGCTCGACCTCATCATTACCGTCGACACCTCGACGGCGCATCTGGCCGGCGCGATCGGCAAGCCGGTCTGGATCCTCCTGTCGCAACCGCCTGACTGGCGCTGGCTTTTGGATCGCGAGGACAGCCCGTGGTATCCGACCGCGCGCTTGTTCCGCCAGCCCGCGCACCGTGTCTGGGGGCCTGCCGTCGCACAGGTGGCGGCTGAACTGCAGCGCCACCTTGCCGGCGTCGCCGCTTGAGCGGAAATCGCGAGCGATGGCCCCGGTCGACCTGACACTGTCCGAAGCGTTGGGGCAAGCGATGGCGGCCCATGAGGCCGGCAACCTCGGCGAGGCCGCGCGCCTCTATACCGCGATCATCGACCGCAATGGCCAACGGCCTGACGTGCTGCATCAGCTGGCGATCATCGAATATCAGCGCGGCCGGCCGGCCGCTGCCATCAGCCTGATCGACGCTGCGCTTGCGCTCAGGCCCGACTATGCGGAGGCGCTGGTCAGTCGCGGCAATGTCCTATGTGCGCTGGACAGCCCGCAGCAGGCGCTGGCGTGCTATGACCAGGCCTTGTCGATCAATCCGGACTATCCCGAGGCGCTTTATAATCAGGGCTGCGCCCTGCAAATGCTCGGCCGTCAAGACGACGCCTTGGCGAGTTATGATCGGGCGCTCGCCATCAATTCGAAATTTGCCGAGGTGTTCAATAATCGCGGCAACCTGCTCTACGCCACCGGGCGTTTCGCCCAGGCGCTGGAAAGCTACGATCGGGCTCTCGCCATCAAGCCGGGCGACGCCGCCGTGCTCAACAACCGCGGCAGCGCTCTCTATGCACTCGACCGCTGGCAGGAGGCGCTGGACAGCTACGATCGGGCGCTGACGATCGCGCCCGATTACTTCGATGCGCTGTACAACCGCGGCAATGTCTTGCGCGAGATGAATCTCTGGCGGGGGGCAGTTGCGAGCTATGCCACGGCGCTGACCATCAGACCCGATCATGCCGCCGGAAAATTCGCGCTCTGCATGGCCGAATTGCCGATACTTTACGCCGACACGGCGGAAATCGCCGAGCGCCGCGCCGCCTATGCGGAGCGCCTCACGGCTTTATGCCACGCCGTCGACGGCATCGAAGCGCCGGGCGATCTGGCCGGCGCCGTCGGCTCGCATCGGCCCTATTATCTTGCCTATCAAGGTTACAACGACCGCGATCTTCATGCCCGCTATGGCGCGCTGGTCTGCCGCATCATGGCGGCGCATTATCCGCCGGCACCATTGGCGGCGCCGCCCGGGCCGGACGAGCCGGTGCGAGTGGGTATCGTCAGCGGATACTTTCGGCTGCATTCCAATTGGAAACTTCACAGCAAGGCGTTGTGCGGTCAGTTGGATCGCGGTCGCTTTCGCGTCTTCGGCTATCACACCGGCAGCGAGCAGGACGACGAAACCAAAATCGCCGCCGCGATGTGCGACCGCTTTGTCCAAGGCCCGCTGTCGGTCGAAGCTTGGCGGCAGGCCATAGTGGCTGACGCTCCCCATGTTCTGATCTATCCGGAAATAGGAATGAATCCGGCTTGTGTCGCCTTGGCGGCGCAACGGCTGGCTCCGGTGCAATGCAATTCCTACGGCAATCCCGACACCAGCGGGTTTCCAACCGTCGATTATTACCTGTCGAGCGATCTGATGGAGCCGCCCGACGGTCAGGACCATTATACCGAGCGCTTGATCCGGCTGCCGAACCTCGCGGCCTATTACGAACCGTTCGAGGTGCCGGCGGTTGCGCTCGGTAGGGCCGAATTCGGATTGCGCCCGACCGCCACCGTCTATTGGTGCGGCCAATCGCTGTACAAATACCTGCCGCAGTTCGACCCGGTGTTTGCGCGGATCGCCCGCGGCGCTGCCGGCTGCCAGTTTGTCTTTATCGAGCATTCGGGTGCTGCCCAGGTCACCGCGCTGTTCAAGCAGCGTCTGGAGCGGGCCTTCGCCGCCGCCGGCCTGCGCGCCGACGATCATTGCGTGATCCTGCCGCGCCTCGATTTTCCCAGATTCGTCGCCTTGTTCGGCCTATGCGACGTCTTCCTCGACAGCATCGGCTGGTCCGGCGCCAATACGACGCTGGAAAGCCTTGTCCACCCCATGCCGGTGGTGACTCTGGCGGCGCCCCTGATGCGCGGCCGGCACACGCTGGCGATTCTCAAAATGCTGGGTGTCACCGAAACCATTACCGAAACCGTCGACGAGTATATTGCCGTCGCCATCCGCTTGGCGCGCAATGCGCCGTGGCGAATGGCGGTCCAACAACGAATGTCGGCCAACGCGCATAAGGTCTATCGTGACAGGACCTGGATATCGGCGTTGGAAGAGCTGTTAAACCGCGGCGCTCGCGAAGGGATTGGCAGCGCTCGCTAAGGGCTGCCAACGCATCCGCGGCGTCCTCCCGTGATCGTGCGTGTCGCGGCCGAACCGAGCGGCAAATTGCGGCGTGCCTGGACGAACTGACGTGTGAGATGGCCGAGACCGAGACCAATTGGACATTGCCGGAAGCGTTGCGGCAGGCGAGAGCGGCTCATCACGCCGGAAATCTCGGCGAAGCAGCGCAGCTCTACAGAACGATCCTGGATCGCAACGGCAACCATCCTGAAGCGCTGCATCTGTTGGGCGTGATCGAGTACCAGCTCGGGCGGCCGGTGGTCGCCGTTCGCCTGATCGGTGCCGCGCTTGCGATCAAGCCGGACTACTTTGAGGCGCTGGTCAGCCGCGGCAATATCGCCTGTGCGACGGACAGTGCCCGAGAGGCGGTGGCGTACTACGATCGGGCGCTGTCGATTAATCCGGACAACCCCGAGGCGCTTTACAACCGCGGCTGCGCTCTACAACTGCTCGACCGCCAGCAAGACGCTTTGGCGAGCTACGATCGCGCTGTCGCGATCAATCCGAAGATTGCCGAGGTACACGACAACAGGGGCCGCGTTCTCTACGCATTGCAGCGTTTTCAGGAGGCGTTGGAGAGCTACGACCGAGCTCTGGCGATCAGGTTCGACGATGCCGAAGTGTGGAATAGCCGGGGTAACGCACTCTTCGCACTTGGAAGATGGGAGGAGGCGCTGAAGAGCTACGAGCGGGCTCTCACCATCAAGCCGGACAATGTCGATGCGCTATACAACCGCGGCAATATCTTGCGCGAGATGAATCGCTGGCAGGAGGCGGTTGCGAGTTATGCCAAGGCGCTGACCATCAAACCCGATCATGCCGCTGCGAAATTTGCGCTATGCATGGCGGAATTGCCGATTCTCTATGCCAGCGAGCCGGAGATCGTCGAACGCCGCGCCGCCTATGAAAAGCGCCTGACGGCGCTTTGCGACGCCGTCGATCGGAGCGAAGCCCCGGGCGATCTGGCGAGCGCGGTCGGGTCGCATCGGCCCTACTATCTTGCCTATCAAGGCTGCAACGATCGAGAACTGCAAGCCCGATACGGAGCGCTGCTCTGCCGCATCATGGCCGCGCGCTACCCGCCGGCGGCATTGGCGCGCCCGCCGGCGACCAACGAACGGGTGCGCGTCGGTATCGTCACCGGATATTTCCTGTCTCACGGCGCTGCGAAAATTCAGCTTCGGGGCTGGCTCGCTCAGTTGGACCGCAGCCGGTTTAGGCTCTTGGGCTATCACACTGGCGCCGATAAGGATCATCTGACCGAGTTTGCCGCCGCGATGTGCGATCGCTTCGTGCAAGGTCCGATGTCGGTCGAGCGCTGGCGCCAGACAATCCTGGCCGATGCTCCCCATATCCTGATCTATCCGGAGATCGGCATGGATGCGACTTCCGTTGCCTTGGCGGCCCAACGGCTGGCCACGGTGCAATGCAATGCCTGGGGGCATCCGGAGACCAGCGGGTTTCCGACCGTCGACTATTTCCTGGGAAGCGATTTGATGGAGCCGCGGGACGGGCAGGAGCATTATACCGAACGCCTGATTCGACTGCCGAATCTCGGCGCATATTACGAACCTTTCGACGTCGCCCCGGTCGCGTTGCATCGGGCCGAGCTCGGATTGCGCCCGACAGCCACCGTCTATTGGTGCGGTCAATCGCTGTTCAAATTCCTGCCGCAGTTCGACAAAGAATTCGCTCGCATCGCCCGCGACGCCGGCGATTGCCAGTTTGTCTTCTTCGAGCATCGCAGAGAGACGGAGCAGCCTGTTACCGATCTGTTCAGGCAGCGCCTCGAGCGGGCCTTTGCCGCATTTGGCATGCGAGCCGCGGACTATTGCGTTATTCTTCCGCGCATGCCCTTTGCCGAATTCTCCGCTGTATTTGATCAATGCGACGTCTTCCTTGACAGCATTGGATTTACCGGCGGCAATACCACGCTGGAAAGCCTGGGTCACGATCTGCCCATCGTGACCACGCCCACGTCATTGGCGCGGGGCCGGCAAGGCTTGGGGATTCTCAAAATGATGGGCGTCACCGAGACGATTGCCGAAACCGTCGATGACTACATTGCCATCGCCGTCCGCTTGGCGCGCGATGTGCCGTGGCGAATGGCGGTCCGAGAGCGGATGTCGGCCAACAAGCAAAAAGTCTATCGCGACCGAACATGCATAGTGGCATTGGAAAAGTTTTTAAACCGCGCCGCCCGCGAAGGGATTGGGAGCGCTCGTTAGGGTCACGCTGCCTCGCGATGCGTGCGGCGGATGCGCAGTTGATCCGCGGACAGCACTGGGAAGGCGACGGCAAAAATGACGGCCAAGGTCTGTATCATTGCGACGATAAAAGCGCCGTTGCGCGAGACGATATGCTTCGTCAACTATCATCTGAACCTTGGAATCGACGGGATCATCCTGTTCCTTGACGACCCGGAAGACCCCGCCGCAGAGGCACTTTCTGATTATATCAGGGTCCAGGCCATCAAGTGCGACAACGCATATTGGACGTCGCGCCGTATCGAAGTGCCGGCTACATCGGTGCTCAGGCAAACGCTCAATGTGAATTATGGAATCAAGCTGGCGGGCAAGATCGGGTTCGATTGGGCGATATATATCGATGGCGATGAACTGCTGATGCCCGACGGCGACATCAAAAGCATACTCGCGCAGCAAACGGTCGACGTCGTCAGGTTTGCCATGAAAGAAGCTGTTTCGGAAAAGGATCGATACGAGAATATATTCGAGGCCACCCTATTCAAAGAGCGCGTCACCACGGAGAACCGCTCCAGGATGGAGCTGGCCTATTCCATGGCTCGTGACGGAGCTTTTTTCGAGGGTGAGTATCTGCGTGGACACTCGGATTCTAAAGTGGCTGTTCGGATAAACTCGAACATTGAGTGGATGGGCTCGCACAGGCCGGTACGTCCTAAAATGGCCGAGGTCGGAACCGATCGGATAACATTGCTGCACTACGATTGCGTCGGCATCGATGCGTGGAAGACGAAATGGATAAACCGTTTGGATCAGCCGGGAGTGGAGACGTGGGCCAGACCGAACAGGGTAAGACAGTTCGAATTATTCAAGAAGGCCTATGGCAATGCCGCGGAAGAATTGGCGCTGTTTTCCCGGCTGCACAAGATTTCGGACCACGACAAGCGCGTCCTTGTGCAGTATGGGCTTTTGACGGTCATAACGCTGCCGCATGAAATGTTCGAGCGGCCCAAGAGACGCGTGCAACCTGTCGCATAAATAGCCAGAAATTGCAGGGAGATGTGTACAAAGGTGGCGCCCCGTTGACGGTGCCCTTCACCGCGGCGGTCCGGGGCGGCTTATGTGAGAGTGGTCTTCGCAACAGTCTCATCACTGGATGTGCGCAAACAGGAGACCATTTGCTTGAAGATCGAGCGGGCCGGACAAACGACGTGTCCGGGGATGCAGCCAAGTAAACGGAACAGGGCTCGACGCGATACTCTCGAGAATATGCGCATAGGCACGGTATTCGATCGACGCTCGCCAGTAGGAGCGCCACCGCAGGGCCCGTTCGATACGTTGGGGAAGGCCAGGCGCAAATTTGACGTGGGCTAAGGCGAGCAGAATCCGGGGATCGGCTCGGATATTAAGAAGGTGAGAGTTCAGCAATTCTTTCTCGGGTGACCACTTGACCAGCGGGACCTTATAGATCGTCGGAGCCGGCAGGCCGGTCGTCGCTTCCGGTTGATCGCCGCTGAGCAGGCCGAATTGACGGTACAAGCGTTCGCGGAGGCCTCCGTAAACCGTTCTCGGCGCAAGAGTCGTACTCTCCGGAGTGACGTTCAACAAGAGATACGGGCCGTAATCGAAGCAGTTGGCGACCGCAAGCGGTTCGGAAGCGGGCTGAAACGGAAGCAGTACTTCCTCAAAAGTCGCGGGATATACATCGACCAAGTTCGCCCAGCAGCACACGACTCCGGCTTCGTCGAGCGCGCGGCATAGCGATGGCAGGTCCCCGCCTTTCCCAGATGGAAGGAACACGAATTCGTCCGGGTCCAATTGGAAGGCCCAGCGCCCGCAAAAGAATCTCTGAGCAATTGCGTTGCGCAGCAGATCCTTGCCGCGGACGCCGTCGACTACGTCGGCGTAGCGAACCTCGGATCGCACAACCATACAATCCTCCTGCGCCAGGAGGTAGTCGACCGTGCCGTCGACCGATCCGTCGTCGACCATGAGGAAGTGTCGAATGCCAATTCGACGATGGTGATCAAGGAACCACGGCAAGAATTCAATCTCGTCCCTGACGATCGACCATGCGATAATCGGCGCATCCCTAAGCTCCAGCCATTTGACGATTTCGATGCGCATACCCGGTCTCTATCCAATCCCGTTCGCGCGCATAAGCGTTGCCCGGTTCCGGAACTGCCCCTTACACCACAAGTTGAGCTAAACGGCGAGAGATACCGAGTTTAACCGGAAGAACCCGCATGACTCTCGAACTGGCGCGGATGGTAGCGATTTTCCCGATTGCCCGGTAGCCGGAAGGGTTGGGAGAGTTCTGAATCGAGCCAATTTCGCAGGCGAAGCTGCGCCGCCGCTGCTTGGCGACTGCTTCCGATCCAAAAGCCCAATCTCGAGGCCGGCTTGGTAGTGGCTATATGAGAAGTACGCTTTTAAAATTAGAGGAGTCCGAACGCGCTTAGGATTTTCTGTCTGGCGATGAACCCAAATCACGACGTGAAGCGTCCGGATGTTGTGGACCTCATCGGGCCCGAATTCGACAGTCAATCGCCCGCGCCCGCCGATCGCACGCTCATCATCTGTTCGGCGCCGCGCACCGGCAGCTACGAGCTGTGCCGTTATCTGTTGGCGGCAGGCATCGGTGTGCCGCACGAATACTTTCAATTCGGATATGCGCGCGTGCTCGCGAAACGCTGGGCGATTGCGGACGCCCCCCTGCGGGAGCCGCAGCTTGGTTGCTACATTGAGGAGTTGCGGCGCCGCCGGGGGCGCAACGGCGTGTTCGCAACCAAGCTGCAATTCGATCAGTTCGAGCACGCGCTGCGCAATCGCCACGGCGCCGCCTTGTTCGACGGCGCCTGCGTGGTGCATCTGTTCCGGCCGGATGTAGCGGGCCAATACGCTTCATATCGCACGGCGATCACGCGCGGCGTTTGGGATTTTTCGCAGCGCCAGACCAGCAAACCGGCGATCCGCGACCCGGCGAATTTCGATAAGTTTTTTGCCGACGCTCTCAGCGAGCTGCGCCGAATCATCGACGCCGATGCCGGATTCCGCAGCCTGTTCGTCTTGCTCGGCATTCGCCCGCTGTTC
>Ga0070731_10001915_pt1 | contig 20681 bp, 24 predicted proteins | sample Coa_R1_2_FD_66448 | JGI IMG/M metagenome (GOLD analysis project Ga0070731, IMG submission 66448) | Surface soil microbial communities from Centralia Pennsylvania, which are recovering from an underground coalmine fire - Coalmine... | ecosystem: Environmental > Terrestrial > Soil > Unclassified ... | reverse complement strand
ACCACCATTGTGACCGGACGCGACGGATAAGTCTCCGCCCCGGCAAGACGCGATGCAGCCGGCAACGCGGCGGCGCCTGCTGCTAGTTGCAGAAATCGACGACGGGGAAGTTTCATAGCATTGCCCCAGGAGCTTGAGTGCCATCCGCAACGCGGCACCGAAATTTTTTAATCCAGTCCAGTGTCAATCTGGTTTGATGCCAGCGTCCTTGACCATTTTTCCCCAGTCGACGATCTCAGCCTTCATGTAGTCTCCCAGCTCTTGAGGCGTGCTGGAAAACCCCTCGAATCCTACGTTCTTGAATTTTGCCTGGACATCCGGGTTGTCGATGACCTTGCGGAGCGCGCTATTGAGCTTGGTTACGATTTCCGGCGGTGTGCCGGCCGGCGCGACGAGACCGGCCCAAGCATCGAGATTGAAACCTTTGATGCCGGCCTCATCCATTGTCGGCAAGTCCGGGAACAGCGAACTGCGCTTTATGCGGGATATTGCCAAAGGGCGCACCGTGCCGGCTGTGACATGCGGCATGACGGAGGTGAAATCGGCAAACATCATCGACACGCGGCCAGCGATGATGTCCTCAAGTGCCGGCGCTGTGGTCTTGTAGGGCACATGTAGGATGCTGATCTCGGCCCAGCCCTTGACGGCTTCCATCCCGACGATGCCGGCAGTATTGCCGCTGGCGTACGTAAGCTTGCCGGGGTTTGCCCTGGCATAGTCTACCAATTCCTTGACCGAATGGATGGGTAGTTGTGGATTGACTACGAGCATCAGCGTGAAACTGCCCACCCGAGTAATCGGTACAAAGTCCTTGATCGGATCGTAGTTGATGTCCTTGTGTATGAATGGGTCGGCAGAGAGCGGTGAGTTGGTTCCCATAAGGAGCGTATAGCCGTCCGCCGGCTGGTGATGGACGTATAGGGCTGCCAATGCACCATCCGCTCCGGGCCGATCTTCAACAACGATGGGTTGCCCAAGCATGGGACTGAGCTTGTCGGCGATGATGCGGCAAATCGTGTCGCTGGCACTACCGGGGCCGAACACCGCAACGAAAGTGATCGGCCGCGAGGGATATTCATCCGCAAAAAGTGCCGTGCCGAACATTGCGATTGCGGCTGCTGCGAGAATGAAAGCAACTTTTTTCATGGTCGTTCCTCCCGATCTGTAGTTGCGTTGATTTTTTGTTCTTGTTTTTTTCTCCACTGACGCGGCTTGCAGGATGTAGAATCCCCCACGAGGGTACGTGCCCTCTGAAATGCAGAAGGCGTCCTAGGACAGATGACGATTTATTCTAGTGTTGCTCGCCCGCCGGGGGCACAGTCGCTGCCTTTTATTTTGCGGAAAGCGGCATGTCCCGCTGGCAGCTCTAAAATAAATCTACACCAATTGCCTAGCCGCGTGTAGGGAAGCGATGTCGCACTTCGCGCTGCGCGTCATCTAGCGCGACGCAGCAATTCGGTCAGCCTTGTGTCCATATTGTATGAATATCGCAGTTAGCCCTCACCCGTCGCGCCGTGCGCGCGAGGGCGCGATTGCTTTCGGGGGTGCATCTCCGCGCTTGCGTTGAGGTGGCGCGGCAGATTGTGACCCATTAGCGACATCGACTGTGCAATAAACAAGTCATACAATAGCTCATAAACTTGCATTCCGGGTGACGGAGGGGCCATGGCTACCGTCGCAGTGCATACTTACTGTCCGATGTGTGTTGCTCAGTGTGGCGTCGTCGCGGTCGTCGAAGACGGCCGATTGACCAAGATTAGACCTGACTCCGAGCACCCCAACAGCGGAATCTGCATCAAAGGATCAGCTGCACCGGAGCTGGTTTATTCGCCGGACCGATTGCGGCAGCCGATGAAGCGCACACGGCCCAAAGGTGGCCGAGATCCCGGATGGGTCGAGATTTCCTGGGACGAAGCGCTTGAGACCGTCGCGTCTCGCCTCGCACAGATCAAGGCGGAGTCTGGTCCCGAGGCGGTGGTATTCGCCTGTGGAACTCCATCGGGCGGCGCTTCTGCCGATTTTGCCCCGTGGCTGACGCGGCTGGGCAATGCGTTCGGCACCCCAAACCGTATGTCGGCCATTCATATCTGCACCTGGAATGTGTCCGCAGGCGCAAAGCATACTTATGGTACCCCGACGCCATCGCCCGATTATGAAAATACCCGCTGCATCCTGCTCTGGGGAACCAATCCGCGTGCGACATTTCCGACTGCCGCGCAGCGCATCAGCCGGGCACGAGCCCGCGGCGCCAAGCTCATCGTAATCGACCCGCGACAAAACAATCTCGCGCGTAGCGCCGATTGCTGGCTTCGGGTTCGCCCCGGCTGCGATGCCGCCTTGGCCCTGGCAATGATCCACGTACTCATCGAGGAAAAGCTTTTCGACGAGAGTTTCGTCCGCGAGTGGACCACGGGTCCGTTTCTGGTCCGCGACGATACGCAGCGTTTGCTTGCAGGCTGCGATCTGACGTCGTCGGGCTCAGCCCAGTCTTTCGTGGTTTGGGACACGACCCGCGACGCGCCTGTCACGTATGACCCCAACCAAGGTTTTGCGGACAACGCCGTCAAGGCGGCAATTGCTGGAGAGTTTTCCTGCCGCCTCGCCGATGGCAGAAAGGTGACTTGCCGGCCGGCCTTTGCGTTGCTCGCCGAGCGGGCCGCGCAATACGCGCCTGAGCGCTCGGAGCCCGTCACTTGGGTCGCCGCCAACGATGTTCGGCGGGCGGCGAGACTTTTCTCAACCGAGTTGCCGTCCTGCTACTTTTCCTGGACCGGACTCGAAATGCACAGCAACGCCATGCAGATCAACCGCGCGGTGTGCTGCCTCTATGCCTTGACCGGCCAATTCGACGCGCCGGGTTGCAACGTACTGATCGCGACGCCGCCCAGTCATCCGCCCGAAGGGTTGCACCTTCTTCCGAGGGAGAAGGCGGCGAGACGGCTCGGCATCGGGGACCATCCACTCGGGCCGCCTAACGATCCAGGGCATGTACAAGCTGGCAATGTTTATGAGGCCATTTTGACCGGCCGACCCTACAAGGTCAGGGCCATGGTCTGCTTCGGCAGCGATCCACTGATAAACCAAGGCGACGTGCAACGCGGAAAAGAGGCCTTGGTGGCTCTCGAATTCTACGTTCATATGGATCTGTTCGCTAATCCCAGCGCGGCCTTCGCCGATTTGCTGTTACCCGCTTCGACTGGTTGGGAATACGAAGCACTCAAAATGGGATTTTCGGGCGCTGGCGCCAAGGGCGCCAGCGCCGAGGCTTCGCGTTGGGTCCAGATGCGCAAAGCCGTGGTGCCGCCTTCGGCCGGCACGCGCTCGGACCTGGCGGTAATCTTCGATCTCGCCTCACGGCTCGGGCTCGGCGAGCATTTCTTTGGCGGCGATACCGAGAAGGCTTGGCGCCATCAACTTGAGCCATCCGGCTTGACCTTGGAGGAGTTGCGCGCGCATCCACTTGGAGCCAGCGCCATGGTCACGACCCACCATCGCAAGTACGAAAGCATCGACCCGCAGACAGAACGCCCACGCGGCTTTGCTACGCCGTCCCGAAAGCTTGAGCTTTATTCGACGCGTTTTGCCGGTGCGGGCTATGACCCCTTGCCGTGCCATGACGAGCCTGCGGAGAGCCCATTGTCGGCCGATGGCGCTCTACCATTGATCTTGACATATTTTCGTACAGTGCAGTTCGTCAATGAACAGCATCGAAATATCCCGCGGCTTCGCCACGAAGCCCGCGAGCCCGTGCTCGAAATACACCCCGTCACAGCAGTCGGCCTGGGCGTTGGCGACGGCGAATGGGTGACAGTCGAAACCGTTACGGCAAAGATTAAACTACGGGCGAAATTCAATGACTCGCTTCACCCGAAGGTTGTTTGCTCACATTACGGCTGGTGGCAAGCGTGCCGAGAGTTGAGGCTTCCGGGATACGATCCCTTCCTGCCAGAAGGTGCCAACGGCAACTTGCTCATCCGCAATCGGCACGTTGATCCAATCAGCGCTTCCGTCCCGCACCGTTCTAACATGTGTCGCGTCTCAAAAGCGGCTTAGGCATGGCCGGTTATGGCCCGAGACATTTGTGCCAATCGTCCGCTTTCGTGTCAGCTGTTGGAGATCTCTCTGCCGCGCTTGCTCATTCGGCTCGCCAGAAGGTGATCAAAAAGGGCATAGTAATGGTCGGGCTTGGGTCGACTGTTAGCTCTAGTAGCGCGGCCACGTCCGTGCTCGCAGCGGCAGAATGAGCCCTATATCCACTTGTGGCCCTCGACTGCCCCATCGGGCGCGTCATGCCGGGACTGCTGTCGGAGGTAAAGCCGCCGCGCCTTCACTGAATTGGTGCGGCAGAAGATGTCTCGCAGCGACCGTTTGCCATAAATTTTTGTTGCCACGCAATTTTTGTTGCCACGCAATATGTAAAACGTTTTTGGACGCCCTGTCAGTTACGCGACCACCTCATCGGCGGTGGCGAGCAGCACCGCCGGGATAGGTGGCCGTCGGCACCTCACGTCTCGCTTTCCTGGAAACTCAATTTTCGCTAAATTTTGCGTCAGCTCAGGCGTGATCGGAGAAAATATTGGATAAACTCTCCGCCGGAGGCTGCCATGGCGAAGCGTCCATCTGCCAATGTATCTGCCGAAGCCAGAAAGGTCACAGCGGTCAATCTCGCCTATTACAAGGCGCTATCAGCGCGTGACCTGCGCGCGATGGAAACGGTGTGGACCTGCGCCGCTGACAACATCCTGATTGCGCCGCCGGGAAATCCACACGCGCATGTCGGTTGGACCACGATCAAGCGCAACTGGGAAGCGTATTGGCCAACATTCGACCAATTCAGCGTGTCGATGCGAGTGACTAAGGTCAACATTAGCGGGCCGGTAGCCTGGGTGCACGGCATCGAGACATCACGCCGACGCAAGAAGACGGGCGAGGTGAGCAATAGCCGCAATTTTGGAACCAATATTTTCGTACATCGCGACGGGTGATGGATGATGGCCTTTCATCAGTCCGCCGCGATCTCCAATTCAAAAGCCTAGAGATATTTTTTGAAATGAATGCGCTACGACGCAGCGGTTTTGTCGCTTTCGGAGGGGAAGCGGACACTAAGTATGTCTCGAGTTCAAACCTGAACGACTGTTTTGCTGCGAAAACTTCGGTTCAACGCAGCACAAGCAGGGAAGCTCGTAATAGGCGAGACGGGGCGGCACATAAGCCGCCCCGACTGCGGCCTTAGTGACCAGGCGGCTTGTAGGACGCCTGGAGCTGCGCCCGCTTTTGCCGGATGGCCATCACTTCTTCGCCAGAGAACAGACGCTGCATCTTGACGTTATGGAGGCCATCGGAAGACGCCGCCACACCGACCACTGCGGGCGCCGCAGCCGGATCGATATCAAAGATCGCCATCGCGCCAGGCCCCTCGGCGATGGTGCCGTACATTGCGACCAACTTGCCGCCAGCGGCGGTTACCAGTTTTTCGACCGCTTCTCGGCGGCTGGCGGTTGGGTTTTTGGCCATGGCGTCAAGCGCCTTCGGCGTATAGTTCGCGGTGAGACAAAACAACATTGCAGCAACTCCGTCGTTGGATTTTGGGATAGTTCGCCCGCCGAGGGCATAATGGCTACCTTTTACTTCACGGACCGTCGGCACGTCCGCTGGCAGCTCTCTAATAAAGTCTTGGTCCTACATACGTAATCTGACGGGGCTATGATAGTGCGTCCCTCGGCAAATCGGGAGACCATGCGTGAACCTGCTCATTCTCGTGGTCGATGACGAGCCTGACGTCGAAATGCTGTTTCGCCAGCAGTTCCGACGCGACCTTCGGGCTGGCCGGTTTGTGATGGAGTTTGCGCAATCAGCTCCAGCGGCATTGCAGCGCATCGGCGAGGCGGAAGGAGTCTCGCTGATCCTGTCAGACATCAACATGCCGGGGATGACTGGCCTTGAACTTCTGCCCAAGGCCAAGGCTATCCGCCCGGATGTGCCAGTCATTATGATCACCGCTTATGGCGACGCGGAAACCAAGCGGAAGGCGTTGCAGGATGGAGCCGAGGCGCTACTGACCAAGCCAATCGACTTCGTCGCACTCCGCACCGAGATCGACACGCGGATCGAACGAGCGGCCTGACGGACCGCAGGTCTGCCCACTATTGGGGAGATGAGCGGACATGGCGGGGCGATCGCAAATCGGTCGGTCCTGACCCATAGCGTCATTTCGGGTGGCCAATTACCGCATTGCCGATTGTTTATTCGATCACCTCGTCAGCGATCGAAAGCAGGTCCGGCGGCACTTCCAGGCCGAGTGCCTTGGCCGCCTTTAGATTGATCACGAACTCGAATTTGGTTGACTGTACCACCGGCAGGTCGGCGGGCTTTGCGCCTTTGAGGATGCTGCCGGTGTAGACGCCCACTTGATGATACACATCCGCGAAATCGGTTCCGTAGCTCATCAGTCCGCCAACCGCGACATAACCACGGTTACCATACGCCGCCGGAATCCTGTCGCGCGACGCCAAAGTAGCAAATTGCTCGCGTCGGCTGAGGAGGAATGAGTCTGGAGCGACGAAGAGGGCATCGGGGCGCTCGCGCGTAAAGCTGGCAAATGTTGCATCGATTTCGCCGATGTTCGTGGCGTTGAAGGTCTTGATTTGCAACCCGATTGCTGGCGCAGCTTTCTGTAGGTCCCGCAACGCGAGCTCGGCGGTTGACGCATTGGTCGGATTGACGAGCACGGCGATACGAACGGCTGTAGGCACCATGTCATGCAGGAGCCGCAATCGCTTGGCCACTAACTCGTTTGTAAAAAAATTAACGCCGGTCGCATTGCCGCCGGGCCGGGCGAGGCTGGCGACAAGGCCAAGCTTAACCGGGTCTTGGCCAACGCCGAAGACGATCGGGATCGTCGCTGTTTCAGCTTTGGCCGCAAGCGCGGCAGGGTTGCTACCGGGCGTCGCAATCACGGCCACACGGCGGCCAACTAGCTCGGTCATCAATGCCGGCAGACGATCATATTCACCCTCCAGCCAATGGTGCTCAACCGCTACGTTTTGACCTTCGACGTAGCCGGCTTCGTTGAGGCCTTTGCGGAACGCGGGCACAAGGGGCGCGGAGCCATCGGCCGACCCGGCGTCAATCAATCCGACCACCGGCATCGCAGGCTGCTGCGCTCGCGCAGCGAGCGGCCACGCGACCGCCGTGCCACCGAGGGCGGATATGAATTGCCGTCGTCCAATGTCGATTATCATTTGACCGGTACCCACCGGGTTCGGGCTTCGATTTGGAGAAAAGAATAACACACACCCGAATGGGTTTGCGCTCTGCTTCGGGGGTGTTCCGGTGGCAGAGCGGCTCGCTATTTTGTTGCCCTGCGTGAGGCCGTTCATGGCCCTGAACGTCACTTGTCGCGGTGCCGAAATTCGGTAGCGATTGAGTGAGAAGCGAACATTGGGCGAACGTCGCAAATCGGTTGCTTGTTACCCGCACGCGCAACGGCGCGCGCCCTAAGGTCACCCCGGGCTCCTATCAAAGCACTTGTTTGATCCGATAAGATGCGGCCCTCCCGACCCTCAAATCTTCAAATAGGGGAACGGCAATGCTTCGAGACCAACACGGGCTGGCGGTGTCGACATCGTCCATGGAAGCAACTTCCAACTTTGACCGCACGATCTTGGCCTATCTGAAGTATCGCGCCGATACCCCGCAGCATCTTGCTAATACCCTCGCTGCCGATCCCGAGTTCGGTCTCGCGCATTGTGTGGCCGGCTACTTCGCGATGCTCTCGTACAAGCTAGCCAACCTTCCGGTCGCTGCCGAGGCGGCTCGAACCGCCCGCGCGATGATGAGCAAGGCTAATGCACGGGAACGGGCTCACGTGGAGGCACTGGATGCCTGGATCGCCGGCGACATCGACCGTACCCTTTCGATCTGGGACGGCATTGTCACCGAGCATCCGATGGATGTACTTGCCTTCCGGCTCGCCCACTTCAACAATTTTTGGCTTGGCCGACGCGAGGCCATGCTCGCTTCCGCCGAACAGGTTCTTTCGAAATGGAGCCGGGACATGCCGGGCTACGGCACCATCCTATCCTGTCACTGCTTCGCCAACGAAGAGTGCGGCAACTATGCGGATGCGGAGCCGTCTGGATGGGCCGCCCTCGAGATCGACCCTGCTGACTACTGGGGGATACACGCCGTTGCTCACGTTATGGAAATGCAGGGTCGTCAGTCAGAAGGCATTGATCTGCTTGAAAAGCATGAGCGTTACTTTGCTGGCGGCAACAATATAATCCATCACATTTGGTGGCATCGCGCGATGTTCCATCTGGAGCAGCGCGAATTTGAGGCGGTTCTTGACCTCTACGATCAACGGTTCCGCAACCTCGCTTCGCCGCTCACTCAGACGCTGCCCGATCTCTATATCGATGTGCAGAATGCTGCGTCGATACTGTTTCGACTTGATCGTCAAGGCATCGATGTGGGCCACCGCTGGATCGAGATTGCCGACAAGGCTGAACAGCGGATCGGCGATTGCCTCTCCGCGTTCACTCAGCCGCACTGGATGATGGCGCTTGCCGCGACCCGGCGCGACGACGTGGCGCAGCGAATGCTCGATGCTATGCGTGTGTTCGGCCTTGGCCGTGGAGCCGTCGCGCAGGTCGTTGGAACTGTAGCGTTACCCATATCTAAGGCTGTGTTGGCGCATGGGCGAGGTGAACATGCCCGTGCTGTCGATCTCATGAAGCCAATCCTCGACGAGATGTACCGTCTCGGCGGCAGTCACGCGCAACAGGACGTTCTGGAACAGGTCTTTCTGGATTCAGCAATCAAGGCAAATCGTGGCGACGACGTCCGCCTAATGCTCGCTCGGGTTACGGCGAGGTACCCAAATCCGCCCGAACGTCGGATTGGATATGCCCACGCGGCACGACAATTTCGGAATTAAAGCAGCTTTTCGCGTTTGAGTTTCGTCGACTTCCGATATTGGCCCCAAGCAAGCGGTCGCTTTCAGGCAAAGCGGACAGATTACACAGTCGCGCCCATTCGGCGACGATCCGGCCACGGTTGCGCTGTGCGGCGGCGCTCGCCCCTCCTACTTGCCCGGCGCACAACGGTTAGCGCCCTTCAAATTTGAGGGCACTTTGAAGAATTTCTAATTACATTCTTCTTATGTGAATTTAGGCCCATGAAACTTGGCGTATGTATCCGGGACTTGGGCGAGAGCTTGGCTAGGAGGCTACCATGTCTCGGCTTATTGTTCGGTTCCAGAAGGATCAAGCCGGAGCAGCAGCGATTGAATATGGCTTGCTTGCCGCGGGTATTTCGGTTGCCATTATTGCTGTTGTTGCAGCGCTCGGAACGCAGTTGAACACCACATTTACGAGCGTATCGAGCGGCCTCAAATAGTGACTCACGCTAACGACAACGAAGCGCCGGCACAGCGCCGCGGAAGCCGCTTTTTGCCGGCGTTGGTGCTCGTAGTGCTCCTAGTATCGTGCAGTCTGTGGGCAGCATTCGGACTTTGGATTTGGCGCATGCTCACAGGGTAGCATCAGCGATTATTCGGTCTGCCGGTCCCATGGCGATATCCCGGCTGCCATGCCTTTGGCGTGCTCTTCTCACGCGGCGACATCGCCGGGCACCAATGATGAGGTTGAGAAGGACATGGCGCACACACGCTTTACTGACAGGTCGATAGGCTAACGCGCGACCGAGAATGGGTCTAGGCGCATTTGGGGCGTGTGCTTAACAGATTTGGGCCAGCAAGAGACCAACGGCACTGCAGCGAAGACCGATATTATTCGATCACCTCGTCGGCAGTTGTGAGTAGGTTGGTCGGCAAGGAAAGTCCTAGTGCGTTGGCTGTCCTAAGATTGATGGCCAGTTCGAAACGCGTCGGCTGCTGTGTAGGAAGGCCGCTTGGTTTCTCTCCCCTCAAAATCCGATCGACGTAGGCAGCAGCCTGCGCATATTGTTCGCTCGTATTGAACCCATAGGATGCGAGCCCGCCGGCAGCAACAAAGGAACGGGCATGAAAAATCGCGGGCAGCCGATATTGCCCAGCCAATTCGATAATCTGATTTCGATGCACGACATTGAATGCATCGAATGCGCTCATGATGCCCCCTTCGTCCTCCCGGCTGAAAGTAGCGATCGTGTGCTCAAGGTCGGCTAGATTTGACGAAGCGCCATCTGTTATGCGCAGACCCAAAGCCGAGGCGCCTTCCCGAGCACGTTGGAAGAGCGGGAGCGTTTCCGGCCTTGCGCCTCGCAGATAGAGTACGCGTACAATCCGCGGTGCCAGCTCTTTGAGAATTTCAATACGCTTTCCAACCAAAGCAATCTCGTTGCTGGTAAAGCCTGTCAAGTTTCCAATTGGCCGAGCGAAGTTGCCAACGTATTTTTCGGCAACCTGATCGGAAAGCACGGCAAATACGACAGGAATAGCCGAAGTGGCCGCCGCTATTGCCGGCACCGCGGCTCCCTTCGCGAACAGAACATCCGGGTTCAGGTCCACCAACTCGCGCGCGTACTTCTGAAAGAGGTGTGGGTCGCCAGCGCCCCAGCGATAATCGATCACTAGGTTACTGCTCGCCCTCCAACCCGCTTTGCCCAGCGCCGCAACGAAAGAGGCAATGTTTGCAGCCTCATCCGAATCCGTCGCGATCGTGCTCATAAGAACGCCGACGCGCCTTGTTTGCCCTGGCTGCGCGGCGGCAAAGAGCGGCCACGATGCCGCTCCTCCAGCTAAAGCGATGAACTTCCGTCGCCTCATCGGTCGCTCCTAGGCCTCGGGTCTCTAAGCGCGGCTGCCCAGGCCACAAGAACAGATTCTGCACTGCGGCAAAAATGTCGTTATTCGATCACCTCGTCAGCACGTACGAGCAGTGACGGCGGCACTTCGAGCCCGAGTGCTTTAGCGGTCTTGAGGTTGACCACGGTCTCGTATCTGGTGGGTGCCTGTACAGGCAGGTCAGCCGGCTTTGCGCCGCGCAAAATTCGATCGACATAAAAGGCGGCATCTCGAAGGAGGTCAACGTCATCGATTCCGTAGGACATCAGGCCGCCAGCCCTGACGAAGTAGCGCCAAGGATAAACCGCCGGCATCCGATGCCGTGCCGCCAGTCCGATGATGAGATCGCGATTTCCGATACTGACGAGGTCCGGTACAATGAGAAGGCCGCCATTGGCACGCGCGAAGGCTGCGATTGAGCGCTCAACATCACCAGCATCGTTAACCGGGGTTGGTACAATTTCAACGGTGAGCGGCTGCGCCGCGTCCTCGGCTGATCGTAAGAAGTAATTGTATGTAAAGCCGCCTCGGGGGCTGGCGACAAATGCCACGCTGGCAAGGCGAGGCGCTATCTCCTTAAGCATCGCAAGCCACTTGCTCACGATGCCAGTCTCGTACTGCAAAAGACCAGTGAGATTGCCGCTCGGTCGGGACAAGCTCGCAACGAATCCTGCTCCGACCGGGTCCGAGACGCGCATAAATACAATGGGAATTGCGCTGGTCTCCTGCCGCATCGCGGCGGTGAGCGGCGTAGTCTGCGTGACGATCAAGTCAGGGTGTAGCCCGACCAGCTCTTTCGCAAGTACTGGGTATTGATCGACGTTGCCAGCGCCAAAGCGATAGTCGACGTGAATTGTCTGTCCCTCCAGCCAACCTAGCTTGGCAAGCTCATCTTGAAATCTGGCGACCTGCTGTGTCGTCTCTGGGTCGTCGCTGCGGCTGGCAAAGAACGCCGCAATCCGGCGCAGGCTGTCGGTCTGCTGCGCGGCCGCTCCGCGCAGCCATGCCGTCGCTGCGGCGCCGACCGGAAATGTTATGAATTCGCGTCGCCGCATTGCCTCGCCGAAGGTTCGGGATTACGCCGACCGTGGCTTTCAACGACCCAATTACAGCAGGGATTGGAGGTCCAATAAATGGGTTTCAATAGTCATTTTGCAGAGCAATAATTTGGCGGTTGATAAGTCTGAATTGGGTCTCATTCGCTGCCACGACGGCCGCGCCCGCTTCTCCCCCAAGAGCGACGGGATTAGTATCCACCCCACATTGCAGCGGACATGATCCGGTTGGGTTGGATCAAATGGCACTCGGCATCGCAAGGCGGCAATTCATGACTGCGCTCGGAGGCGCGGCTAGCGCGTGGCCGCTTGCGGTGCGGGCGCAGCAGTCTAGCGTGCATCACCTCGGTTTCCTCAGCGCCGGCACAGGAAGCGATGCGTTTAGCAAAGATAACGCCGCCGCCCTCTTACAGGGGTTGGAAGCGTTTGGCTGGAAAGAAGGCGTCACCCTCAAGATCGATTGGCGCTGGCTCGGTGACGACGCTGCCCTTGCGGAGCGGCAAGCGGCGGAGCTGGTCGCGCTTCGACCGGATGTGCTTTTCGCTGGAGGCAATTCCGCGCTCGACAAACTGGCGCAGCAGACAAAGACAATTCCGCTTGTGTTCGCCCTCGTCAGCGATCCGGTCGGCATGGGCTACGTGAAGAGCCTGTCGCATCCCGGCGGCAACGCGACCGGGTTCACAAGCTACGACCCTCCGAATTACACAAGACAGCTGCAAATGTTCACTGAGATCGCGCCGCAGGCCAAGACCATTGCGATTCTGTATAATCCCGATACTGCACCCTACGCCGGCCGCATGCTGCGAGCGATGGAGGAAGCTGCCACGTCAATCGGCGTGACCGTGCGTGATGCACCCTGTCACGACGACACCGAGATTGGAGCCGCAATGGCGGTGCTGTCGCAGGACGGAAGTGGGGGATTACTTGCGCTCGGCGACCCATTCAACCAAGTGCATCGCGGAACGATCATCACCCTTGCCCTCAAATACAAGATTCCGACGGTGGTTAATACGCGCCAGATGATCGAGAGCGGCGGGCTCATGTCGTACATCGTCGACATCCCCGACCTTTATCGCCGCTCAGCTTCATATATCGATCGCATCCTCAAGGGCGAGATGCCGTCCGCTCTGCCCGTTCAAAATCCGATCAAGTTTGAGCTCATCGTAAACCTCAAGACCGCTAAAGCGCTTAGCGTCACGATCGCACCACATCTCCTCAATAATGCTGACGAGGTGATCGAGTGATCCTTTGGAGCAGCCGACCAAATTCGATCTCCTCGTTAATCTCAAGACCGCCAAGGCGCTTGGGCTCGGCGCTCCGCAGGTATTGCTTGCTACCGCCGACGAGGTGATCGAATAGCGTTTGCATTTCGCAACCGCCGCTGCCTATCTCGGTCGGTACGGACGCCTACTAAACACAGGGCCGCTCCGAGAAGTAAGAAGAAAAGGCTTGCCGGGGTCCCGTAGGTGAAATTTACAATGCTGTCGGTGGTCCGTTGGAGCCAGACCATATCGTCTTGGTGTGGATGAAAGATCGGCACCCCAAAGCCATCCGACACGTCCCCTACAGTCGTCGGGTGCCATACCCCGAACTTGAGCCAGAAAAGAGTTTGTCCAATTAGAACGAGAGCGCCTACGGCACCGATGATAAATCCAAACAAGACAATAAATTTGCCGACGGTCCAAACCCTTAGGTCGTGTGCGTCATTCATCGGCGCGGGCCTCTAGCGAGCGCGACAGTTAAATGATCCATCGTGGCATTCGCCAGCGCTAATTGCCGCATTGCGCTTGGCCGGGTAGCAGCACCTCCATAAGGCGGGTCGATTCGAATTGAGTCTCAGTAGCGACGCCACCAATCAGAACTGGTTGTATTGCGCGATGATCCCCCCAAGCGCTGGAAAACGAAGGATGAAATTGAATGTGGCCAACAAGCCAATCACACAGAACAGCAGAACAGCGCTCAGATCAGGCGTTAGCCATGACCAACGTAACGCGTATTGAGCGCGCAGTCTAAGTTGACTGAACATCAGACCCTCCCCTCTCTATCGAAACAATTTATACCGGACGTGCGGGCCATGGTGTGTGATCGCGATCACACAAATGTTCGATGCGTTAGCGCAGGTTTCGCAAGGCGTTAGGCATTGCTTCCTTTATTGATGGGCCAAACTATTTTTGGTCGTTATGAGTCATTAAGCTCGACGCAGTTTCTAGCAGATAGTTCCGAAGCTTCGATTCAAATCCAACCGAGCGTGGTTGCTGCGGACACATCGTCGCTCCACCCACTGTAATGGCGTCGTCCGCCGCCAGTGGCGTGAACAAAAAACAAAACCACTGACAACTGAAATTTCCTAAGATACGTGACTCTGATCACAGACCGGCGTGTTCCAGTCCGCGATAGTCATACTAGGGGCGTGGGTTTTCGAAGGAGTGCTCACCTTGAAAACTTCTCCCGTTTACAATCGCATTCGCACTTGTTGCCGGGGTCGCGGCTGCGGTCACGACGAAGGAGCGTTTGCCTTCGCACAGGCGACCGCTCAAGCGGCCAGCGCCGAGACCACTTTTACAGCTACGACACACACACGTCGCCGCTTTGTGCATACTAATGGCGCATCAGCATGCCTAATAAGGAGATGATCATGTTAATACTGCAATCGACAGACGTCTACCAAAGCCAAGAGAAAAAGACTGATCACAAAACGGATTTTGGCTTCGTTATTCTGATTTGCGTTGCGCTTGGCCTCGCGGTTGCCATCGCTGCTGTGTCTAATCCAGCGCCCATTGGCAATGGACTCAGCAGCGACACTGTCTATGTTGGCCCGTAACGATCGCATTCCCACCATCAGGGGCGGGCGGTACTCACTTCTCCGCAGAGCTGTGTTTGAAGTGGGGCCGTCACTGCCCGGGTGCTCGGCAGTTGGGTGACGACTATGGATGTCTTGGAGCAAGTATCAGGCGGCGTCATCATTATCGAGCCCCGCGGGCGAATCGATAGCGTCACCGCCAAGGAATTCGGTGAGTGTCTATCCAGATTATTGAACACTGACTGTCGGCAGCTTGTCGTCGACCTCCGTAATGTCACCTACATTTGTAGTAGTGGATTTCGGCAACTGCTGATCGCCAAAAAAACAACCCAAGGAAAGAACGGTAAATTGGCGCTCTGCGGACTGACTGACGACGTGAAGCGATTATTCACTATTGGGGCTTTTGACCGGCTCCTGCCGATTTGCGACACGCGGGAAGCGGGAATTGCGAGCGTGCAGTGAAGTGGACGAGGAAGCGGCGGAGGTCGGCTAGCTGTCGCGCCCCAGTCGGGTCAACTTATTCACAGAGAGTCCGTGAGGGGTGCTCACGTAGCGAGTCGTGACACCGTCACAACAAGAATGGTATGTTACCTTTGCGCAGTGACGGCCGAGGCCGCCCGCGCCCCTTTAAGTTCCCTCCAACTAAGCCCTAGCTGCCGGCTGGGGCTTTTTCTTTCGTCTGGGCGGCGGGAAGTGGGGGGTGGCAGCATCGGACGCTGATTGTCTTTAAAGCCTGTGAAGCCTACTCGCCGCGTACCTACAGCGTCACGCTTTGCCATCCGTTCCTCATCGGCAATGGCTCGGTCAATAGAGGAAACGCTCGAAACATTCGCGAAGCTTCTTAATTGCCGGGTACCTTGGTCGCAGCGTAGTTTGTTTGGACGTGTTGCCACGTTGATGCCTGCCATCGCTTCATTCGGAATGTGACCGAGCAGCTTGCGCACGTCGGCCAAGGACTTGAGTGCCATCACTTTGGGAATGGTGATCGGCTGGGGCAGGGGCGGAGTCCATGGCGAAATTGCTTTTGGCGCGGGCCATATCGAGAAGGGAACTTTTGCTTTGGGGATCGCTCGTCTGTTGAGCAAGGCGAACACACTCAGCCGCATGCGCCCGATATTCCCCAGTGTCCGGCATACGTCCTCTCCGCACGTAAAAAGACATACCGAGCCTGTGAAAACGGCTCAAAAAACTGATTCGTTCCCGCAGTGCAATGCCCCTTGTGATTAGCGCGGAGACTAGTCGGAGAGGCGGGAAAAGTGGCCCCGCGGTCTCGGTCGGAAAGGGATACCAAACAACCGGGCCCGGGGCCGTGGCGGCGAGCGTCCGACGCCGCCCATATTTAATCGCTCCAAGGCCCGCACGGTTCCTCGGGTTCCCGTGAGGGTCACCAATAAACAAAATCGAAAACAAGAATGGCGCAAACTAGTACAAGTGCGCCCGCGACAATCCAAATCACAGCCGGCGGTGAAGGTTCAGGAACGACAACGAGGGGCCGGTTGTGCCTCGCGCCCTTTCGAAGCTTGTCCCCATTCAGTTTGTTAATCGCCATAGCAAAACTCTCGATCCTTTGGATAAATGCTTGGCAATGTCGCGGAGTTCCCGGCCGATGGGATTCAATAAGCGCAAGATGGACGACGAGCGCCGCCGCGCCGCGGAGAAGGAAGCGGCCGGCCGACGCGCTATCGATGCACAAATCCTCGAAGACGCCGAGCGCTTCGTCGCCGCGTGGAACGAGCGTCAAGCCAAGCGGATGCCCATGCTGTTCTCGCCGACGATCGGTGCCGCCATTGCCGCGCGGCATTGGTTTCTGTGGGTGCGTTGCCCGGCCTGCCGCACCACCACGGCAATTAACTTGCGCGAGATCGATCGTCATCGCGACGCGGCTGTGACGAGCCTCATCGCGGCGCTGTCCTGTCGCTCGTGCCGTCCGAACGCCCCGTTCGCCGAGCTGGTACGCCTGTCACAGACCAGTATCGCCGATGAGATGCACGAAGAGGACACGCGGCGGATATTTGGCAATTAGCTGCCGCGCCCACGGGCAAGCCCCGGTAGTTGGTCAAATGCTGAAAGTCGGCTTCCCAATACTGCTCGCAGTAGGTTGCGGCTACGGCTGCGCGGTGTTCCTTCGGCAAGTCACACGAACTTTGGCAACAGGCGAATGGCACAGCCGGACTGGCATCGCCAGGCGTTCGGCGTCGCCAAAATCATTTTGGTCTGGGGTCGGTGTGCTCAGCCTCGGCACAATACTGATGGCTGCGGGCGTCTGTTTGTTTGTCGGATTGGCGATCTTTGGAAATTAGGCCGCAGCCCCAGAATGTTTCGAAAACCCCCTCGGGAGCTGGCAGGAAAACAGGCCCAATTTCAATGGGCGCCGGAGCCTCGGCGGCATGTTCCGAAAACAAGTGTTTTTGGAACACAGGCAAACGACCCCCGTCGGTGCGGCTCCTTTCGATCCGCCCTAGTCCCTTTTGAACTTGAGGGTAGCCCCTTTGGGGGACCGCCAATCTCCAGCCGACAAGATTCTGCGCGGCACCAAGCCAGGCGACATACCGGTCGAGCAACCGACCAAATTTGAGCTTGTGATCAATCTCAAAACGGCGAAAGCGCTCGGTCTCGGCATCCCACAGACACTGCTCGTCGCTGCCGACGAGGTGATCGAATAGCTGGGGGGCTGCCACGACCGAACGCCGGGCTGCTCAAGCGTGAGGCTGCCCGGCCAGCGTCGCCACCGGCCGGTTTGCCTCTCAAGACTACTTCGCCACCCCCTCGATAAGGAATGAAAGCGAGTTGGTTGACTTGGATCGCAGTGCGTCAATTTCCTTCTGAGCCGCGGAATTGTGCCAGGCTTGTGCTTGCTCCATGGTGTCGAAAGCGATGACCACAAGGCGCTGGGGCGGGGTTCCGTCGAGGGGCGTAATCTTATCGCTGCGAATGACGTAGTGACCGCCGGAAGATGGCATCGCCGCCTCCGCTTTCGGACCAACCTGTTTGAAAGTGTCGGCGTCGGTAACTTTTAAAATGGGAATGACGGCATAGACCGGCGGTTTGGCCTGAGCATGTAGTCCTTGAATGGCTGTGGCTCCAATTGCGATACCTGCAAGCGTGGCCACGCCCAGTGCGATGCGTTGATGCATGATAAGCCCCTGTGTTGATGAATGAGCTTGCCGGCCGCAGGGCGGTAAGCAATCCCAATTGCAATGTTGGACGGCGATATATGACGGGAAAAAGCACTACCCGCCATTCAAGTAGACACCTGCCGACGGCACGCTCGCTGCCGTTGGGTCCGGGAGATCGGCACTCCGGCTGGCAGCTTCATCTTCAAAGTTACCGCATGTTCATGACAGTTGATACTACCCCCGTGCGTGGCGTTGACCTATAGCGGCGTCCGTAAAAGTCAGTTGCAGACGCAGTCCCAATCCAAGTTTCACACGGCCAAATAAGCACCACGCTGACATCGCGCACGTCGCCGCCCTTGGCCGCGGCGTTCAGTTGGGTTTGGACGTGCTGCCACGTTGATGCCTGCCGGGCTTCCTTCGGAATGTGACCGAGCAGCTTGCGCACGTCGGCGAGCGTCTTGATGGTCATGATCTCGGGAATGACGATCGGCCGGGGCAGGGGCCGCGACCAGTCGGGGCGCTTGCGCAACTAGCCGGCTTTCTTCTGCTTCCCCGACGGACGTGCAATGGGCTTGGCCTGACTTTCCTTGCCCTTCTTGCCGGTGATCGGCAGCAACATCTCGCGCTGGCCCTCGATCCGCTTCTTGCCCTTTTTGGCTTGTGGGCGCGCACCTTTCTCGGCGGCGACGCTCTTTTTCAGCGCATCAAACAGATTGATCACGTTTCCGCGCGGCGGTTCTGCGGCTTTGCCTTTTGGTGGTTTGATGCCGGCCTGTTTCTTCTTGAGCATTTCGACCACCGCTTCCTCGTAGTGATCCACAAACGCCGACGGATCGAAATCCGCCTCTTTGGTTTCAAGGATGTGTTCGGCAAGTTTGAGCATGTCCGGTGCGACTTTGATGCTCGGCAGGTCATCGAAATATTCGTGGGCGTCCCGAATCTCGTAGGGATAACGCAGCGTCGTGCCCATGATGCCCTTGTCCCACGGTTGCAGCATCATGACCCGCTCGCGCTTGGCCAGCACAATCCTGCCGAGGGCGACCATGCCCTTGCCGCGCATTGCTTCGCGGATCACGGCAAAGGCTTCCTGCCCGACCTGACCCTCCGGCGTGATGTAATAGGGGCTATCGAGGTAGCGTTCATCGACCTCGTCGCGCGGCACAAACGAGTCGATGTCGATGGTGTGGTTACTTTCGATCGCAACGGCGTCGAGCTCATCGTCTTCGACATGGATATAAGCGCCCTTCGCGTATTCGTAGCCGCGGCCCTTGTCCTCGCTTTCGACCGGCTCGCGCGTCACTTCATCTACGAGTTGCTGTCGCAGGCGATTGCCGGTTTTCTTGTTGATCTGTCGGAACGACACGCGCTCGGTCGACGAAGTGCCCGTGTAAACGGCAATGGGACAGGAAACGAGGGCGAGCTTGAGATAGCCCTTCCAGTACGGGCGGCCAGGCGCCATGACGCATACTCCTACACAACGGAACTACGTTGAATCTGCCTTCTAAAAGCTGAGAGTCAACGCTACCCGGCGAGGGCGTTCTTGTTTTCTCCTACAAATTTGGACAGGGTTAGTGCCGCGGCGCAGCTAGAGCAACGTCGGCGCAAGCGGCGCTATCAGTTGCGGTCCCTTGTTGCGCACGTTGCCGACCGCGTTATCGACCGGCCAGATCTTCAATATATCTTCCGGGGACGGCTTGAGCAGCGCCAATAGCTCGTCCGGCGTCGCCGGTTCCTCGCCGAGCCACTTGGGCCAATCCCCCTCCGCCAAGATCACCGGCATGCGGTCGTGAATCTCAGCGACGGTATCGTTCGGCCCGCAGGTAAGGACGGTGCAGCTCAGGATTTCCTCGCCGCTGGTCGGATGCTTCCAGTTCGACCATAGCCCCGCCATCACCATCGGTGAATCGTCGGCCATCGCAAAAGCGTAGGCTTGCTTTTTCTTCCCCTTGGCATCGAGCTTTTTCCACTCGTAGTACCCGTTCGTAACCACTAAGCACCGCTGGCCGCGTTTCCATGCATCGCGAAATGCGGGCTTTGTCGTGAACTCCTCGGAGCGCGCGTTAAAGGTCGAGTATTGAAGCTTGTCGTCTTTCGCCCAATGGGGGATCAGCCCCCATTTCATCATCCGGGGAACGCGCTTGCCGTCCACCGACCGGATCGCCACAAGCATCGGCGCGGTCGGCGGCTTATTCCAGTCAACCTCAAAATTCGGTGCCGGGGCTGCCGCATCGAATTTCAGCTTGATCTTGATTTCCGAAAAATCGGAGGACAGGCGAACGCGCCCACACATTCGACCAATATAGATACAAACAGTGTTTTGGGGGAGTCCGGTACTAGGCGGCAAAGCTGCCGCGATCTGAGGCTATTGACCTAGGCTGTGTAAAAACGCAAAAAACTAAGAAGCGACGAGAATAGTTTTTCTCCAATCGAGCAATACTGATTGCGCTGACGGAAGCTCTCAACAAAGCCATTCTGCATTGGTTTGCCCGGTGCGATGTAGTGCCATTCGACGTTGTGCTCCTGCTGCCAGGCCAAGATGGCGTTTGAGGTGAACTCGGTGCCGTTGTCGCTGACGATCATGCGCGGGCAGCCTCTGATCTCGACGATGCGATCAAAATTTGGGAGAGAAACCAATGACAATCTATGGGTTGACGAAGGCGCCGCGAGCGGGCCGCCCGCGCGAGCGTGGGGTCGGCAGTTCTTGCAATCTCTATCGGCCCCACGGACTCAAATAGAGGACACGCAGCCCAGGGGATTAGTGTGTAGCGGCGTGGTGGGCATCACCTTATTGGCTACTAGTGATGCGACCCGCTACGATGCCTTGTCCTGGGCGAGGGCAAAGGCAATGAAGCGGCGCTCCAGAGCGGGCGGCAAAGCAGTTAAGGCGCGGCGCGGAAAGGCGGTTACGCTAAAGCGCCGCAACG
>Ga0070731_10001913_pt1 | contig 20684 bp, 16 predicted proteins | sample Coa_R1_2_FD_66448 | JGI IMG/M metagenome (GOLD analysis project Ga0070731, IMG submission 66448) | Surface soil microbial communities from Centralia Pennsylvania, which are recovering from an underground coalmine fire - Coalmine... | ecosystem: Environmental > Terrestrial > Soil > Unclassified ... | reverse complement strand
GTTAACCTTGCCCAGGTGATTGCCACCAACAGTGTTTCGACAATTCGCTTTCAAGACAATGAGGCTGCGAGGAACATTCTTTCAGAGTTATTGAACGTAGTTCCCGACATAGACCATGCGGCAATATTTGACAGTTCAGGGCGACTTTTTGCATCTTATGACAAACAAGGAGTTGAAAAAATGACTATCCCGCAGGAACTGAAAGATCATGAATCCTTATATACCGAAAAGATGCTCTTTGTTCGAGGTGAAATTCTCAACTATGGAGACAAGATAGGGACTGTGGTGCTCCAGGTTGAACTTACAGAGCTGAACGACATAAAAACCTTTAAGTACAAATTAGCCACTGTATTGTTGCTCGTTGGATTCGGCTTCTCATTCCTGATTGCCATTATCATGCAGACCTATATTTCCAGGCGACTATTGCGGCTTGTGGATGCAATGAAAGAGGTCAGTCGCACAGGCGATTATAGCAAATCGATCATGAACGAAGGTAGTGACGAAATTGGCACGTTAGGGGCGGTATATAACAACCTGATGCTGCAGGTGCGCGAAAATCAGAGGCGAAAAGATGAATTTATCGGCATTGCCAGTCACGAATTAAAAACACCCCTCACAAGCATCAAGGGATATCTCGAATTGCTGATAGGCCTGGAAGAAAAAGAGCCCAACAAGTTGTTTACTCAAAAAGCAATAGAAAGCGTCGGCAAGCTTGAGAAACTCATCAATGACTTGCTAGATGTCTCCAAGATCCAAAGCGGGCAACTCGAATTGAACAAACAGGTATTTGATCTCCAGGGACTTCTGGAGGAAACTATTTTTTCGTTCCAAATGACGTCGAAATCACACCAAATTGTCAGGGGAAGCGAACCGGTGAGCGCCAAAGTCCAGGCAGACAAGCAGCGGATCGAACAAGTGCTTTTCAATCTCTTTTCCAACGCCGTAAAATACTCTCCCGGCGAGAAAAAAATTATTGTTATTATCGACAAAGGGTCAAATGAGGCCACTGTCAAGATACGAGACTTCGGTATTGGCGTCTCCAAGGACGAGCAATCCAACATTTTTGAAAGATTCTATCGTTCGAAAGACACATCTATCCACATTTCCGGCTTTGGGCTTGGACTTTATATTTGCATGGATATAATTAAACGGCATGGTGGACGGATGTGGGTTGAAACCGAGAAGAAAGGGTCTTCTTTTTATTTCACATTACCGTTAGTTAATTAAGACCAATGAAAAAAATTCTTGTGCTGGATGACGACACTGACATTTTGATCTTGATGCAAATGACACTTAAAATTCACGAATTTGACGTGGAAGCCATTTCAAGATGGCAGGATATTGACGAAAGCATCAGCAAATTTAATCCCGACCTGATCATGCTTGATGTTTCCTTAAATGGCGCAGACGGACGCGATATTTGCAAAAGGTTAAAACTCTCAGCTGAAACTGGTCATATCCCAATTATTCTCTTTTCCGCGAATGCGGAGATGGGGAACAATATCGGGGAGTTCCATGCCCAGGCATTTATTGCCAAGCCCTATGAACTTGCCCATCTTATAAGTACCATTAAATCTCACCTCAACTGATTTGTCCAAGGCCTAAATAAGGTCGCATGTATGTTATCAAGCACGTTTCCTAACATTAGTCAGTTCTTTCTGAATTTTCTAATCGCGGTTTTAGCCAATGCGATTCAAAAATACTCGCCGAGGCTGAGGTGCCAGTCGAAAGAGTCTCTTCCGATCGCGAAATCAAGCGCCATATTTACATTGGATTTTCTGTTGAATTTAATTCTAAGTCCCGTCCCTATGGCTGGTCGCAGATAGGCGAAATTATTGGTAACGGGTTCTGTAAATGATTGCACGTTTGCAAACACAACTCCGCCCCAGAAACCGTTTGCACTGATGTCGAATCTGTACTCCGCCTCGCTATACAGCAACTGATTTCCACGAAATCGCCAGCGTTGGTAGCCCCTGCCCAACTTTTCACTAATGTCACTGGCTGTTGCGGGTAAATCAAAATAAGGGACTTCCCCATAGGTTCCCCAATAAACTAACCAAAAAGCCAGCACGGAATGCCAATGATCGCTTAACGGGATATACTTTCTGTTATCAAAATAAATCGAGGACCAGTTATAAGAACTGCCCATGAAAACAGGATTCAATCGAAACGAAAGTGAAGAATATAATCCATTGATGGGATTATTTACATTTGTCCTGCTGTCAAACACGAAGTTTGGGCCGAAGCCACTGGTTGTTGAATTTGCACCCACCCCAAAGCCATATTTTTTGAACTCGCTCTCTCCCGGGCCGCTCCAATGTTCATCGATATCGTAAAAGTAGTCCAGGTTGTACCCCCACCCCAGGTAAAAATTGCCCACAATTCGTTTATTTGCATTAAGGAATATTTTCAGTTGGTCATTAGAAACAAGATCACCATTTTCATCCGAACTGCCGGAGCCAAGGCGATATGTTTCAACATCGTTGTGAATAATTCGAAACTCGCCATTCAAATTCCAATTGTTGTCACTTAACCAGATATTTGGCCTGATTATGAAGCCAAAGCGTGTACTTAAATTGGTGTATGGAATAAAATAGATACTTGAAAGTTTGGTTTCAGGTGATCCGAGTTTAAATGTTGCGTTCACCGATGATACGACAAAGCTATTGCCATTGGTTGTCGCTCCCGAAACTGGGAGAAATGAAAAAAAAATACCATGTCCCGGTGTTGCCTGCCTTTTTCTAAGCTTGACATATTTACCTAACAAATCCAAGAGATCCTTTTGTTGGACCTTGGCAGTATCCGGGTTTTGCTGTTGTGCGAGGGCAGAATGCACGAAACATATCAGTATCGCTAAACATAAACAGCCCCCAAGCCATCTATATCCTTGGCAGCCTGAATTATCCGGGCAAACTGGGGGAACTGACATGCCGCTTTTAAAGGCAAAGTCATACATAGTTTCATGATGAAATTCTCGATTCTCAGCCCGCATATTGATAATTGTTTATTCCTATCTTTAACGCTATAACGAGCATCTATGATGTCAAGATAGGCACCATCGAAAGTACATTCAATTAATGTGCCTGCTGCCTTCAGTTTTCCTTCAGAATCAATTATTTTATTTGTAATTACCCAAGTATGTACAAGTATTGTAATTCCGGACTTCAAAAAGCACTGATACATTTGACGAATTTGGTGGTTATCTCGGTGCTTTGTTCGGGTGCTTATGCCCAATCGAAGTCGCTGGAATTATTTATAGATGCCGCCTTAAACAATAGTCCGTTATTGAAAGACTATAATAACCAGGCCCGTTCTAACCTGATTGACAGTCTGCGTATCCGCGCATCTTACAAGCCCCAAATAACCGGGAACAGCTTGAACACTTATTATCCGGTTATAAACGGCTGGGGCTATGACAACATCATCACAAATGGTGGCAATTTCAGCGAGTTGGTCGGCGCTACGCAAAAATTGGTTGGAAGGCCGAACCTTCAAAACCAGTTTGAAGCCATTCGCCTTCTAAATGAGGGTCTCACAGTTTCTGGAAAAATCAGCGAGCAGGATCTGAAAAAAACGATAACCAGCCAATACATTACTGCTTATGGTACCCTGCAACAATTCAGCTATAATAATGACATGCTGAATTTGCTGAGCAAAGAAGAAGCCATTCTAAAGCAACTTGCCGAAAAAGGAATTTACCGGGAAACCGATTACCTGAGTTTCCTGGTGACCCTGCAACAGCAGCTCACCCAGGTAAGTCAAATTCGGCTGCAATACCAAAACGAATGTGCGACGTTAAATTATCTTAGTGGGATCGTTGACACCTCCTTCACGGCGCTGGAGGCACCATCGCTCGATACGATTATGCTGCGTTCTATCGAAAATACCGTATTTTATCGCCAATTTGCCATTGACAGCCTCAAGCTAAGAAATAATGATTCTCAAATCGATTTCAGTTACAAACCCAAAGTAAATCTTTATGCCGATGCCGGATACATATCGTCTTTGATGTATCAACCATACAAAAATTTCGGGGCAAGTTTTGGCGTCAGCGTGGCGGTTCCGATATATGACGGGCACCAAAAAAAAATGCAACATGAAAAAATCGCCATTGCCGAGCAAACTCGCCAGCATTATCGTGACTTCTTTAAAACACAATATGATCAGCAGATAGCGCAACTATTGCAGCAGTTGCGCGCCTCGCAAGAACTAATTGACCAGACTACTGGCCAGCTAAAGTATACTCAGGGGTTGATTGACGCCAACAAAAAACTGCTTCAAACCGGAGACGCGCGCATCTCAGACTATATCCTTGCGATTGGTAACTATATAACGATGCATAATGTCGTTATTCAAAATACGGTTAACAAGATGCAAATCATCAATCAATTGAACTACTGGAACAGACAATGAACATAAAACTATTGATACAGATTCTAATGGCGACGGCTTTCTACTGCCTCGCATCGTGTCAGCCAAAAGCTGCTACGGAGGAAAAACCTGACAAGGCCGATGATTCAGCAAATCTTGGAACGCCGGTCACTATTGCCCATCCGATTGTTGGCGCGATGGATGAAACGGTAGAAGTCAATGCGGTGTCGGCATTCTTGCTCAAAACATTTGTCAAATCAAACGCCAATGGATACCTGCAGGCCGTCGATGCGCAACTTGGCAAATTTGTAACCAAAGGTCAGGATCTCTTTGTCATCAAGACCAAAGAAGCGCAGAGCCTTGGCAACACCGTTACTTCCCTTGATAGCACCATGCATTTTGAAGGTTTGATTCACATTCGCGCGCCTGGCAGCGGCTATATCACCCAGATGACTTACCAGCCCGGCGATTACGTTCAGGATAATGAGCAGCTGGCAGTCATAACAGACACAAAAAGCTTTGTATTTCTGTTAGACCTGCCTTATGAATTGAGGCCTTATTTGCCTAACAATCGGAACGTCTTGCTAAAACTACCGGATGGCACCGTCTTAAGTGGGCATGTAGACATGGCCTTACCAACAGTTGACGCCGCGTCTCAAACACAAAATTTTATCATTCGGGTAAATACTGACAGGCAAATTCCGGAAAACCTTATTGCTAAAGTGAGCCTGGTAAAAAAAGCGAAACCACATACGGTTTCAGTTCCGAAAGCAGCGATACTTACCAATGATACTCAAAGCCAATACTGGATCATGAAGCTCACCGACAGCACAACAGCAGTAAAAATTCCGATCCAAAAAGGAATAGAGACAAATAATGCCGTGGAAATTTTGTCGCCGCCTTTGAGTGACAGCGATAATATTCTGGTTACGGGAAACTACGGTCTTAGTGACACAGCAAAAGTGTCAGTTCAAAAGTGATGGCAATGGACAAACGAAACTTTTTTCTTGCTTACAAGAACCCAGTCGCGGTCGCTATCGTCATAATTATACTCGGGGGGCTGTACGCCTACAGTAAGATGCAGACGTCCTTGTTTCCCGAAATCACTTTCCCGAAAATCAAAGTTATCGCAGATGCCGGGCAGCAACCCGTCAAAAAGATGATGATCACTGTAACCCGTGAAATGGAAAACGCGATCAAGCAAGTCCCCAACCTGCAAATGATTCGCAGCACTACCAGCCGGGGAAGTTGCGAGATTTCTGCTTTTATGGATTGGAAGGCCAATATTGATGTAAGTCTCCAAAGGATCGAATCCAAGTTGAGCGAGATAAGGAATGACCTTCCCCCTGACATCAAAATTACTGTCGAGCGGATGAACCCTTCGATTCTTCCAGTAATAGGCTACTCGCTTGAGAGTTCGACAAAATCGCCAATCGAAATGAGATTATTGGCGGAATATTCCATTAAGCCGTTCCTCTCGCAAGTTGAAGGTATTTCTGAAATAAGAGTCATTGGGGGCAAGTCGAAGGAGTATTGGATTATACTCGATATCCAGAAAATGAGCTCACTGGGAATCACCCCCGATAACGTCAATACAGCTCTTGCCCAAACCAACTTCATTAAATCGAATGGATATATCAGCGACTACAGGCTGCTGTACCTTACTATCACAGATGCGTCGGTAAATTCAAAAGATCAGCTTGAGAATATTGTAGTAAACAATAATGGGAAACGCATCATTCTTGTAAAAGATATTGCAGCTGTGCAAATACAGGAAGCCAAGGAGTATGTTAAGATCAATGCCAACGGGCATGAAGGTATCCTGCTCGCCGTAATTAAACAGCCGAATGCGAACCTCATCGACGTATCAGACAGAATGGCGATTCAGCTGGAAAAACTGAGAAAGATCCTGCCTAAGGACATTTCTATTCAACCATATTATGTTCAAGCCGATTTTGTAAAAGATTCAATCAGAAGCGTGACGGATAGCCTGTGGATAGGTTTGGCATTGGCAATATTCGTCGCCATTATCTTTCTTAGATCGTTGAAAGCAAGCGCCGTCATCCTGGTCACAATTCCCGTTACGCTTTTGATGACCATCATCTGCATCTATGCTTTTGGCCAGACTTTCAATATTATGACGCTTGGAGCAATGGCCGCGGCAATCGGCCTGATCATAGACGATGCCATTGTTGTCGTGGAGCAGATACACCGAACGCATGAGGAACATCTAGAAGAACGGCCGGCAATTCTGGTAAAAAAGGCCATTCACTACCTTTTCCCTGCCATGGTGGGTTCTTCTTTAAGCACGATCGTAATTTTTGTACCATTTGCACTGATGACAGGAGTGGCAGGTGCCTATTTCAATGTCATGACAAATACGATGATTATCACGCTGGTCTGTTCGTTTTTTGTTACCTGGATATGCCTGCCAGTCATCTATCTGCTATTCTCGAAAAAGGAACGTGTGGATCGATCTTCACAGCCTGCGAAAGGCCATTCGGTTAAAAATCAGCGATGGGTGAACTTCTTTATCAGGAGGCCAATCATAAGCATCGCCTTGCTGCTCTTTTTTGGGTTCGGCATCTACTACCTCCTGCCCCGGCTGGAAACCGGTTTCCTTCCCGAAATGGATGAGGGTAGTATCGTGCTTGACTACAGTTCACTGCCAGGCACTTCACTTGAAGAAACTGACCGTATGCTACGGGAAGTCGAAAAAATCCTCCTCCAGGTTCCCGAAGTTGAAGCCTATTCCCGGCGGACGGGTACGGAAATGGGATTTTTTATAACAGAACCAAACAGGGGGGATTATTTGATCCAGCTAAAGAAATCCAGGAAGAGAACCACCGATGAAGTTAGCGACGACATCCGGAAGCAGATAAATGCCACTCAACCCACTCTACGAATCGATTTTGGTCAGGTGATTACTGATATGCTTGGCGACTTAATGACGTCGGTTCAACCAATCGAAGTAAAAATTTTCGGTGACGACCAGAAGATTTTGCGGGACCTTTCTCAGCAGGCTGCCGATATTATCTCCAAAATTGACGGAACAGCTGACGTCTTTGACGGGGTCGTGATTGCGGGCCCCTCTGTAGATATTGAACCAAATTATGAGCGGCTGGCACTATTCGGCATTTCACCGGCGAACTTGCAGTTTCAAATGCAGTGCGCTTTGGAAGGGAATGTAGCTGGCGCCGTATATGATCGTCAGCAATTGTCTGACATTCGCCTTTTGTATCCCGGTAGTCGAACACTTTCAGTCGATGATATAGGAAAATTGCCCGTATTTCTTGGTAACGGAAAACTGCAGCCGATAAGCCAGCTCGTTAATGTTCAGGTAAACCCCGGGGATGCCGAAATTCAGCGCGAAGATCTGCAATCAATGGGGGTTATATCAGCGCGATTGGAAAATCGCGACCTGGGCAGTGTAATCAAAGACATACAAAAGGAAATCGGCGAAAAGCTGATCCTGCCCCAGGGATATTCTGTCGTGTACGGAGGTTCATTCGCTGAGCAGCAACGATCATTTCACGAGCTACTGATAATATTGATTACCTCCAGCCTGCTGATATTCGGGGTAATCCTGTTTTTATTCAGGGACTTTCGAGTTGCTTTGCTGATTCTCTTGATTGCAGTACTTGGTATTGCCGGCTCTTACCTTGCGCTCTACCTGACTCACACGCAATTAAATGTGGGTTCCTATACTGGAATTATCATGATTGTGGGCATCATTGGAGAAAACGCAATATTTACTTTTCTTCAATTTCGAGAATCGTTAAAATCCAGCTCCGTGGACCACGCCATCATTTATTCAATCTCCACCAGACTGCGCCCCAAGCTGATGACGGCCCTTGGTGCCATAGCTGCTTTGATGCCCATTGCCTTGGGAATTGGCGCAGGGGCCCAACTCCATCAACCTTTGGCAATCGCTGTCATCGGTGGATTTATTGGAGCGTTGCCTTTGCTTCTGATCGCTTTACCTTCCATGATCAGGCTGTTATTTAGGAAGAGCTCCGAGTCAGTCTAAACAAAATCGAAATACTCGAGAAATGCACTCAATAGACTAAAATCTTGATCGCACAGGCTTTGATTCAAGATTTGCGAACTATACTTTTTTTGTCGTTTCTAAATGGCTTTTACCAAATACGATAGTCCGAATGACAGATTCGCCTATAGCCTGTTTTCAATCCTACTCGATCCATCGATTGATAAGCTCCAGTTATTTCTTTGCTACTACCAATACCTGGAAGGTGCCTGGCATCATTTTCGGCCTTTCTCCGGCAGCAGCTGCGGGCTCCATATCGGCCGCCGGAAGGAATACAGCGTGTTTGATTTCGTCGACAGCGATGGTACGAGCGCTCCTTTTTGTTTGGACGTTATCCAGAACTTTAAATTTGTCGGCACCTAACTCTTCGATGATGCTCAATTTGCCTTCCCCGCATGAAGCAAATGCATATTTTAAACCGCTATCAAATCCGACACCATCACATCCATCACCAATTGGAAGTTTGTCAACAACCTTTCCGCTGGTAGCATCAACGACAATCATTTGCTTATCGCAGCCGGCGAAAAGCCTTTTCGTTTTTCGATCAATGGCGAGCCCGGTCGGTCCTTCTCCTGGCGCGATGCTCCAACTCGCCTCAACAGCATTAGTGACTATATTGACCTCGGAAATTTCATTTTTGTCTTCAATGTTTACGAAAATCTTCCCCTGACCATCTGAAACTGCCGTTTCAGGCTTGCCAGGCACTGGAATTGTCGCTATCACCTTGTCAGATTCAGGATCAATTACAGACAGATCTTTGCTCCTTCCGTTACAGGTAATTATCTTCTTCGAAAAGTCGTCGAACATGATTGCGTCAGGATTTTGTCCGGCAGATACCTGGGCAATAATCTGATTGGTTTTCAAATCAAAAACCGTCACATTGTTCAATCTGCCATTACTTGTATACCCTTTATTAAGTGCAAGGTCGAAGGCAATGCCGTGAACGCCAGTTGTGCCTGGTATGACTCCAACAGAGTCTCCCGTTGTTTCATCGAGGATATTGACTTGTGTCCCATGCGATACATAAATTCGGTTGTTGCCCGGACCTACTGAAATATAATCCCAACCTCCGCTGCTCGCAATATGAAAAGTTTTCTCTATGGAAAAACCGCTACTTCCCTGAGCAATTGCTATTGACGGAAGAATAAAAGAACAGGCCAACAAAATTCCTAATAGTCGTTTCATATCGAAGATTTTTAATGAACCAATATTTAAATACTATAAAACTCAAAATAAATTCTGAAGAAAAATTGAAGTTATGTGTCCATCGCGAGCTAAGGTGCTTCTTACTGTGGATTTGAATTACCTTGCAATCATGAAGGTGCTCGTTATCGAAGATGAAAAACAACTTAGTGACAGCATAACCACATGCCTGAAACAGGAGGGCTTTATTAGCGAAACTGCCTGCGACTATGAGACGGCTCTGCAGCGGGTCGAATCTTTCGAATATGACTGCATTTTGCTGGATATCAATTTACCAGGAGGCAGCGGACTGGATATTTTGCAACAGTTAAAGAAAAACAAGAAAATGGACGGCATTCTGATCATTTCGGCAAGAAACTCGCTTGAAGATAAGATAACCGGCCTCCAGTCTGGCGCCGACGACTACCTTTCCAAGCCATTTCATCTCTCTGAACTCATGGCGCGCATAGCTGCCATAATCCGAAGAAAAAATTCGGCGGGCAGAAACCTGATGGAATTCAACGAACTCTCGATCGACATATTTGCTAAAACAGTCACGGCGAACAACAAACTCATTGAACTGACGCGCAAAGAATACCAACTGCTTTTGTATTTTGCTTATAACAAAAATCGTGTCATTTCAAAGAACGCCATTGCAGAGCATTTGTGGGGAGATGAAGTTGAGAGCGCCTCCAATTACGATTTCATTTATACACATGTAAAAAACCTTCGAAAAAAACTTATCGCCTCTGGGTGCGGGGACTATATTCAGTCGGTATATGGAATGGGCTATAAATTTTCAGTATAATGAAACTTATTTCAAAATATAATCGGATTAATGTCTTGGCAACGATCGGTGTTCTGCTTGTTGCAAGCGTTAGCTATTATTTTATTGTACGGTATGTTCTGACTCACCAACTGGATAACACGCTAAAAGTAGAAGAAGCTGAAATTTTAAGTTTCGTTAAAACAAACAATCGCTTGCCTGCGGCTTCAAATTACAGAGACCAGCACACCAGTTTTTCAATAGTTGACAAACCATTCAGGAGGGAATTCAGCAATATCGAAATTTGTCATGTCGGCCGCCATTCGGAAAACGACGAGTATCGGCAGCTGGCTTTTCCAGTCCAGATCGGAGGGACCATCTACAAGGCAACAGTAACCAAGTCTGAAGAAGAGATTGAAGACCTGGTCTGGCTAATTGTGGAAGTTACATTGGCCGTCGTTGCCCTGCTGCTGGTAATACTTTTTGTCGCGAATCGACTTTTGCTGCGTAAGATCTGGCAGCCATTTTATCGGACCCTTGAATCCATAAAATCGTTCAACCTTTCGAACAAAACGGCCAACCGGCCAGAAATGATCAAGATTACTGAGTTTAATGAACTGAACAATGCGGTAAGTGTCATGCAGTCAAGAATAATCAGAGACTATGAAACGCTCAAAAACTTCGCAGATAATGCATCGCATGAAATGCAAACGCCGTTGGCGATCCTGAATTCTAAGCTTGATTTGTTGATACAGGAACAAAGCATTAGCGAATCCCAGACCAGACACCTTCAGGCAATGTATGATGCTCTCGGCAGGCTCTCCAAGCTAAATCAATCTCTTTTGCTCCTGACGAAAATTGAGAACAACCAGTTTACCCAGATCAATCCGGTTCGAATTGACACGCTGGTGAGAAAAAAACTGGTGCAACTGGAAGACTTCATCCATGCCAAGCACTTGCAGGTCCGAACCAATTTGCATGAAATGATTGTAAAAATGGACGACTATCTCGCCGACATACTTTTAAACAATTTATTGAGCAACGCTGTTCGCCACAATCAGCAGGACGGTTCGATCGATGTATTAGTCAGCCAGCACGAAATCGTAATAAGCAATACCGGCCCAAGATTCGAATTTGACGACCATGATATATTTGAAAGATTCAAAAAAACCGCCCAATCTGAAGGGGTTGGCCTTGGTCTTGCAATCGCCAAACAAATTTGCGACAATTATCAATTCGGGCTGGATTATTCATTTCGGGACAATCGCCATCGATTTCAGGTTCATGTCAACAATCCTGATTAGACCGACATTCATCAAACCGGCTTTCCCCCGTTCGGGTCAAAATCGCTTGTTATGAAAACATTTGCTGAAAAAGTCATTTCGTTTAACAGTCGCCTGGATTTCCGGGGAACGCTGCCGGAAAATGTAAGGGTCCTGAACCCGTTCAGGGATGACGAAGTCGCGTTGGGAATTTCAAGACAATTCTACAAAAAGTTCTATAGCGACACCAGGAGCCGGCGGCTGATCCTGGGCATAAACCCGGGAAGGTTTGGGGCAGGCATTACCGGGATACCGTTTACTGATCCAAAGAGAGTCGTCGAAAAATGCGGAATAATATATGAAGGAAAGTTAAAGCACGAAATGTCCTCAGTATTTGTATATGAAACGATTGATGCATTTGGCGGCGTCTCGTTATTTTACGACAAATTCTATATCAGTTCAATATGCCCATTGGGCTTTACCAGGACCAATAGCTTGGGCAAAGAGGTAAACCTAAACTATTATGACCTCCCGGATTTGGCAAAATCGGTATATGATTTTATGATTAGGAGCCTCAGGAAGCAATTGACCTTCGGAATCGACCGGGAATTGGCGATTTGCCTCGGAACTGGCAAGAACGAAAAAACGATTAGGTGCATCAATGATCAGTTCGGCTTTTTCAAGAGAATAGTCGCGCTCGAGCACCCTCGTTTCGTTATGCAGTACAATTTGAAAAATAAGGCCAGGTACATTGCAAAATATGTTGCAGAATTGCAAAAGTCCTGACCTGGCTTAAATTACCTTCCATTAGCTTTTAGAACTGCTATTTCCTTCTTGTCGTCGTCATCATAGGTCTTCTTTACAATGTAATGCCATTGCTTATCGGAGACATCCACAAAAAAAATATCACCGGTTTTATGATTCTTTATGGCATCCTGGAATTCCTTCGGCATCATTTCTTCGCCAAAAAACCAGCCTGTATCGCCATGAGTCGTATTTCCATCCATCGTATATTGTTCGGACAGCTGATCGAAAGAAGCTCCATCTGTAAGTTTTTGCTGGATTAATTTCTTAAGGCTGTCAATTTGAGTTGGCGACAGCGAAGCGCCATCAAGAAATATATAGCTGGCCCTGTAAGCGACCTTTTCCGTTGCTTCTAAGACCTTATACGTGACATACCCCACAGAAAAAATATCGCCTTTATTTTGCCTTAACAAACGCTTATCGATAAGTGTTGAATCCTTTTGAGAATTAAGCTTGAGGATGGAGGGTTTAAGATTTGGATTTGCATCTGCAAATTGCTGAGCTTCAGCCACCGAATTAATCTTTTGGAATCGCTCGGTCAACGTTTGCTGGGAAAATACATTTAACCATATCATCGATAAAAAAATTACAAAAACGTTTTTCATACTTTGACTTTTAATCTGATTTGACAAATCGCAAAGTTACTCAAACAACGCTTGACCAAGAAGTTAATTCCTTATCAGATTGTTATTTTGTCTTCCTGATTAAGTCTGCGATGGATGCTGTGAAAATTGATAAATACCCGGTTTGATGCCCTGGCCAAGTCAGCATCATGGAGCTGGAACCGCGGTTACCCATGAACTGAAAGCGTCGCCTTCAGGCGGATATCCCTGGACGAAGATCCGATTCGAATCTGGAATTGGCCAGGCTCTATGACCCGATTGAAATGCTGATCTAAGAACGCCAACATGGATGGTTTAATCTTAAATGAAACTTTCATAGATTCTTGCGGTCGCAAATGTATACGCTGAAACCCTTTTAATTCCATCACGGGTGTCGCTACTGAGGTAATCATAGCGCGAATGTAGAGTTGAACGACTTCATCTGCTTCCATCTTGCCACTATTCCTGACCAAGCATTCCGCCTCTGCTGAATCGCCGATACCAATCTCGGCCCGATCAATTCGCAGACTGTCATAAGCAAACTGCGAATAGCTCATCCCATAACCAAAGGGAAAAAGTGGGAGGCCTGTCAGATCCATGTAATCATCTCCCCGCCCCGTGGGTCGATGATTGTACACTAATGGCAATTGGCCCTCAGAAATGGGAAAGGTTATTGGTAGGCGACCTCCTGGACTGTAGTCGCCAAATAGTATAGCGGCGATAGCGGGGCCTCCTTGTTCACCGGGGTACCAGGCGTCGACTATTCCCTTTACCTGGTCCATCCAGCCAGACATCGTAATTGCACTTCCGCCAACCAGGATGATGATCACGGGCTTGCCCGTTGCTGCAATTCCATTGATCAGATCCTCCTGCCTTCCGGGCAATGCAAGAGAGGCCCTATCGCGAAATTCGCCTTCTTCTATTCCAGCAACCAGTACCACCACGTCAGCCTTTCTTGACAATTCTATTGCCTGCGCATTAAGTCTGCCGGCTTCAGAGACAGAATCAGCATTCCATATCAATTTGACACGTGCGTTCCCGACGGGTTCAAAAAACTCGATTCTTATTTTATATTCTTTGTCCTTTTCAAAATAAAAATTCTTCAGTCGCGCATGAAATGATGCCTTTTCCCAATTGTCAATTAGTAAATGATTATTTATATATAACCTGAATCCGTCATTGCCTTCAATTCCGATCTTGAAATTTCCCGTTTTCGGGCACCTGATTGTTCCGTTCCAGCGCGCGGAAAAAAAATCAGACTTAATCGAGCTGTCGGGAGAAGACAGTGTCCAGAGAAAATCAATCGTTGGATCCGTTCGGATGAGCCTCGGGGTACCGGACAGCGAGATATTGTCAAAATATTCACCCGTAAGACCCATTGCGCCTTGAGCAAGGGAAGGGCTGAGATAATTGGGCGCAATGACCTCCCATGAAGCATCTTTCCTGCCACATCCAGGCGCGTAAAGAACCTCGCGATGTGTTCCCGCTCTTTGTTTAATTCCATCCAGAACATTAATTCTCCCATTGCCCGGTCCCGAGTAACCGCCAAGCCTTGCCTCAGTTGCATCTATGCCGATCACAGCTATAGATTTTATGGAATCGGAAAGTGGAAGGACATTTTCGGCATTTTTAAGAAGAACAATGGATTCCAATGCCGCCTTTTTCGCTACTTCCTTGTGCGCATTGGTCGATGCAAACTTCGAGGCTTCTTTCTCGTCGACATATGGATGGTCGAACAAACCCAATTCGAATTTGGCCCTCAGGACCCGGGAAACCGCGTCATCAATTCTCGGCTTCTCCAATTTCCCGTCGAGAAAAGGGGGAATAAATAGGCTGTAGTGCTGATATTCGGTTTGAAAAATCACGTCTAACCCTGCGCGAACAGCCAGTTCCCCCGATTGGGGGTAATCTTTTGCCGTATAGTGAAGCACGGTTGCCCCTCCTACCCCGCCGGCATCAGAAATGACGAACCCTTTAAATTTCCATTCGTCCTTTAATTTACCAGTTAACAACCACGGATTTGCAGAACAGGGTAGGCCACCGACTGAATTATAGGCCGTCATAATTGACCGTGCACCGGCCTGTTCAATAGCCGCCTTAAAGGGCACGAGATAAATTTCATCCAAAATCCGCTTGTCGTAATTTATCGGGTAGCTGTCCCGGCCTCCATCGCCGACATTGGCAACGAAGTGCTTTGGAGTGGCGATAACATTCATACGTTCGAACGCGCCAATATATGCAACACCCATTGCTGACACGAGAAATGGATCCTCACCGTAGGTTTCCTCTGTACGTCCCCAACGAACGTCAGCAGCTATATTAATCACAGGCGAAAGGATCTGTCGAATGCCCCGGCTTTTGGCTTCTTCGGCAATAGATTGAGCCACGCGGGATACTAGACTCGTGTCCCAGGTCGCCGCAAGACCAATGGATTGAGGAAAAACCGTCGCATCGTCCCGGACAAGCCCATGCAATGCCTCATCAAAAGCGATTATAGGTATGCCGAGACGAGAATCTTCGATAAAATATTTTTGTATCGAATTAATTTTTCGTGCCAACAACGCGGCATCACCTGACGTGTTGTAATTCAAAATCTGCTGAGAGACCCCAGCGCCATTCGACCCCGCACTGACCTGGAATCCCAAAATACCATGTTTATACTTTGCTGAATCACCCACCGCTACTTCCCCGGGTATCATAAAAAGTTGCCAGAATTTCTCCTCATTTGTCATCTTACTGATGAGGTCCCTGACGCGAACATCTATGGACAAAGCTGGGTTTTTGTATGGTTGAAGCGGTTGACTTTTGCTTTGCCGGGATCCAATCAAAAGCACCAGGATAAAAACAACAACCTTCGATAAATAATGACCGTTTGTATAGTTTATCATGCACGTTTAATGTTTTACGAAACTAGGTCTCCTGCATGGAACTTGTTCCATTTTTTCAGAGTCAACAGAAATTTTCGTTTTTTAAATCCCGATATTCAAACCAAAACTGGCAGGAACAATTTAGGGAGGCTTTTGGAGTCCCTCCATTTTTCGCTGTATAGTCGATTTATCGGCCTGAGTCTTCGCCAGCGTAAAAGCGGTTGAAAAATGCCTCAGCGCTTTTTCATCGTCAATTTCAGTATACAGCTCGCCCAGAAGTGCAAAGTAAAAATGATTTCCGGTCAAGTTTAACTCTTCAGCCTCCACAATTGCCTCCTCTTTTGTGCGCGCTTTTGCCAAGGCAAAGGTTCTGTTCAATGCAGCAATGGGAGAATATTCCAACTGAAGAAGCCTATTATATAACTGCAGAATGCTTTCCCATTTTTCAGCCGTGTCGTCTTTTTGCGTGTGCCAGAAGGCAATGGCTGCCTCCAAATGGTACTTCGAAATCTGATCACCTTGAGATGCTGCCCGTAAAAAAAATGCTCCCTGGCTAATCAGGTCAAGGTTCCACAATGCCTCATCCTGATCACGGTATAGTACGAGTTCCCCATTTTTATCTTTTCTTGCAGGCAATCGGGACGTATGGAAACACATCAGCGACATTAAACCGTTTACCGCTGGCAAATTGGTAGAACTGTTTTCCAATAGCAGGTAAGTCAGTCTCATGGCTTCGAGGCACAATTCCTCACGAATTATTGAATCTCGGCTTTCCGAGTAGTAACCTTCATTAAAAAGGAGATAAAGTGTGGTCAGGACTGAGTCTAGCCTGTCCGGAATTTCTTTGTCGGGCGGCAGTTCGATAGCTACTCTTGCCGCCCGCAACCGTTCCTTGGCTCTGAGCAAGCGTTTATTAATCGTCTCTTTATTCGTCAAAAATGCGGTTGCGATTTCTTCGATACCGAAACCGCATAAGATGCGCAAGGCAAGGCCTACCTGGCCTTCGGTGGTATTGCAAGGATGGCAAATAGCAAACAGCATTTGTAATTGGCTGTCGGTGATATTCTTTTCGGAAAGGTCAATCTCTGGTTCCTCAGATGTCGGAACTGAGGATTGAATAGTCTTTTGGATGGTATTGATAAATAGATGATGGCGTTTTAAATAATTCCGGGCCTTGTTTTTTGCGACGGTATAAAGCCACGCGGTAGGGTTCTCGGGAATCCCCTTATATGGCCAGGTTTCGAAAGCGGCCAAAAAAGTGTCGCCGGTAATGTCTTCAGCCAAACCGATATTTCCTATGCCAAATAGCTTGGAAAGAACCGCAGCAATTTTTCTGGCTTCGGTCCTGAATAAATGCGGTATTAATTCCCGGTGGTCCATGTAACATCCCCCATATAAAAATACGTTAGGCCGAGTGCATAGCGAGGGTCAGTTCAGGCAGGTTTTACGCAGTTTACTCACGCTGCCTTTCAGAGACATCTCCCTTATGAATTTGTGCCGTCACTTTTGGCAATTCTCCTCACTTCCACCGTGTTGCCTTCACCCTGCAGGACAGGGCATCCTTTGGCAAATTCAACGGCTTCTTCGACAGAGTCCGCCTTGACGATGATATAACCGCCGATCGTTTCTTTAATTTCCCCAAATGGTCCGTTTGTAACTACCCTGTTATGATGGACAACCCGCGCTTCGTCAAAGGGAAGGCCGTTTCCGCCAGCAAATTTATTTTGAGCGGCGATTCCTCCAATCCAATCCATTGTTTGTTTCATCCATACCTGAATTTGTTCGGGAGACGCAACCTTGTTGCCATCCTGATGCCTGAAGATCAAAATGAATTCATCCATTTTTTTAAATTTTAATTTGATGACTTGTTCACGTGAACATAACAATCGAGGCAATGCAGATTGGACAAGTTAAAATTGAAACAGCAAGAAAAATTCCATTTGACCTATTCAATAAAATGCCAGCATACTCCTGCCATATCGATAATATTGACTTCAAGACCGTAAGGCATTTCGGTGGGTTCACCCACACGAATGCGATATTTTTCAGCCAGTCTATTTTTTTTGAACATATTCCCAAAATCCCCGGACATTGCCAATCCGTATCGTAATCATGAAGTTCTGGGCAAAATGATCGTCATGAAATTGTTGTAAAATAAATTTGCATCCGCCCCAATCGAACCCGGCGAAACCGGCAGATTCCCAGGGTTTTTTAAATCCAAGATCCCCAAAAAATAGCTTGGCTTCCTCGAATCTCTGTCCCGAAGGCACAAAAGGCTATAATGAAATGGGTCTCATAATTGTGTCTTTGGCAAAAACTTCAGGAAAGGTTCCAATCGCTATTTCGCCTGCTCAAGTTTTTCCAGCTTTACCCGAGTTTCCGGAATTTCCTTTATCGCCAAAGCCTTGCGGAAATTGTCCATAGCTTTTACTCTATTACCAGTCGCTTCATAAAAATCGCCCATAGAATCGAAGACATTTGGACTCTCGGGATAGTTGGCAATGTTCAGCTTGAATAAATATTCTGCTTCGCTGTATCTCTTCTTCGCGAGTTCCTGGTAACCCATACTATTTGCAAGTTCTTCAGGAAATTTTATCGTATAACCCATCGATTTTGACACGATTTCATAGTGCTTTTCAATTTTGGCGATTGCACCCATATCCGGGTTAATTTGCTCATCTAACGAGAGCCTTAATGGATAAAATTCGAACAGGAAATGCAATGCGTCATATTCGGCGATTAGTGGCACCGATCCATGATTATCTGAATCGTAATATTTCGACTTGAACTTTAGTTGGTTATTTCTGGTCATGGCCAAATAACCATTCAGTTGCAGAATCGACCGGATGTGTCGCGTCATGGGTGTGGTGTCCTGTTGCACCTCCAATGTATCCATGCCCGGACTCATGGTATTTGCAATTCCTAAAAACAAAGACGTTCCGGGAAATTGTCGGTCCTCCAGGGCTGACTTTGCTTGCCCCAGCAACTTCTTATGGTCCCACCACATGCTCGGGTCGATCGCCACGTACGCATTGAATAGACCGGTATGATTTACAAAAGTATTGATCACCGTTAGGCCGCCAAAGGAATGACCCACGAGTATTCTAAAAGGCTGCGTCGGGTATGTAGAATCAATATGCGGAATAAGCTCATGTTGGATGAACGATAAAAACGCCTCTCCTCCACCCGACGTCCGGATAGCGCTGCTGTCCATAAAGGGGGGATCAGCATCCACATGGGTCGGAGTTAAATCTCTCGTTCGATCGGTATTGGGAATACCCACCACAATCATTTCCGGGCAAATTGTATTGCCATTTATCGAACTGAGTTGATGGATCATGCCGACGACAGAGTAAAAATGGGCGTCACCGTCCAAAAGGTATAAGACCGGGTACCGCTGTTTCGCGTAAACGTCATTGTTTCCGCTATTGGGAACGTAAACCCAGATTTTTCGTTCTTCCTTTAGAATCTTTGAATTAACCTTATCCACGGTGCCGAGAGTGATCTTGTCATTATGCTGACATGCCAATCCCGCAAATAGAGCAACAATGCTGATAATTATTAATTTTTTCATAACTGAAATGGCAAATGATTTTAAAATTGCCCCGCCTTCAAATTTGTCGGGAGAGTTTTTAGATGCATTCTATTGTCACATCGTTCCTGGGACGCAAATTTTCTACATCACAGCGCCAACTTTACTTTTTTCAATTCTTTTGTGAAAATAGTAGTATGATATGAAAAGTAATAAGATTGGCAACACCATAAAGCTAATTTGAGGTTTAAAGCCATCGGTTGCAATTCCGGAATATGTGGCTCCAATTAAATCGAAAAAAAAGCCCGCATAAGCCCACTCCTTGAGCCGCGGAAACCCTGGGATGATAATTGCTATAACTCCCAGCAATTTCGCTATGCCAATAAATTGGTTAAAATAGTCAGGATAACCCAGGTGCGTCATAAGTGCCTTGGAATCGGGCGCATTGATGATTTCCTCGTAGGCGGAAAATAGCATGAAAACGCAAAAAATGACAGTAATTATCCAAAAGATGATGGTGATCTTTTTCATCGGCTAATTTTTTGTTCCGAAATTAACCTGAATATAAACAATTCCAGGAAATTCCCAACAAACAAGCGACAAAGCAAATCCGGAATGGATTTTCTATTTGGGAAGGTTCGAAAATTATTTGAATTATCGCTTCAGAATGTTCCCATTGATTACTTTGGACAAAACTTCGTCGCGAAGTGTTTGACTCATGCCGATTTTTGCTGTCCCCATGTCTAATATAGTTCCCTGGATACTCTTGATCTTTTTGATGTTTACAATAAATGATTTGTGCACTTTGATAAACTCCTCGGCAGGCAATTGTTCCTGAAGGCTTTTAATGGTCAGATACACCATGATTTTTTTGGAGGTTGTATGCAAAAGAACATAGTTAAGCATTGCTTCCGCATATATCAGCTCATCGTAAAATACCCGTTCAACCAGTTGATCATTTTTTACAAAAAAATGGTTTCGTTTTGTTGGTTCAAGCTGTCTTGGCATTTTTGCGACGCAAGCATCCCTTGCTTTATTGCTTGCTTTAAGGAATCGTTCAAACGATATTGGCTTTACCAGGTAATCCACCACATCCAGGCCAAATGCCTCAACTGCATGTTCCGAATATGCGGTTGTTAATATGACACTGGCCTCTGTCTTGAAGCTATTTAAAAATTCCAGCCCGCTAAGCTTTGGCATATTAATGTCAAGATACAGGATGTCCGTCTCTTGTTTTTCCAGCATCGACA
>Ga0070731_10001912_pt1 | contig 20687 bp, 20 predicted proteins | sample Coa_R1_2_FD_66448 | JGI IMG/M metagenome (GOLD analysis project Ga0070731, IMG submission 66448) | Surface soil microbial communities from Centralia Pennsylvania, which are recovering from an underground coalmine fire - Coalmine... | ecosystem: Environmental > Terrestrial > Soil > Unclassified ... | reverse complement strand
CCGTTGTTGCCGCCGCCACCGTTGTTGCCGCCGCCACCGTTGTTGCCGCCGCCACCGTTATTGCCGCCGCCGATCGCCGGACCACCGCCCAGCTCGGTAGTATCGGGGCCGACGCCGGAAACGGTTCCGGACACGGGGTACACAAGCAGCGTGACGATGCCGGCGATCTGCTCGGATTCGACGGGCGCAGACCGCACGAGCGCTACGGCGCCGATGAACTCGGACAGGCGGTCGAAGCCGATCCGCTCGGTGCCGGCGTAGAAAGCGGTTACGGATGTGACGTGGAACGCCTGCGTGCCCGCCGGCCCAATAACGGAGAAGGTCAGCGCGTCAACGCTGACCGAGGTCAAAGTGCCCTGTGTCTGGATGGCCGGCCCGGCGATTTGAGCTTGCGCGACGCCTGCGAATCCTCCCCACATCAGGAGCGTCGCGATGACCACTGCGGTGATGAACTGCCTCATAGGTCCCCCCCCAATATGGCCCGCCTCGTTTCGGCAACCCGGCTCACCGCATGGGGTTCCGTGGCTTTGCGTCCCTAGGTCGCCCTAGGTTTGCTCTCTCGGCGAGGGACCGCGTGACTTGTCCGGCTCGGCCTCCTTCTCTACGACCTGCTGCCGAATTTAGCGTCTCACAGGCCCGCACGAGCATCTATCGGGTGGCGGCTGTATCGGGGATCGGTTCCAGAATCGATGCGTTCTTGATCCCGTCGCTGGACAATTGCGCCCTTACATGGCGGCTCGGAGCACGTCTTCCAGCCAGTCCCACATATAGGCGACGGCGATGCTCGTGTTGTCGACCTGGCAGTGGTGGTACCCGCCTTCCTCGCGCGTGAACACTTTGAATGTCTTCCGGCTGGAACCGACGGCATCAAAGCAGCGCCGCGCTGTCGTGAGCGGGATCTGCGAGTCCCCCTCGCCGTGGAGCAGCAGGAACGGGCAGGCGATCTTCTCGGCCACGCCGGCGAGCCGGAATCCCTCGAGCCGCGCAAGCGCCTCTTCCCGCGTGCGCACGCCGAAGATCCACAAGAGGTGCTCCCAGGGCACGGAGAGCGACGGCGACTCGCCGCGGGCGAGCCGGTCGAGCCGCTCCTTCCACACCGCGTGGTAGTCCCACTGCGCGCCCCATGCGATGCAGGCCGCATAGCGCGGCTCAAACGCGGCGGCGCGAGGCGCGTAGTACCCGCCGAGACTGATCGCCATCACAGCGATGCGTGACGGATCGATCTCTTCGCGCCGGGCAAGGTATTCGTACGCCGGGGTCGCGTAGCGTTCCGTTTGATGGTGCAGCGTCAAGTTCCGGAACCGGATCGCCTCCCCGTTGCCGGGCCCATCGACGATCAGGCAGGCGATGCCGCGCGCGGCGAGGCCGGCGACCCCCTTGAAGTACTGGATCTCCTTGGTGATGTCGAAGCCGTCGAAGAAAACGACCGCGGGCGCCCGTCCGCCGGTGGTCGCCGCGCGTCTGCCCCCGTGGGGACCGGCATGCACGAGCAGCGCGGGGAGCGCCGTTCCCTCGTAGGGCACTTCGACCGGTTCGATCCGCGGCCACGGCATGGCCCCCGCCGCGTCACGGAAACAGTCGACGCCCCGGCGGTACGCTGCCAGGCCGTCGGCGGTCTTCGGCTGCAGAAATCGCTCGCCGATATGATAGTAGTGGGCCGCGCGGAACAGCGAGGCCGCGGCGCTCGCGGCGTGGCCGCGCTCGGCGCGCTCGCGGCCTGCCCGCTCCACGGCCTCGGCCGTCCGGCACCATTCCTCGAACCACGCGCGGTCGTCCCCCACCCGGTCGCGCAGCCGCAGGCCGGTGCGGTGCACCTCGTCGATCTCGGCGCCGCCCCACGGCGCGGAACCCAGCACATGCAGCATCCCATGGGACCACCGGTAGTGGTCCGGGAAGTACATGAACGCCGGCTCCGGCATGGGCCGGTCCCGCGGCGGACGCTCCAGCGTTCAGGCGGCCGCTACGGGTGCGCGGGCGGCAGGTCCCGCGTGTAGACGGGCTTCTTCAGGTAGTCCGCCGGATTGTACGTCCAGAACTGGGACACGTGGGGATACGTGAAGATCACCGTGTTCTGCGGCTCCCCGTTCACGATCTCGACTCGGCGGATGTAGACGTTCTGAATCGGCGCGCCGTACGCGTCGAAGCGCAACGGCCCGCGCGGCGCTTCCGGCAGCGTCACCTTGCGCATCGCCGCGACGAACGCGGCGCGATCTTCGATCTTGCCGCCGGTCGCCTGGAGCGCTTTCAGGATAACCTGCATGCCGGTGTAGCAGGCTTCGGAGTAATACGACGGCACGCGATTGTAGGCGCGGACGTAGGCCCGCACGAACGTGCGGTTCGCGTCGGAGTTCAGGGCCGCGCTGTAGTGCAGCGGCGTGATGATGTCCTTGGCCAGGTCGTTCTCCTGGAACAGGATGTGCTCGTCCGTCAGGGTGCCGTTGCCGATCAGCGGGATGCGGCCCATGAGCCCGAACGCGCGGTACTGCTGAAGGAACCGCAGGGCGTCATTGCCGCTGAACGTCGCGTACACCGCGTCGACGTTCTGAATCCGCCCCAGGTACGGGCTGTAGTCGGGCGCCCCGATCGGCGGCCACAGGTGTTCCACGACGCGCCCGCCGTTCTGCTCGAACGTATCCTGGAAGCCTTCGACCGTCTCCCAGCCGAACGCGAAGTCGTAGGCGATCGTCGCGATGCGCTTGTAATGCAGCGTCTTGGCCGCGTATTCACCGAACGGATGATTGGGCTGGCTGCTCGTCCACCCGGTGCGCACGACCCAGGCGGAGGTCTTGCGCTGGGTGAGGTCGTCGGAGGAAACGACCGGGAACAGCGCCGGGATCTTCTGCTCGTCGACGTAGTCCCGCAGCACGTAGCCGGAGCTCGCGGCGAGCGGGCCCGTCATCATGTCCACCTTGTCCAGTTCGACCAGCTTGCGCGCCTTCGTGAGCGACGGCCCCGGAAGACCCTGGTCGTCCTCGACGATGAGTTCGATCTGGCGGCCGGCGGCCTTGCTGCCGGCCTCCTTCAGAGCGAGCTCAAATCCGTTGATCATGTCCCGGCCGTTGGGGGCGAAGATCCCCGTCGTGGCGGTGACCAACCCGATCTTGATCGGACCCTGCGCGGCGAGTGTGCCGGTCCCCGCGAGCGCGGCCATCAATCCGGCGATGAGCAGCGCGAGCACACAGCGGTTCATCGGAGCGCCCCCCTTCGGACGTTCAACGTGAGCACGACCCGGGTGTATATCTGAAGGATAGGTTGCTACTGCCCCACACAATTCCTGCAGGAGGCCGCAGGCCGGGAGGCGGCCGGCAGGTGGCGGGGTACATCGCTTCCGAAGTAGGGTACATCGCTTCCGAAGTGCTGTTTCAAACCGCCCCAATCGCAAGCAAAGGTCGGAAGGTAGCGCCCGGCGCCAGTGTGTCGCCGGCGCGAGAGGGAGGCTGAGAGAGAATGCGTTCGCGCAGAATCCTGGTCTTCGCCGCATCGCTAATGCTGCTCGGCACGCTCGTTGTTCCCCCGGCTTCGTTCGCGAGGACGGCCGCAGAGATCAACGCGAGCGTCGACGCGGCCCTGGCCAGGTTCAATCAACAGGTCAAAGGCGGGGCCAAGTTTATCGCCGCGTCGAGAGGCGTGCTGGTGTTTCCCAACGTCGTGAAGGTCGCGTTTGTCATCGGCGGCCAGTACGGCGAGGGCGCGCTGCGCGAGGGATCGCGGACCGTCGGCTACTACAGCATCACGGGCGGCTCGTGGGGCGCCTCGTTCGGCATTCAGAAGAAGGACCTTCTCCTCGTCTTCCGCGATGCGGCGGCGCTCCGGCACTTTGAAAGCTCCTCCGGCTGGCAGGTCGGCGTCGACGGCGCGGTGACACTCGTGAACGTCGGGGTGGGCGCTGATCTCAGCACGATGCAGGTCAACCAGCCGATCGTCGCGTTCGTCGTGGGTCAAAAGGGCCTGATGTTCGACGTCTCGCTGCAGGGCGCGAAGATCACCCGGATCAATCGCTAGCGCCGGGAATCAATCCGCGCCGCAGAGGCGCAGCGCGAGCCGCGCGTAGATCCTGGCCGCCGTGTGGAGCGCGTCGATCGGGACGTGCTCCTCGTCGGTGTGGGCCAGCGCGAGGTCTCCGGGTCCGAAGACGACGGCCGGCGTCCCCGCCGCCTGCAGCACCGCGGCGTCGGTGAACGCCTGGAAGCGGCCAATGGCCGCGCGGCGCCCGGTTACGTCCTCGATCGCCTCCGCGAGCGCGCGTGTGAGCGGGTGCTCCGCGGGGAGGTCCAGCGGCGGGCGCGGCACCGCGTCGAACGCCTCGTCGCGGACGACGTCCGCCTTCCCGGCGCCGATGCTTGCCGCGATCACCGCCTCGAGGTCCGCGCGGATGCGCTCCGGTGAATCGCCCGGAACCCAGCGCTTCCCGAAGGTAAACTCACAGCGGTCGGGCACCACGTTGGTCGCGATCCCGCCCCGGATCGTGCCGATGTTCACGCTGGGGCCGCCGAGCACCGGGTGCCACTGGTTCTTCCACATCTCCGGCAGCCGGCCGTCGAGCGCGACGATGAGCCGCGCGGCGAGCCCGATCGCATTCGCGCCGAGTTCGGGCGTGCTGCCGTGGGCGGCGCGGCCGTGCACGACGACGTCGCACCGGTACACGCCGCGGTGCGCGGGAATGATGGCGAGATCGCTCGGTTCGCCCACCACGGCCAGGTCCGCCGGCGGACCGTCCCGCCCGAGCGCCGCGGTGCCGAGGTTGCCGCTCTCCTCACCGATCACGGCGGCGAGCACGACGGGGCGCGGCGGGCGCACCCCGGCCCGGCGCAGCGCGACGAGGGCCGCGGCCATAGCCGCGACGGCGCCCTTCATGTCCACCGCGCCGCGTCCCCACAGCTTCCCGTCGTGGACCTCCGCGGCAAACGGGGGATACGGCATCGACGCGGACGGCGGAACGGTGTCCATGTGGCCGTTGAACATGAGCAGGGGCCGGGTCGGAGCCCGGCCGGGCAGCACGGCGATCAGATTCTCGCGGCCGTCCAGGACCGGCTGCCGCGTGACGGCGAACCCCTCGCGGCTCAAGAATTCCTCGAGCACCCGGGCGACGCCGGCTTCCCAATGGTGCTCGGCCGCGTAGCTCGGCGTCGCGACCATTTGTCGTGCCAGATCGAGCACCTCACCGCCGCTGAGGGCGGCGTCGACCGCCTCCCACGACGTCCGGTCGCTGTCCATACCCCGCTCCTCTCCCTCCACTAGCGTGCCGCGGGCGCCGCGCCGCGCGCTTCCAGCCGCCGGCGCAGCCGCAGCGTCTCGGTCACGACGTCGATGCGATTCATCCCCTGCCAGGGACTCCACAGGTATTCGAGGGTCAGGGCGCCCCGGTATCCGAGGCCGGCGAGGCGCTCGAGCACCGGATCGAAATCGATGACGCCCTCGTCGTCGGCCGCCTGCAGCTTCCCGGGGGCCGCCTGTCGGACATGGACGTGCCCGGCCAGCGGCAGCAACGGATGCACCGCCGCCTGATCGATGCCCCGGGCGACGAAGTGCGAATAGTCGATGGTCAACGTCAACCCCGGCACACGCTCGACCAGCCGCGCGGCGGATTCCGGCTCCGCGGCGATCGAATCGAGGTGCGGCTCCACGGACAGCCGCAGTCCGCGTCCCCGTGCCCATCCCGCGTACACGGCGAGTTCCTCGCAGGCGAGGTGAACTCCGCCGTCGCTCATCTCCGCCCACGGCTTGCCCGGCGACAGGGTGAGGCCCTCCGCCCCCACCGCCGCGGCGTAGGCCAGGTACGCGGAGAACCGCTCGCGGTTGTGCCGCCGCTGCGCCGGGTCGGGTGTGTTGACCGGCCGGTCGAAGGCGTTGCGGCCGAGGTGGCAAAACACGTCCACAACCGACAGGCCGGCGTCCTCGCAGGCTCTCCGATCGAGGCCGGCCACGGCCGCGGGGTCCGCCTCCACGGCCTGCGCCCGCACGTCGCGGTCGCCGTCCGCGATGCAAAGATCGACGTGCCGGAACTCGAGCGCGGACAGCACGCGGGCGACGGCCGGTAGGCGCAGCAGCGGGAACGAGAAGCTCGTGCAGCTGAAGCGGAACCGCGGCGGCGCGGGAGTCATGACTCCGGGAGCGCGGCGGGATCGACGTTCAGGACGACGCCCGCGCCGGGCGTCTCGTTCGGCCGCACGCGCCCGTGCTCGACGGTGATCTCCGAACGGATGGATGCCGCGGGCCGCCGGTCGCCCGCGCCGAAGACGATCGTCTCCCCCATCGGACAGTTCGGCATCGCCGCCATGAGGTGGACGGTCCAGGGCTGGAGCACGCCCGCGTGCGGGATCACCGGGATCCCGCGGGCGGAGGCGAGGGCGGCGATGCGGCGCACTTCCGTGATCCCCCCGGCCCACGCGACGTCCGGCTGCAGGACGTCGGCCGCCTCGGCGGCGAGCAGCCGGGCGAAGCCCCAGCGCGTGTACTCGTGCTCGCCGGTCGCGACCTGGGTCCAATCGATCTCCCGCCGGAGCCGCGCGTATCCCTCGTAGTCGTCCGGCGGCAGCGACTCCTCGATCCAGCGCAGGCCGTATTCCCGGGTAGCGCGGGCGAAGCGCAGCGTGTACTCGACGTCCCACGCCATGAAGCAGTCGACCATCACATCGACGTCCGGCCCGACCGCCCGGCGGGCGGCGGCCGCGGTCTCCACGTTGCGGTCGAACCCGGCGGGGCCGTCCTCCACCGCGCACGGCATCGGCACCTTGAGTCCGACGTATCCCTCGGCCGCCAGGCGCGCCGGCTCGGGATGGGTCGCGTAGACCGGCAGCGGCTCACGCGCGGCGCCGCCGAGCAGCCGGTACAGCGGCGTCCCCGTCCACTTGGCGAGCAGGTCCCACAGCGCGAGGTCGACCGCGGAGAGCGCCATCACCGCCACGCCCTTCCGGCCGTACGGCAGCAACGCCCGCCACATCTCTTCCCAGCGCAATTCGATGTCGAGCGGATCCTGGTCGCGGAGCAGCGCCGCCAGGTGGTGGTCGATGATGGCCTTCGTGACTACGCCGCCGCGGGACTCGCCGGTGCCGACGACCCCCTCGTCTGTCAGTACGAACACGCGGACGGCGTCGGACCCCGGACCGCGCCAGGCCGACCGCGGCCCCCGAAACCGCGGGAAGCGGAACATCGGGTTCGCCACCTGGATCTGATCGAGCCACGTCCCCGACGAATAGGGCTCGACGATCGTGCGGATGCCGGTGATCCGCATCTCAGCCCTTCACCGCGCCGGCGCTGAGGCTGCCGATGAAGGCCTTGCGCACGAACATGAAGAGCACCAGCGACGGCAGGGCGAAGAGAATCGCGGCCGCCATCACCTGCTGCTCCGGCACGAGGTACTCGCCCTCGAACGAGTAGAGGCCGACCGAAGCCGGCCAGAGGTTCACGCTGGTGATGAACGTACGCGCGAAGAGAAACTCGTCCCACGTCTCGATGAACGCGTACATCGCCACCGCGGCGAGCCCCGGCAGCGCCAGCGGCAGTACGACGCGCCACAGCGTGGCGAACGGCCCGCACCCGTCGACCTTGGCCGCCTCGTCGATCTCGGGCGGCGAGGCGTCGAACATCGACTTCATCATCCACACCGTAAGCGGCAGCACCCACGCGACATCCACGATCACGAGCCCGCCGAGGTTGTCCAGCAGGGCCAGCTTCCGAAACACCAGGAACATCGGCACCAGCAGGAGGAGCGGCGGCATCATCTGCGTGATCACGGTCGCGGCGGCCGCGGTCCGCACCGCCCGGCTGCGAAACCGCGACATCGCGTAGCCCGCCGGGATGCCGAGGATCCCCGCGACGAGGGTCGTCGCGAGCGACACCGCAAACGAGTTCCGCAGCCAGGTCACGATGTTCGTGCCTTTGAAGGCCGCGAGCGCCCGGCCCGGGTCGAGCGCGCCGGGAAAGACTTTGGGCGGATAGCTGAAGAGGTCGGCGTCCGGCCGCAGCGCGGTGACGAGCATCCAATAGATCGGCAGGACGACGAGCAGCGCGAACGCGGCGATGCCCGCGCCCGCCAGCACGACCCGGCCCGCCCGGCGGATCCGCATCACACCGCCGGCGCCTCGATGAAGCGCAGGTAGACGAGGGCGAAGGCGGCGGAGATGCACATCACCACCGTGCCGAGCGCGGCCGCCCGGCTCAGATGGAACAGTTGAAAGCCCTGCTGGAAGGTCATCAGCACGAGATTGAGCGTCACGTCGACGGGGCCGCCGCCGGTCATCACGTAGATCACGGTGAAGGATCGCCCGAACACCCAAATCGTGAGCAGCAGCACGAGGACCACGGTAACGGGCCGCAGCCCGGGCAGGGTCACGTGCCGGAACACGCCCCATCCGCCCGCGCCGTCCACCCGCGCGGCGTCGACGTGCTCGGCCGGAATGGTCTTGAGGCCGGCCAGCAGCAGCACCGCGGCGAGGGGAAAGATCTTCCAGATCTGGACCGTGACCACCGCCCACAGCGCGAGGTGCGGATCGGTCAGAAACCCGACCTTCCCGTGCACGACGCTCATGACGTTGAGGAGATAGTTGAAGAGCCCGTACTGATAATCGAAGAGCCACGACCAGATCATGGCCGCGGCGACGTACGGCATCGCCCACGGCAGAATCACGATGCCGCTCAGCACGGGCTGCCCGGGAAACGGCCGGTTGAGGATCAGCGCCGCGATGAGGCCGGCGGCGTAGGCGCCCGCGACCGACGCGGCCGTGAACACCACCGAGACGAGAACGGAGTGCGCGAAGGCCGGGTCCCCGAAGAGGACGGCGTAGTTGGCCAATCCCACCCACCGCGCCCGGTCGAGGGTGGAGCCGTCCGCCTGGAAGCTCGTCCAGACCCCCAGCGCGATCGGCAGCAGAAAGACGAGCAGCACCGTGCAGACCGCCGGGCCGAGAAACACCGCCGGCGCCGCGCGGTCGCTACGCACGCCGCGGAGCACGTCCGCCCGACGTCACAGCCGCTCGAGCTTGGTCTGGACGTCCTGCATGGCCCGTTCCGGGGCCGCCCCCTGGTAGAGGATCGACAGCACGCCGTTCCCGATGGCCGCGAGCGCGTCGTTCCCCTTGTTGCCGATCTGCTGCGGAAAGTACGACACGGCCTTCCCGCCGTAGCCGATGTCGACCACGGCCCTAAACCACGGGTTCTTTGCGATGAAGTCCGCCGGCACCATGCCGGGGCGCGCGGGCAGCGTGCCCGTCAATTCCACCTGGCGCTTCTGCTGCACGGGCGTCAGCAGCAGCAGCATGTACTTGGCGGCCAGGTCCTTGTGCTTGGCGGCCTTCGGCACGCCCCACCACGCGGTCGCGCGCATCGTCGCCGGCGACGGCAGCGGGTTCTTGCCGGCCCACAGCTGCGCGCCCACCGCGGGGTTGGCCTTCTGCGCCTGAAAGTACACGAACGATCCGGAGATGATGCTGGCGACCTTGCCCTGGGTGACGAGGTTGTTGATCGTCACCGCGTCGAGGCCGCGCGGGATCTCGTTGTTGTCCCACAGATCCTTGACGAACCGGAGGGCCGCGATCACTTTGGGATCGGTCGCCGTCGGCCGCGTGCCGTCGTAGAACGCCCCGCCGAAGCCGAGGACGACCGGCATCAGCTGGATCATCAGGCCGGTCGGATCGCCGGACTTCGTCGCGATGCCCATGCCGAACTGGCCCGAGCGGGGATCCGACGTCTTCCGCAGCGCCTCGCGGTACGCGGCGAGATCGGCCGGCACGCCGACGCCCGCCTTCTGATAGAGCGCGCGGTTATAGAAGAACACGCGCGGATTGGACTCCCGCGGGACCGCGAAGGCGCGGCCGCCTCGCATCGCATCCTTCTGCGCGTTGATGAAGGTGTTGGGATCGAGGCCGGCGCCCTTGAGCCACGGGTCCAGCGGCTCCAGCCAGTCCTGCTCAATGTAATACGACAGCTGCGGGTCGTCGATTCGGATGACGTCGGGGGGCGACCCGGCCTGCAGCAGGGTCAGGACCTGCTGGTGGTATTGCGGAAACGGCGGCGACACCTGCTCGATGCGGCTGCCGGGATACTTGAGGGCAAAGGCCTGGTCGAGGCCGTCGAGCTGCTCCTTGTAGCCGGGTTGAAGAACGCTCGGCTCGTCGACCGCGACGGTCGCGGCTTGGGCGGACGCGGCCGGAACGCCGCGCGACGCGGAGCCCGCGGCCGCCACGGCGATGCCGGCGCCGGCGGCCGAGGCCGTCAGCGCGAGGAACCTCCGGCGGGAGATGGTCGGTACTGCGCGCACGCTCATGCCGTCCTCCTCATCGATGGCGCGACGTTGGGGTCGCGGCGGAGACAAGCGGGTGCATTTGACAGCGCGAATCTCTCGGGTGTTTCATTGACTGTGTCGGACAACGGTTCCTTCAGTGCCGTGCCGGCGCCGCGCTCGCCGCGGTGAGAACAAGGAGGCACACCGGGTGAATCGGGTCCGCATCGCGGTGGTCGGCTGCGGCTGGTGGGCTACCCGTGTGCACCTGCCGGCGCTCCGCGCCGATGCCGCCTGCGACCTCGTCGCCGTGGCCGACGCCGATCCCACGCGCGCGCAGCGGGCGGCCGCGCGCTTCGGCGTACCGCGATGGTACGCGGACCACCGCGCGCTGCTCGAGGCGGAGCGCGTGGATGGCGTGGTCGTCGCCACGCCGCCGGACAGCCACTACGCGATCGCGCGCGATTGCCTGCTCGCCGGCGCCGACGTGCTCGTCGAAAAGCCGATGACGGTCGCCGCCCGCGCCGCCCGCGACCTGCTCGATATGGCCCGCCGCACCGGCCGGCGGCTCCATGTCGGGTATCCCTACCCGCACTGCCGGCTGGCGCAGGCTCTGCGCGACCGGATCGCGGCGGGCGCGCTCGGCGGCCTGCGGCTCGCGGCCGGTGTGTTCGCGACGTCCGTGCGGCCGCTGTACCAGGGACGGCCCCACCGGTCCGCGGACGACGCGCTCTTTCCGCCGAATCCCGAAACCTACGACGATCGCTCGCGCGGCGGCGGCCAGCTCTACTCCCAGGTCACGCACGTCGCCTCCCTCCTCTTCTTCGTCACCGGGCTCGTACCGGTCTCGGTGCAGGCGTTTGCCGGAGGAGACACGCCGCGCGCGGACGGCTGGGACGCGGTGACCTTCCGCTGCGGAGAGACCGGCGACGCCGCCGTCGGCACAATCGCCGGCACCGGCACGGTCGCGCCGGGAAGCCCCACCGTCGAGCGGATCGAGTTGTTCGGCGACCGCGGCCACGCCGCGTACGACATGGCGCGGGGCACGCTGAGCGTGCGCAGCTACGACGGCACGAGCCTCGACGAACGGGTCGAGTCGGAGCCGGAGCGCTACCCTCGGGAAGCCCCGTGCGCGCGGCTCGTGGCGGCCCTCGGGGGGGACGCCGGCGTCCTCGTCGGCGGCGACTTAGGCCTGCTGACCGTGGAGTTCATCGGCGCGGCGGCGCGCTCGATCGAGACCGGCGGACCCGTCACGCTCGGGACCGCGACAAGGGGGCGGACATGAGCACATTGCGGGGCAGGCACGCCGTCGTCACCGGCGCAGCCCGCGGCATCGGATTCGGGATCGCGAAGCGGCTCGGCGCGGAGGGCGCGGCCGTGACCATCTGGGACGTCGACGGAGCGCAGGGTGAGCGGGCGGCCGCCGAACTGCTCGGCGCAGGCGAGGCGGAAGCGCTCGCCGTCGACGTATCGGACGCGTCGTCGGTAGATGCCGCGGCCCGCGAGACGCTTCGCCGCCACGGCCGCGTGGACGTGCTCGTCAACAACGCCGGCATCGCCGGCCCGAACGCCACGAGCTGGGAGTACCCACGGGACGCGTGGCGGAGGGTGCTCGACATCGATCTCACGGGCGTGTTCCTGTGCTGTCAGGCCCTCGTCCCCGCGATGCTCGAACGAAAGTACGGCCGCGTCGTCAACATCGCGTCCATCGCCGGCAAGGAAGGCAACCCGAACGCCTCCGCGTACAGCGCGGCGAAGGCCGGCGTGATCGCGCTGACCAAATCCCTCGGCAAGGAGCTCGCCGGCACCGGCGTGCTCGTCAACTGCGTGACGCCGGCCGCGGTGGAGACCGACATCTTCGCGCAGATGACGCGCGAGCACATTCAGTTCATGCTGTCCAAGATTCCGATGGGCCGTTTCGGCGCGGTGGAGGAGGTGGCCGCGCTCGTCGCGTGGCTCGCCTCCGAGGGGTGCTCGTTCTCGACGGGCGCGGTCTTCGATATCTCGGGGGGGCGGGCGACCTACTGAAGCGCCGCGGCCAGATCGGCGGCGAACGGGAAGCTGCCGGGCACGTACGCGCACAGCGGGTCGTCGCCGGTGGGATCGCCCGTCGACGCGTAGGCCCGGGAGCGCGAGCCGCCGCAGACGTCGCGAAACTCGCAGCGGGCGCAGCGGCCGTGCCACGACGCGGGATCGCGCAGCACGCGCAGGAGCGGACTGTCGCGATAGATCTCGCCGAGCGGGCGGCGCCGGACGTTTCCGGCGGGCAGCGGCATGAACCCGCTGCCGTGAACGCTGCCGGTATGCGAGACGAACACGAACCCGCGGCCGGCGTTCACGTCCATCGGCGTGCGGCGCCGCCCGGTACCGGCCGGCCACGGTCCGAGCATCGTCCGCAGCGCGTGGTACAGCGGTCCAAACGTGAGCACGGATGCCGGGCCGATGCCGCGGCGCTCCAGAATGGCACGCTGCAGCACGATCCGCTTGAAGTGGTGCCCCTCGGTCGTCTTGACCGGCAGCCCGGCCCCGACGTCGTAGAGGAAATGCAGCACGTCCTCGCACTCCGCCGCGTTGATCTGCGGCAGGCCGTTCCCCCGCCCGACCGGGACGAGGAAGAAGACGCTCCAGGCCATCGCCCCGCGCTCGCGGACCATCCGGGCGATGCCGGGCAGCGCCATGACGTTGCCGCCGGTCACCGTGGTGTTGATCTGCACCTTGAGCCCGTAGCGGAGCGCCGCGTCCCACGCGTCGAGGGTGCGCTCGAACACGCCGGACACGCCTCGAAACGCGTCGTGGGTCGCCCGGGTGTCCCCGTCGAGACTGAGGGACATGGCGACGGCGCCGGCCGCCTTCACGTCCGCGATCGCCTGACTGGTCAGCAGCGGCGTCGCCGACGGCGAGAGGGCGACCGGCAGGCGGCGCGCGACCGCGTGTTCGATCAGACGCACCAGATCCGGCCGCTTGATCGGATCGCCGCCGGTCATGATGAACAGTGGCGGGGGGGATCCGAAGCCCGCCACCTGGTCGATCAGGGTTTGCGCCTCCGCGGTCGTCAGCTCATCGCGATGGGGGAGCGGCGCCGCTTCCGCCCGGCAGTGCTGGCAGGCGAGGTCGCACGCGCGCGTCACTTCCCAGATCACCATGAAGGGCCGCTGCGAGACGTCGATCGCAGGGTGGCGGACGGTAGGATGCATGGTCATACGCTAGCACCGGCCGGGCGGCGCCGCATCAGACCGATGTCCGATTGTCGGTCCCTTCTCCGCCCGATCAGAGCCGCGCGGTGAACTGTGCGCACAGCACCGGCCGGCGCGTGTGGCGGTCCACCTGGCCGAGGACCCCAAGGTGACAGACTCAGCGAGTCATAAGTAGTCTGATGTTGGAGTACTCGAAACAGGGGGGGATCGGATGCAGCGTGCATACGGGGCCGGACTAGCCCTTCTCCTTGCGGGATTGATTGTCTACGGTTCCGGTACAACGAGCGCCGGAGCCGCCGGGATGGTGACAATCCCCGGAGACTCGTACAATCCGGCGGCCATCGTGATCGATGTGGGACAAACCGTCACGTGGGTCAACAAGGACACCGACCCGCACGTGAGCACGACCGTGCCCGGCACGCCGGCGTCGTTCACACTCGTCCACCCGGCGGGGAAGTCGGCGTCGTTCACGTTCACGAAGGCCGGGATCTACCCCTACTACTGTCTCGACCACGCGACCTTCAACCCGAGTCTCCGGCGGGCCGTGGCGCGCAAAGAGGCGGATACGTTTCCGGTGGCGATGGAAGGGTTGATCGTGGTCAAGGGACCCGGGCTCACCGGCTCGCAGTCGGCGACGATGAAGATCGCCGGCGGCGCCTATGCGCCGGACATCGCCGTCGTGCGCGCCGGCGGCAAGGTCACGTGGATCAACGAAGATCACACCGCGCACACGGCGACGTTCGTTGGAGCCGGCACGCCAAACCTCAGCCTCGCCGCCGGCAAGAGCGGCTCGGCAACGTTCGCGAAGCCGGGCGTGTACTTCTTTTACGACCAGCGTGGCGCGACGTACAATTCGAAGCTCGGACTGGCGGCGGCCAAGAAGGGAGCGCCTAACTTCCCCATCGCCACGCAGGGCTACGTGGTGGTGCTCTAGCAACCCGGCGCCGGTGATTCGGACCCGCATTAGGTCGGCGGCGGCCGGCGGAGCGGCCGCCGCGATCCTGTTGTTCGGCTTGTCGGCGCTCCCGGCGACGCCGGCGGCTCAACTGCCGGCGACCCCCCGGGATGCGCTGACGCTGGTACGCCAGGCCCTGGCCGCCCTCGAAGTGAGTCCGCCCGACGTCGCCGTCGCAACCGAGCGGGTAATCAAGGCGCTGTTCGCTCAGGACACGCGCGGCGTGGACATGCCGCGGGTACGGGACGCCGCCCAGGCGCTCGGTGCGGAAGATGCCACGGCGGCCGCCGCCTACCTCATGCAGGCGCTCCATCCCGCGGAGGCCGAACCCTCGGGCGTGGATCGGACCCTCCTCGTCCCTGTTCGGCCGCGCTTCACCGCCACGCCGGCTGTCTACGAACTGCTGGCCGCCGCGGCGCTGTTGATCGGTGCGGGGAGCTTGATCGCACGCAAATGACGCCGTCGTCCCGCTGGAAACGATTGTGGACGGCGGTGGACGCCAGGCTGGCGCTTCACAACTTCCTCTACGAGGTTCCGGCCTACGCGAACACGCTGCCGTACGTCCTGGGCGCGATCACGCTCGCCGGGCTCGTGATCCTGGTCGGTACCGGCATTCTCCTCGGGCAATTCTATGTCCCCGATCCCGGCGCGGCGAATCAGAGCATCCGGGCCATCATCACCCAAGTGCCCGCCGGCGAGGTCATTCGCGGCATCCACATCTGGGCCGCACACTTGACGGTCATCGTCCTGTTGCTGCATGTGATCCGCGTCTACGCGACGGGCGCGTACCGCTTCCCGCGCGAGGCCAATTGGGCCGTAGGCGTCGCGTTGCTCGCGACGATGCTGGCGCTGTTCTATACGGGGACCGTGCTGCGGTGGGACCAGTTGGGGATAGAGGCCCTGGAGCACAACACTGCCTTCGCGGCGCTGCTCGGCGTATTCGGCGGCTGGTTCTCGCCGGCGTTTTCCAGTCACGTGCCGCTTCTCACCCGGCTGTACATGGCGCACGTCAGCCTGCTGCCGATGCTGTTTTTCATCCTGCTCGTCACGCATATCTATCTCGTCAGACAACACGGGATCTCGGCGGCTCTCGTGCGTTCCGAACCCGCCGCCGTCAGGTACACGTTCGCCCAGCACCTCAAGAAAGCGGCCGGGTACGGCTGCATCATGCTCGGCTTGGCGCTCGCGCTGAGCGTCATCTTCCCCGACGGAGAAGGCGCGGCACCCGTGTCCGGCATCGAAGTCACGAAACCGCCATGGCTCTTCCTGCCGTTGTACGGCCTCGAGAACCTCTTTGGGTTGCAGGGCCTGTGGGGCGCCGTGATCTTCTTCTTGTGGCTGTTGGCCGTCCCGATCCTAGACCGCGGTCGCGCGCCGGGATGGAGCGGCCGGCGGCGGGCATTGGCGGCGGGCGCGGCGGTCATGGCGGCCCTGACCGGCCTCGGCATGTTTGCCTGGTTGACGCAGCCGGTCGCCCACTTCCACTAAGTCCGCCGCAGCCGGGAAACCTCGCGGCAGCGTTCAGTACGTTGGCCCGGTCAGCGTGTTCGGGTCTCGGCCAGCCGCGTGAGGACGTCGCGCGCGCCGGCCCCGAATGCGCCGTCGGTCTCCTCGAAGCACCGCCGCACGCCGGCCTCGTCCTCATCCCCCACGACGGCGTCGCCGATGGGAAAGAGGACCTGGGTCTCTTTGGCGATGTGCGCGCGCAGGAGATGCACGTAGTCGCGGCAGGCGCCGAGCACGTCCTCCAGCGTCGCGCTGCCGGCTTCGTGCCGGGCCAGGGTGTCATCGATGACCCCGACCAGCCGGCGGCCCTCCTCGTGTTCGCGCAGCATGACCCCGATCGGTCCGCCCTCCACCGGCACCCCGCACTTCGCGAGGCAGGGAAAGAAACACCGTTCCTCTTTCCCGTGATGGCACCGGTCCACGAACATCCGGCTGAACGCCACCACGCCCCGGAGAAACGCCGCGGGAACGACGCGAGTGCCGGCCGCGTCCGTCACGGCGCGATCGAGCGCCGCCAGCACGTCTTCGATGACGCGGTGCTCGGCCGTCAATTCCTGCGTCGCGCGGACGGTCATACCATCGTGAGGCCGCCGCCGACGGCGAGCGTCTGGCCGGTGATGAACGACGCGGCGTCCGACGCGAGGAAGACGGCGGCGTGGGCGACCTCTTCGGGCCGGGCCAGCCGGCCGAGGGGCGTCGCCTTGACGATCGCGGAGATGAGCTTCTCGTTGCCGGCGGCGATCATGCCCTGCAGCAGCGGCGTGTCGGTGAGCCCGGGCGCCACGACGTTGACGCGGATGCCGTCGCGCGCCACCTCGCGCGCGAGCGCCTTGCTGAAGGCGATCACCGCACCCTTGGCGCCGGAGTACACCGCTTCCCCCGACGAGCCGGCGCGCCCCGCCTCGGAGGCGATGTTCACGATGGCGCCGCTGCGCCGCCCGCTCATGTGGGGCACCACCGTATGGCAGGTCGCCAGCATCCCCCGGTAGTTCACGGCGATCACGCGGTCCCAAAACTCCTCGGTACTGTCCACGAACCGCCCGATCCGGTCCCACCCGGCCGCGTTGACCAGCACGTCGATCCGCCCCCACGCGGCCACCACCCGATCGACACCGGCGACGACGCTGCGGCGGTCGGTGACGTCCATCACCACCGGCATGCCCGCGCGGGCCGCCTCCGCCACTTCTCCGGCCCCCGCCGCGTTGATGTCGGCGACGGCCACACGGCCGCCCGCCGAGGCAAACGCCGCGCAGATCGCCTTGCCGATGCCGCTTGCGCCTCCGGTTACCAGAACCACCCGATCGCCGGCTGTCATGCGCGCGCCCCGGCGGCCGCTACAACTTCTGTCCGCAGTGGCCGCAGAACGCCATCTCCTCGGGCAGGCCGCGCGCCCCGCACGCCGGACACGTGCCCGTCGGCGGGCCCCAGACCGATTCCGTCGCCTCGCCGTCGCGCGCCCGCGCACGCAGCGCCCGGTAGTCGACCGGCCGCTTGTCGACGAACGCCGTCATGCCTTCCCAGGGCTCGCGGGAGGCGAAGTGCAGGCTCAGCCAGTCCCGGGCGTGGCCCGCGGTCAGGTGCCAGGGGAGGTCTTTCCAGAAGTTCAGCTGCTGCTTGGTGTACCTGAGACACTCCGGGAACTTGTCGATGAGGTTTTGGCAGAGCGTGTCGACGGCCGCGTCGAGCTCGCTCCGCGGCACCACGCGATTGACGAGGCCCCACTCGAGCGCCTGCCGCGCGGTGACGGGCTCGCAGGTGAGGAGCATCTCGCGGGCCCGCCGGTCCCCGATCATGATCGGCAGCCACTGCGTGGCGCCGCCCGCCGCGACGCTGCCGACTTTCGTGCCCACCTGCCGGATGGTGACGTCATCCGCGGCCACCGCGAGGTCGCAGTCCATGTTCCACTCATTGCCGCCGCCCGCCACGATCCCGTTCAGCCTGGCGATCGTGGGCTTGCCGATGTTGCGCAGCGCGTCGTGCGCCTCGATGAAGAGGGTCATGTACTTCCAGTAGTCGCGCGGCCGCCGGGTGTACTCGCCGGCGTACTCCGCGACGTCCCCGCCGGTGCAGAACGCCCGGTCCCCCGCGCCGGTAAGCACCAGCACGGCGACCCCGTCGTCGTAGGAGGCGTCGCGAAAGGCGTCGCGCATCTCGACGAGGGTGTGCGCCCGGTAGGCGTTGTAGACCTTCGGCCGGTTGATCGTGACCCGCGCCACCCAGTCGCGCTTCTCATAGAGGATGTCCTGAAAGTGAAACTCCGCCGGCTCCCGCGGCTCCAGGGCTGCGGGAGCCGGCTCGGGCATGGTCTTCATGGTCGATCCTCCTCCCTCTCGCCCGCCTCGCTAGGCGGTCCGTTGCTCGGTCAGTTTGCGGGCCCGCTCGCGGCCCAACAGGGCGGCACCCATCGCGCCCGCGTACACGCCCAACTCGTCAGCGGCGACGTGGAACGTCACACCGAGCGCTTCCTCGATCGCCCGGCGCAGAAGCGGCACCCGTGTGAGGCCGCCCGTGAGCGCGTACTCCGGCTCGGGCCGGACCCGCTTGAACACCTGGCCGGCGCGTTCCGCGAGCGCCATCACGGCGCCGGCGCACACGTCTTCCGCGCTCTGCCCGGCGGTCAGGTGGTTGATAACCTCGGACTCGGCGAAGACGGCGCACACGCTGGAAATCGTCACGGGCGACTTCGCGGCCCCGGCGAGCGGGGCGATGTCCGCGGCGCCGTACCCGAGGTAGCGCATCGTCTTTTCCAGAAACGCGCCGCTGCCGGCCGCGCACTTGTCGTTCAGGCGAAACGCCTTGACCCGTCCGCGCTCGCCGAGGCGGATGGCCTTCACGGTCTGGCCGCCGATGTCCAGCACGCTGCGGACCGACGGGAACAGCCGGTACACGGCGTGCGCATGGCACGTGAGCTCGGTGATGGCGAGATCCCGGAACGGGACCATGTAGCGGCCGTAGCCCGTGGCGGCCACGTAGCCGATCTCGTCGCGCGGGATCCCCGCGGATTCGAGCGCGGCGGCGAGGCCGCGCTCCGCGGCCTTGGCGAAGTCGTAGCCGCTCGGGATCGCGGCCATTCCGGCGAGCGGGCCGTCGTCGCCCGCGAGCACCACCTTCGTGTACGCCGAGCCGACGTCGATGCCGGCGGTGAAACTCATGACGGTCCGCCTCCCCCGGCGCCGGCTTCCGCGCCCACCAGCATCCGGTCGAGCGCGTACAGCGCCGCGCCGATCGCCCCGCAATAGTGTGACTCCTCGCTGACGTTGAGCGGCACGCCGGTCAGATCCGCGAGCAGCTTCACCATCGCGACGTTCCGGGCTACGCCGCCCGTGAAGGTGACCTCGGGCTCGATCCCCACGCGCCGCAGCAACGACAGGCTGCGGGAGGCGATCGCCGTGTGCACGCCCATCAGCACGTCCTCGGTCTTTCGGCCCCGGGCGAGCCAGCCCAGGATCTCCGATTCCGCGAAGACCGTGCACGTCGTGGTCATCGTCACCGCGTTCTTGGCGCGCAGCGCGAGCGGGCCGAGCTCGCCGAGGGGGATCTCCAACGCCTGCGACGCGGCGCCGAGAAACCGGCCGGTCCCCGCCGAGCACTTGTCGTTCATGCTGAAATCCAGCACCTGGCCGGTCTCGCTGACGCGGATCGCCTTGGTGTCCTGCCCGCCGATGTCGAGCACGCTGCGGGTCCCGGGGAACAGGTAGACGGCGCCGCGCGCGTGGCAGGAGATCTCCGTGACCTGGGCGTGTCCGAATTCCACCCGGAACCGCCCGTAGCCGGTCCCGATGACGCACGCCACGTCCGCCTCGGCGGCCCCGGCGGTCGCGAGCGCCTGGCGGAACGCCGTCCCGGCCGCGTCGGTCAACCGGACGCCGGTGTCGACGATCGCGCGGCCGACAAGCCGCGTGTCGTCCATCACGACCGCTTTGGTTTGGGTGGATCCCACGTCCACCCCGCCGACCAGCATCTCCCTCACCTCGCCGCGTTCGCGTCGGATGGCCGCCTAATGCCGGCCTCGTGAGATCCCGTCGCCCGGCGCCCGGCCAGCGACTCGATAAACGCGTCGATCCGGTTCTTGAGCTGCGCATCCGACCACATCCGCGGGTCCACAAGGTCCGATTGGATGAACAGCCCCGGAATGTCGAAATGGGTGCGCAGCCACTCGCGGACGTCCGGGAGGCCGGTGGACGTGGTGCGGCACGACTTCACGCCGTGGAAGCAGATGCCGTCCACGGACCACTCCCGGACCGTCTCGGCGAGCCAGTCCTGCGCGTAGAACATCGGTGTGCTGAACCCCCGCCAGGCGGAGAGCAGCAGCGTCTCGGCCAGACTCTCGATCGGGCGGGTCACGTCGTAGGCGAAGTCCGAGCCGAAGCCGCCGCCGGCGAACACCATGTACGTGCTGTGGACGAAGACCCCGCCCCACTCCTCGAACAGCTCGGCGAAGCGCTTGAGCGCGGCGTAGCATGTGGTGCCGGTCAGGAGCAGCCGGTATTTCTCGTTAAGCGTGCCCATCCCGAGGTGGATGCGCTCGCGCAGTTCCTCCGCGGCGCCCTCGAAGAACCGGGACCCCTCGGGCGTGCCCCGGTAGAGGTTGGAGATGCCTTGGAACACGATGCCCTCGCGGATCGCGCTGAACGGCGCGGGCCGGTGGCGGTTCAGCGACAGCACGGCCTGGTAGCCAGCGGCCATGCGGTTGACCTCGGCCATCACCTCGCGCAGCCGGTCGATGTCGAAGCGCCGGCCGGTCAGACGCTCGCAGAGGCCGATCAGGTCCCGCAGCTGCCCCTCCACGTAGCGCCGGTCGTTCCGGAAGGCCTCA
>Ga0070731_10001911_pt1 | contig 20700 bp, 18 predicted proteins | sample Coa_R1_2_FD_66448 | JGI IMG/M metagenome (GOLD analysis project Ga0070731, IMG submission 66448) | Surface soil microbial communities from Centralia Pennsylvania, which are recovering from an underground coalmine fire - Coalmine... | ecosystem: Environmental > Terrestrial > Soil > Unclassified ... | reverse complement strand
GCCGCGGCATGCCCGACGGAGCCGCGGGCCCGCACACATTGCCGGGATCACGCCCAGCGCATCAACCCCGTTTCGTGAGGATGTGCAAGATCACGGTGGCATGGATACGCGCGCACACGGTACCGCAGATGCCCGCACAATTCCGGGGCAAGCTCGATGCCGTATCGGTGGTGTCCCGATTCGTCGACGCCGTCCTTGGGCCGCAATGGATAGCTGCGCCGCTCGCCGCGACCGCTGCGCTCGTCGATGCGTTCGAGCACGAGCTCGACGACAACATCGTCTGGATCGAGCCCGGCCAGGTCGACGTCGACTTCGACCGAGAAGCGGTCTCCGAACGTGATCTTCTGCGCACCGCCGCTTCGCACGCGAAGCGAGACGCGCGGCCACGCATCGCGGACACGCCGCTTGAACTGCGCGACCGTCTTGGCGACCGCGCGATCGTCGGCCATGTAGCGGCGTCCCTGCGCCGCCGCCGGTGCGTAGAGCTTCTCGACATATTCGCGCAACATCCGGCCCGCGTTGAAGCGCGGCAGAAGCGTGGCCATCGATTGCTTCGCCATGCGCAGCCACGCTGGCGAATAGCCTGCCGGCGAGCGATCGTAGTACGTCGGCAGCGTGTGGTCCTGGAGGATTTCGTAGAGCGAACGTGCCTCGTCCCGGTCGCGTCGCTGCGGGTCCGTCGTGCCGGTGGCCGGCTTGATCGCCCACCCGTTGCCGTGCTGATAGCCCTCGCCCCACCATCCGTCCTGAACGGAGAGGTTGATGACGCCGTTCATGCCCGCCTTCATCCCCGACGTGCCGGACGCTTCGAGCGGGTAGATCGGATTGTTGAGCCAGATGTCGACGCCGGTGACGAGCCGCCGCGCGAGGCGCAGATCGTAACCTTCGACCAAGAGGATGCGACCCTCGAATTCCGGCAGGCGCGCAACGCGCGCGATTTCGCGAATCAGATCCTGCCCCGGAACGTCGGCGGGATGCGCGCGGCCCGCGAAGACGAACACGACCGGACGCTTTGGATCGCTCACGATCGCGCGCAGCCAGTCGAGATCGTTGAAGAGCAGCGTTGCGCGTTTGTAGGTCGCGAAGCGACGCGCGAAGCCGATGGTCAGCACCGTCGGATCGCCGGGATTCGCGTAACGCAGGATGCGGTCGAGGTGCGATTCGCTGACCTGGTTGCGGAAATGCTGCCTGCGCAGGCGTTCGCCCACGATCTGCAGCATCGCCGACTTCAAGTGCTGATGCACCGACCAGAACAGGTGATCGGGAATGCGGTCGATGTCGCGCCACTCGGTGCTGTCGCGCAAGCGGTGCGTCCATTCCGGCCCGAGATAGCGATCGAACAGGTCGAACCATTCGACGGCGAGGAACGTGCGCACGTGCACGCCGTTGGTCACGTAGTCGACGGGGTTCTCCTCCGGCGGCACTTCGGGCCACAGGCCCTGGAGCGTTCGCGACGTGACTTCGCCGTGTATCCGCGACACGCCGTTGTGGTAACGCGAGCCGCGGATCGCGAGCGCCGTCATGTTGAACTCGTCGCTGCCTGGCGCGCGGCCGAGATCGAGAAGTGCCGGCATCGTCGTGCCGACATCGCCGCAGTACGTCTCGAAATATTGCGCGATCACCTGCGCCGCGAACTGGTCGTGGCCCGCGGCAACCGGCGTATGGCTCGTGAACACGCTGCTCGCCGCGACGGCCTCGAGCGCCGTCTCGAAAGGCGTTCCCTCACGTGCGAGCATGCGCACGCGCTCCAGCACCATGAAGGCCGCGTGACCCTCGTTCATGTGCCAGATCGTCGGCTTGATGCCAAGTGCGGCGAGTGCCCGCACGCCCCCGATGCCGAGCACGATCTCCTGCTCGATGCGCGTCGTGCGATCGCCGCCATAGAGACGATAGGTGACGAGCCGATCGTGCTCCGCATTCTCGGCGACGTCGGTGTCGAGCAGGCAAAGCGTCACGTGCCCGGCTCTTGCGCGCCATACGCGCACGGAAACATTTCGCTCGGGAAGCTCCACCTCGACGCGAAGCTCCTGGCCATCCCTGCCGCGCATGAGCTCGACCGGAAGCTCGTCGAAGCTCGAATCGGTGTAGTTCGCGTGCTGGTTGCCTTCCGCGTCGATCATCTGCGAGAAATAACCCTGCCGATACAGAAGACCCACGCCGGTCAGCGGCACATTGCTGTCGCTTGCGGCCTTGCAGTGATCGGCAGCGAGAATGCCGAGGCCGCCCGAATAGATCGGCAGGCTTTCGTGGAAGCCGAACTCCGCGCAGAGGTAAGCGACGTGATCGTCCGGGCCAAGCGCGGCCGCTGTCGCGTCGCGCGAGCCCATCTCATCGTACGTGTCGTGCGTCGACAGTACGCGATGGAAGTTGTAGAGAAAGACGGGGTCCTTCGTCGCGGCGTCGAGGCGGCCCTGATCGACGCGCTTCAGGAACGCCTTCGGGCTATGACCAACCGCGTTCCACAGACCGGGATGAAGCCGCGCGAAGAGCTCGCGCGTGGGCCGGTCCCAGCTATACCAGAGGTCGTTCGCGAGATCGGACAGCCGTGCGAGCGCGCGCGGAATGACCGGGTTGACCTCGAGGACGTAGCTTGTGCCGGGGAGCTGCATTTGTCGTTTTGCGGAGTTTAGCGCGAGCGATGCGCACTCGCCGGCGCACCTGGAAGCTCACTTCGTGCATTGCCCGGCAAGCCGCTTGATCGCGAACGGTGAGTCGCGCGACATGGCCGCTCGATAGACGAGCGAGGAGGCAAAGGCGCGGGGTGCCGGCCGACGCCGGCACCCCGTCGGCTAACGCAACCGCGCACCTACCTTGCCGCGCGCGCGATTTCGCTGCGCAATGCCGCTCCCTTCTGCGTGCGCGCCGTCCCGCGAATCAGGATGTCGGGAGGAAGGACATTGTTGGCGTCGTAGTATGCGTCGTTCCACGCGATGTTCGTATGCACCACCGTACCGTCGAGGTTGACGCCGCCATACACGCCCTTCGCGCGCGTGAACGCGATCAGGTCCGCGGTAACCGTCGATTTCGCGCCGGCGCCGACCGGTCCCGCGGCAATGCTCGCGTCGCCACCGATCTTGAACGTCGACGCCATCAGCGAATTGAGTCCCTTGTCGGTCATCACGAGGATGAGCGCCTCCGATACCTCGAGACCTGCCTGGAATCCGACGCTCGCCGTTGCCAGGTTGTAGAAGGCGGGGCCAACCCACGCGCGGCCATTTCGGGCGAGGAGGACGGCTCTGCCACCCGACCCGCCGAAAATGAAGCCCGCCTTGACGATCCGCGGGGCGATCAGAACCGCCTTCGCTCGACCGAGATTGTCCTGCACCCATGTCTGGTCGGGGTCGCGCAGGAAATTGTCGAACGAGATCTGCGCATCGCTCACGAGGCTTTCCGGCTCGTACGGCGAGACGCGGCTTCCATTCGGACCGGTCGTCGAACATCCGGTCAAGGCTGCGATGCCCACGAGGACGAGGGCAATCCCATGAAGCGAGGCCATTGAGCGAGCAACCATGTGTCCTCCTCTTTCGATCGCGTGTCGATGAATGTTGGAACGGCCTACGATACACCTCGGCGGGTGCTTGACGGGGCGAATCGGTTTCAACCGAACGGAAGCGACGACTTCGCCTGCGACGATGTCGAATCGAGTAGACTTCGCGCTCGCGCGCCTCGGCGTGCGGCAACAAGAAAGCAGGCACAGGCGAAGTCATCGTGAACCGGCATTCCAATGGGGGACTCTTGTCATGATCACTCGTAACAAAGCGCGGGCGTTGTTCGTTGCTGCCGCGACCCTGGCGTGGCTCGCGCTACCCACGCTTGCCGCTGCACAAGCCGATCAGCAGAAGCTCGTCAACGATGCGCAGAAGACGATTGCGAACTTCATGCGCGATCCCGACCAGACGTGGATCCACGACAACATCGGTCGCGCGAAGGCGCTCCTGATTGCGCCGCAGATCGTCAAGGCGGGATTCATCTTCGGCGGTTCGGGCGGTCGCGCGGTGCTCGTCGCACGAAATGGACGCACGTGGACCGGCCCGGCGTTCTACGACCTCGCGACAGCGAGCGTCGGCTTTCAGGCGGGCCTCGAAGTGTCGGAGGCGATCATCGTCGTCATGACGGAAAAGGGCCTCAACTCGCTGATGGCATCGACGTTCAAGATCGGCGGCGACGCGAGCATCGCGGCAGGACCGGTGGGCGCCGGTGCGAAGTCGACGGTCACGGCGGACCTCGTGTCGTTCACCCGATCGAAGGGCGTTTACGGCGGCTTGAATCTCGACGGCACGGTGGTACATGCGAGCGACGACTGGAACCACGCGTACTACAACGCGAGAAGCGTGCTCCCGCCGGACATCATCATGCGCAACAAGTACCACAATGCGAAGGCCGGCCCATTGTTGAATGCGGTCGCGAGGATCACCGCAAAGTGAGCTGTCCGATCGTCGAGCGGCGATCGGGGAACACGCGCCTGCACGCGGTGCATAGCCGCGGCAGGCGCTAAGCAACGTTGGAGCGTTCGCGGTTATCGCGACACTTCGGCCGCTCGTCATGCTTCGAGCAGTTCGCTCAGTCCCACGAAGATGCCGGGCAACGTTGGGAGGCTGACGGGGTTCTGCGTGGATACGATCGCGAGGTCTGCGACCTGGCGTGCGAACGACATCGAAAGCGCGTTCACCACGCTCAGGTGCACGCTGTCGATAGGCGCCATGTCGATCAGCTCCCCGTCGATCAGTTCGACGCGGCTGTCCGCGTTCAGCACCCCTGTGGCACCGAGCTTGTGGTAATCCTCGACGGAGAGCTTGTGCCGTGTTGGCGTGAGGATTTCGTTCGGTCGGGAAATTATTCGGCGCGTGAAGGGACGGTGCAGATACCCCATAACCACGCGTGCATCCGTGCATCGACATGGAACCTACGATAATCGAGCATGCAAAGCGTCTACCCAGCGCGAAATATCGGTGCGGTCGAACAATCCCAGATTAATCGCGATCTCGCTGGGTCTGTGCGGCTCACGGAGCGTGACAACAAGGCGTCGGTGCGGCTTGCCACGCCAAATCCAACGACAAGCTGCGCCTTGACGATGTCTTTCAATGGCACGTTCCTGGTCACGAATAGCGATTGGTCATGAATGGAATCGCTGTCCAAGGTCAGCGACGTCGTCGCCATCCACAAGAGAAAGGCTCCCTATCACTGCTGTAGGCGACCAGAAGGCAGGGTCCCTTACTGAGGCCACGAACACGCCTAGCAGAAACGCTGTGCCAAAAATTCCACCGAACAGCGCATACGTCGTACCTGAAGTTTGCAACACCACCTGCCGCTCTCAAAAAAGACCGTGCGCACCGCAGACGGAAACAAACACGGCAACGAGAGACAGCGTCAACAGGATTCGATGTAACGTCAATACTCGGCTCAGCGCGGCCCGCGGATTCGCTGCAGCACGGTGCTCGATGCGCAGGCGTGCCGCAAGCGGCTCGATCAGGAACAGGAGCACTGCAAACACCAGCCACACGCCGATCATGACGTGCATCCACCAGTACGCGACCTGCGCGAGCCGATGCCACAAGTGATACGCGTACAGCATGTAGAGGCCGCTCAGCAGAACAATCACGATGCAGGCGCGTGCCTGAGGTCCAAAACGCCGCTCGATGGCGCGAAACTCTGCGAGCCATCCGTCCGGTCGCTCCTGCTTGATACGCGGCAGTAACGCCATCGTGACGAACCAGACGCCGCCGATCCACACTATGACCGCAAGGACGTGGAACGCTCGCGCGACGATTGCCCAATCGACCATCGCGTGATCTCGTCAGGGTGGCTTGCCCGCAGGCCAGCCCGACAATCCGATACCGTCACCCATATGTCCGAAATACACCCGCGAGGACTGGTGGCCAAGGGCGGAATCGAACCACCGACACAAGGATTTTCAGTCCTCTGCTCTACCAACTGAGCTACTTGGCCATGCTCACAATTGCGCGCGGCCGAAGCCTCGCGTTGCGCGAAACTCCGGCCGACGCGGCGAATTATACCGCGCATCCCCTCGCTCGCTGATCGGCCACCGCGGTACATCACCGTTGACAAGAGGCTCGATCGAGCACCGATGCAAGCTTCACAAGGACCTCCTCGAAAGCGCTATCCTGACGGGTCCGGGATGTCCGCTGCGAGGCTGACGATGTCGGCGCCGCGCAACGTCTGCCCGGGAGGTGTTGTTTCTCGTCATGCCGATTGCCGATGGGTAACCGGCGAAGTCCGAAAGGAGGGATTCCATGGCAACGTATATCGTGCTTTCCACTTTTACCGACCAGGGCATACGCGCCATCAAGGACACGACGAAGCGATCCGAGCAAGTGAAAGAACTCGCAAGGAAGATGGGCATCGAGACGAAGTCGCTCTACTGGACGATCGGTCGCTACGATGTCGTCGCGACATTCGAGGCGCCCAACGACGAAGCGATGACCGCGTTGAGCCTCGCGATCTCGACGAAAGGTTTCGTGCGCACGCAGACATTGCGCGCGTTCTCGAAGGACGAGGTGTCGGGGATTATCGACAAGCTCGGCGACTGACCGTCTCCGCCAGAGAGACCGAAGGGGCGCAGCGCGCCCCTTTTTCATGCCGATTCGGCGAAGAACTGCGCGAGTTCGCGCAGCGTCTCCTCCGGCGCCTCCTCGGCGAGATAGTGACCTGCGGGAAGTACGCGACCGCGTACATCGGTCGCCACGGCGCGCCAATCGTCGAGCGGGTCGAACAAACGGTTGACGACGCCGCGCTCGCCCCATAGCACCAGCATCGGACACGCGATCCTGGATGAAGCCGCGTCGTGCTCGAGATCGATCGATGCGGCCGCGCGATAGTCTTCACAACTCGCGTGAATCGTGTCCGGATTGCTGAAACAGCGCTCGTATTCGGCGAGCGCGCGCGGATCGAAGTGCGCAAGTCTCGTTCCCCATCCGCCGAGCTTGCGTCGAAGGTAATAAACCGGATCGGCGCCGATCAGCCGTTCCGGAAGATCGAAGGGCTGAATCAGGAAGAACCAGTGGTAGTACGCGGTGGCGAACGCGCGGTCGGTGCGCTCGTACATGATACGCGTCGGCGAGATGTCGAGCAGCGCCACCTGCATCACGACATCGGGACTGTCGAGGCACAGCCGATGGGCGACGCGGCCGCCGCGATCGTGACCGACGAGGCGAAACTGTGCATGGCCCAAGCCGCGCATCAGCTCGACCATGTCCTGCGCCATCGCACGTTTCGAATACGGAGCGTGCGTGTCGTCCGAGACGGGTTTGCCGGAGTCGCCGTAACCGCGAAGATCGGCGCACACGACGGTGTAGTCGTGCGCAAGAACCGGCGCGACGCGATGCCACATCGCGTGCGTCTGCGGATAGCCGTGAAGGAGCAGCACCGGGGGTCCATCGCCGCCGACAACGCAGCGAATCTCGGTTTGCGACGTGCAAATCCGATGCGTGGTGAAGCCGGGAAAGAGCGGGGCCTCTGTCATCGGTCCCTTCACCGCATCGCAGACGCGATTCGATTCAATGGATCTCCGGATCGGGTGTGGGCGCCGTTCCTTCGAGGAAATCGAAGTCGCAGCCCTCGTTGGCCTGGGTGATGTGCGCCTGATACAGCGCGCCGAAGCCGCGCGCGAAATGCGGCTCCGGCCTTTTCCACGCGGCGCGGCGTCGCTCGAGCTCGGCCTCGCTCACGTCGAGCTGTAGCTTTCGCTTCGGCACGTCGAGCACGATCTCGTCGCCATCGCGCACGAGCGCGAGCGGACCGCCGACATACGACTCGGGCGCGACGTGCAGCACGCATGCGCCGTAGCTCGTGCCGCTCATCCGCGCATCGGAGATGCGGACCATGTCGCGCACCCCTTGCGTGAGCAACTTCTTCGGTATCGGCAACTGCCCCCATTCGGGCATGCCCGGCGCACCGAGGGGACCCGCGTTCTGCAGCACGACAACCGAGTCGGCCGTGACGGGCAGCGCGGGATCGTCGACGCGCGCGGCCATGTCGTTGTAATTGGCAAACACGACGGCGCGCCCGCGGTGAACGAGCAATCGCGGCTCGGCGGCGGCCGGCTTGATCACTGAACCGTCCGGCGCGAGATTGCCGCGAAGAACGGCGAGGCTGCCCGATTCGACGAGCGGATGCTCGCGCGGCAGGATCACCTCGTCGTTGAACACTTCGGCGTCGCCGATCGCATCGCGAAGCGTTCCGCCGGCGACCGTCGGCGCATCGAGCGCGAGCAGATCGCGGATCCGCGACATCAGCGCGCGCAGCCCGCCCGCGTAGTAGAAATCCTCCATCAGGTACTTGCCCGACGGCCGGATGTTCGCGAGAAGCGGTGTGCGTCGCGAAAGCTCATCGAAGCGATCGAGCGTAAGCGGGATGCCGGCCCGGCGTGCCATCGCGATCAGGTGCACGAGCGCGTTCGTCGATCCTCCGAGCGCGAGCACGGTCGTGATCGCATTGTCGAAGCTTTGCGCGCTGAGGACGTCGCGCGGCCTCAGGTCCTCCCATACCATCTCGACGATGCGCCGGCCGACCGCGCTCGCCATGCGCGCGTGACGCGAGTCGGCGGCGGGGATCGAGGCAGCGCCGGGCAACGTCAGTCCGAGCGCTTCGGCGGCGGACGTCATCGTCGATGCGGTGCCCATCGTCATGCAATGACCCGGCGAGCGTGCGATGCCGTTCTCGATCTCTTCCCACGCCTCCTCGGTCAGATTGCCTGCGCGCTTCTCCGCCCAGTATTTCCATACGTCGGATCCCGAGCCGAGAAAGCGCCCGCGCCAGTCGCCGCGCAACATGGGCCCGCCGGGGAGATAGATCGCCGGCAGATTCATGCTCGTCGCGCCCATGATCAACGCGGGTGTGGTCTTGTCGCATCCACCCATCAGCACGGCGCCGTCGGCGGGGTACGAGCGCAATATCTCTTCCGTTTCCATCGCCAGCAGGTTGCGATAGAGCATCGTCGTCGGCTTCTGGAACGGTTCCGACAGCGTGAGCGCCGGAATCTCGACCGGAAATCCGCCCGCCTGCCAGATGCCGCGCTTCACCTCCTCGGCGCGTTGGCGGAAGTGGCTGTGGCACGCGTTGATGTCGCTCCACGTGTTGACGATCGCAATAACTGGCTTGCCAAGATAGTCGATGCGCGAATAGCCCATCTGCGCGGTGCGGGAGCGATGTCCGAACGAACGCAGGTCGGATACGCCGTACCAGCGATGCGAGCGGAGGTCCTCGGGACGCTTGCGGGTGCTGTTCATGATGATGTCGATGGGCGCGCCGCTTGCTTCACGAAGAACGACGCGCGCGCGGCGATCGCGCCCGACTGGCAATCGATCGCCGGGCAGCCGACGAGCGGGAATTTCTCCTCGCGAAGGATGCAGTTTCCTGCCTCATTGTAGTCGTTGCGCGGACCGCCGAAGGTAAGCGGCGCTCGCAGTCAGATATCGAAACGCGTGGCCCGACAGGGGCCGAATCTTCAGGGAGGCTGTGATGACTCGATTTCTTCCCCATCACGCACGCGGCTGGATCGTTCCGCTCGCATTGCTGGCGGCGATTGCATTGCTCGTCCCGTTCCCTGCGTACCCTGACGATGCGCCGCGCAGCATCGCGGCGCCATCGTCCGCAGGGACAGCGGCGCCGAAAGCGGCCGAAGGCGAATCCAATACGATCGATGCCAGCAAGCTGTTCGGCGCGATTGTCAAGGTAACGACTCGCTCCGTCCCCGACGCAAGAACCGCAGACACGCTCGGCACGATACGCGAGGGAACGGGTGTCGTCATCGCCAGGAACGGCCTAGTGCTGACGGTCGGCTACCTCGTCGTTGAAGCCGATGACGTGCAGATCACCGATGCAAAGGGCCGCACGTATCCCGCGACCGTCGTCGCGGACGACACGACGACCGGCTTTGCGCTGGTGCGCACCGCCGTGCCCATCGATGCGACGCCGATCGTGCTCGGCGATTCGGGCAAGACCACCGAGCACGAGCCGGTGCTGATCGCGAGCGCCGAGGGAGACGGCGCTTCCTTCGCGTTGATCGTGTCGAAGCGTCCGTTCACCGGTGATTGGGAATACCATCTCGACTCGGCGCTCTTCACGAGTCCGCCGACCACCGATTGGAGCGGCGCAGCGCTGATCGATCGCGATGGCAAGCTGCTCGGCATCGGATTGTTGATAGTCAAGGAAGCGAGCGACGGCGACCCGAAGCTGCCCGGCAATCTTTTCGTGCCGATCGATCTTCTGAAGCCGATCCTCGCCGATCTCGTTCGCCAGGGTCACCGTGCAGGTCCGGCAAGACCGTGGCTCGGCGTCACGGCCGATGAACTGGCAGGCCATCTGTTCGTGACCAAGGTATCGCCCGACGGGCCGGCGGATCGCGCCGGCCTTGCGGTGGGCGACATCATCCTCCGCGTAGGCGACGATCCCGTGCAATCGCAGGAAGACTTTTATCGCCATGTATGGGCCGAGCGGCACGCCGGGGACGAAGTGCCGCTCAAGGTGCTGAAGGGCGTCGACGTGAAGGAGATCACCGTGCGCTCGATGGATCACGTCGCGTACTATCGGCCACGGGCGACGATCTGAGACGTCAGTTGTCAGTTGTCAGTAACGCCCGCGTTTCGGTGGCGCGGCGCGTGCCGCGTTACCTTTCGAGCGCAAAGAAAGTCGCATCGCCGCGGTTAGAATGCGCGGGACCGCGCGGCGACGTTGCCCGGAGGTCAACGTCCCGGCCGCTCCCCATTCATGCTTCTTTTCGCGCTGACGATCGCAACGAGCGCGTTCCTGCTGTTCCTCGTTCAGCCGATCATCGCGAAACAGATCCTGCCGTGGTTCGGCGGATCGGCCGCGGTCTGGACGACCTGCCTCGTCTTCTTTCAGTGCGCACTGCTCGGTGGTTACGCGTATTCCGACGTCGTCGCGCGCCGGCTGTCCGCATCGCGTCAGGCGCTTCTTCACAGCGCCCTTCTGATTGCGAGCCTGCTTGCGCTGCCGATCGTGCCGGCGGCTTTCTTCAAGCCAGTCGGAAGCGAGAATCCCGCGGCGCTGATCCTCGCGCTATTGACCGCCACGATCGGCCTTCCCTACTTCCTGCTGTCGACGACAAGCCCGCTCCTGCAGTCGTGGTTCGCGCAGCGCTACCCGAAACGCAACCCGTATCGGCTGTTCGCGCTGTCGAACCTCGCGTCGCTTCTCGCGCTGCTTGCTTACCCGTTCGCGATCGAGCCGTCGCTTCCCACGCGAACGCAGGCGATCGCTTGGTCGGCGGCTTACGCTCTTTTCGTCGTGCTCTGTATCGCGGTTGCGTGGCGCCATAGACCGAAAGCGATTGCGCTCGCGGCTGCTCGCACGAACGATCGCATATATGCACCTGCGCCATCGGTTGGTCGACAGCTCCTGTGGCTCGCGCTCCCGGCAACGAGCAGTGTCCTGCTGCTGTCGGTGACGAGCCACCTGACGCAAAACGTCGCCGCCGTGCCACTTTTGTGGATCGTGCCGCTCGCGATCTATCTCGTCTCGTTCATTCTGTGCTTTCAAAGCGGCGCGCTCTACCCGCGGGAGACGCTGCTGCCGCTTGCCGCCGCGTCGCTCGGCGTCATGGCGTGGTGCCTCGCCGATCCCGACCTCACGCACCAGTTGGCGCTGCAGTTCGCCGTGTTCGGCGTCGGGCTTTTCATCGCTTGCATGTTCTGCCACGGCGAGCTCGCAAGCCTCAAACCCGCGCCACGTTATCTCACGCGCTTTTACCTGATGGTATCGCTCGGCGGCGCATCGGGCGCAGCGCTTGTCGGCATCCTGGCGCCCGTCGTTCTTCCCGCGTACTTCGAGCTCGGCCTCGGGCTGATCGTGGCCGCCTGCCTGCTCGCGTGGCAGGTGCGCGACCAGCCACGCATCTTCGGCGTGCTCGCGTTCGCTTCCTGCATAGCGACGATCGGCTGCGCGGTCTGGTACATCGTCGACTTCTACGACGCGACGATCGTCACGGCGCGCAATTTCTACGGCGTCCTGCGCGTGCAGGAGAGCGGCCTGTCCGATCAAAGCCGCCACCGCTCGCTCGTCTCCGGCACCATCCTGCACGGGCTGCAATATTCGGCTCCGGAATTTCGGCGGCGAGCGACGAGCTACTACACGGCAACGTCGGGCATCGGCCGGCTGCTCGACACGCTTCATCCGCGAATGACGCCCTTGCGCGTCGGGGTCATTGGTCTTGGCGCCGGTACGCTCGCGGCCTACGGCACGCGAGGCGACGTCTACCGCTTCTACGACATCAATCCCGCGGTCATCGCGATCGCCAAGCGCGACTTTACTTACCTGGCCGACAGCGAAGCACGCATCGAAACTCCGCTCGGCGACGCACGGCTTTCGCTCGAGCGCGAGCCGCCCGCCGACCTCGATCTCCTCGTCGTCGACGCGTTCTCGAGCGACGCGATTCCCGTGCACCTCATCACCTCCGAAGCGCTGGCGTTATATGCGAAGCATCTGAGGGCCGCCGGCGTCGTCGCGTTCCACGTCACGAATCGCTTTCTCGACCTCGTGCCGGTCGTCGCGGCGATCGCGGCAGCGAATCAGATGCAGGCGGTCTGGATTCACGACGAAGGCGAGGACGCGCTCGCCAACCGCAGCGACTGGGTGCTCGTGTCGAGCAATCGCAAGCTTCTCGAAAGCCCGCGCATCGCCGACGCGTGGAGCCCGATCGAAGCGCACCCCGAATGGCGCGTGTGGACCGACGATTTCAACAACCTCTTCCAGGTGCTTCGGTGGTGAGCGTCGGCTCGACTACAATCGAAACGATGAACGACGATTCGAGCTCGGCGGGCAACGAGACGTATTGCGCGATTCGTCGCCCGGCAGGCGAACGATTCATCGAAGTACTCGACCAGCGGCTGCTGCCGCACGAGGTCGCGATGTGCCGCATCGCAAGCGCCGACCGTGCTGCGCAGGCGATCGCCGACATGGTGGTGCGCGGGGCGCCGCTCATCGGCGCCGTCGGTGCGTATGGCCTGGCGCTCGCGCTCGACGCCGATGCATCGGACGACGCGCTTTCGCGCGCGCATGCGATGCTCGATGCGGCGCGGCCCACCGCGGTCAATCTCCGCTGGGCGCTCGATCGTATGCGCACCCGCGTCGCACCCCTTCCCGAGCGCGAGCGCGCGGACGTCGCGTGGGACGAAGCCGATGCGATTCGCACCGAAGACGTTGCCATCAACGCGGCGCTCGCGCGTCACGGCCTCGCCTTGCTGGGCGAGATCGCGCGGGGGCGCAATCGGCCGCTCAACGTGATGACACATTGCAATGCGGGTGCGCTCGCGACATGCGGGCTCGGCACCGCGACGGGGCCGATCTTCCTCGCGCACCGCGAAGGCATGCCGATCCATGTCTGGGTCAGCGAAACGCGGCCACGTCTGCAGGGCGCCAACCTGACGGCATGGGAAATGGCGCAGCACGGCATCGCCCACACGCTCATCGTCGACAGCGCGAGCGGTTCGTTGATGCGTCGCGGCGATGTAGACATCGTCATCGTCGGCGCGGATCGAGTCGCCCGCAACGGCGATGTCTGCAACAAAATCGGCACTTACGACAAGGCGCTCGCCGCGACGGACAACGGCGTTCCGTTCCATGTCGCGCTTCCTTCGCCGACGATCGACTGGAAAACGCCGAGCGGCGATGCGATCCCGATCGAAGCGCGCTCGGCCGACGAGGTGCTGGCCGTGCGCGGCCGCACGCCGCGCGGCACCACCGACACCGTGTCGCTCGCGGGCGAAGGAACGCACGCACTCAATTTCGCATTCGACGTTACGCCCCATCGCCTCGTCAGCGGCTACATCACCGAGCGCGGGCTTGCGCGCGATGCGCAAGCGCTCGCCGCGATGTATCCCGAGCGTCGGTGACGACGGATCGCAAGACTGCTCCGCGGCACGCGTCAGCGCAACGCGGCAAGACGGACACGCGCGCGCTGCGCCTTCGGATCATCGAGACGGCGCGCATGATGAACGCGCTCGCCATCAATCGCGGCACATCGGGGAACGTCAGCGCGCGCATCGATCACGGGTTCCTGGTCACGCCCAGTGCGCTCGACTACGACAAGACGAGGCCGGAAGACATCGTGGCGATCGACATTGCGGATAACACGATCGGTCGTCGCTCGCCGTCGTCGGAATGGCGGTTTCATCGCGACATCTATGCCGCGCGCACCGAGGTCGATGCGATCGTTCATACGCACGCGCCGTTCGCGACCACGATTGCCTGCCTCGATCGCGGCATTCCGCCGTTTCATTACATGGTCGCGGCCGCGGGCGGCACGGACATCCGCTGCGCGCCCTACGCGACGTTCGGCACCCAGTCGCTTTCCGATGCCGCGGTTCGCGCGCTCGAAGGACGCCGCGCGTGCCTGCTTGCACACCACGGGATGATCGCGGTAGGCGCGTCGCTCGACGCGGCGCTGGCGCTCGCGGTCGAGGTCGAGACACTTGCGCAGATGTACTGGCAGGCGCTCGCCGTCGGGGAGCCGCGTCTTCTCGATGAGGCGGAGATGCGGGAGGTGGTCGAGCGGTTCGCGGGCTACCGGCCACAAATCGCGCACGACCGCGAGCGCTGACAACGAATGCGAAGAGGCCGCCTCGGCGGCGGCCCCTTGCGCCAGCGCAGAAGCGCTTATTGCGTGGTCATGAAGAACACGCTGAACTGCGCGTGGCTCGGCAGCGCGGTCCCCGACGCATCCCTGACGGCCCAGTGGTTTAAGGCACCCGCGCCGCACGCGCCTGACGACTGAATGAAGAACGCGTTGTACGGACCATTGGAAAGCAGCGGTCCATGATTCCCCGTACCCAATGAAGTCGTCGCATTCTCGCGCGGTGTCACGAGGACGATCGCGTCTTCGTTGCCGTCGAGCAGCGGATTGTTGATCACGACGATCGCCGACGACCCGCTGCACACCGTGCCTCCTGCCGTGCCGGCTTCGAGGATGAACGCGGTTGTCGCGGAGCCGATGCCACCACCGGCAACATTGAACGGGCCGCCCGTGATATTGATCGCCGGTCCACCGCCGAGATTCGCGCCGGAAAGCGCGATGCCCTTGTCGGTGTTGGTCACCTCGAAAACCGTACCGCCCGCTGGAACCGCACCGTCGATATTGAGCTCCTGCGTGCCCGTATCGACGAAATCGAGATCCTGGTAGTAACCGTTGACGTCGACGATCACCTGAACGGTCGAATTCGTGATCGAGATTTCGAAATTCCCCGAGTCATCAGGCAGCGAAATGTTCGCCGTCGCCGCGGTCCACTGTGCCCCCGGGTTGAAGACCGCGTTGACTCCGGTCAACGCCGCACCCTGCTGCAGGAACGCGATCGTCCCCCCGTTGTTGGGGGTGGTGTTGAAGACGTGGAAGGAAACCGAGATGCCGGCGACTGGCGTTCCGGCAGGGATACCGCATACGCCAGACGAATTGATGTCATATACGCCGGGCGTCAACGGACCCGCGAGCGTGATGAAGGCGGGATTGCCGCGCGTATCGATCAGCCGGCACACCTTGACCGGACGGTAGACGGTCGCACGATCGGTGGCTGCCTTCAGCGTGCTGCCGCCTTTGCTCGCCGCGCCATGCTGCTGTATGAATGACTGTGTATCGACCGGCCAGCTCGTGAGCGGGATCGTCATGTTCGGCCCGCTCGTGATTTCGCCGGCCGAGGACATGAGGTCTGGCCTGGAGATGTGATCCGGCGTCCCGACCGCGAAGGCACAGACCGGCATCGCGCCCGCGAGCAGTATCAGAAGCTTGCTACGAAGTGCGTTCACTTGCGTCTCCCACGAATTGAAACGGAATCGAAAGCGCGCCTCGTGCGTGGCATGCGCGAGCGCCATTTCGTGCTGCATTATGCTTGTGGGCAAAACGGCCCGCGCCCGAAACCGGACAGACGGAAAAGATCGCGCGCGAGCGTGCGCGACGTTGGTTGTAAAAAATACAACGGCAATGTACGACGAGGCCGAGGACTTTCGCGAGCATCGCTCGGAGATCGACGCGTTCGTCGCGATTCTCGCGCGTGTGGACATCCGTCTCTCGCGCGACGCGCTGGTCCTCGACGCCGGCGGCGGCCAAGGCATGCATGTCGGCTTTCTCTCCGGGCTGGCAGGCCGCGTCTACTGCGCGGACGTTATCGACTACAGCTCGCTATACGGCGGCGAGTTCCTGAAACTCCTTGCCGAGAAGCATCGACGCCACGGTGTGGAGTTCCATCTGGATCGCGTGGCGTTTCATCAAACGGATGCCACGAACCTGTTCTACCGCGATGCGCTTTTCGATGCGGTGGTTTCAATCAATTCATTCGAGCACATCGGCAACCCCGGCAAGGCGCTGGACGAAATGATCCGGGTGACGCGTCCCGGCGGCTGCATATACGTGTCGACCGATCCGATCTGGACGGCCGACACCGGCAGCCACTTCTTCCACCGCGTTCGCGAACCGTGGGCGCATCTCTTGTGCGGCAACGACGAGTTCATGGCGAGAATGCGCGCGGATGGCGCTTCGGAATCGGAAGCGCGCGAGTACGAGACGGCGATGAACCGCTGGCGCGAGAAAGACTATCGAGCAATCGTCGACGCCGCTACGGCGCGCGGAAGCGTTACCGTGCTCCACCACGATGGCTGGTCGGGCGTCGCCGACGACTCGCATCTCGGTCATCCGAACCTCCGCTTGTTGCAGCAACGGGGATATGCCGAGTCGGAGTTGATGCTGCGCGGTCTTCGGTGGGTGTTTCGCCGGGGTTGATGCTCCTTCGGGGCCGGATCACGCTTCTTCTCGCGCCCTCATGCAGCGCGAGTCGATTCAGCACGAATCCGAGAGGCACGGTGGCGGCAACGACAATCAACGCCGCGACGCTGCCCGCAATCGCGAGGTAATCGACGAGCAGCCAAAGCAGCGCAGCGCCGGCAACGAACTGAACGACATAGGCGAGCGGAAAGCGAAGCGCCGTCCGCCATTGAATCGGCACGCGGAAAACGAACCGACTTTGCAGCGCGTAGCCGAGCGCGATGCCCGTCGCGTAGGCGCCCGAATAGGCAAGGAGATATGTCATCACGTGCATCGCAGCCACGAAAAGCGCGTACGTGACGACCGTATTGACGGCCCCGACGACAAGGTAGCGGACGAACTCGACGCGCGTCCCGGGAGATATCATCGGCGGCGCGCGCCTGTCTCGACCGCTGCAAGGAAATCCGAATAGTCGCGAATGTAATCGTCCGGGTCGTAGTAGTCGGACGCGAACACGAGCAGCAGCGCATCCACCGAATGCTGATACTGGACGGCCCAGACCATCGGCGGCAGGTACAGTCCCCGGTTGGGGCGATCGAGCAGGATCTCCGCGCGCGTGGTGCCGTCGTCGACCATGACGCGGCAGCGGCCGCGTGCGCAAACGATGAACTGCTTGCAGGTTCGATGCGCGTGCTCGCCCCGAAGCTCCTCGCTCGCGACGTCGAAGACCATGAAATAGCGGCGAACCGCGAACGGCACTTCGCGCTCGAATTCCCCGGCCGACAGGTCGCCGCGCATGTCGTGCACGAGCACCATTTCGTGCAACGTCACGCCCGGGACAGGTGTGGGATGCGCACCTCGTGCCATCGCCGGCGGAGCGACATTCGAGTCGGGCATCGCGCGGGTATCGACATAGCCGCTGATCGTTGCCGGGTTGCCGCGCACGATCGCATTGGCCGGAACCGTGCGCGTGACCACCGCCCCTGCCGCGACCCTTGCGTACTCGCCGATCGCGATGCCGCTCACGATCGTCGCATTCGCTCCGATCGATGCGCCGCGCCCGACGGTCGTCGCGCGCTGGTCGATTGCCCGGGACATTGCATCGGCGCCAAACGTTGCGTTCGCGCCCACGAAAACGTCGTCGCCGATAAGTGTGCCGCGGCCGATCCGCACGCCGCTTTCGAGCGTGACGCGGTTACCGACGATCACCGCGCGTTCAATGTGGACGTGGTCGCCGACGACGCACGTCTCCCCCATTCTGGCGTCCGGCGCGACATGGCTGAACGCGCCGACGTGCGTGCCGGCGCCAAGCGACGTCGATTCGCACAGTGCGGTCGGATGAACGGAAGAGGTCATGGCGTCGTTTTCCCGGTGAAACGTTCGGTCGAAAGAACGAGGTATGCCGGCCGTCCTTTGGTGTTTTCGTAGGCGCGCCATGCGTATGCACCAACGATGCCGAGGCCGAACGCGTTCATCGCACCGAAGAACAGAATGACGAGCACCGTCGCCGAATAACCGGGTACCGCGATCGTGCCGGTCAGCCTTCCGATCAGCACCAGAAGGCCAAGCACGATCGAAAGCGCAAGTCCCATTAAGCCCACGAAGAACAGCAACCGAACCGGCAAATCGGAGAAGGCGAACACGCTGTCCGAAAGATATTTGAGCTTGCGCTTGACCGTCCATGCGCTCTTGCCGTAAGGCCTGCGCCGTCTCGCGTACGAGATCGTCTTCCGGCGAAACCCGAGCCAGAAGAGCAGCGCGACGAGCGACGTGTTCGCCTCGCCGAGCTTCACGAGTTCGTCGCGAAACGCGCGATTGCATCCGAAAAGGTCGATTCCTCCCGGGGGAATGTCGGGCTGAATGATGCGTCGGTAGATTCCCCAGAAGAGCGAGGCGGCGACACGCGACAGCAGCGGGTCCGCGCGTGCCTCGCGGGTGGCAACGACTACGTCGATATCACCCCCGGCGAGCGTCGAGAAGAAGCGCCCGGCCACTTCGGGAGGGTCTTGCAGATCTGCAGCGAGGACGGCGAAGTATCGGCCGCTGCCTTGTGCGAGCCCGGCGCTGATCGCCGCGAACGAGCCGAAATTGCGTGCGAGCAGGATGAGCCTCGAACGCAGCGTCGATCGTGGAAGCTCCGAGCGCAACCACTGCCACGAATCGTCAGGATTTCCGTCGACGACGAAGACTGTTTCGAGCGCGCCATCGAGACTCGCGTGCAGCGACTCCAATTCGTCGATCAGCGTGGGAAGCGATTCACGGTTGCGATACACCGGAATCACGAGCGTGTAGAGCACCTCATCGCCCGATAGGTCGTGCGAAGCGACGTCACGATAGGCCGCGACGCGAGGAGCCGGCGACATATCGCCGGACGCCGGGATGCATCGCGTGGCCTGCGGAAATGGGTCGGCGCTCATCGGCTGCTCGCGAATCGACGATTTTCGCAGGCACCGCGATACTGCAGTTTGAGGGGACGGGAAGGATCGAACGGCTGCCAGCGCACGTGGCCATTCAGCACCATCGCATCGCTCCCGTGTCGGCGCAGCAGCACGCTGAGCGTCGGATGGGTCCATACCCATCCTGTCAATGCGCCGGTCTGTTCGAGTCCCTTCGTTCCGAGCGCGATCGCCGCGGGGTCGTCGAGCGCCGTGCAAAAGCTGCGCATATAAGCCATCCAGCGAGCACTGCCGAGGAGGTCGACGACGACCACTGCCACGAACGGAATCATCACAACGGCCATGCCGAAACGCGGAACAGGCATGGCGAGCCACGTGGGCCGTCGATGCGTCACGAGCATCAATATGCCGATCGCGAACGTGAGGAGAAAGATGAGAAATGCTCGATTCGCGTAGTAAAGCCGGTATGCGTAGTATCCGTTCAGGTCGATCATCAGCCAGACGAACCACGCCGCGAACACGATGCTGGCGGCGATCCAGGCGATCCTCGTGCCTCGCATGGCCGACCGCATTGCCGCTCCGGCGGCCAGGACCGACGCCAGCGCGAACGCCTGCGGATTCTCGAGATACGCAAAGCTCGTCGCAAGAAAGTTCGATGCGTTGCCCGGATCGCGCGGGGCAACGAAACTCGAGAATCCGATCAGGGCGCCAATCGTGAACAACATCGTCGCGATCGTGAGTCCGATGTTCTCGTCGACGCGCGAGGTCCTTGCCGCGAGAAACGAGCCGAGTGCGAGTACCGGTCCCGCAAACAGCATCCCCTCGTATACGCGCAACAGTGCAAAGGCGAGCATCGGGAGGACAAAACAGCGCAGGACCGGACGCGGACCGGGCAGCGCGACTATCACCGCGCAAAGCCACGCGAGCGCGAAAAAGAGATTGACTTCGGAATTCACGAAATTGACTCCGAATCCGAACAGCACGATCGCCGCTATCGTTGCAACGAAGAGACCGGGAAGGCTGGTTGCGAGGAACAGCGCGAGAAAAAGGGACGCGGCAGGCAATGCCTGCGAGCCCAGCGTATAAAGCGCCGCGTAAGCGGTGACATTCGGCAAGCCAAACCGCTCGCCGAGCAGCAGCGGCGTCTGCGCGAGGTAGCTTGCGAACGAACGATGGAAATCGTAGTCGTTGTAGTGGAATGGGTAAGCGAGCTGGCTCAGAACGAGCCAGGCGCCATCTCCGTACAGCGATCGGCATACCGCGGCGGCAACGGCAAGACAAACGAACCAACCGCCACCCACCACGAGCAGTATCCGGATAGTCGCCCGATCGAGGCGAATGCGCTTCTGATTCACGATCGATGCTTCGAGAATACGCTTCACGCTCGCTCTGCCTGACCGGCGATAAGGCTGACGCGTTCGGCCCCTGCGATCAGCGCTGTCCAGCCTCTCGGCGAACGTATGGCGGGATCGCGCATTTCGGCGCGGATTATAGGCGACATGGACCGGTCATCCGCAATGTCCTCTCCACGGACTGCACGTTGCGCCATCTATAATCTAGGCCAATGCGTGACGATGCACC
>Ga0070731_10001908_pt1 | contig 20710 bp, 25 predicted proteins | sample Coa_R1_2_FD_66448 | JGI IMG/M metagenome (GOLD analysis project Ga0070731, IMG submission 66448) | Surface soil microbial communities from Centralia Pennsylvania, which are recovering from an underground coalmine fire - Coalmine... | ecosystem: Environmental > Terrestrial > Soil > Unclassified ... | reverse complement strand
TAGCATTGGTCGATGGCCGATAAATGACGGCGTTGCTGCGGAGGTGTCGGCGCGCGGAATTCCAGCGGTTGGAACCTGTGTTCTCGCGCAGGGTCTCTTCTTGACGAGCATGGAAGTTGCGCTACCGTAATCGGCGAGGGGTCGGGGGGCGTTCCAGGAGGAAAACGCCCCATGTTGCAGAGCGTACCGTTTAATCTTTGCGCACAATGCGGCGCCGAACTTTTTGCTCCAGTATGGGCTGAGCATCGGAGCGAGCGACACGTCCGAAATCTATGGTCATGTGAAGCGTGCGGTTACCAATTCGAGACGTCCGTCTATTTCCCGGCATCAGAACCACGAGATCAAACGCAAGCATCGGGAGCCAGCGCACCGATGGATTGAAAGCCCATTCAGCGTGCAGAGGAAGCCAAGGAAAAAGTCCATGAAAACCCATGTGCAAGGTCAAAAAGTTACTCCCACTGAAAGCTCCAGGCGACCGTCTGCGGAAGTTCTTCAACTCCTCGCCAAACTCCGGTGGATGGGAATGGAGGCAGAAGCGGAGCAAGTTCAGATGAGTTTGGGAGATACCGCTTCAACCGGCAGTGTGATCACAGCCACACACGAAACTGACTAGCGGGCACTCTTGGTACGGTGAAAACTGGCGGGTTCTCACGGCGTCATTTCAGGAAGTGTGACCTTCCGAACGTGTCGGCATATGTGTATTAGCTGGAGCTCGATCTGACAGTCAGTGACTGGTTGAGCGGTCGGGTTTTGTTGTCCGACGTGATCAGGCAGCGATCATTTTCTCCTTTGCAATCGGCATCGCATCAAAGAAGGTCTGCATCGGAGTTTTTCCGAAGCACCATCGTCCCTGATGAGGCCTCGCTTCATTGTATTCCTGGATCCAGCAGTCCAGATCCGCCTGCAGCTGGTCGATCGAATGATATACCTTCTTGCGGAAGGCGACACGGTAGAACTCGTTGAGCGCCGTTTTGTGGAAGCGCTCGCAGATGCCGTTGGTCTGTGGGCTCTTGGTCTTGGTGCGCGAATGATCGATGTCCTCGACCGCGAGGTAGAGCTCGTATTCATGTCGCTCGGGATTGCCGCAGAACTCGCTGCCGCGATCGGTTAGCACCCGCTGCAGCTTGACCTCGTGCTCTTCGAAGAACGGCAGCACGCGGTCGTTGAGCAGATCGGCCGCCGTAATCGGCGTCTTGCGATCATAGAGCTTGGCGCAAGCAACCTTGGCGTAGGTGTCGATGAAGGTTTGCTGGTAAACCCGCCCAACACCCTTGAGATTGCCGACGTAGAACGTGTCCTGGGCGCCGCAATAGCCCGGATGCTCGCTCTCAAATTCGCCATGCGCCTCCTTCTCAGTCTTGGCCTTTTCCAGCGCCACAACCTGCGCCTCAGTCAGCACCAGGCCCTCCTGCGCACTCTTGGCCTCCAAAGCCTTGAGCCGCTTGTTCATCGTCTCCAGGTCATGGCGCAGCCAGACGCAGCGCACCCCGGCAGGCGATACCGTGAGCGCGCGTTTCCTCAGTTCGTTGGCGACGCGGACCTGACCGAACGCCGGCTGCTCAATCGCAAACGCAACAATGGCGTCTTCGACGTCCTGCGGCACTCGGTTCTTCAGTACCGGCTTCTTGCGGCTGATTTCCTGCAAAGCCAGCTCACCGCCTGTGTCATGAAGCTCCTTGAAGCGATAGAAGCTGTCGCGGCTATAGCCCATCATCTTGCAGGCCTGGCTAACGTTGCCGAGTTGCTTGGCAAGCTCGAGCAGTCCGACTTTGGCGCCGATGATCTTCTGTTCAGTCGTCATGATGTCCTCCAATCGCCGAGGCGGGGCGCTTCGCAACCCCGACCGCTCCGCGCCCCGCCTCGGCTTGCGATTCGCCGTGGTGGACCAGGACACCTTCTGTCAGATTAAGTTTTAGCTAATGCACATGTGCAGTCCAGCAACTAAAAAACTCTGGCACCCTACCTAAAGCTCAGGAAGCCAAATGACGGACCATCCAAGCGGTCTGAACAAACCGTCGCGCAACCCTGCCGTCCCAAGCTTACGCCGCGACGCAAAGAGAGCTTCTCGCCCCAAGCGGCTTCAGTCCATAAAAAGCCTACGTTTCAACATGCTTGCCGTTTTGATAGACCACTCGGCGGATTTTGTAGCTCTTATCGCCTCCTGGCGCTTCAACGTCGACCAAGGAGCCCTTGACTTTTCCCACTAGCGCACGCGCAAGGGGTGAATTCACCGAAATCTTTCCCTGCTTTGCGTCGGCTTCCGGTTCGCCAACGATCTGCCAGACGCTCTTGCGACCGGTATTCTCTTCCACTAGCGTCACTGTGGCCCCAAACTTGACAGTGGCGCCTGAAAGTTTTGCGACGTCAATGATCTCAGCACGCGTAAGCTTGTCGTCCAGTTCCGCAATACGTGCTTCGTTGAATTCCTGCTCTGCTATGGCAGCCTGATATTCTGCATTTTCAGCCAGGTTTGGATCGTCGGCAATTGCATGCTGGATTCTCTCCAGCAAACTCTGGCGCTCGGCTCGAACACGCCGTTTAAGCTCGGTTTCTAAGGCGAAGTAGCCCGCTGAGGTCACAGGTATCTTAATCATTGGTCACGACGTAACTTCAACGCCAAAACAACGCCAGCAACAAAACTACTGGCAACGGCACTCCCAAGAGCCACAGCAGCATGCCCCGGCCTAATCCCATCTGCACCTCCATCCCTAGTGATGCGCCAGCAGCACCAGGATTATAATGATCGGAATCGGTACTCCTAGCAGCCAGAGTAAAATTGGCATCTGTTGCTCCTACCACGGGCGAGGAACGAGATTGCGATCGCCCCACGTGCCATCGCGATGTTGGCCACCTTCAACTGCAGCTATGCTTGAGGCGAACGCACCAAATAAGAGCGCCGCCGTCAGCCAAAAGGCCAGTTTCATTGCGCTTCGCCGAGTGCGGTCTAGCCAAGCTTTCGTCTCATTGACCACGTCATCAACACGCTTTTCCGCGTCACCTTGGGCCATGCCCGTCTGTGCGGCGACAAGACGAGCAACGTATGTTCTATCGGCCGCTGGCAAGCCCTCACTTTCCGTCAAATCTGCGGTCCAGAGTCTGACGAGCTCGGCACGAACAGCAGTGTTGTTTTGCTGTGCCATAGCGGCAGCACTGACCGGCACTGCCGCCTCGGTCCAAAACAGCTTGTCTACAAAAACGGCATTCGGATTCGAGGCGGAGGCGATGTTCCCCGAAAATGCGCCGTTTACAATGCGATCAGTGGCACCACCTAGCACGGTTGCACTCAGTACCGTCGCGAGGGCCCACGCGACTAAACCGTGAGCTGTATCTCGAAAGAACACTTCATTCGTGTGGATGCCCGTCCATTTGCTTCGCAACCGAGAAGCCAAATATCCGCCGAATGCCGACGACATTATCGCAACCATCAACAGGTACGCGCCGGTGATGTTGGTAAAGGTCGAGCCGGAAACCCCTGAGCCTGACCATGGCGACACGACCGCAAGGCCTAATCCAGCCCCAAGCGCCAACAGCGTGAGGGAAAGCGCGGCTGCGACGAAAGCACCAGCTACGACACTGGACCAAGAAATGCCGGACAGCATGCCGGCCCAAACAGGACGCTCAAGTCCTACCGTCGCTTCCATAACGTGTAGTCCCGGAAATACGATCTTTTGTCTGCTGAAAACTAAAAGGCTAACCAAAAGTTCCTTCTTGGACGCAAATCAGATGGCCAGGGTATCACCTTGACCTCGGCGAACGCGGCCCGCGGGCGCCAATTACAGGGAAGTGGAACATCGCCGCAGGGCACGCGTTGGACGAGACGAGCACGGGACGTATTGAGGACTCGGTCACATGTCCCACGTGCTCTAGTCGTGCTCTAGTGGTCGACGACGACCCGTTCACACGAGAGCTAATCGCTTCAATGCTGGAAGATCTTGGCTGCGAGGCGATAACAGCCCTCCGCCACGGACGCGCTTGCACAGATCGCAAGCGATAAAGCCATCGATGTTTTGCTTGCTGACATCAGCATGCCGAATCTTTCGGGAACGGAATTGGCGGAGCGCGCCCACAGGTTTCGCCCGGACCTGCGAATCCTGTTGGTATCGGGCGGAGGCAGCGGCTCACGTGACTTTCCCTTCCTGCAAAAACCATTCTCGCGATCTGACCTACGTCGAGTGATAGCGGATGCAACACGGCTTTCTCACTGAAGCTGCCAAGCAGAAACAGCGCCGGAAGGAAGCCGACAAGCGCTTCGCGGGGTGGGATCTCCTCCAATCCAATCATCATCCGCGCCCACGCGGCGGACACGCATGTACGACGACGGCACGGCACGAAGACAGCTTGCCGACTTCTTCAATAGCAGCTTGCCGTCGTGAACGCGCGCTCCTGACTTGTTACAACAGTTTCGTGAAAGCGCTTCGCCAACGCACCAAATCAAGACCGTTCAGGTCACCTAGGATAAATCTTGAGTACTCAGATGAACCTGAAACTCGCAACTTAGTCCCTCCGCCGCATAATCAAACCGGGCACCTGGGAATGCCGAATTGACCAAAAGGGTACCGAACCCACGGCGGGTCGGCGGCACGACCGGCGGTCCTCCTTTTTCCTGCCACCGGAGCTTCAGGAAGGTGGTTCGGTCTTTTTGTGCGACCGTCCAGAAAACGCCAATATTGCCAGTCCCATTCGACAGCGCGCCATACTTTGCGGCGTTGGTCGCAAGCTCATGCAGTACCAAGGAAAAATTCTGTGCATGTTGACCATTCAGCGTTACTTCGGTTCCTTCAATTAGGGTCCGACCGATAAAAGGCTCCAGTTCTCGGCGAACGATGTCCCTCAGGCTTAAGCCGCTCCAATCTGACTGGGTCAACTGACGATTAACTCGGGTCAATGCTTGCAGTCGCGCTTCAAATGTTTGTCGCGCCTCGGCGGGCGACCGATCGTCGGACAGGCTGCGTTGGGCGATGGCCTGTACGATGGTCAGCAAATTGTTGCTGCGATGTTGTACCTCGCGAGTCAGCGTCGTTTGGATTTCGTGCGCTCTTTTGCGTTCCAGATAGTCGGCTGTCTGTCGCGCCAACAAATCCATTAAATGCAGTTCGTTTTCGTTCGGACGGTGCGGTGTAGCGAAGTGTGTGGCAAGAATGCCAAGCAGGGTTGCCGTACTAGCTATCAGGGGCACGGCAGTCACCGCACACACTCCGGTACCGAGCAGCACTTCTTTTATCAACTCTTTTGGAGGGCTCCCGGCGAGTAATTTGCTTTCCCGGATATCTTCGATGATCAATCGCTCGCCCGATTTTATGACCGTTGCATAAGCCGAGGCCTCAACAGGCATGGCTGTAAATAGGTTCAAGTAAGCCGGCTCATCAAATCCACGGAGTGCGACGAGGTTCAATATTCCATTTGTCGGATCGAGCAATCGCAGACTTCCCTTAATCGCGCCCGTGATGGCGATGGCGGTGTCAAGGACTGCATTTAGATTTTCGTCGAAGTTGCCGCCCTCGCGAACCAGACGATTGCTCAATTGGTTAAGCCGCCTTGTGTCCCGCAGATCGCGGGCGACGGCCGCTTCCGCCTCGTGGCGTAAAGTGCTTTCGTAAAAGCAGCTGATGGCGCCGAGGAGAAGCCCGGCTTCGTCGCGCACTGGCTCAAGGTGGGTGGTAATCCAGACGCGCGAGCCATCCGGACGCTCCAACTGACTCTCGACAGCGCGTAGCGGCGTTCCGGTGCTTAGAGTTTGGGCCATCAAGGTTTGCTCGGGAGGCCGTTCCTCACCCTCCACAAAAACACGATATGCACCAGTGTATTTTTCGTCACTGATGCGCGGCAGCCGACCCCAAAGATCTACGGCACGGCTGTTGAACCACAGCAAGCGCCCTTCAACGTTGCACGCATAGACCGCAACCGGCAGGATTTCGATAAGCTCAGGCATCGCCTCGAGCGCGGTAAGCGTTCCGGCGACAGCCCGAGGAGGTCGGACGGACGGAGCCATGAGCCTTTTGATGGGTATTATTGCGTTTCTGACTGTTGAGGTATCGCACCCACTTGCCGCGACCAACCGAACTCGCCTCCAGCCAAAAAGTTCCCGACAGCGTTAGCTACCGTCCGGCTTCCGTGGTAATCACCCGTCGAAACGATTGATGCTCCGGTAGCCCTTTCGACTTCTACATCATGATCGATTGGTCGGGAGGAGCGGGTCGAAGCGGTGGCCGGTCCGACGCGATCTGGATCGCGCACGGCCCGCGAAGTACCGATGCTCCGCGGACCCCATAGTGCCCTTTCGCGGACGGAGGCGATCGGCTTAATCCATTCTCTACTCGCTGAACAGCTCGGCTCGAAGCGGCGCGTTCTTCTCAGTTTTGATTTTGCATATGGCTATCCGGTCGATTTTGGCGCTGCCCTGCAAGCTGCTACTGGAAAGTCCGATTTGGATTTGCCGTGGATAACGTTCTGGCAATATCTACGCGACGAGATAAAAGACGATGAAGTGGACCAAGCTAGGCGCGAAGGAGTAGGTCGCTGAGGGTACAAATGGGATTGTCCCGGTCATCCGAAGCCGAAGACCGTTATTGTGCCAGCTTGGATCGGATTTGGTCAGGTAAGCGCTCCAGCCACAGGAACTTTTGAATAGAGAAGACATTGCCGTAAGACGGTAACGGCGAGCTCCGGTCTAGTTCCGCAAGCTCTACGCTCCCACAAATGAAGAACGAGCCGGAGAGCTAAATGTATCATCATGTCAAAAAACTCATGTACACCGTTCGGGTCGACGAACCAGATCCGCGCTTCGGCAACATGCTGCTGGAACAATTCGGCGGCGCCAATGGCGAACTGGCCGCCGCGATGCAATATTCAGTGCAGGGCTTGAATTGCGAGGATGCCGCGCGAAAAGACCTTTTGATGGACATTGGCACCGAGGAACTCAGCCATCTTGAGATTGTCGGTTATCTCGCCCGCATGCATCTAAAACCACTAAAATCCGTCCGCGAGGAAGCAGAAGCCGATCCGCTCATCGCCATAGCGGGAGGCGGCGGAGTGAACCTTTTCAATTCGATGGGTACTGCGTGGACCGCGGACTATCTGAAGATTACGGGTGAACTGGACGTTGACCTTCGCAGCAATATTGCGGCGGAAGCGCGGGCCAAGATCGTTTATGAGAGGCTCATAAATTTCTGCCGCGATTCCGGCACCAAAGATGCGCTGCAATTCCTGATGACGCGCGAAATAACGCATATGCGGGCGTTCACTATCGCGCTGGAAACGATGGGCAAGCCGCCGTTCAGCATCGGCAATATTGCTCCAACACCCCAGCTGGTCGATCAGTTCTTCAACGACTCAACTGGCGAGGGGGCCCATGGGGAGATCGACGCGCGTGGTCCTTGGAACGAGGGCGGCGAATGGGAATTTGTCGAATCTCCTGCCCTGGCGGAGGCGACCGGCTGTGAGGACGGCGACGCGCCGTCGGTCTATGCCGAAAGCTCGGAGGGCGCCGACGAAGCTATGCAGGAGCTTCTAGTCGATCAGCTCAGAGATATTCTACACGCGGAAAAGCAGTTGACCAAGGCGTTGCCGAAAATGGCCAAGGCCGCGCACTCTGCCCAACTCCAGCGGTTGCTGGAGACCCATCTGCAAGAGACCGAGAATCAAGTCGAGCGGCTTAATCAAAGTCTGGAATTGCTTGGCTCGTCGGCGCGGGCGAAGCCTTGCAAGGGCATGGCGGGTCTCGTCGAAGAAGGCGAAGAAGTCATAGCGGAAGGCAAAAAGAAAGACGACGGCCCGGCCGATCTCGCCTTGATTGGTGTTGCCTTACGCGTCGAACATTACGAAATCGCCGCATATACCACGGCGCGGAATCTCGCCTTGCAGCTCCACCAGCCGGAGATTACCCGGCTCATGACGATGTCGCTCGGGGAGGAGAAAAACGCCGGATATTTGCTCGACCAAGTCGCGCAGCCACTGATGTCGGTCGCGCGGACGCCCGCCAGCGTGGAATGAGGTGCTCGCACGGAGATCACGATGTGCGGCGCACACTGCCATGAGAAGGTGCTGACGCGCCCAGCAAGTAGGAAGGCGTCTTTACTTTTGATCTCGCTGCAGATGGGCGCGACTAGGAGCCCGCCGCGTGCATTGGAAATGCTAGATCGCACCTCGATCATGTGAACGTAAGATAATGACGCTACGGATCGAACATTACGCATTAATTGGGGACTGCAAGTCATGCCCTGGTACGCTGCGATGGCTCGATCGATTAGCTATGCTGTTGTTTTGCCATCTGATTACCGCTTACTGTAATCGCCGGGCTTTTGGGCACTGCGCTTCATGAGCGCCTTGACGAGTCGTTGCGCCAACACCGAACTTTGCGGCATCAGGAACGTTAGATGTCGGCGCCGACATTGGGCATTGTGCCACGGCGGGCGGCTCCGGTGTCGCTTGATGCTTCTCTTCCGAATTTTGACATTTAAAATAATCCTTTGGGTTTAAAACGGAATGGTGTTGTCTGCCGACCAGAGCCAGGACGGGGCAGAGTGGAGTTCGGAGAGGTGACGCCAGTGGTCTACACACATGTGTGTGGCCTGCGCTACCGTTGCAGCCTGCCGCGGGTGAGAGTGCCAGAGGTACCAAGCAGCGCCGGCGCCTATCAGGAATCCGGCTACAAAAACGAGCACAGTCATCGTCACACTCCTTTGGTGACGAATGAGTGCCGGCCACGAGGTGCGGATGCACCTCCGACGGCGTCTTCAAAGGCGCAGGCTGCCGTCCTGCAAACAGACAAAGTTCCCAACATCGCTGGGTCCCGCGTCGATTTGTTCCTCCGCTCCGTAACTCTTTTATTTTCGCCTTCTTTGCTTCGGGACGTTGACTTTGTGCGTTCCCCGGGTGGGGAGCCACAAAGATAGTGCAGGTAATCGTAAATGCTCCCGCGCCAGGTTTGCCCTCAGCCATTACTTTCGAAGATATCCTCGAGGAGGGCGGCCGGATCGAGCGAGCGCAGGAGATAGTCGCAGACGGAACGCATCGTCCGCGCTGTCGCCAATCGTTACACGACGATTCTCGGCCATATGACGGGGCCTCAGTTGCTACGCCGGCCCGGCTACGACGTCGACATCGAGGCGATCCTCGCTGCCTGCGCCAACCAGGCCGTTGAAATCAATGCCAACCCCTGGCGGCTCGATCTGGACTGGCGATGGCATCAAGTCGCGCTCGATCTCGGCTGCATGATGAGCATCAACCCGGACGCCCATTCGATACGCGAGCTTGATGTGACCCACTAGGGCGTCGAGATGGCACACAAGGGCGGTGTGCCGGCTGATCGTGTTCTCAACTCGCTCACGCTCCGAGAGATTAGCGCCTATTTCGGAAAACGCGGCGTCTTGGCGCCCTAGCCGCATAAGGCAGACAGAGTGCTCAAGCTGCGCAGTCAGGAACTTCCCTAATTGCGACATTCGCGGCATCGGTCAGTCGTTCAAGACCGCCCCAAGGTAAATACCAATGCGAAGCCGACGCTTGTTGAGTTGCGACGGCTGCAGGGAACTTGAAGGGGGCCGGGAACGACCGTTGGACCGGCAGCGTTTGCCCTAGTGTCTCACACTGTAGAGGCAACAATGGCAGTGCGAGGCAGTTGCGTAAACGGGCCTCCAGCACCATCTCTGGAGGCCCGTCACGCGGCGCAGCAAGTAATAGGCACTCGGCCTAGCCCAAGAGCGCTTTCGAATAAACGCAACGCAGGAGCCGTTGGTCGGAAATCAGGTTATGCTCTGGGTACCAGTTGGAACAAGTCGTCCGATTTTGAATTAGTTCTCCGCAAACACGGCTTTCCAGGCTGCGGCAATGTCTATTCCCCCTGCTGCCGAGAGTGATACCGAATACCCCGTCACGCTACATCGGGTCATGCAGACGGTGGTCGCGCAAGGGCTTCATAAGCATTACAAAGTTCAGCGGGACTTGCCCCACGACTTATTTGTCCTGCTGATGCAAATGAATCAAAATACGCCGGTTGCCAAACCAATCCGACAATCACCACTAAAATCGCGGCAGACGATAGTGCCTCTCGCCAAGCGGGCTGGTAAACTCCCTTCCGTCGAACCTACCGCATGAGGTCGCTTTCAGAGGTTCCGATATGAAACCATCAAAGGCGAAAGTTCATCCGGCAGCGAAGAAGCGAGGCGCTGATCCAGACGTTCCGAGCAAACAGAAGCGTTATATGCCCACGAACGAAACGGAGAAAAAACTTGAACAAGGGCTTGAGGAAAGTATGGCCGGTTCCGACCCTGTAAGCATTACTCAACCTGGATCAAATAAATCAGCCAAGAGGGATTAACAGTCACAGCAGCTGCTGGTGACGAATTGGACCCGATTGCCGTTCTTTGTTGGCGGAGGAATTCCCGATGTCTCTTGATTTGTCGACCGTGAATTGGACTTTTGTGGGCTTGATGACGCTGCTGGCATTCGTGGCCACATTGCTTGGCAACCTGATCGCCTTCAGAAATCGCTTCGCCGGCGCAATCATTGCTGCGGTCCTCTTTGCGGTCGGTTTTGTCGCCTGGAACTACTATCCGCATAATTTTGGACTTCCGATTCTCAAGGCGACCGGAACGGACGGCGCGCAGCCAAGCCCGTAGTAACGTCTAATATTTCACCGCTCAAACACCCATACCCTTCTCGGCCAATTCCTTCTTCGCTTTTTCATTTTTTGTAAGGTTATGGAGGCCCATGCCACGCAGCACATTGGGAGCCTTCGTGAACTGGATGTTGTCATAGCCAACAATTTCGATCCGGTTGCCCCAGGGATCACGAAAGTCGAGGAAAGGCCCATCAAGTAGTGTGACGCCCGCCGCGTTCAGCGCCTTGCGGGCTGCCTCCTTGTCCTCGACCACCAAGCCAAAATGTCGACCGTCATCCGCTGGCTGCTTACGACCCCTCTGAAGCGCAATAAACTGATCGCCCAGGTCAATGAAAGCCATGGAGTCACTCCTTCCCCGCAACTCGAATTTGAAGAGTTGGCCATAGAATGCCAGGGCCTCATCGACATCCCCGACCTCCAGCGCGATGTGGTTGAGGCCCACGACGCGGGATTTCTCGGCTTTTGTCATCTGTTCCTCCTGCGCGTGATTTCAATGTATATGGTTCGCGAACGACATCCTTTGAAGCCTAATTACCTCCCTACGCGGCACAAAAGATGCGTCGCCCCCAGCCGCCTCAGAATCCCGTTTCGGGATCATGCGTCTCGGCCGTTCGATGACAATCCCGCGCGCAAGCAATCCCGCTTTCCACCGTTGGACGTCTGGGATAACCTGCGAGGCTGGAACGAAGTCGGTTATCATTCATCTTATGACCGACGACTTGTCGCGACAAGCGATGCGAGTGATTTCACTCTGACCGCCCCTGAGCTCATCAAGTTCGCGCTGACGACCCGCGACGGAACAGCATTAGCTCAGGCACGAACCGGGACATGGCGGTGGCGACTTCAGCTGTGGGTCAAACTGCGACATCCCGGGTGGGCGCGAGGTCCGTTTTCCACCCGTTCGCGCTAACCGGCGCCACGTTTCTTTTATTACGGTGCAGACTCTGACGAATTGTCATGTCGAAATTCGAATTGCGTCACTTCCCGGTCAATTGATAGGTAGAAGCCAACAACTAAATGGACCTCCCGGGGCTATTCCCTCCGGGAAGGTCCAACGCAACTCAACTCACCCCGCCACAGCGTTTGCCTCTAAGCTTGCGGGGCATCCAGCGAAAGCATTTGGCGCATCTCTTGTTCCCGCGCCGTCAGTTCCGCGCACGAGCCTCGTTAAAACATTCTAGCGCTCTATTTCGATCCAGCGGTCACCGTTCCAATATCCACGACCTTCGTGCTCGTGAAAGGTGATGCCAGGTCCAGCCCGCCACTCATCGGGATGAACAATGATGTGGGCTGACGGAGGGTATCTGTAGGTGTCGTGAGTGTGCCAGCAAACATTGCCATTGCAGACAACCGCGGCGGATGCGCTCAACGACGACAACGTCAAAGCGGCGGCGCCAAGTAGCGCTCCAACTAGGATTTTCCTCATGAGGGACTCCATCGGTTATGCCCCATGCACAATCCAACAAATAAGATTGTAGACGCGTTCCGGTTCCAAGTGATTTATGCAGGCGAGGACGCAAGTTTCAAAGTGGTCGACCTTTGCTCTCGGATTCGGTCCACAGAAGGTGGAACCTTTTGCAGCGAACGCTCTTTCATATGGGCGGAGAAAAGCGATGAGCGAATCACAGACGTTGCGTCTGTTGGGTTGGACCCTTGGCACGATTGTGGTGCTTGCGTTCGTGCTCAACGCGGTCGCGTTAGCCACGATCCAGTAAAACAATAATATCGTTGTGTTTCCGTACGCCGGTGAGCGATCGGAAACAGGGAGGTCGCCATGCTTAGGTTTCTGTTTCTAACCGGTTCCATTTTGGCAATGGCAGACTACGCCTACGCTCAAGTTCAAGACTTAGACGCGACGCAATGCGAGCAACTTAGGCAGGCCGTGGCTCAATATGGATACGCGGCCGCGAGGCAGCACGCTATGATTACCTATGGTCCTGAAGCGGTCAGAGCTGGGGACAAATGTCTTGCCAGAGCGGATGAAATAGAGCGTCGCACCATCAACAGGACAAGCCATTAAACTGTCCATATCGGCCGAACTGCACATCGTCCCTCGAAAGGCGACGTTGGCGTGCCATGCAAGGCAGTGAGGGGCCCTGATGACCGCAGCGACCGCTCGATTGTTAATTTTCGGTCCCCTCGAGGTTAACGCTCATGATAGCAACAGCCGAGCGGAGATGGGGATAAATGCGGCAAAATATCCAGAGCGTCATTTCAAAGGATCGTTTTGCTGCCGTGTACAAAATAGTCAGCCGTTAGAAAAAGGTGGGATCGCCCTTCTTCAGCGGAACTTTTTCGACTTCTTTGAATCTTTTATTTCGGAATAGGTCCGAAGGACTGCGCTCGCTTAGCCAAAGTAACTAGACTTCGGCAAGGACGTGAAGATTGGCTGTTACTAGCAAGCCGATACCTCAGCTTGGCCCAAGTTTGGGAGATCGACAGCACTCGGAAACGGTTGCGGAAGAAGCAGAAGCTAAAAAGAAGAGCGCTGGCCGACCCTAGAACGTCGCGGTGTGGTATACACTTACATCTCTCACGGTATTTAGTACGTTACGCTTGCGCTATACCGAACGAGGCTGTCAGACTCTGGTGATGGAAGAATCTGGAAGACGGGTCAAAATGGACAACGGTCAAAGTCTCACTAGAACACTGTTATGGTGCATCGTTCTCGCTGCAATGGTCTTCGCGATGTTAGATTTCGGAACGAAGATCACTCGTGGCACAGTCGACAGGCAGGCAATTTTGATGCCCAGCAATCACCGAAGTGGCGGTAGCAGTGGACCGGTCGCCCACCTCCGAATGACAACCCTGCCTAGTGCAGGGGGCTTCCTTCGGCGTTTGTAGGTTATGCGACTATGTTTGGATTAGGGGGCAAGCTTGGGGAGGAAGTGAATGATCATATTCGTCGATCCCACGCCAATTCATGACACTGGAAAGGTCCGAGAAATTTACCCCACTGAGGGCGAAAGTGGCCAATCGTTTGGAAAGTGGGTATACCGGGTTTTCCACCGGTCGGGGTGGCTGCCAGGTGAGGCAATTTTAGTAAATAGCTGTCATCGGATTTTCGTTGCACTACTAACAGGGCTGCGAAATCGCCGGCGCTGCGAAACCGTGCGCAATTTTCGGGCGTCGCCCAAGGGCTCATCTAATCCTGTCCATTCGCGGCGCCGTTCACTACAGGGGTGATGGCTATGGTCTAGTCAATGAGCGTTAAGTTCAATTGATCCTTGGCGTTGGCCGGGCTCAGCAGGGCAACCAGCCGCACATTGACATCCGGACGTAGCTATCTAGCTGGGGCGTCGCATCAGTGCTTCCCGGCTAACACACGTCCAAGCTCCTCCGCACTAACATTCTGCTTTTCGACCGCTTGCAACGCAGCCCTCACAGAAGCCGGGTCGGCATCCTCGCCAGCACCGCCCTCCGCATCCAATGCATAACCATAGCCCCTAGGAAAATTAGACGACCGCGCCCAAAAGGTTGCGCTTGAATATCGCAACAGCAATTCGCTGATGCCGCTTTCCTCCGGAGTCTCACACTCAAAGAGGCAATCCCATGCTCGTGCTAAAGACCCGCCCATACCATCGTAGGTTTCTATAATTTTGCCGTTATCTACATCAAAGAAATCCTGTCCGTCCTTTGTCTTTGTTTTCGACAAGAACGTTGCAGCAAGCATATCATAAGCTGCGCCGAGCCGATGATAAATGTCGGTTTCTTCGACCGTTAGCTTCTTGCCTGTAAGTCTGCCAAACTTGAATTGGCAGTCGCTATATGGGTTTCCATTTCTAAAACAGTCAGGCAAGTCAAGTGGAAGTTCATGGGTAATATCATTGTTCATATGGAGATCATGGTCTTTTAGGTCTTTGTTCGCTTGCGAATTTACGACGATGTATGTTGGGAGTCTTTCGCCTGTTTCCGGATTGTACCTGGTCTCACTGACCAGCCCGAGGCACAGAGACTGTCTGGTAAACCCCCTTGAAATAAACCGTTCTAAAAATGCAGGGCTAATTGACAGTTCCAAGCCTCCGTCACCATAGTAATAGCAAGGCAAATATTTAGAATTTTGTAATTTCTTATGTTGCTGGTCGTTGGCAAAGTTATTTTGCGAAATCCCTACTTCGTATAACAGCTCGTAATGTACAAAAAGCGGGTACCGCTGCGCAGCACATGGGGTGCTCAATAACAGGATCACTGCCGCTGAATGGCAGATCATTCGGAAGATGACCCTACGCATCTTGGTATGGCGTTCAGTGGCCAAGTGTCCGTCCCACCCGAAAGCCCAAGGTGTAGAAGCGACTTCCACTGAGATATTCCACGCGGTTCGCCACACGAAGGTCCTTGGAAAGATTGTACCAGGAGCCTCCTCGTACAACGCGCCTACTGCAGTCGCCGCTATCGAGCCATGGAATGCCGTCTGAGGGCGCGCCATCGTAAGTGCGGTGATAGCAGTCCTCGACCCACTGCCACACATTGCCCTCCATATCATACAGACCGAAAGTGTTCGCCGGGAAGGAACCGACGGGTGCCGTACCCTGCCCGTCCCACTTGCTACCGCAGTCGATGCAGTTGGCGTGATTTTTGCCAACATTGGGGCCCCAAGAATAAGCGCTTTCGCTTCCTGCGCGTGCCGCGTACTCCCACTCGGACTCGGACAACAAGTGGTACGGCTTGCCAGTTAGACTGGAGAGCCACGCAACGTAAATGTGCGCATCATCCCAACTGACGTTGATCGCGGGTCGCAATCCATATCCAAATTTATGATCATCGGCCTTTACGCAGGGGCCATATTTGACACAAGCTGCCCACTCATCAAATGTCACATCGAACTTCGATGCGGCAAATTGCTTGATAGTGACCGCGTGTCGCGGGCCCTCGTCGTTGTAGCGGTCACGTTCATCTGGCGGCGAGCCCATTGTGAACGAACCGGCGGGTATTACCATCATCTGCGGGCAATAATCGTTACCTTTTTCTGTAGCACATTCTCTGAACGTGTCCATCGGCTTGAGAGATTGCTCAACTGGGGCTTTGAGTACGTAAGGCCAGAAATTTGTTGCCACGAACGGGCGCTCGAACGTATACCAGCGCCATTCGTCTGCGATGGTAGCCTGATTGATCCAACCGATGAGACCAACAATTATTCCGATCAACAGGACCAGAATGGCTAGCCGGGCAAAGCGCCACCTCCGTTTTATTTTTGCTTCGGCAATTCGAAATTCAGTATCCGCTCTGCGGCTTTCCGCAAGATACTGTTCCATTTCCGCTGTCGGTGCCGGAGCGCCCTTTGGGCGAAGAGCGAGCCACGTTTCTGCTTGGTCTAGCAATGGAGGATGCAGCAACAACCCGACAGCACGTGAATTTCCAGTCCACTCGCGCGCCCGTTCCCCATATTCCGTATGCTTCCTGATCCAACCGATATCAGTTTGTAGTGCCTCCGCGAGCTTATCCACGTCGGCGTTAAATCCATCTGGATCATCGAAGAAAATGTAATTGAGCCGCCGTAGTGCATTGGGCACGGCCGCATCTTCCACGCGCCGGCAGACGATGGGCGCGAAGCGCTTGTTGAGCGAGGCCGCGTAGGCGATTTCCTTTAATGCAACGTCCGAATTCACGGCGTCCGGTGACAGAACGAACACGATCGTATCGGCGCCACCGATCAGCGCCTGGATGCGCTTCCACCAATCGTCGAAGGCATAGATGTCCTGACGGTCGATGAAGACCTCGACGCCGCGCGCCTTCAGCGCCGCATCGAGCCGATCGGCGAACGTCATGTCCTTACGCGAATAAGAAATAAAGACCCGCGTCCTCGACTCGACGCTCCGCGCTTTGACTGCGTCTTCCATGACGGGGGGATCGCCGTTGACCCTGTCCAGGCAAAAAAACGCCACACAAACTTTTCGACAGCATTGTGAAAGATCGGTGCGACGGATAAGCGCAAGCCATTCGTGCAAACTTCTGCAGACGGCCCAAGGCCAAGCTCACGCTTCCGCTGTCCGACGGGATTCGGACGATGAGGTGATTCTTGCGTAGAGGCGCGTGTTTCCAGGCGCACATCCTTGGGAACTGGCAGTAGCCTCCCGGTTGCGTTGCCGGCGAGCGGCGTCAAGGTCCAGGCTGCATCATTTTGCACTGCAGAAAACGGAGACGGTTATAGCGGTGAAAGTACCAAGGGTGTTGCGCCGGAGAGGCGGAATGCCCGCATGATCGGGGGTCGATTGGAGGGTGGTGCGATTTAGGTTCTCGCGATTTTACGTTTCGTTGCTAGCCCGGACATCCTGGACCGCATTTCGGACCACCACGAGGAGCGCCTGCATCGTGTATGGCTTCGCCAGCCATGCTAGCGGATTGGCTGGCTTGGCGCGCTTTCTCGTTTCGGCGGTATGATGCGCCGTCGCGAACACACAGCGGATGCCGTGTAATGAAAACAGATCGATAGCAGCGTCTGCACCATCCCGCCCCCCGCTGAGCCGGATATCCATGATGGCAAGCAAAGGGCCATGAGCACTCGCCAATTCGACCGCTTGCTCCGCGGACTCGGCAATGCCGACAACTTCGAAGCCCGCGTCACGTAGAGCGCCTTCCATTTCCGAAGCGATCAAGTAATCGTCCTCAACAATCATGAGGCGGGCAGGCTCGAACTGTGCGTTCGCGGGACCCGTCGTGCCGTCACGCGAATAAACAATACGAGGGCGTCCGGGCCGCGGAGCCAAATGCCCATCCGGGGCGGAACCTGGGACACTGGATTTATGTGGTCTCACATCGTTGCCTTCAGGAAAAATGTACGCTGCAGCGAGTCTTCGGATTTCGGGTAACCTCGAATTGCCCGCGAAGTTGGCGGGCAAGCCCCTGAATGAGTTGCAGTCCCGAAGAACGTGCACGGACAGCCTGAAGGTCGAAGCCCGGCCCCTCGTCTTCGACAACGAGGACGAACGAATCATCCTCGTTCTGCGATAAGCGGACATGAACGGTAGCTTGACCGCTTCCGTTGACGCCGTGCTTTACCGCATTGGTCAAAAGCTCATTAAGGATCAAAGCGAGAGGCATCGCCGCATCATTGGAAAGGTCAACATCGCACGCTTCGCAAACGATTTTCGCATCACTCGAAAACATCTGGCGCGTGGTATTGCAAACAGCGGCTATAAACTCTTGCGCATTAAAGTGAGTAGCTCCGGCGGTGCCGTACAAAACCTGCTGAGCAGCCGCCATCGCAGCGATTCGACTACTCGCGTCATTGATGACCTGTCGTGCTTCGGCACTCTGCGTTCGTCTGGCTGCGATATTCAGGAGCGACTGCAGCATCTGCATGTTGTTTTTAACGCGATGATTGAGTTCGTTGAACAGAATCCTTTGTTGCGTCTCGGCTTGCTTGCGTTCGCTGATATCGACCAGCATGTTCATCGCGCCTACTATTCTGCCGGTCGAGTCGCGCAAGGGAGTGGGATAAGGAATGAATGGTACCCGCGTGCCGTCAGGACGCTCGGCGATAGCTTCCGCATTCCGAATGGACCGGCCTTCCTTGAGAGCGAGGGCCATCGGGCACTGGTCATGCGGTAAAGGCGTGCCGTCGGGCCAGTACAACTTCCAGGTCACGCACCATTCGTCCGACCCAAGGGTCGGCCTGCGTCCTGCCAATTCCACCGCCTTCTCGTTGTAGTAGGTAATTTTGCCGGCCGCATCCGTCGTGTAGATTGCCGCAGGAATGGCGGCGAGCAATTCCTGCAGTCGATGCTCACTCTCCTGAAGCTTGGCTTCCGCTTGCTTGCGCTCGGATATGTCACGCGCGATCTTTGAGGCTCCTACGATCCGGCCTTCGTTGTCGCGGACCGGCGAAATTGTCAGAGATATATCGATAAGACTTCCATCCTTCCGGCGTCGAACCGTCTCGAAGTGGTCTACAAGTTCACCTTGGCGGATGCGAGCAAGGATCGCCGGCTCCTCGTCCTGACGATCGGACGGAATTAGGATGGTAATCGGTTTGCCTACGACTTCTTCGGCACTGTAGCCGAACAAGCGCTCGGCGCCCTTATTCCACGTCATTATTACGCCGTTGAGATCCTTGCTGACGATTGCGTCATGGGAGGATTCCACAATCGCTACCAGTTGCTGAGCGGCTCGCTCTGTTCGCTGACGGGCCGTTTCGGCCCGCATGCGCTCGATCGCCAAACCCAACTGCCGGGCGATCGTCAAGGCCAGCTGGATTTCAGCCTTGGTGAAGGCGTGCGGATGGTCGAAGTAGGTCATGAACTTGCCGAGCAGCCGGCCGCCGAGGACGATCGGCACGAAAGCAAGGGCTCCGATTCCCTCCGCGCGAACCGTCTCTTTCAGAGATATGGGAAGATCGGCTGTTTCTACATCTTCGATGCAGACGGGCTCGGGATTGATTTCGCCGGGACCCCAGGGGGAATGACCTTCGACAGCCCGCCGATAAGTCTCAGAGAGGTAGCGCCAAGCAACGAATTTCATAACTCCCGAATCATCAAACAAAAGGATCGAGGCGCGATCGCAATGCAACGCACGAACGATCGAGGCCAAGGCACGATCATAGACATCTTCGAGCCTATCCGAATTTTGTAGCGCCTCGCTAAATTCATAAAGTGCGGCTTGTTCGTCGGCGCGTCGAATGAGCGCCTCCTCGGCATCCTTCTGCGCAGTCACGTCGCGCTGCACGCGCACCGCATACAAGAAATGGCCTTCGGGATCACAAACGCTAGAAGACGTGATCGAAGTCCAAAGTTTGGTGCCATCGTGACGCCGAAATCGCTTCTCAATCGTGTAGTGACTGATCTCGCCCCGCACCTGCCGGCAGAATTGCTCTTTGTCGGCCTTTTGACTTTCAGTCAAAGTAGGGTCGAAAATGGAGCGGCCGAGCAATTCTTCGCACGAATAGCCCAGCATCCTGGCAAGGTAGGTATTGACCCGCGCGAGCTTACCGTCAGCCTCCACCTCCGCAATCCCAATCCCCGCATGCTCATGCGTTATCGCAAGCCGTTGATCTTTCTGACGCAGCAGTTCTGAAGCTTGAACATGATTGGTCACGTCATGGAAACAATTAATCGCTCCGATCACGTTCCCGTCTTCGTCTTCGACCGGCTCGATATGGACCATGGCCCAAATCGCTGAACCGTCTGGACGCTCTACCTTGCCTTCGGCTCCGCGCACAGGAATGCCCGTACGCAGGACGGTCGCCATCGGCGTCTCCTCGCGCGTGATTTCTCGACCCTGGAAATAGAGCTTGTAGGAACCGCAATACTTTTCGCTATCGTCGCCGACCTTGGGCTTGCGGCCCCAAAGTTCCGCAGCCCGCGCATTAAACCAAAGAATGCGTCCTTGCCGGTCGCAAGCGTAAATGGCGAGGGGCAGCTTTTCGATGAAGTCAGGTGTAGCCTGCAAGTTCGCCGCCGTGCAGGCAAAAGGAGCAAGGAAACTGGTTCTTGAGCTAGCCAGTTCATTCATGCTCATGAGGCCGAATCCCCGCTAACGCGCTTAGGCTGTGATCCGCTCTACCGGAGAGGCAATGAGCGAGCAATTGCAATGTAGTCTCACCTCCCCGTAGCCCTTAACCCGGCGGTATTCTCAAAGGTTCCGTCGGACCCCTATCAGGGCGTTTTTTTGGGAGTCTCCGACCTCGCTTCCGTCCCGAGGTCGGGTTCGCCAGCTTGATTAAGCCGCGCTCTCAATTTATGGTCGCGCCCGCCTAGTCGCGTGCCCTTGCGGTTGAACATCGGCGAACGATCCGCGCTCTGCGGTAAGACTCGTGGCCGACGTGTGCCTAGTGAAATGAATAACGCTCGTCCGGACAATTGATGCACCGCAACTTCACAGCGATTGGGCGGACTGGTTCGGGTCACGAGCAACAAAATTTACGACGGGCGCTCGCGGGTCTGCTTTTCCGAAAGCGACTGTTAGTCGCCGCAAGGCAACCCGCCCCGAGTTGGCAAGGAGAATCTTCACGTCGCAGGCTTGGTCGGTGCAGCCATGTGTTCGGCCTTTGAGTGCGGTTCACATGACCGCTGACCATAATGCCTTCCGCGGATCAGGTCCCGGTCACAAACCCGCATTCGAGAATGCGATGGCCCAAGTGGGTTGTCCTGATCGCCGGAT